>Ga0207674_10002822_pt1 | contig 21603 bp, 19 predicted proteins | sample KBSCornC72_FD_184303 | JGI IMG/M metagenome (GOLD analysis project Ga0207674, IMG submission 184303) | Corn rhizosphere microbial communities from Kellogg Biological Station, Michigan, USA - KBS Corn C7-2 (SPAdes) (version 2) | ecosystem: Host-associated > Plants > Roots > Rhizosphere > Soil ...
CCTTACAGAGTGCGGCTACCATGTTTAGCCCTTCATACAAACGTCAGTAAGAACTACGCGGCGAGAGAAGCAAAGCGCGAGGGACGCGTCTTGGCGAAGGGCACGCCCTGCAGCCAAGCATCCAGGCGGAGGAGATTGGTTGCGACCGCGGTGAGCACGTGCTGGAGATGCGTCTTGGGCAGGCCGCGATAGCGTGCGCGACGGACGCCAGTCATGCGGGTGGTCTGGGAGAACGTGCCTTCGATTCCTGCGCGCAGGCGCTAGAGCTCCTTGAATGCCTCTGTTTGTTGGCGCTTTCGAGCCGCCAGCAGCATTTCGTGGCGCTCCTGTGGGAAACGCAGCGTCATGCTGCGTCCCGTTGCCTGGGCATCCGTGCAGAGAGAACGGCACGGGCAGACCTGGCAGACGGCCTTGGCGAAGAGCACCTGCACCACGGACTCCCCTTTGGCGTCCTTGGCAGGATGCCACCCGACGCTGTGCTGCCCTTGGGGACAGGTCACGCGCTCGCGCTTCCAGTCCACGGTGAATCGTGACAGATCCAGTGCGCCCGGCGTGCGCGCCTGCCAGCTCGGGTCAATGTGCACCGGCCCCATCAGGTCAATCCCCTGTGTGTGGCGACTGTGGAGGATGCGTTTGGCGCTGATGTAGCCGGCATCGACCAACTGCTCAGCCGGGAGCAGATGGGAGCAGATCGGCCGTGGCAAGGTGGTCCTGAATGGTGTCAAGGGCATGGTGATCCTGCTCAATCGCGGGCGCGGTGTGGACGTCGGTGATGAGATGGGGGCGGTCGTCGTCACAGCCTTCGGTCACATGGACTTTGTAGCCCACCCACTCCAGATTCCGCTTGCGCACTGTCGCGGACATCGCGGTCGTAGGGCGAGCGCAGCCACTCGCACACCGGCGGGCGTTCCTGCGCCGTGAGACGACGCGCATGACCGTTGGTGATGCGGTACTGCTGCGCCCACGTCTGCTCGAGCGTGTGGATCGTTGGCAGCTGCTGGAGCCAGTCCATCCCTGCCTGCGCCGCGTGCTGCACACAGGCGAGCAGATAGTAGCCGTCATCGCCGATGCGCTGGCTCAACGCCTCGCGCTCTGCCTGGTCTTTGGGCAGGCGATAGTCTTCCATCCGTTCCCCATACCGCTCGTACCAGTCCGGCGGAACCTGCTCCTTGAGCCACTCCGGCGCCACGGTCGCCAACACATTCAGCGTCGCGCGTAGCGTCTCTCCCACCAATTCCAACTGGTTGAGCGCGCGCACGGCTCCCACCACATGCGTCGAATCGGTGCGCTGGCGTCCACACACCTTGAGCCAGCCCCGCTCCCGACACCGTTCCAAGAGGCGGGCGAGCAGGATCTGCTCGAGGCTGCCAGCTAGCAGCCTTGTCCGAAACTCGCTGAGCGCCGAGTAATGGGAGCCCTCATCGCTCAACTCCAGGCCCAGGGCATACTTCCAGTCAATCCGCGCCCGCACGGCGTCTGCCGCTTGCCGGTCACTCAGATTTTCGGCAAACTGCATCACACTCACCAACGCCAGTTGCCACGGATCCAGCGCCGGTTGCCCTTCGCTGGCGTAGACCGGAGTGAAGAGCTCATCGGCAAAGAGTGTGCCCAATTCATCGCGCAAGCGCATGTAGACATTGCCAGCGGGAAACGCGGCATGGGCAATGCGGGCGGTCTCAGCGGGAACCGGCTGCAGGGGATCACGAGGCAGGCTCATCTTTCATCCCTCCTGAACGAGATGCCTTTGCCTTCCCCTACTATGCTCCTCTCTTGTCAGTTCGCCAACAGTATCCAGTTCGGGATAAGCCAGATACCTCCAACCGCGTTATGATGTGGTTTCCGAGGACCCATCAGCCCGAACTGGAGGTACTGCGCATGAGTATACTCGATCTGTATTGCTCGGTGGATGCCTTCTGGCAACACTTTGAACCGCTGTGGGAGCGCGAGTTGCTCGCCTCGGGGAAGCGACACCGTCGCCGCAGAACCCGACTGCACCCAGCAGAGATCCTGACCATCCTCATCCTCTTGCAGCAATCCGGCTATCGGACCTGCAAAGGGTTCTATACCCAGCATGTGCAGCTGGCGTTGCGCCAGGAGTTTCCACACCTGGTGAGCTACACGCGCTTCGTGGAACTCATGCCACGCTACCTCGTGCCGCTCGCCATCTACCTGCACACCCAGCAAGGGGAGTGTACCGGTCTGAGCTTCATCGACTCCACCTCCCTCGCCGTCTGCCATCCGGCACGCATCCAACAGCACCGGGTCTTTCGTGTCGACGCACGCCGCGGCAAGACGTCGATCGGGTGGTTCTACGGGTTCAAGCTCCACCTCGTCGTCAACGATCGCGCCGAGTTGCTGGCCTTCTGCCTCACTCCTGGCAACACCGACGACCGTCGTCCTGTGCATCGCTTGGTTCACCGGCTTTTCGGTCGCCTCTTCGGCGATAAAGGCTACATCTCGCAGCCCCTCGCCGAGCAGCTCCTGGTCACCCAGGGACTGCGCCTCATCACCAAACTGCGCAAGAACATGCGCCATATTCTTCTGCCCTTGGCAGATCGCCTGCTTCTGCGCAAACGTGCCCTCATCGAGACTATCATCGACCAACTCAAGAATGTCTGCCAGATTGAGCACTCACGTCACCGCAGTCCGTTCAATTTCCTCGTCCACCTGCTCGCTGGCCTCGTCGCCTACTGTCATCAGCCCAAAAAGCCCTCGCTCGATCTTGATCTCCACCGCAGCCTCGCGGCTTCCGTTATCCCGAACTGACGTTATCTTAGGGAGACGAATAATTGGCATCACATTTGGCATCATTTGCCTGAAACACGTGAAAGCGGCTTCTCAGCTCATCCGCTGGAAGCCGCTTCATTTCGGGGTTTATTGGGGCAGGTGGGACAGGAATCGAACCTGCAACCTGCGGTTTTGGAGACCGCTGCTCTGCCAATTGAGCTACCCACCTAGGGCAAATGGTGAGCAATCATCAGATGATTGCCGCCACTCCAGAATACCCCACTCGCCCCGGAGAGTCAAGATGTATGGGATGCGGTGCGTTACTCGTCGTCCGTTACGGCTGGTGTCATCGTTGGCCCGACGATCACAGGTTCGAGCGAGGCGCGCTCACCGCTCGTGGCATCGACGAGCGTGATCTTGTTTGTAATGGTCGCCGTCTTTTGGAGCATACCGCCAACGCTGCAATAACGAGTCGCCGAAAGCTCGACCGCCCGTCGCACCGCGGTTGCAGACAGCGCAGGGCCGGTGACGACATGCTCAACCTCTATCGCGACGAAGACTTTGGGATGCGATTCCGCGCGGACTCCATGAGCGCTCATCTCGTAGGCCGTCACATCCTGACGCATCTTGCGCAGGACGGAGACGACATCCATGCCAGTGCAGCCGAGGAGCGCTACCAGCGGAATCTCCATGGGGCTGAAACCAGCGTTCTCGCCGCCATCATCCAGACCGGTATCCATCGTCAGCTTGTGACCTGAACCCGATTGCGCCGTAAACTTCATACCGCCCACAAACTGTGCGGTCGCGAACTTCTCACTCGTCATGACCTGTGCTCCTGACCATCTCCGCCTGCCAGATGTTGAAAGTGCATCGTACACTTGCATTGTATCGTGTGAATGGCTCGATGGGCCTGACGTCGGATAGGGTCATGGTAGAATGGTGATACGTAAGGCTTTATCCCCAGGAAAGTGGAAGAATAGGCACAATCTATGGCTGACGTACGGAATGGGCCGATTGGCGTCTTCGATTCGGGAGTTGGTGGACTGACCATCTTGAAAGAACTGCTACGCGAACTGCCTGACGAACGATTTATCTACTATGGTGACACGGGTAACTGTCCTTATGGTGTTCGCCCCGTGGCAGAAATTCAGGAGCTGTCACGAAACGCCGCCCGTTTCCTCCTTGATCGCGGCGCCAAAATCATCGTCGTCGCCTGCAATACCGCATCGGTGTCCGCGCTCGCCAACCTTCGCGAGACATTTGCTACCCCATTTGTTGGCGTGGTGCCTGCGATCAAGCCGGCCGCCGCTCTCACGCATTCGGGCCACGTGGGCATTGCCGCCACCGAAGCCTCTGCGCATGGCGACTACCTTCGCCAGCTGATCGCTGACCATGCGAGCGGCGTTGCGGTCCATGCCGTTGGGTGTCCACGTCTCGTCTTATTGGCAGAGATGGGTATCCTCGACGGCCCAGAAGCCGAGACGGCTATCCGCGACTATGTCGATCCCATGCTGGCTGTTGGGATTGATGTGCTGGTGCTTGGCTGCACGCACTTCCCGGCGATGCGCGATGCCTTTGTGCGAGTGGTTGGCCCTGAGGTCTCGGTGATCGATTCGGGCGCCGCGATTGCCCGGCAGACACGACGTGTGCTCGCCCAGCGCGGATGGCTCAGTGGCGAGGGCAGCGTTGCCAGCGAGCCGCGAGTCCTTACCCGTGCCGATAGCCTATGGTGCAGTGGTGATACGGACCAGTTTGCACGTGTAGCCGAGGCAATTCTCGGCATGCCCGTAGCGGTTCGCGGCGCTCCCGAGATGGTTTCGCCGACGTCGCGTGCGTAACAAAAAAGCTCCCTCGCTTTCCACGCATTGTAGTGTGATGCAGTGCCGCGTAATTTGCCTTGTCTATTCAAGAGGGCTTGGCTATACTGGCCGCATTCGCGCTCTGTACCAACTGTGGATCATGAGATTGCGATGGATGACGGGGGAAGAGGGAAATGTGCAGATCCAGTCGGCGTCGCCTGATGGCACTGTCACGCGTTGCCTTGCCGATGACGCTTGTGTTGGCGTGTCTTATGACGCTGGCTTTATCTCAATCGCCGCGTGTGCGAGCCGCGGGGCTTGACCCTGTTATTCACTGGGATAGCAACATGATCTATCCTGGCCAGAACAATGGGAATCCCTGGGGGCCGGTTGGCGAGTTGACCACAGTACACGGTGAAAAATTCACGGCGTCATCCGTGCTTGGGCAGACAATCAAGCTGGCGCTGATTCAAGGGGATGTCAATAACCCACCAGGCGGTGGCTCGTCGTACGAGTTCTGCAAGCTGGCGGGTCCAAAGATTGCGGTTGGGCAAGCGAATGTCGATGGCTCGGGCAAATTTGACTTCAATTTCTCCTGGCCTGCCGCCGCTGCGTCTGGGATGTACAGCATTTGCGCCTACAATACGCTCGACGGATTCCCAGCGGGCAATATCGACGATGGTCCGTTCTCTGTGCTTTCGGGCGGTGTCCCAAGTGTCGCCGTCTCACGTGCTACAGTTGGTCAGGGCGAGAAGATTACGGTGACAGGGAAGAACTGGACGCCGCCGCAAGTTGTGAACGTATATATCGCGGCATGCGTCGATTGTGACGGTCCCGTCGTCGTTGCTGGAACGGCGCACTCCGGCGGACTCCATGCCGGCACGTTCAGTATGACATTCACCATTCCCAGCGGCGCCACACCGGGCGAATACGTCGCAGGCGCAAATGCCCATGGAGGCGTGCTCGATGTCGGACCAACCGGCGGCAAGCAGGTCACAATTACCGCGGCGGCCCCAACAGCGACCACCCAACCCTCTCCGACGGTGGCGCAAGCAACAGCTGCGGCTGGCGCGGGCGGCGGAGCTGGCAACGGCAACACTACGAACGTTCTCGGCGTCTCTCCGCTCATATTTGTTCTTCTCATCGCGGGGATTGGCCTGTTACTGCTGGCCCTCATCGTCTTTCTCGCTGTAATGCTGTCGCGGCGTGGTGGGAAAAAGCCCCCAGCGGGCGCTATAGGTGGCGCGGCTCCAGGATGGGGAGGACCATATTCGAGTTACGGCGCGGACGCACCACCGCCCTCTGGTGGGACGGTTCAACAGAATTGGCGCACATTGCCGCCTGGTTGGGGCGACCAGACGCCGCCAACGGCCTCATCGAGCATGCCTCTAGGAGACGACTCTCCGACGCGCGCGAACGTCTCGTATATTCCGAATCCGGCGTATCCGCCCGCACCGCCGCCTAACTATCCTGCGCCGGGAGGCGAGACGCCGACGCAGCCTGGTACGAATAACGATGGTCTGCCGGAACAGCACAATCCGTACGGCAATTAGCGCTCTACACCGGCATCATCACCGGCATCATCTGGGGTGGTCAGCAACACCTTGTGCGGCTGCCATCCCGCTACATCCCGACGCAGGATACCCAGAAAACGCCCATCCGCTGAGTAGGCCCGCAGAAGTGGAAGCTGGTTTGTTGGCGTCGTTGACGACAACGACAGCGACTGGCCGTAGCGCATGCGTGTTTCGTTCTCGGCACTGAGAATCGCGGCCCGCCAGTCGAGCAGCGCTTCATCCGCGGCAAAGCAGTGATCGCGCCATGTGTTTTCACTAAATGCCTGCGCGAGCGCATCCAGTGTGATGCTGGATGTTAGAGTAAAGGGGCCGCTTCTTGTCCGTACCAGTGCTGCCAGATGGGCGCCTGGGCCAAGTCGCTCGCCAAGATCAAAAGCGAGCGAACGGATATATGTCCCTTTGCCGCATACGACATCGAGCGTTAGGATAGGAGATATCCAATTCACAATGTCCAGGGTATCGATATGGATTGGTCTGGGCGGCACCTCAGGCGTCTTGCCCGCGCGCGCAAGTGCATAGAGACGCTGTCCGCCCTGCTTGAGCGCGGAAAACAATGGTGGTCGCTGGAGCTGGTCGCCGAGAAAGTCGGGGAGTGCCGCGGCAATGTCGTCGCGAGTGAGCGTGACCTCGGATTCGCGCACGATCTGCCCCTCGGTGTCGTACGAGTCAGTCACAATGCCGAAACGAATGGTTGCGCGGTAGGCTTTGCCACTCTCGCTGAGATACTCGGCAAGCCGAGTCGCCTGCCCAAGCAGGATAGGTAGCACGCCGCTGGCCGTCGGGTCGAGCGTGCCCGCGTGCCCGACTCGCTTTTGGCCAGCTAGCCGACGAACACGCGCGACGACATCATGCGAGGTCATGCCAACAGGCTTGTCGATATTGAAGATGCCATCTATCGCCACGCTGGCCTCTTTTCGTCGCGGCGTTGGGGAGACGTTGTGAGCGTCAATTATTGGTCACCTGCCATGGTTATGGTTTTTGCTTGCACTGCGCGAATACTCGCAGATATGATAGCATGGGAGGAGAGCGTGTCGAGCAGGTGCGCGCCCTCAGCAAGAGGAGTTCAATTTCGTGCTTCGCTTCGAACTTGGAGACCCACAGGCGCCACGTGGACATGCGTTGCTCTATGCTCGCATGTCAGGAACCGAGCGCATCGTTGCGACCTATTGTGTGGTACTCCCGATATCATTCTCGATAGGGAAATATCTCCCACCGATGTTCGCGGGCCAAATACCTCTGGACGCGCTGAATGAAGGAGTATCCGCCGTCAGCGCAATGCCGATCCCGCCCATGTTCGAGGATGTCGAGTCGTTCGAAGTTGTGCGTCAGTTGGCCGAAAAGCGCGCCGATGACCTCTGTGACATGGGTACGTTGGTCGTGTCGGATGACAATGCGCGCCTCCAGTTTGCTGCCGAGGGAAGCGCCGAGTACGGTGAACTGTATGGCTCGTATCAGTCGCGCTGGCCCACAGTTGCGCCCTCCTCGCATGATGCCCCACTTGATGATCTGGATGTGAGCGATGTACTCGCCTCGATGTTGCCCGAACGCGACCGCCTGGGCGAGCTCGCCAAGCTCATTAGTCAGGCGCGTTATGCGCTGGAGTTGGGCGACCGGCATGCGCTGGAAAAAGTTGCGACTGAAATGCGGCGGCTCGCCCACCCGCTGCCGGACAAATATCGCGCCGAGCAGTTAATCGAGGCCGCGCTACGCCCGGATGCCGCGGGGCCGAAGCTGGCGGGGCTTTACCTTCAGCGCGCCTATAAGATTCTCGACGAAGATTACATGAGCATCCCGCCGATTGATGCCGAGATTCGAGCTATCGGTGATGGCGCGACACAAGGAACCGCCGACGACGATACGTTCCCTGGCACATCGGATTCACCGCCTGAAGACCCAGACGTGGACTAATCATCCGCACGCAAAAGGAGCGACGCAACGGCTATGGCGACGACGATCTACGCAGATACGACTCCCCTGCTTGAGGCCATCGCTGCCTCTGAAACTGACCGTATTCTCCAGGAGACGATTGCTCTGTTGGGCAAGCAGAACGTACCCGCCGCGAAAATCGCTGGGCGGGTCGGCCTGGCAGCTCTCTGGGGAAACGCGGATCCCCATGCACTGACGGTACTGGCCACGGTAGGGCGCGTCTCTACATGGATGCGCACGATTCCAGCGGGGCCGGAGCCGGGGGATGATGTTCGCCGCAAGCTTGCGCCTGCCTATCCCTTGATGCAGTCGTTCCACGCAGTGGTGGACGCCGTGCACAAGGGGCTGCCAGAGCCGCATCCGAGTCTTCCTGAGCCGATCTTACCCGGTGAGCTGAAAGAAGGGCAGACGGTCTACGGCGCGATCCAGGACGCCTATGGCCATCGCGATCTCAAGATGATTCGCGCCTTGCTGATGGGTTATCACGCCACTGGCGCCGATTATCGCTCTTTCCAGACAGCCATCTATGGGGCGCTGGCGCATCGATATCCTGAGGGCGGCCATCCATTGATTTTTGCGCTCAGCGGTTGCCACGTCCTGGATATGGCCGAGTGGGGCGATAACGAGCCTCCTATGGTGTACTGGTATCCGCCGCTCATGCTCGACAACTCGCCTGATGTGTCAGCAGCTCAGGCCGCCAGCGATTATGCCGCGAAGACAGAGCACGACCTGTCCTGGCTGCGCACGCGGCTTTCTATCCCGAAGGAGGAGCCGGCCGGGGCGTCATTCCAGCAGGCGCTGCTCGCCGGTGACGGTGCGGCGGCCTGTGACGCGGTACTGGGCGCACTGCGTAATGGCGCAACGCCGCGCGGTGTCGCTTCGGGCATGTCACTCGCCGTGGCCGCCCATATCAATGCAGTCCCCCAGGGCGATAGCGCCCAATTAATGCTGTTAGGCCATGTTCTGCAGTATGTCCATTCGGTGCAACTTGCTATGCGACATACCCAGGAGACGCTGGTGTTCCCGTTGCTCTATACGGCTGCCTGTGCAGTCAATAGCCTTGGCCCTGTTGGCGCTCCGGTCGTACAGGGCGTTGGAGCGGCTGGTGCGCTTGTCGCCGGCGGTCTGATTCCGGGTGTCGTGCTGCGCTCCTTGGAGCAGCAAGTAGCTGGCGGGGAGACTGGCGGTGCGCTTGCTACCGCCCGGCGTTACATTCAGATGGGCCATCCACCGAGCGGTCTTGCGGGGATCCTGGCGACCGTAGCCGCCAAGCGGGATGTTGCTGGTGACGAGGCTGCCCAGCACGTGCTTCCGTCAGTGACGGCGGCCTGCGAGGCGTATCTCATGCTCCCCGGCGCTATTGCCGAGAAGGGGCAGAACGTGCTCCTTACAGCGGCGATTCGCCTGGCAACTGAGGCGCGCGGGGGAACGAGCCTTGCCAGCCGGGTCAGCGCGGCCATCGAGGAAGCGCTATAATCTCCATGGCGGCTGTGCGCAATGGAGCTGACTCGTAGTGTATGAGCCGTACGCGATGTGCGGCTCATACGTTTACTGTGGCCGCTCCGAATTGAAAAAGGAGCACGTGGTGCGGTTGGTAGTCGTCCGTCACGGAGCAACGGCGAATAACCTTGCGGCGCAGTTTACTGGGCAATCGGATGTTCCTCTCAGCGCGCTGGGTGAACAGCAGGCGCTGGCGTTGGCGGCCTCGCTAGCCAATGAGCGTTTCGATGCGCTTATATCGTCCGATTTGCAGCGCGCCCGCGCGACGTTGGCGCCATTGGCTGAATTGTTAGAGCAGCCGGTGCGGCTCGATGCCGCACTCCGTGAGATTGGCGTCGGTGTCTGGGAGGGACAATCTGGAGCAGCGGTACGAGCGCAGTATCCAGGGGCAATCGAACGCTGGGAATCATCCGAGACATATGCCCCTGAGGGCGGTGAGACGGTGGTTGCGTTTCGCGCACGTATCGTTGACGCACTCGAGCGCACTTGTCGTGAGTTCTCGGGTGGATCAGTTCTCTGGATGACCCATGGTGGCGTGCTGGGTGTGCTCCTCTGCCATATGCTGGGGATGGACATTCAGCGTCGTTGGCAGTTTCGGCGCGACAATACAGCGATCTTTGAGTTTGATGTAGGAGCCGACTACTGCATCGTCATGCGCGCGAATGACATCACGCACTTGCGCGACCTGAATTTGGCTGCCGAACAGGCTCAAGTTCTGTAAATTTAGAGACACTGTGGTGAGTGAATCGACGACGCAGGTCACCTTCCTATAGTCAGTGGCTACACAAATACGGACAAAGAGGGATATGAAACGCCTGATGCGCCTCTTTAGCAGCAGGAAGCGCCCTGAAGCGAGTCATGACCAGGTCGCGGAAACGGCATCCTGGTGGACGTCGGGTGATATGCCCGCTCGTGCGGGATGTCGTGTACATCCACTGGTCGATGGGCGCGAAGCGATGCACGCAATGTGTGTCGCCTTTCTGCGCGCCGAACGGTATATTCTGCTGGCGGGATGGGATATTCAGGCCAACCTGCTGATGGTGCGCGGTGAGGATGCGCGCGCGGGCGCCGATGGCTCACCAGCGCAGCAGCAACTGATCCAGCAACTCCAGGCGGTTGGGCTGAGCGAAGACGCTATCGCGCTATGGACGAGCGGTCAGCTCCGTGTTGTAGACGTGCTGGGTTTCGCGGCGCGGCGTGGTGTGCGTGTGGGTGTTCTACTCTGGGACGCCTACCACATGGGTAGCCATCTGACCAATAATCCTGAGGCCGAGCGCAAGGAATTATCGGCGGTCGGGGTGGATTGCCTACTCGATGACAGCAGTCGTGCTATCACACATCTCACACAGGCGCTTCATCAGAAATGCGCCGTCGTGGATGGCCGGACTGCATTTCTGGGTGGTGTTGATCTGACGGCGCAGTACACCGGCGACTACGACCGCTGGGACACCATTCACCATCCCGCCATTTCGTCCGAGCGTTTGGCCGAGTGGTCGGTTCCCGCGCACCCATGGCATGATGTGCACACGCTCGTCGAGGGACCAGCAGTGGCAGATGTCCAGCATAACATCGTGCAACGGTGGCGGGAAGTGGCTGCCCGACATCACCGTGACGACTGGCCAGCCCACCTGTCAGCAGCGACGCATGCCCCGTTAAGCGGCGGCGTAACGGCCCAGGTGACCCGCACCATCCCGCCGCATTCCTATCGCTTCGCGCCCGAGGGAATATCAACGATCCGTGATATGTACGTACGTTCGATTGGGCTGGCGCGTTCATTCATCTACTGTGAGAATCAGTACCTCTGGCCTGAGGTATTTCTTGGACTGGACTCATTGCGTTGGGGTGAGCGAAGTCCTGAGGTGATGGCAGTCCTGGAGGCGATGGGCGCGGCGCTCGATCGGGGTGTCGCGCTGGCGATGGTCCTGCCAGACCACCCCAACTGTGGGCGGCGCTTCTCTGATGGCGGCATTGCCTGGCTCACGCAGCGCAGCCCAGCTGCGGTTGCGGCAGGACGCCTGTCTGTCTTCACTCTGGGCGCTCACGAACGCGATTCCGCTGGGCATGTCGCCTACCGCCCCGTTTATGTACACGCCAAAGTGGCCATTGTCGATGACCAATGGTGGACGGCAGGCTCTGCTAATCTGAATAGTCGCGGCTTGCATTCTGACGCAGAGATCAACATCTCGGTGCTGGATACAGTCACGGCCCGTGACTTGCGGCTACGCCTGTGGAGCGAGCATTTGCAGCCAACGACGACAGAGGCACGGCGGGCGCTTGACGACCCAGGGGAGGGAATGAAGGTGATGCGGACGTCTGCACAGGCGAATCTCGAACGTGTACGTCGAGGCGAGCCGCTTGTTGGCCATATGTTGCCCTATGTCGCCGCCGAGAATGCTGAGATGCTTGGCCTGCCGTTCTCACCGGAGCATGGCTGGCTCGATAATCTCGAAGGTGGCGCTGGCGCTTTGCCTGCACACTTTGCCAATCGTTACCTGTGACGCGATATTGACACGTCGCATAGGCTCAACGTGACATACTGATGCCGCCGCTATTCACATCCCGGTGGCCATCAATTCGAGCAGGCGGGCAGATGCATGGAAGGAGTCTTTGGGGTGGCGCAAGCAGGGGTGGCGCGTCAGCTGGCCGATGATCTGTGGCTCATTGACACGCAGTTTCAGGGCGAGTGCCAGATCATCGCCTCCTATTTGATTGTCGGCGAGCGTGAGCTGGCGCTGGTGGACGTTGGCGCAGCGGCGACTCTTGGCGCATTGCTGGCTGGTGTGCGTGCGGCGGGCTTCGATCCGGAAGACATTACGCACCTTCTGCTTACACACGTTCATCTCGATCACGCCGGGGCCGCGGGAGCGCTTGTCCAGCGACTGCCACGCGCGCGGGTTTACGTCCATCGGATTGGCGCGCCTCACCTGATCGACCCTACACGGCTGATGAGCAGCGCGGCGCGCATCTATGGTGACCGAATGGAGCAGCTCTGGGGCACAATGGCGCCAGTGCCTGAAGATCGCCTCGAAATCGTCGACGATGGGGACGAGATTCGGGTTGGCACCAGAACATTGCAGGCTCTTTACACACCCGGCCACGCGATTCACCACATTGCACTCTATGACGCGGCGCGCGGTATAGCATTTCCAGGCGATGTCGCTGGAGTGAGTATCGAAGGAATCGACTTTGTGCGGCCGCCGACCCCGCCGCCAGACCTCTCGCTCGAAGACTGGGATAGCAGCATTGACAGGCTAGATGCGCTCAGACTCGAACGCCTCTACTTACCGCACTTTGGCGCGGTAGGTGTGCCAGCGCAGCATTTTGCCGTTCTACGCGGCAGACTGCACGAGTGGGGCGAGATCGCGCTGGCGGGCATGCATGCTGGGAAGGATGATGCTACTATTGCCGCCGATTTTGCTCGCGCAGCCGATCCTGTCATTGCCGAACAGGCGCAACGGGGTACAGAGGCGGCGGAGGCGGTGCGCCGCTATGAACTGGCCACGAACTATTTGATGAGCGCCCAGGGGTACATCCGCTATTATCAGAAGCGCCACCCTGAATTGCTTCACTGAGTGTTTACAAGTTGAGAGGTTGCGACATATGGGCAGCACGCCCGACAAAGCGACAGCCGAGTATGCTGATCCTCTGGACCAGGGCAATCTCGATGCGCTGATTGCGGGGCGTCACGGCGCTCCATTTGATGTGCTCGGATCGCACGTCGTGGCAGTCGGGAAGAACAGACTTTGGGTCGTGCGCGTCTTTCGCCCATATGCCGAGGCTATTTCGGTTATCCCTGAGCCAATAGCCTTGGGTGGCGGCGATGAGGTGTCTCGTTGGCCGGAATCGCTGCCGATGACTCTACGACACGATACCGGATTGTTCAGCCTGGTGCAGCCCCTTGTCGGCCAGGAACGGCCGCCTGCCTATCGTCTTCGCATCCATTTCACAAGTGGGGTCACGCTGGAAACCAGCGATCCTTACTCATTCCTTCCGGTCCTCTCGGAATATGATCTTTATCTGCTTGGCGAAGGCACCGACCTGAAGCTCTATGACAAACTAGGCGCGCATCCCTGCACTCATCAGGGGGTGGAGGGCGTGCTGTTCGCGGTCTGGGCGCCATCAGCGCGACGGGTGAGCGTGGTTGGGAGCTTCAATGGCTGGGATGATCGTGTCTCGCCCATGCGCATGCGGCCGAATGGGGTGTGGGAGCTGTTCTGGCCCGGGCTACGGGATGGTGAGTACTACAAGTACGCGATTCTCTCCTGGGTGAAAGACTACCGCGTCCTCAAGACTGACCCAGTCGGCTTTTCCGGCGAGGAACGACCTGGCACAGCGTCGATTGTCGTCGATCTCGAATCCTATGGTTGGGGCGACGAGGCGTGGATGGAGCAGCGCGCTCGCCGCAACGGACTGGACCAGCCGATTGCTGTCTATGAGGTACATCCAGGCTCGTGGCGTGCGCCATCGGACGGCGAACGGGTAACCTATCGCGATCTGGCCCATCAACTCGTGCCATATGTGCAGGACTTGGGTTATACCCATATCGAGCTAATGGGCATCGCCGAGTATCCTTATGACGGCTCGTGGGGCTATCAGGTGACAGGCTACTATGCTCCTACCAGCCGTTATGGCGCGCCGCAGGATTTTATGTACTTCGTAGACTTCTGCCATCAACACGATATTGGCGTACTCCTCGATTGGGTGCCAGCTCACTTTCCTCGCGACGAGCATGGCTTGAGCTTCTTCGATGGCACGCATCTCTACGAACATGCTGACCCGCGCCAGGGCGCTCATCCCGACTGGGGGACACTGGTCTTCAACTATGGCCGGAATGAGGTGCGCAATTTCTTTGTCGCCAATGCGCTCTATTGGTGCGACAAGTATCATGTCGATGGCCTGCGAGTAGATGCCGTGGCCTCGATGCTCTATCTCGATTACTCGCGCAAGGCGGGCGAATGGGTTGCCAACCGCTTTGGAGGCCATGAGAACCTTGAGGCGATTGAGTTTCTGCGCACCTGCAATGCGACGGTCGCGGAGCAATATCCCCATGTGCTGATGATTGCCGAAGAATCCACCGCATGGTCTGGCGTGACCCATCCGGTCACCCAGGGCGGTCTGGGCTTCTCGCTGAAATGGAACATGGGCTGGATGCATGACACGCTTGAGTATATGAAGCTCGAACCGATTCACCGCCGCTACCACCACGGCGAGCTGACCTTTTCGATGGTCTATGCCTACTCGGAGAAGTTCATCCTGCCGTTTTCCCATGACGAAGTCGTCCATATCAAAGGCTCGATGCTGAACAAGATGGCGGGCGATGTCTGGCAGAAGTTCGCCAATCTACGCGCGCTGTATGCCTATATGTACGGGCATCCTGGGAAGAAATTGCTGTTCATGGGCGGCGAGTTCGGCCAGTGGGCGGAGTGGAACTTTGCCGGGTATCTCGATTGGCATCTGCTGGACGAAGACTCTCCAGATGGTCCGCTGCACCATCAGCTACAAAGTCTGGTGCGGGATTTGAACGGGTTGATGCGTGAGCATCCCTGCCTGTATGAGCATGATTTCACACCCGATGGATTCCGCTGGATCGACTTTGCGGACGCCAGCAGCAGTGTCATCTCGTTCCTACGTATCCGTGAGGACGGACGGGAGCCACTGCTGTTTGTCTGCAACTTTACGCCAGTGGTGCGCTATAACTACCGCATCGGGGTTCCACTGGCAGTCAGTTACGAGCCAGTGCTCAACACCGACGACGAGCGATACGGTGGTAGTGGCGTTGGGGATGCGAGCGTTCCGTGTGAGGACATACCAATGCATGGCTACGAGCAGTCTGTCACACTGACTCTGCCGCCACTGGCGACTGTCGTATTCCAATCCAAGCGCTAATGCCGTCAAACGCGGGTATCTGGCGGTGGTCGTATTCCTATAGTCACTGACTACGCACAAACACACAAAAGGGACCCACAATGACCACAACCGAACAACCACAGATCATGCCAAGAACCGATCAGGCCTCTATTGAGCATACGCCGATGGTAGGCGCCATGCCTGATACACGTTGCGTCAATTTCTATGATGCCGCGCCGTATTTCCGCTTCATCGTGCGCAAGCACCTGGATCCCAGGGAACTGGCTGTCGCTGAACCATTGCTACGCGAACTGGGGGGCCGGGTTGGTAATGAGATCGAAGACCTGGCCGCCGAAGCCGACCGCTTGTCGCCCCCGCTCGTGGTGCGTGACAAACGTGGCGAACCGATCAACGACGTGTTGCCGTCGCGCGCGTACCGTGAGCTAGAGCGCATCCTCTACGGCGAATATGGCATGGCGGCAATGGCGATGCGGCCAGGGGTCATCGAGGCTGATCGCGCTAGCTCGCTTGTGCTCAATGATGCCTTCATCTTCGTGGCGGGTCAGGCAGAGTCTGGGTTGTTCTGCCCACTGAGCATGACACGGGCGATGGCGCGCACGCTGCGGATGTTCGCGCCCGAGGCAATTCTGCAGGAATATCTGCCGGGCTTACTCTCGACCGAGATGAAGACACTCCAGACCGGCGCGATGTTTATGACCGAGAAACAGGCAGGCTCTGACCTGGGGTTGGTTGCGACAACTGCCAAACCATTGTCAGACTCTCCAGATTGGTGGGAGCTCTACGGCGAAAAGTGGTTTTGCAGCAACGTCGGCGCTGATTTGATATTGGCGCTGGCTCGGCCCGACGGCGCAGGATCTGGCACACGCGGTCTAGGGCTCTTCCTCGTACCGAAGCGGTTACCCGATGGTGCGCGCAATCACTACCGCATCGAGCGTGTCAAGGACAAGCTGGGCATGCGGTCATTTGCCAGCGGGGAAGTGACCTTCGCAGGGGCACGCGCATTGATGATTGGTGGGCCGGGTCAAGGCTGGCTACAGATGACCGAGATGCTCAATATCACGCGCCTCGGCTGCGCGCTGGCCGCCTCGGCGCTGGCGCAACGCTCGCTCGTGGAGGCGCTCACGCATGCGCGGGGCCGCATCGCGTTTGGGAGGCCGCTTGCGGACCTACCGCTCATGCGCGAGCAACTCCTTGACATGGCGATGGATACGGAGGCGCTCACCGCGCTGACTTTCGAGGGGTCGGCCCAGCTTGCCCGCGCCGATGCTGGCGACCAGGAGGCGCATGTGTTGGCCCGTGTGCTGATGCCACTGGCAAAGTATCACGCCTCAGATGAGGCCCGGCGACTGGTAGCAGAAGGCATGGAGGTCCGTGGCGGCAACAGCTACATCGAGGACTGGCCGAACGCACGGATCATGCGAGATGTGCAGGTGCAGTCAATCTGGGAAGGCACAGGGAACATCTCGGCGCTCGATGTAGGCCGCGCGTTGCTGCGCGAGAACGCGGGCGCCACGCTGCTGGCAAATCTTAGCGGACGTCTGGCGGAGCAGCGCGATCCCACTGTGGTGCGGGCCGCCGTCTTTGCCCAGCAGGCGCTTGATAGCCTGGCGGTGACCATCACCGGATGGTCGAGGCTCGAGTCAGCGCAGCGCGATGTCCGCATGCGGCGTCTCACACGAGAGCTTGCCTATGGGGTGACGGCGGCGCTGCTGGTTGAGGATGCAGGCATTCAGGCGTCCAGAGAAGGGAGTTATCGTTGCCTCGCAATAGCAGCGCGCTACCTGCGACGCTACATCTATCCTTCGCGTCGCGGGCTGGCAATGGAGGACAGCTATACACCACTCGAAGCGTTCGATGCGCTGGTTGACTGGACGCCTGAGGTGCCTGCCGAGGTCGCCGAGTCATTGCTGTCATCATTAGAACGCGAGTAGGTAGCTCTCCTGGCTATTCGCATGGGCACGATGGTTTCAGTCGGCATCCATTCTTGACAATGGGTTCGATTGTCCAGTAACAAGATAGCGCGTCTGACCGCGCAAAATGATGTCGCCGCTGGACGCATCGAACACCGTCTGCCCGGCGCGCAGCCGTCGGGAGCCATCGGGGTGGATGGATGTCACGATGCGCACCTGATCGCCGGGACGCACCTGGCGTAAATATTCCAGCGTGAGGAAGCGCGGGCGTATCCCACCGGCCGACTGATTGGCGGTGCGCAGCGTTGCATGGACTCCCTCATAGAGCCAGTCACCGTAGACACAGTTGTTGATGTGCTGATGGACGTCGGCCTCGTATTCCCTCGCAACAATGGTCTGCTCGTCATGCAAGATTACGCGCTCTGACGGGCTGGTTCGCAGTGACGGGAGACGTGTGGTGCTTTGGGCCGAGCTGAACAGAGCGACCATGCTATCTGGCACGCGAAGTGGCTGTCCAGTATGCCGCTGAACATATGCCCACCGGGCACGGGCGCGCGCGATCATTCGTCCGCTGGCAGGATGCCACATGGCATACTCGCGAAACGCCTGCACGCGCCGGAACTCCGCGACCCAGGTTGCCATCACTAACTCGCAATCCATCGGTGGGAGCCATCCAAGCAGAAGGGACATTTCGCGCACGAGCCAGGCGCTTCCCTGCTCCTCGTACCAGGTGTTGGTGTATCCGTGGAAACCAGACGCTCGTGTGGCGAGATATTCGAGGTAGCGCAGGATAGCGCCTGGTTGGGGGTAGCCTGCGCGTGTGACTTCGTAGCTGCGGATAGTGAGCGGCTCAATAAAGGCATCCGGTGGCGCGAAATGGTTAAGGTCAGGCGTATGCACAAAAAAAGCTCCATCAATTGTTGGTCGAGTGGCACGCGTGAATTGGCCTTGGCCTACTTGTCCGCGGGGGTGGCCACTGTGCTGCCACCCTGTTTGGCCTCCAGATAGCGGGCCAGGATGAATACGACGTCAGACAGGCGGTTAAGATAACGAATGGTTTCAGCATTGGCGATGACGCCATCGTGGAGTAATCGCACGGTCATGCGCTCCGCACGGCGAATAATGGTGCGTGCCAGATCAAGCGCCGCGCCGTCCGGCGAGTCGCCAGGGATGACGAATTTGTTAGGAATGTCCACTGCCGCTTTGAGCTGCTCCTCTGTCTCTTCGAGCCACCGCACGTGCTCAGCGGTGATCGCCATACCAATGGCGGCCTGATTCTCAGGCAGAGTGGCCAACTCTGCCATCAGGACATAGAGATCGCGCTGCATGTGCAATATCACGTCACGCGCGGTTTCGTCCTGCGTAGTTGCGCGCGCCAGTCCCAGCGCCGAAGTGGCCTCGTCAACTGTACCGAAGGTGTCAGGTCGTGGATCGTATTTCGGCACACGCTGGTTGCCCAGCAGGCCCGTATAGCCTGTGTCACCTGTGCCTGTAGTTACCTTTGCCATTGAGTGCCTATCCTATCCGTTGAAATGCGCCTCATGTATTTGAGTATAGCGCACGGCTTGGGATCGATGAATCTTGCTTTTGCTGCGATAATGGCTAAGCCGCTACCTCGCTTTAATCCTTGACATCCCAATGACCTGTTCAGGCCTGAAGGTTTGACAATGCGGCGCAAAAGCGTACAATGCGCGCGATGAGTCCATCGTGGAACCCGGGTTGATGAGCAAGGATGCAACATCGCTAGTGTAGAGGGGGTAGGGATGGCGGTGCCAATTCTGGCGGTCGATGACAGCGCTTCTATCCGCGAGATGATTGTGTCGGTGCTTGCGCCACGTGGCTATCACGTCCTAACCGCACGCGATGGGGATGACGCACTCGAGAAATTGCGCTTGCTGGAGGAGCCGCACATCATTCTGCTTGATGTTGTGATGCCGGGCCTCGACGGGCCGACTGTTGTCCGTGAAATAGACGAGGACGATGCTCTGCGGAGCGCTGGGCATCGTGTGATCCTGATGTCATCACAGTTGCGGCTCGCGGCACGCGATATTCCTCCGACCGCCGGGCAACTGCCCAAGCCGTTTACCCGCCAGCAACTCGTCGAGATTGTCGCACAGTTTGGCGGCTAATTCTCGCCGCCATTCGTCCGGCACTGCGTATATGATCAGGGCTCGCCTGGTTCGTCGCCTCGCTCATCAAGTCTTTCGGCGAGTTCGCCATCGCTGTCGATATCATGAGCATTTCTAGAAGATGCAAGCGCTTGCGTAGCCCCCGCCCGTTTGGCGTTATCGCGCATGTGCGCAGCATGTAAGACGCCGATGACAATGATCTGCTGCGGCTCAGCAAGCGCAAGAAATTCAGGGGTCGCCTGAACTTCAGTCAGCACATGAGCCCAGGATTCCTCACCGTCGAACAAGGGATCATCCTTCGAGGCGTAGCCAGCGGCAATAAACAGCTCGCTGACAGGATGCCCCATCCCTCGTGCGAGATGCACAAGTACCGGCGCTGGAGGAGTTGCATCGCTGTTCAACCAGACTGATATCTGTTGCTTGCGTATGCCCATGCGTTGGGCGAACTGGTTGGGCAGGAGTGGTGGACGTTGCTCCCACATATACTCGACGAGCAGTCGGGCAAACGGACTATAGTCGTCCAGAGATCGCCACTTCGCCATTGCCATCGCCCCTCATATATTCAGTGACATATAATAGAATGACACAATAGTAGCACGTTTGTAGCGATTAATACAATATATTGCAGACTTTTGTCCAATATTTCGACCATATCATCAGATTCAAACATTGATAATGACTGGCATCGGATCGACTGCTACAGGACAAATGGCCACATGCATGTGCTTAGTATAGCTATGCTCTTCGCCGACTCTCCACGCTACTACGTCTTCATTTGCGATATGGTTCACAAATGAAGACGTATAGAGAGATATAGTCAAGAAGGTCAGGGTATGCGATTCTCGACAATAGTGCAACTAACAGGCATTAGTTGAAGTTAAACAGGGGACACATTTTTGACCCACGAGAAGTGGTGTGGTTACTCATTTTCGTCGCAACTGCGGACTGTTGTCGCTATTAGAACAGCTTAGTCATGGATAGGATAGATAATCTGGAAGCACGTCCAACAATATTGGACAAGTAGCAATAGCTAACAACTCACCTGTTGACAGTAGGCGTGACAATTTGTATCTTAAACCGACTATCACGTTAAGACTAACTATTGCACGAGTAAAACAGACATTGGTTGCGAAAATTTGAACTTCGATTAGTGATTGGTGGATGCACTTTTTATATATAGATGGTCTGATATCTATAATTGCGTATTACAAGATGATGCGTGATTGGCGACCAAAGGTGCGGTAAGAAATTCAGCCACACATCGAAGTCCAGGCGATTTGAATCGAACGCGACGCGGCCATGGTCGAACTACGGCACGATTGCACTAGTTCACCCATGGCCGGTCGGACTACATATTGACCACGTATGTCTTAGGGGGCGTCGCCCCGTGATCGAACCTGATCGAATTGCTGGCAACGTCTTCGCCATTGCGCTAGGCGCTACTACGCTAACCTCTATGGCGCCGCAACGCCTGTGGTCGCTGGCGTAAAGCTCGCTCCAGCGACTTCGGCTCGCGCAAAGTGGTTATTGCTATAACCGACACTGCTGCTTGCTCCGCCAGCCACGCTGTAGGACTGGATGCCTTGAATCGCATCGATCCCTGCGAAGACAGTGCCTAGCATGCTCTTATTGTCAACTATGGCTAGGTTGCCGATATACCCGGCATCGGCGTATCCACCGACGACTAGATCGCCCGGCGTGCTGGCAAACGCCCCACTGGCATGCGTGCCATTGAGGCTGCTGTGAGCCGCATGCCCGGCGTGAAAGCGCCCGACGCCGTTGAATTCAGCCGCCGTCACGTAGGTCTGAACGAACCTGCTGGTCGCGCCCGGTAACGCCTTGATATAGGCGTCAACCTCGTCGGTTCCGCTGGTGGAGCTGTTGGCATACCAGATCTCGACGTCTGTATTGTCACCATTGACCCCGGAGACGGCCTTCTTCCAGGAATTGCCCAGGCTATCCGCCACGTGGTCGACGATGTATGGGTTCCCGCCAGCAACCGAGACCACGGCGACGAGCAGGTGCCCCATGCTCACCGGTTGGGGGAACATCGCATAACTCTTGCGCACTCCGGCATAGTCAGTAAAGTGGCTCACTGACTGCACAAGAGACAGAGTGCCCGATGGAGGCGGGTTTGTGGTGGGTGGCAAAGGCGAACCCGGTGTGGTCG
>Ga0207674_10002823_pt1 | contig 21601 bp, 18 predicted proteins | sample KBSCornC72_FD_184303 | JGI IMG/M metagenome (GOLD analysis project Ga0207674, IMG submission 184303) | Corn rhizosphere microbial communities from Kellogg Biological Station, Michigan, USA - KBS Corn C7-2 (SPAdes) (version 2) | ecosystem: Host-associated > Plants > Roots > Rhizosphere > Soil ...
CATGATGGCGGCGGATCTGCATCTATCTCCAACTTACGTGATCGTCCTCACCCTGTCAATCGGGCGCTATCCCGATCAATTCCTGGCCGTCTCCGTCGCCACTGTTCCCGGCTCCCGCATCACATCGATCAGCCTCTGATACAACCTGTTCCTCAGCTCAAATCGCTCCGACGCCCGCGTCACATACCGCACGAGCACATCAAGTCCATTTCCCGAAGGTCGCAGATTCTCTATTGCCGTCGCGCCAAATCGGCCCAGGCTGCTGCCGTGCGCTCCGCGTTTCCACTCTGCCTCAGCCTGGCTCGCATTCTTCTCCGTCTCCGAAATTACCGCCTTCTGAATGCGCTCCAGCATTTCATGCACGTTATCGCCCGCCGGAAGGCTCAGGTTGATCTCATCCCACATCCACTGTCCGCTCGTCGAGAAGTTGAAGTACTTGCCTCGAATCGCATACCCATTCATGAACGTGATTCGCCGGCCCGTAGGCAAACCTTTGTCCGAAAGCGTGCCCGTTTCCAGCAGCGTCGTCGTAAACAGGCGCACATCGATCACCTCTCCGCCAACGCCGTTGATCTCTACCCAATCCCCTACATGGATCCCATTCTTCCCGATCAGCACAAACCAGCCCAGAAACGCGATGATGAAATCCTGCAGGGCTATTGTCAGTGCAGCCGTCGTCAATCCCAGAATCGTCGGCGTCTCTTTCGGAGGCCCGAAGATCACAATCAGAATCAGAACCACTCCAACGGCCTGAATCGACAGCTCCAGAATGCTCCGCAATGTCTGCGATCGCCTGCTGTCGAGAGCCGGCTTCGCCATGATCCGGCGCACCAGCCCATCCGCAACCACCATGCAGATTCCGATAAACGCGATCAGGGCTAGCGAGTTCAGAAGCAGATGCACAATAATCCGCTGTTGCAGCAACACCTGCGCAGACCACTTGCTGTACACATTCACGAGCTGCTGTTCCGTCTGGATCCGGTCGTCCGTGACGCTCAGGATCTGGCGCAGTGCCGTCCGGTCTCTCAACCCCTGCAGCTTCTCGTCAAGATCGTCCGTATGCACGGCACCCATGGTGCTGATCTTGGTCTCGATGGAGCTCTGTTGCGCCGTCAGCATCCCCGCATCTCTGCGCGTCTGGTCGATCGCCTCCTGCAACAGGGTCGTCCGTGTTCTCAGCCTGAAGAACGCTCCCAGCCGTCCCGCCAGCGTGCCGAAGCGGCGCACAGAAACCGTCGCGACCTGCCCGCCCTCACGTGTCTGCTTGTCGTAGCCCTTCATTGCGGCTTCGTGCGTGGCCAGCTCCGCCTGAATCTGCGACGTTTGATCTCCCGAAGCACGAGTGAAATCGTGCTGGGCATCCGCAAGCTCATCCGTGTCAAGCGCCAGCTGCGCCTTCGCCACTTCCAGATCGCCCTCGTCGTACTCCGACGGCTTGCCATCCTTTCGCGGCGGCTGTTTCAGGGCCTCAGTGATCGTCTGGACCTCGTCTTTGTCTTCGGCAAGAAGCTGCTGCAGCTGCGTCACCTTCTTCGATAACGCTTGAGCCTCGCCGCTCAATTGCAGATGCTGCGCATCCAGAGTCGCCTGTCGCAACGCTGAGGCAAACGCCTGGTCTACCGCGTGATCGGCAAGCCTTTCAGCCTCCTGCGCATACTCCTTCTCTTCCGCCGTGTACGCCAAAGCTGCAAGCGCCTGCGCAGTTTGCCATGGCCGAATGTCAACGAGCGGCTTCTTGTTCCCGCTTGAGCGATTGGGATTGTTCCGAGGATTAAGGAACGACAGATTGCTCATCACATCGCCCGTCTCCCACGTGAAGATCAGGCAGATCGCCAGAACAGCAACGAGCGATAGTAGGATCGTCAGCCGAGTACTGCCGAAGACGCGGTTGCGCAGCTTCTGGCCGGCAGCGGAAGCAATTTGGGGGATTGCCATGCGTCAATTGTTGCAGGAGAAACCCGATTCTCTCCACAAGATTCTGCCGCGCGGACCAGGCCCATTTACTAGTCACTCACCTTGGAGCAGAATGTCTTACGTGAGATCTCCTGTCCACTTCCTGCCCGCCATTGCACTTCTAGCTCTGGCATCCGCAACAGGACGGTACTCGGCCGCCCTGCTGCAGGCTCAATCAAATATCGTGCAAACGGCCGCAGCGACGGAGCCGGTCGACATCAACACAGCCTCGGTCGATCAACTTATGAAGGTTCCCGGCTTGGCGCGCACCTGGGCGGCGCGCATCATCCGCTTTCGGCCTTACCGTGGGAAGAATGAACTCCTCGATCGCGGCATTGTAAGCGCTGCAGTCTACGCCCGCATCAAAGACCACATCATCGCTCATCGCGTCCGTAACTAGCTAGCAGTCTCGGCGAGTTCGCCCCTGTGCACATCTCCGCGTCTCAGCAAACGGCTTAGCAGCACATACAGCACGGGAATGAACACCAGGTTCAGCACCGTAGACAGCAACATACCTCCCACGATCGTAGTCCCTACCGAACGCCTTCCCAGCGCACCTGCACCGGAAGCGAAGTAAAGTGGCATCACGCCAAGAATAAAGGCAAACGAAGTCATAAGGATCGGCCGTAGCCGCAGCTCCGCCGCCTCAATTGCGGCCTCTGCAATCGTCCGTCCCTTCGCCCTGAGCTGTTCCGCAAACTCGACAATCAGAATTGAGTTCTTGGCCGACAACCCGATCAGCATTACCAGCCCTATCTGACAGTACACATCGTTTGACAATCCGCGCAGTGCCACCAGTCCTAGAGCTCCAAACACCGCCATCGGCACCGCAAGCAGAATAATGAACGGCAGGGCGAAGCTCTCGTACTGCGCCGACAACGTCAGATACACAACAAGAATTCCAAGCCCGAAGATCAGCAGCGCGCGCCCGCTCGATTCAATTTCATCCAGCGTCAGCCCCGTCCACTCATACTGCATCCCCGGCATCATGTTCTGCTTCGCCAGATCTTCCATACTGGCGATCCCTTCGCTCGAGCTGACACCCGGCGCCGGCGAACCATCGATCTCCACCGCGCGAAACAGGTTGTAGTGCGAAATCACCGGCGGCCCCGAGCTCTCCGCAACCGACGCCAGGTTATCCAGCGAAATCATCTGATCCGAGTTCGAACGCACGTAGAACGCATGCAGATCCTTCGATGTCATTCGATACTTCTGATCAGCCTGTGCGTACACGCGATACGTCCGGTTGTTGAAATCGAAATCGTTCACATACTGCGAGCCCATGAACACACCTAGGGCATTCGTAACCTGCGATAACGGCACGCCCATCGCCTTTGCCTTCTCGCGATCGATCGTCACCAACACCTGCGGATCATTGGCGGAGTAGGTAGTCAGGACCTGCGTCAGATCTTTGCGTGTCCGTGCCTTGTTCACAATCTGGTGCGCAACCCTGTCCAGATCCGACAGCGTATTTACGCCCGTATCCTGCAACATGAACGTGAATCCGCCGTAGCTTCCCACCCCGCTCACTGCCGGTGGCTGAATCACGAACACCATTCCTCCGTTCGGATCGAGTGCTAATCTGCCGAGCTGCGGTGCCAGATCCGCTACGATGTCCGCTGCCGAGTGCCCCTTTCCGCGGCGCTCCGCAGCCGGCTTCGTGCTGATGAACATCATTCCCGCATTCGAAGCATTTCCGGCAAAGCTGAAGCCCACCACCGAGAACGCGCCCAGAATGTCTTTATTCGAGTAGATAATTTTCTGCGCTTTCTCCGTCAGAGCCTGCGTATACGCAAGCGAAGAACCCGGAGGCGCCTGCACAATTCCCATCAGGAAGCTCTGATCCTCCTGCGGAATAAACCCGGTGGGCACGTAGTTATAAATCCAATACGTCCCGCCTAATCCCGCGAAGAACAACAGCAGCAGTACGTACCTTAACTGCAATCCAACGTGAATGATCTTCGCGTACGTCTTGGCCAGCCACGTGATAAACGCATCCGCCCCGTGGATGAAAGCCGCAAACGCCCGCGACACTGGCCGGATATGCAGAAAATCCAGCTGCTTCGGTCGCGCCTCTTCCCCGCGCAGAAACAGCGCCGACAAGGCTGGCGACAACGTCAGCGCATTGAACGCCGAAATCGCAATCGAAAACGCAATCGTCAGCGAAAACTGCCGGTACAGAATCCCAGTTGTCCCCGGAAAGAACGACACCGGCACGAACACCGCAATCAGCACCAGCGACGTCGCAATTACCGCGCTCGTCACCTCGCCCATTGCGCGCGATGTCGCCTCGTGCGGATCCGAGTGCTCCATCGCTATGTGACGCTGCACATTCTCGATGACCACGATGGCGTCATCCACCACAAGTCCGGTTGCCAGCGTGATTCCAAACAGTGTCAGCGAGTTGATCGAAAAATCGAAAACCCGAATAAACGCAAACGTTCCAATCAGCGACACCGGAATCGTCACCGCCGGAATGATCGTCGCCCTCCAGTCCAGCAGGAACAGGAAGATCACCAGAATCACGATCCCGATCGCCTCCCCCAGCGTCACCAGCACTTCATGAATCGACTCGCCCACCACCGTCGTCGAATCGAACGCGATAGCATACTCCAGCCCCGGCGGAAAGCTCTTCGACAGCTGCTGCAATACCGCTCTTGCCTTCCGGTCCACATCCAGCGCATTAGCGCTCGTCAACTGCAGCACGCCCACGCCCTGCGCCACGTGCCCGTTGTACTCCAGCGCCGAGCTGTAATCCTCCGCGCCCACTTCCGCATGTCCCACGTTCTTCAGAAGAATCAGCCCATTCGCATTGCTTTTCAGAATGATGTTCTCGAACTGCTCCGGACTCGAAAGCCTTCCCACCACGCGCACAGGAATCTGGTAAGCCTGGTTCGTATCCGCCGGCTGCTGCCCCAACTGGCCCGCCGGGATCTCAACGTTCTGCTCCTGCAGCGCGCTGATTACATCCGTCGCCGTCAGGTTATAAGCCGCAAGCTTCAGCGGATCGATCCACACGCGCATCGCATACTTGCGTTCGCCGAAGATGTTCACATCGCCCACACCCGGAACGCGCTTCAGCGCATCCTTCACATAAACGTCCAGGTAGTTCGAGATGAACTCATTCGAATACCGCCCGTCCCGCGTAAAGAACCCCGCGCCGAACACGAAATTCCGGTTCGCCTTCGTAATCGAAATCCCCGTTGCGTTCACCGCCGAGGGCAACCGCCCGGTCACGCTGGCCACGCGATTCTGCACGTCCACCGCCGCGATATCCAGGTTGTAGCCCGTCTGAAATGTCGCCGTAATCATGCTCGTCCCGTTGTTCGTGCTCGAGGACGACATGTACCGCATTCCTTCAACGCCGTTGATCGCTTCTTCCAGCGGAATCGTTACGGCCTTCTCCACCGTGTTCGCATTCGCGCCCACATAGTTGCACGCCACCGACACCTGCGGTGGATTCAGTGTCGGATACATCGCGATAGGGAGGTTCGGGATACATACCGCTCCCGACAAAATAATCAGCAGCGCGCAGACAGTCGCGAATACAGGTCGATGAATAAAAAAATCAACAAACAAGATGAGCCCTCTTTCGTTGTGTCCCCGATCGCAGCTTCGACATGTCTATCGCTAGGCCACTCCCATGCCAGGGAACAGCTCAACCCGGGATCGGAGAAACCGGCATCCCGTTTACAAGGAATTGCGTGCTCGATACGACCACCTCGTCGCCCGCGTTCAGGCCCGATGTGATGGAATACGCATTTCCCACTGCATCGCCTAGGTTCACTGGCGACTGCGCCGCAATGTACTGCCCGTTCCCCTGCTTGCGCGCGACAAACACAAATGTCTGCCCGCCCTGTCGCGTAACGGCCAGCACCGGCACCACCACCATCGGTTTGGTGTTCCAGATTACCTTCGCCTTGATCAGCTGTGCATTGCGCATGATATCCGCAGTCCTGTGTACTGGAGCCTTTGCCAAAATCCCTTGCAGACTCGGATCCACTTGCGGCGAAACAAAATCGATCTTCGATTTCTCCAGCAGCTTGCCCGACGTGTCATACAGCTCTACAGCCAGCCCGGAGTGAACCTCGCCAGCCCGCTCCGTTGGAATGTAGATGTAGGCCTCCAGATCTCCGCTCTGATCCACCGTCGTCAGCGCCATAGCATTCGATCCCATCGTCGGGGAAACGTAATCCCCAACGTGGACCGGAACATCGCCTACAACCCCATCGAACGGCGCGCGAATCGTGTAGTATCCCAGCAGTTGCTCCTGCATCTCGCGCGTTCCGCGTGCCGCCTCGTAGTCCGCCTTCGCATTGTCGTAGGCTTGCTGTGCTTGGTCCAGCGCTTCCTTGCTGGTCACCCCTGCGGTAAACAGCTTCTTCTGCCGTTCCAGTTCGACATTGTCATAATCGTAAGAGGCCTTCTTCTGCCGTTCCGTCGCCGTCTGAGATGCCACATTCGCCTGTTGTTGTCGCGGGTCGATCGTCATCAGCACCTGGCCCGACTTCACATGCTCGCCGCTATGCACCGCAATCGACGTCAACATCCCAGCTACCTGAGGCAATATCGTTGCCGACCGCCGCGACTTCACTGTTGCCATGTAGTCGCTGCTCTGGGCCACTGGCTGCAGAGACACCGCAACCGTCTTCACCGGCATCGCCTGCATTCCCGCGCCGCCGCCCTGCGGAGCTTTTGGTTGATCCTTCTGGCATCCTGCCAGGGTCAGGCACGCCGCGATTATGCTTACTAGAAAAGTGCGTTTCAAATGAGAACCCCTTGCTGGCGTCTCGCCGCTACGCAGCTCCTGATCAGCCTGTCCTCTCACTCACAAGGTCCGGGTGATGCCTCATAGGCAGCAGCCTCTTCAGCCACTTAGAACTGCACTGAATCGTTAAACAATGCAGCATCCATGTTACAACTCGCCCACGACGTTCTATGTGATAGCGAAATCGATTACAGATGCTGGCAAAAAGAACTTCTGGCGTTACTTAGCTGACGTTCCGATCACCCGGATTGTCGCAAAATATCACCTATGCGGCACCAATCCTGTTGCCACCCGGTCAATTTGTGTTCTCGGTCACTATTGGAAGCCACTTGCGCCGATCATTCGGAAAGGGGCTTAGATAATCCAGCCGCCGCCCACAACCTCGCCCCCGTCGTAGAACACAGCCGACTGTCCGGGTGTGACCGCCCGTTGAGGTTCATCGAACCTGGCCACAACCTCATCATCACCCGCAGGCTCGAGACTGGCCCATGCTGGCTCGTGCCGGTGCCGAATCTTGGCTTTCACCCGCATAGGTCCGGTCAACTCCGCAATGCTGATCCAGTTCAGCCGGTTCGCATGCAGCATGTCGGTTGGCAGTTCCGCATCCCCTCCCACCATCACGCGATTGCTGGCCGGATCGATACTCAGCACATACAACGGCGTCGGGGAACCCACATTCAATCCCTTGCGCTGCCCCACCGTAAAGTTCGAAATTCCCGTGTGCCGTCCGATCACCTCGCCATTCGAACCCACCAGTTCTCCCGCGGTATCCGGCATCTCCTTGCCCTGCTCCTCTAGGTAGGCCGTCAGGAACTGCTTGTAGTCCCCGCCCGGAATGAAGCAGATCTCCTGCGAATCCGGCTTCTCCGCCAACGCTAGTCCCTTCTGCCGTGCCACCTCGCGCACCTCTGGCTTCGTCAGGTTGCCGAGCGGAAACAGCGTGTGGGCCAACTGCTCCTGCGTGAGACCGAACAGGAAGTAAGTCTGGTCCTTCGCCAGATCCGCCGGCCTCTTCAAAATCCACCGTCCGCGCTTTTCATCGTACTCGTTGACTGCATAGTGGCCGGTCGCAATCGCGTCCGCCCCGATCGACCTCGCTGTCGTCAACAACTGGTCGAACTTTAGATGGTTGTTGCACAGCGAACACGGAATCGGTGTTCGCCCCGCCAGGTACTCGCTTACAAATGGCCGCACCACATCATTCTCGAACCGCTCCTGCTGGTTCACGACGTAATAGGGAATCCCCAGGTGCTCCGCCACCCTTCGCGCGTCATACACATCGTCCAATGAGCAGCATCGTCCCGCTTTCGGCGCCTCCGGAATCCCGTGCTTCCCCGCAAGCCGCGTCTGATCCCATAGCTGCAGAGTCAGCCCGACAACACGATTGCCTTCGCTCAACCGAGCAAGCATCGCCGCCACCGTAGAGGAATCCACCCCTCCCGACATAGCAACCGCAATCGTGCGCTTCTCGTTCATGAAAACCAGTTCTTTGCCTCAATTCTTTCCTTATCGCTAATTAGGCTGTCATCCGGAGCGCACGCGGTCCCAAGCGTTTCCTCAAGCCTGCGGTGATAAGGGGAGCATCTGCTTTTTTCTTTGCCGGCTCACTCAGCCGAACAAACCCGTCCCTTACGCCAGCGTCCCTGCCGTAACTGGCGCCAGGGCCCGTAGGTTCCCTACCGCCTCCGGCAGAACCTTCAACACCCGGTCGATCTGCGCCTCTGTCACCGTCTTCAGCAGGCTGAACCGCAGACTAGCTCCCGCCCGGTGCTTATTCAGCCCCATCGCCATCAGCACATGACTTGGCTCCGTCGCGCCCGAGTGGCAGGCCGACCCGCCTGAGACCGCAATTCCTTTCAGGTCCAACGCAATCACCAGCGCCTCGCCCTCAAGGTTGTCGAACCAGATATTCGAGGTGTTCGCCACCCGCGGAGCTGGCTTTCCGTCCGGCATCGCTCCATTCAGTCCGGTCGCCGGCAGCGCCAGCACGCCCGCCTCCAGTTTGTCGCGCAACCCGGCCAGTCTCGTCATCGTGCCGTCTTCGATGCTGTGCATAGCCAATTCAATGGCCTTGGCTAGCCCCACGATACCCGGAACGTTCTCCGTTCCCGCTCGTCGCCGTCGCTCATGGCTTCCGCCTACAATCAGCGAATCCACCGGGGTTCCCTTCCGCACAAACATTGCGCCAACCCCCTTCGGCGCATGCACCTTGTGACCGCTGATCGAGACCAGGTGACATCCCCACTGGCGCACATCGAACTTCACCTTGCCCGCGCCCTGCACCGCATCGATGTGGAAGAAAACACCCGTATCCGCTGCGATCTTTCCGATCTCCGCCACCGGCTGCAGAACGCCTGTCTCGTTGTTCGCCAGCATCACGCTGATCAGCCGCGTCTCCGGCCTTATTGCCCTCAAAATATCGCTCGGCTCGATCAGTCCGCTTGGTTGCGGCGCAACGTAAGTCGTCGTAACTCCAAACCGCTCCAGCTTCTTCGCCGCCTGCAGCACCGCCGAGTGCTCAATCGAAGTCGTAATCAGGTGATCGCCCGGATGCAGTAGTCCGAAAAGGGCGGTGTTGTCGCCCTCCGTGCCGCCCGAGTTGAACACAACCTCTGCATCGTGGCAGTTGAAAAACTCCGCCAGCGTCTCCCGCGACCGATCGATCGCCGTCCGCGCCTGCTGCCCATCCAGATGAATCGAAGAGGCGTTTCCAAACTGCTCAGTCCAATACGGCCGCATCGCCTCCACGACCTCCGGCAACAGCGGAGTCGTAGCGTTGGCATCCATATAGATCCGGCCATCCGATGACTTTCCTTCAGACATGAACAGAACCCTCTCTCTTTTGCGAGGGTACCATATGATTAAATCCACATTGCGGGACGAAAGCGCCCTCAACCTCGACTTCTCTGCAAACTATTCATTCCGGTCACAAGATCTCCTGCCCGCCACGTTTTACGTCTGTTAACTCTCAATTCCGGCGCATCGAAACTACATTCATCTCGCGAAAGGAGCCGTATAAGCTGCGGATCCCCGGACTTGCGACTACGCAAAAGCGTCGAGCGTCGTTTTCGTTGTCGCGTTGTCAATGAGCTGGGAGATGTTGACGTCGCCGTTCAATTCGGACTTCACCATGGCGTGCGCAACAGGAGAACTGCCGGAGTAGACCATTCCTTCGAATGTCGTCACCGGTTGGAGCAGGATGCGTGAGGTCGTACACATGGGCCGCTCCGATGATGTTGGCGAGAATGCCTACCGATCAGATGACGAACGTCATTTACAACGCCTGGCGCGGATCAAACGCGGGGGGGGAAGGTCGGGGAACGCGGGTGAGTTGGTCCTGAGCGATGGTGTGGAGAAGCAGCGAACCGTCACAGACACACTCCGGACGGCGATGCTGAGGTGCATGAAACGGACTCTATTTTTTGTCGAATATCAGTTTTGCAGATTGAGTGTTTTGAGCAAGAACGCGGGCTGCTGAATCAAGCGGAGGAGACATCGTCGGCTGCATAGTTGACGCTGATCTAACTTCGATCAAATTCAGGAAAAAGGAATAAGTGAAAACATGAAAACCGGAGCCGTGGTTTCCCCCGTGAAGAATCAGTTGAAGACACGAGTTGTGTACTTCGCAGTTGCAATCGCATTGATGCTGGGCCTGGCGAATGCCCGCATTGCATCGGCGCAGAACGCCTCGCAAGCCGTCATCCCATTCGCTTTCTCGGCAAATCACCAGGCCTTTCCGGCCGGGCACTATCGTGTGTTTCGCGAATCGGAAAGTTATCTAAGGGTGGTGAGCACCGAAACTGGTATCTCAACAGGCCTGATGGTTCGTACCACGCGCAACTTCGAAGTGAAGCCCAAGAACAGCCTTGTGTTTCTGCGCGACGGGCGCGGCTACCAATTGCTCACAGTTCAATTTGCGCAAGGTAGTGTTGGTGTGCAGAGTGAGCTCGCAGTGCAGCCGAAGTCAGAGCGCGAGATTGCTAAAGCGACGACCGGCGCAACAATGGTAATTGGAATGAACTAACGTCTACGCTCTTAAATTTGAGGGCCGGAAGATTTCCGGTCCTTGTTTTTTGCAGCGACTCGTAAGTAAGCTCGATCGGAATTTAGAAGACTGAACGGGCTACTGGCCTAAAGTCATTGCTCCTTTTATCTTTTTCAGCGGCAAAAGCCTTGTTTTCCTTTGCCTCATTGAGACACCACGAAGTGGTGCCCTGATGAAAGTGCTCGAGGTCTATTTTGCGGATTCGGTGAGGGGAGTGATGTGGTCGATCGCTGGCGAGGGGGCGTGTTCGATTTTGCCATCGGGCCAGTGGATTTCTACATCCTCGATCTTTGTGGCGGCGCCGACGCCGAAGTGTAGGCGCGGATCATTGTTTGAGAGATAGCTGCCTCCGCTGATGACGTCGCCGCGCTGCTTGATGCCTCCGGCAGTTACGTAGACGACTGTGCCAGTTGCATCACGTGGAGTCTTGCCGCTGCCGGTGAGCTTCAGTTCGATCCAGTGGTTGCGGTTGGAATCGACGTTGCGGAGGAGAACGGGATGGCCATCCATGACGTTGATGACGGAGTCGATCTTTCCGTCGTTGAAGAGGTCGCCTACCGCCATGCCGCGTCCGGCGATGACGGCTGCGAGGCCCGTGCCTTCAACGGCGGGTACATTCTCAAATGATTTGCCTTGGAGATTGTGGAAGAGCATGGGGCGCTCTTTCCAACTCGTGCCCCAGTTGTATTTGTCGGCCTGCGGGTAGACGTGGCCGTCAGACATCATGAGGTCTTTCCAGCCGTCGTTGTCGTAATCAAAGAAAGCATCGCCCCAACTGAGGAAGGGCACGGTAACTTCGCCGAGGCCGATGTGGTAGCTGACGTCAGTGAAGTTGGCGTCGCCCTCATTGCGGTAGAGCGGCTTGTAGTCGTCAGAGAAGGTGGTGTTGAAGACGTCTAGCATACCCTTGTTCTGTATGTCTCCAACAGCGATGCCCATTGAAGCGGTCTCGCGTCCGGCTTGGTTAAGAGCGTAGCCCGACGCGTAACTATCGTCCTCGAAAGTGCCGTCGCCTTTGTTGATGTAGAGGTAGTTGGGCGTGGAGTCGTTGCCGACGAGGAGATCGGGCTTGCCGTCGTTATTGATGTCGACGAAGACGGCCCCGAGACCGTAGTAGCCAGGCCTGTCTGCGACTCCTGCTTTTTCGCTCACGTCGGTGAAGGTGCCGTCGCCATTGTTATGGAAGAGGTGGTCGGATTCGCCTTTGAGGCCGCGGGGTCCGCAGGCTGTGGCTTCGCCGCGGAAGGTGCAGAAGGAATTGCTGGACCCGCCTTCACCGCCCTTAGCGGGAGGGTTGTCCCAATCCCAGTGCAGATACCCGGCGACGAAGAGATCGAGTTTGCCGTCGCCGTCGTAGTCGCCCCACGTTACGCCGGTTGACCAGTTGCCGAGCTGGACTCCGACTTTGTCGGCGATGTCAGTGAATATGCCGTTTTTGTTGTTGTGGTAGAGGCGGTTCTTACCGAAGTTGGAGACGTAGAGATCGGGGTAGCCGTCATTGTCATAGTCGGCCACGGCGCAGCCCATGCCCCAGCGGTCGTTCTGAACTCCGGCTTTAGTGGAGACATCAGTGAATGTGCCGTCGTGATTGTTATGGAAGAGAGCGGCGTGGGGCGGAGTGGCTTTTCCGGCGAGAGCTTCCACGGTCGATCCGTTGACTAGGTAAATGTCGAGCCAGCCGTCGTTGTCGTAGTCGAGGAGACAGACGCCGGAGCCTTTGGTCTCGATAATGTAGTCCTTGGCGGGTGTGCCCATATGATGTGTCCACTTGGCGAGGCCGGCTTTTTCGGAGATGTTCTGAAATACGATGGGACCGGATTTGACGAATCCGCCGGCGGTGATGACGCGGTGTTCGGCGTCGAACTGGACGGCGTGATTAGATTCAACGGTGTGGGCGGAGTCCGGACCTTGTGTGGATTTTTCCTGGCCTTTGATCAGGGAAGGAGTGGGCGCCACAAGCAGGGCGGAGAGACTCAACGCGCGGATTACCGGGAACATGGGGGAAGTATACGGGGCGATGGGTGAGATGGGCGATCAACCAATTGATCGAGGAAACGGGAACTAGGGAACAACGATTAGAGATCAGGGGAAGAGCTACTGCTGGATTGCGCAGTAGCTCCGGTCGAGTGCGGGTTATGGATGAACGGGTGGTTCTTCTCCTGCGGGCGCTATTGGCTGAACGACCCAGCCGCCGTTGCTGTCTTTGACTAATGTGGCGGTGGCGGACTGGATCGAAGTGTCTTTGGAGATTTTGGGGAAAGCGCGGCGCGATTCCGGAGTGCTGGCCCAGCCGGGGATGCCTTCGACCTCGTACTGATATGTGACCGTATATTGCATGGGGTTGTTCGGGTCGTTGGGAACAGCGTTGGTGATGGCGGTGACATTGAAGTGTCCGAAGCAGAAGTTTCCATAGCCGGGCCGGTTTGCGTCGGGGGTCCAGAGGCTGTGACCCTTGTCAGAGAGGTCGTAAAGGTTCACCTGTTTTGAGCCGATAAGGAATCTCTTCTTCTCTTCAGGAGCGCGCGCAAGAAGTCCGGCGTCGGTAAGAGCGTCGAAGTCCCGGGTGCGATCGTCCTTGGTGGGATCTGCCTCTGCCGGCATCTTGACTGGTTCGGGCCAGATGCATTCGTGCTTTCCGGCGTATGAGTTGTTAATGGCGGCTTTGAACTGGGAGGTATCGATATGTTTTTTGCAAGCGGTGGGAATAAGGGCGAGAGCTGCAAGGGCGAGCAGAGAGGCATGGTTATGGCGCATTCGAAAGACCTCAAAAGGGTTGGATGCGAGGAGTGGAGCTAGTGAGCCGAAATCGGCGAAGACAGGATATCTCAGCGGGACTGAAATGGTTCACAGTCCGCAGTTCGCAGTTGATAGCTCTGCGGGGCGGGGGAGCTTTTTGCTGCCATAGAGGAGACAGTGGCTGACATGAGGACGTTGAGCATGGCGCGCTGTGCGCGGGCCCAGACGGGATGGGCTGGGCAGGTGGGTCTGCGTTCACATTCTTTGCCTCCATTGAGGCAAACGTTAAGGCAGATTGGGCCGTCGATGGCTTCGACGACCTGCAGCAGGGTGGCTTCGCGTCCTCTGCGGAGGATGGCAAAGCCGCCGAATTTGCCTCGGCGCGAGGAGATGAACTGTGCGTGAACGAGGGACTGAAGCACTTTAGAGAGGAAACTCTCGGGGGCGTCAGTGGCAACAGCGAGATCAGGCAAGAGGGCGCGGTTCTGTTCAGAGAGGGTGATGAGATGGACCATGACACGGACGGCGTAATCGGCTGCACGTGTGAGCTGCATCGAGGAATTGCATTTCTGAAATGCCGAATCGTTCGCTGGATGCGATTGCATGCGCTTCCCGGCGGTATGTCTGATCTGGACCGTCTTCGTCCAAATTTGCCGATGAGAGCAGGGTAGCGGAGCCTGTCACGATGGAATGTATCGGCAGTCACAGACCTTTGGTCGGTAAGCGCCTTGAGGCGAAGGCGGCATATATGCGCGATGGGGAAGTCAGGGGATAGAACGGAGTAGTTGGCACCAAGTCCCCACTGCTTGGCGTATGGTCCGCTGTCGAGGAGCGTGAAGACGAACAGGATGAGACGGCCCAATAATCGGGACGAACGCAATGAAGTACCACCAACCGCTCCTCGCGAATCATGAAGCCGATGGATGGTTACGGCGAGTGCCGGGACGAAGGGCTCTCCTGGATTGCGCCCAGTGTGCGCCGGATTTGATTGAGGAAAATGATTCTTCGTCAGCCTTGATCAGGGAAACGCTGGCGAAGGGCTTTGAGGCAGGCTGCCCGGTCGTCGATCGGACCGGTGGTTTCGAGAAGAAAGTTGGCAGCTTCGACGGCTCGCGCGGCCCGTTCCGGATCCTGCAAAGCGCTGATCACCTCGGGTACTGAGCGGGGGTCCTTTCGTTTGGCGAGGCCGACGGCGGCTTCCTCGCGCACATCTTCGTCATCATCGCTCATATTTTTGAAGAGAGCTTCACGGATTTTGGGGGAGTCGAAATCGCCGAGGCCGCCGAGTCCGAACGTAGCCCAGTCGCGGACCTCGCTATCTTTGTCGCTCATGAGCTTAATGAGAGTGGAGACGGTGCGCTCGTCATTGGCGAAGCAGCCGAGCGTGAATGCAAGACCGTATCGGACGTCGGTGTCGGGGTGATAGCTGAAAGGAAGAATCTGCGGGATGATCGACGGATTGTCCAGGTGGCCGAAGGCGGTGACGATGGCGCTCAACGCGACTGGATCGGTTTCGGAGTCGAGCATGCCGGCGAGGACTGGGAACGATTCGGCGGCAAAGAGCGTGGTTTGATTCTCGGCGGTGTGGCCGAACTGGGAGAGGATGTCGGCGCCGCGAGCACGCTTGAGCGGTTCACTGGAACGGCACCAGGCGACGGCTTTGTCGAAGATCTCATGCGAACCGCTAGCGCGAAGGGAGTGGATCGCGTGCCAGGCTTTGTCGTTGTCGTAATCTCTCGTGAGTGTTTGCTCGAAAAGCTCGTCGATAGTCGCGGTCGGCATGGATGCAGTGTAGCTCTGGAGAAGCATCAGTGCGCTACGATGGAGGAGAAATCGGGGGATGCATGTTTGTTGTGGTGTGGCAGTTTGAGATTGCCGAGGAGAAGGTGGGTGCGTTCGAGGCGGCGTATGGGCCGGAGGGGAACTGGGCGCAGCTGTTCCGGAGGTCACCTGAGTATCTCGGTACGGAGCTGCTACGCGATGCGTATGCTGCCGGATCGTATCTGACGATTGACCGGTGGAAGAGCGAAGAGGCGTTCCGGACGTTTCGGAAGGATCATGATGCGGCGTACGAGGAGCTGGATCGTGCGTGCGATGCACTGACGGAGAGGGAGATGCGGGTAGGAGCGTACGCGGTGTAACGTTCGGTCGAGGGTGGCTGGTAGCTAGTAGCTGGTATCTAGTAATCCGGAGCCGATTGACAGGCAGGTTTTTTACATCCACGAAAAAACAATTTCGTACTGAGTTTTCCTCTGGATTCGTGATGGCGGATACAGGGGTGCCATTCTGTTCACCTTTTCTTCGCTTTTTCGATATCATTGCGATGTATCAAACTGCTAAAATCCGTTCGAAATCAACTAGCCGACGCGTGTTTTTGCCAGTCCCAACGAGGCGCGCAGGGCGAGTACCTATAGAGGAGAAACACCATGCCAGTCGCCGATGAGCGCTCTAAAGCTGTCGAACTAGCCCTTAGCCAGATTGAAAAGCAATTTGGGAAGGGGTCCATAGTCCGCCTGGGGTCGCGGGAGGCGCTTGTTCCGATATCTGTAATCTCGACGGGGTCGATAAGTTTCGATGGTGCGCTGGGTGTTGGCGGCGTGCCCAGGGGCAGGGTAATCGAAGTGTTCGGGCCTGAGTCATCGGGCAAGACGACGATAACGCTGCAAATTATTGCCGAGGCGCAGAAAAACGGTGGGCTGGCGGCGTTTGTTGATGCGGAGCATGCGCTGGATCCTGCATATGCCAAGAAACTGGGAGTAGATGTCGATAACTTGCTGGTTTCACAGCCTGACTCAGGCGAACAAGCGCTGGAGATCACCGAGGCGCTGGTGCGGTCGGGCGCCATCGATGTGCTGGTGGTGGATTCGGTAGCGGCGCTGGTTCCGAAGGCGGAACTCGATGGCGAAATGGGCGACTCGCACGTGGGTTTGCAGGCACGGCTGATGTCGCAAGCGCTCAGGAAGCTGACCGGCACGGTGGCGAAGTCCCGCACGTCCCTGATCTTCATCAACCAGATTCGCGAGAAGATTGGCGTGATGTTTGGAAACCCTGAGACGACGACGGGCGGACGCGCACTGAAGTTTTATTCATCTGTGCGGGTCGATATCCGGAGGATCGCGGCAATCAAGGAAGGCGATTCGGTTGTGGGCAACCGGACCAAGGTAAAGATCGTGAAGAACAAGGTTGCGGCGCCGTTCCGGGAGGCCGAGTTCGACATTCTGTATGGAGAGGGCATCAGCCGCGAAGGCGATGTGCTGGATCTGGCGGTGACGCACAACATCGTGGAGAAATCGGGTGCTTGGTACAGCTACTCGGGTGAACGCATTGGACAGGGACGGGAAAACACGCGGAACTTTCTGAAGGAGAATCGCGACGTCTTTGCGAAGATGGACGGCGAGGTCCGGAAAAAACTGGGAATTGGGACAGCAGCGAAAGCCGAGGTGCCTGAGGTTCCGGCAACCGGCCATGCCGAAGCAAAAGAGGCGGTCAAAGCGCGGCGATAGGAACTGGTCCACTTCAGAGCGCGTACATCTTGGCAGGTCGGCGGCGAGAGCGGGTTCGCCCGGGATCCGGGGCGACTAGGCGGTCGGGTCGTGCTCTAATTTCATTGATACGCATGCGAATCACTCGACGAGCGGCGGGACAGCTCTTTTTGCGAGCGGTTCTCTGTTCGCTTTTGTTCGGGATTGCGATCGCGCATCGGACGAGTGCGTTGCAGTCCTCGCCGAAGCGGGAATCAACTGCGGGCTTGGCTCCAAATGCAAACGCCTCGAGCACGACACAGGCGCTACACGGTGCTGTGAATCTGGATGGGCAGTGGAAGTTTCATACTGGAGACGATCCGCTTTGGGCTGATCCGTCGCTGGATGATTCGAACTGGCCGGCCGTGAATCTGAGCCAATCGCTGGTTGAGCAGGGTTTCGATACGTATTCGGGTTATGGCTGGTATCGGATCAAGCTGCAGCCCGAGCAAATGGCCGCGATCAGCAGGATGGCAGTCGGACAGGAGCTTGCGCTGTTGGCGACGGGAAACTCCGCCGGACAAGTCGACGTTTATGTGAACGGGCTGGAGGCGGGGCACACGCGAGGCATGACGGATTCGCCTGCTGAGTATCTTTCGCCTCCGGTCGTAGCCCCGATGAACCCGGCGAGCACAGGGCCGACGGTTATTGCAATCAGGACGTGGGCGGGACCGACGATTACGATCAGCCGCGGATTGTTGCAACGGGTAGACGTGGGCGCTGCCAACGAAATGGTTCAGCGGCAAGCGATGGCGGTGAGCCGGCAATGGAATGAGAACGTAATTGCCGGGCTGGTGGTGACGTTCCTGTTCGTTTGCGTTGCGGTGCTGGGAGGATTCCTCTACCTGGCGCAGAGGCATCATTCGGAATATCTGTGGCTCACACTGCTGTGTCTCGCGGTGGCTGCCACCGGGTCGGCGGATGTGATGTACGGCTTGGGGGTTCTGTCGATCCGAGCATACCGGGTGTTCCTGGTGTTTTCAGGGCATCTGTTCATGGCGGTGACGCTGGAGTTCATTCTTCATTTCACGGCGACGAAGTCGCGGCGGTTTGTGCGGGGCGTGCAGATTGCTGTGGTGCTGCTGCCATTCCTTTACTTTGTGCACCTGCCGCAGCTCTATCAGGTGCTGTCGATTGCGGCGGAGGTGCTGTTCTGCGGGCTGGTGACGGTGCTGCTGTACAAGGCCTGGCGCGGAGGGCGGAAGGAAGCCGGGGTGATGGTCATCCCGTTCTTCCTGGCGGCTACGGCGGATTCGGCCGATTCCGTGCTGGACTTCATGGCGTACAAGCACTGGCTGCCGGATACGTTTGCTTCGCATAAATTTCACTTCGGGCCGGTGGTGTTTGGGACGGGGACGATTGCGTACACGGTTTTCCTGCTTAGCTTGATTGCTGTGATTCTGTACCGGTTTGTGCATATCAGCCAGGAGGAGCAGAAGTCGGCGGCGGAGATCTCGGCTGCGAAGAGCGTACAGGCGCTGCTGATTCCGACGCAGCTGCCCTCGAACAAGAACTTCATGCTGGAGAGCGCGTACCTGCCGGTGAACGGGGTGGGCGGGGACTTCTTTCAGGTGTTGCCGCTGAAGGATGATTCGCTACTGATCGTGGTGGGGGATGTGAGCGGCAAGGGGCTGCAGGCGGCGATGAACTCGAGCACGCTGGTGGGGGCGCTGCGGAACGAGTTGTCCCATGATCCGGCGACGGTGCTGAAGCACCTCAATCACGTGCTGATCGGAGCGGTGGCTTCGCCGGGGACGGCGGTGAAGGAGCTGGATTGCGCTCCATGTTTTGCGACGTGCCTGTGCGCGCGGGTCTATCCGGATGGAACGGTGACGATTGCGAATGCGGGGCACCTGAGCCCGTACCGGGATGGGCGCGAGGTGGCGCTGATGCCGAACCTGCCGCTGGGGGTGATTGCCGAGGCGGAGTACGACGCGTCGACCTTCCAGTTGAGCCGCGGGGACCGGCTGGTGTTCCTGTCGGACGGTGTGGTGGAGGCTCAGAACGATGAGGGGGAGCTGTTCGGGTTCGAGCGGACGCAGCAGGTGTCGAATGAGTCGGCGCGATACATTGCGCAGACGGCGAAGCACTTCGGGCAGACGGACGATATTACGGTTCTATCTCTGTACCTGGCGTCGAAGACGGCGCAGCCCAGCAGGGAAGAGCTGGTGTACAGCAGGTAGTGTTTTCATAGACTTACAGCGTATTTTCCCAAGTTCATGATTCCGCTTGACTTAGATCCTAAGTATCTCTCATGAAGGAACTTAGGTGCCACTTCCAAGGCTCTCACTTAAGCTAAGTGGCGTGGAATGAGAGGGCGGCTACCCGCCTGCTCCTGATTCACTTCCCCGTATGTATCTGGCGGTAAAAATATCATTCCAAAGACGTTGCGGCACGGGGTGCGCTGCAAAAACCTGCAAACAAAGGCACTTAGCGATAGATTACTCTCATCAAAGGACTTAGCTGAAACGCGGGCACACAGGGACTGAGGAATTGGAACGCAGGCACGAGAACTATAGAGGCCAGTCGAGGTGGTCTTGTTCATGATTCTTTCCCGGTCCTTATCACTCAATTCAAGTATGCGCTTTTGGGCGAAATAGGATGCAAAAAGGCGCCGACCAGGGACTTGAGACATAGGGACTCGAAGGCAGTTGGCAAGCAGCAGCATCAATCGAGTCGGAGATTTGTCGAGAGATACGAAGGCTCGGCATTCTTGTTCCCACCCATTTCGCGATAAGGCTGCGAAATGGATGGGGCACCCGGCCGTGTGAGGTGGGGAAGAGGGATCAGGGGTTGGGTTCGAGTTTGAGGGATTGGAAGGTGGAGTCGAAGCTGGGGCCGCCGGTGGGGGCGCAGCACATGACGCCGACGTCGACGGTTTTCTGGGTGGGGAAGTAGCCCATGCGGACGGACATGTATTTTTGGCCGTCGAGGGAGAGGAAGGTTTCGATGGAGTCGTTTTTGCGGACGAGGCGCCACCAGATGGGCGCGGTCTGGGAGAGGTCGGGGAGAGTCGAGCCATCCGAATAGGTCCGGGTAAAGACGACCGAGGCGGAGCGCTTGCCATCGATGAATTCGGTGCCGCAGCGCATCCAGTTGTCGGCGTCGATGCGGACCATGAGGCCGTTCTGGTCGTACTGGGTGGCGAAGTTTCCGTTGCAGAGGGCGGTGAATTTGAAGTCGCCGGAGGCGGGGAGGTGGAAGAAGTGTCCGGTGTCGGCGGCATAGCCATCGTAGGTCTTCTGCCAGAAGTCGGTTTTGGGTTTGCTGCGAACGGTGAGTTCGCTGCCGTTGATTTTGCTGGAGGCGGGCGGGTTGAGCCATGTCATGCGGGAGAAGAGGTCGTCGCCGGCGGGTGAGGCCGACGGGGATTGAGGCTCGGTGGCTAAGGCTGGGATGCTGGGGAGACAGAGCGCTCCGGCTGCGAGCGCGGAGCGATTTAGGAGTTGACGGCGGGTGATGTGCATGAGGGCCCTCGGGGCTGTCGAAATCTTCGTTGTATCCGAATGTAACAAGACACAAGTTTTTGAACCGATGTTGGAGGAGTGTAGTGGTCTCCCATGTCTCCAAAAGAGGGAGACATGGGGCACCCACGTAAGTGGCAGAACTGCTTTCAAAGACCCCGGTCGCTTGCCCTTGGTAGCTTAAATCTCGGGGCGATCGAGCCTCTTCATTCTCTGGAGCCACATAATTAACTCCCAGATTTTTCCGGAGAACCGTTCCAGCATCGGGACTATCGGTAGATGCTCGATTGGTGTTCCCGTGCCGAACGTCACGTCGAAAGTGACCTCGCCGTGGTTCTTGAGCTTGCACCCAAAGGGAACAACTTTACGATAGAAGTTCGGTCGGGTGAGCCATATTTCGAGCGTCTCAGTGGTACCATCCTCGTACTCCAGTTCAACGCCTTTGACGCCTGTGGCAGTGACGGTCGGAATCAAGACTCGATGTTTATCGTCGATGTCGAGATCGTGCAGGGCAAGAATATCGGGGTCACCTCCTTCGTAACTTTTCACGTGATTGACAACGAAGTCGAAACACGGGAACTTTCATCTACGCCGGCGCTCTTAAGAACCTACAATCTACTGCCGAGGCTTATTCCTATCGATCGGGAATTTGGTGTGATTGGACCGGCTAGCGGCGATTTGCCGGAAGATTTCAACCCATGCGATATCAAGAGCGGATCGGAGATTGTGAACTGCATCTCCAGTAATCAATGCAAAGTCGGAGCGCAATTCTCGATCATGCAATCCGTAGTAGAGGAACTGTTCTCCAGTCTTTCCATCCATATGCAACGTGGGACCATGACGGTCAGAAGACGTACAGAGTCGCTCCTTGAAATCAGAGATGTGCTTATTGGCCCGCTCGATCTTCAGGATGGCATTGCCGAAAGGAGTTTCCCAGATTTCGCGCATGTAGGGATGATAGAAAACCTCGGGGCAGGCCGGCGGGTGCCCCGGGTCTCCTGGTGTTAGAGACCTGGGCGGCGATGAATTTCAGCCGGTTTGTATTCGTATCCCATCGGCAGTTTGCCTCCGCGTTTCGCGGCGGTCCAAGGTGACTCGATCTTTACGACGCCTT
>Ga0207674_10002824_pt1 | contig 21598 bp, 21 predicted proteins | sample KBSCornC72_FD_184303 | JGI IMG/M metagenome (GOLD analysis project Ga0207674, IMG submission 184303) | Corn rhizosphere microbial communities from Kellogg Biological Station, Michigan, USA - KBS Corn C7-2 (SPAdes) (version 2) | ecosystem: Host-associated > Plants > Roots > Rhizosphere > Soil ...
CCTGCTCGTCGTCAAATGCCACAAAATCTATCGTGACCGGCATGGGCATTCGACCTAGCGGATTTCCGACAGTTCGACGCCCTTCGTCTCCCTCGCCAGAAGCGCGCTGACGCCGCTGATCGCGCAGGCGATCGCGACGTAGACCGACACCGGTACCGACGAGTGCAGGTCCTTGTACAGCCACAGCGCGATGATCGGCGCGAGGCTGCCGGCGAAGATCGCGGTCAGCTGGTAGGCGATCGACACGCCCGAATAGCGGATTCGGGTCGGGAACAGCTCGGTGATGAAGGCGGCCTGCGGCGCGTACATTGAGGCGTGCAACACGAGGCCGATGACGATCGCGAGGATGATCAGCGCATTGCTGCCGCTCGCCAGCATCGGGAAGAAGAGGAAGGCGAAGATGCCGAGCCCGAACGCGCCGAACGCATAGACCGGCCGACGCCCGATCCGGTCGGATAGCGTCGCGAGCAACGGGATGGCGATGAACTGGACTACCGCGCCGATCAGCAAGGCGTCGAGCGCGAGGCTGCGCGTTTCGGCCGCGACGTCGACGAGGAAGGTGAGCGAGAAGACCGTCAGGATGTAATAGCCGATATTCTCGCCGACCCTGAGGCCCGCGCCGAGCAGCACGGCGCGCGGGCGCTCACGGAACACCTCCATCGCTGGCATGCTCGGCGGCGCTTCGGCCATCTCGATCTCGGTCTCGAACATCGGGCTCTCGGCGACGCGGTTGCGGATGTACCAGCCGACCACGACCAGCACCGCCGACAGCAGGAACGGCACGCGCCAGCCCCATGCGATGAAGTCGGCCTCGCTCTGCACACCCGCCATCAGCGCGAGGATCCCGGCGGAGAGCAGGCTTCCGAGCGGCACGCCCGCCTGCGGCCAGCTCGCCCAATAGCCGCGCCGCTTCGCATCGCCGTGCTCGGCGGCCATCAGCACCGCGCCGCCCCACTCGCCGCCGACCGCGAAGCCCTGCACCACGCGAAGCACGATCAGCCCGACCGGCGCCCACACGCCGATGCTGTCGTAGCCCGGCAGAAGCCCGATCAGCAGCGTCGCGAGCCCCATCATCACCAGGCTCCACATCAGCAATTTCTTGCGCCCGATGCGGTCGCCGTAATGGCCGAACACGATCCCGCCGAGCGGCCGCGCGACGAAGCCGACCGCGTAGGTCGCGAAGGCGAGCAATGTCCCGACGAGCGGGTCGAACGAGGGGAAGAACAATTTGTTGAAAACCAGCGCGGCGGCCGAGCCGTAGAGAAAGAAGTCGTACCATTCGATCGTCGTTCCGATCAGGCTCGACGCGATCACGCGCCTCAGCGATGTCTTGCCTGCTTCGGCCATGCGTCCTCCGTCCTTGCGAGCGTAGCGAAGCAATCCAGCGAAAGGCAAATAGCTCACACGAAGGCACGAAGAAGAAAGGAAGCCGCGAAGTAGCGCGGCTCAAGCCTTCGTGTGAGAAACTGGATTGCCGCGCCGCTTAGCGGCTCGCAATGACGGCGGCGGTGCCGTTAGCGGGAAACTCGCCGGACGAACGCGGCGACATCGGCGGCGAAGCGCTCCGGCTCGTCGGCAAACATGAAATGGCCGGCGTTCGGATAGACGATGACGCGCCCGTCGTTGACCTTCGCCGCCAGCGCCCTCTGCGGAGCGAGGGCGGTCTGGAAGTCCTTGCCGCCGGCGATGAACAGGAGCGGCATGGTGATCCGCTCCGGGCGGCCGAACCGGTAGCTGGTCAGCCCCTGCTCGAACAGGGCGCCGCCCATCTGTCCGCTGTTCGCGACGCCGGGTAAATTGTCGAGCCAGTTGACGCGGTCGCGCACGAGCGGATCGGGAAACATGTTGCGGTCGAAGAACTCGCGGCGGTCGGCGTCGCCGAACGCTGCGAACGGGTCGCAGCGGCGCCCCTTTTCGGCGGCGGCGACGGCCTTCGCATAAAGCTCGGGATGAACCGCGCGGACGCGGTCGCACAGGGAATCGACCACGGCCGGCAGGTCCGGCACCGCGCCCGTCAGGATCATTCCCGCGACATGCTCCGGATGGTCGGCCGCATAATCGAGCGCGATCGGCGTCCCAGCGCTGTGCGCGAGGAGCACGATCTTTTCGACGCCGAGCTCGCGCCGGATCAGGTCGACGTCGGATTCCAGGAGCGCGAGTGAATAAAATTTCGGGTCCTTCGGCCGCTCCGACTGTCCCGACCCGCGCTGGTCGAGATAGACCATCCGGACGCGCTTCTCGAGCGCGGGGCCGCCGAGCGCCTGCATCGCCTGACTGCCCTCGCCGGGGCCGCCGTGCAGGAACAGGACCGGCGCGCCGCTCTCGACGCCCGCGACCCGATACCAGAGCTCCACGCCGTCGCCGGTCTTGACGCGATGCTCGCCCGGCGCCGCTCCCGGCGCTGCGGCAGCCGTTAGCGCGAGCAGAATCGAGATTGAAAACAATCGGATAAGCTTGTTCATCAGGCCTCCGCGCAAAGTGTGACAGAGGTCAAAAGTCAAGCGCTCTCTGGACCGCGTGCGAGTCCCGGCTACACATGGCTGCATGCGCAAATATTCGTCCGCACTGCTCCCGCTCCTCCTGGTCCTCACCGCCGCATCGCCGCCGGAGCTCGCGCGATTGCGCTCGGAAGCGGCGAACGTGACGATCACGCGCGACGACTGGGGCATCGCGCATGTCCACGGCCATACCGACGCCGACGCCGTGTTCGGGATGATCTACGCCCAGGCCGAGGACGACTTCCCGCGGATCGAGGCGAACTATTTGACCGCGCTCGGCCGCACTGCCGAAGCCGAAGGCGAGAAAGCGATCTGGGCGGACCTGCGCGCGCGGCTCTACGTCAGCGAGCCCGAGCTCAAGGCCTATTACGCCAAGAGCCCGGCCAAGATGCAGGCGCTGATGAACGCCTGGGCGGACGGGCTCAACTACTTCCTGGCGACGCACCCCGAGGTGAAGCCGCGCGTGCTCAAGCATTTCGAGCCGTGGATGGCGATGAGCTTCACCGAAGGCAGCATCGGCGGCGACATCGAGCGGATCGATCTGGATGGGCTGCGGGATTTCTACGGTGCCCGGGATGACGAGCTGGCCTGGATCCCCGACACGTTCCGCAAGACCGACAACGAGCCTCGCGGATCGAACGGGATCGCGATCATGCCGGGGCTCACCAGCAAGAAGCACGCGCTGCTTCTCATCAACCCGCACACCAGCTTCTTCTTCCGCTCTGAGCTTCAAATGAGCAGCGACGAGGGGCTCGACGCGTACGGCGCGGCGACCTGGGGCCAGTTCTTCATCTACCAGGGCTTCAACCCGCACATTGGCTGGATGCACACGTCGAGCGGAGTCGATGTCGTCGACGAGTTCGCGGAGAAGGTGGAGCAGAAGGGCAAGGCGCGCTGCTACCGCTACGGATCGGGGTGCAACCCGATCGGGCTTCGGCCCGTGACGATTCGCTATCGCCTCCCCAACGGCAAGCTCGGCTCGAAGAGCTTCACCACATTCTTCACGCACCACGGCCCCATCGTGCGCTCCGAAAATGGCCGCTGGATCAGCTTCGCGATGATGAACAAGCCGGTCGAGGCGCTCCAGCAAAGCTATTATCGAACCAAGGCGAGCGACCTCGCCTCATTCATGGAGATCGCGCAGCTCAAGGCGAACAGCTCCAACAACACCATCTTCGCCGACGACAAGGGGGAGATCGCTTATCTCCACCCGCAGTTCGTCCCGCGCCGCAACAACCGCTTCGACTATACGAAGCCCGTCGACGGGAGCGATCCGTCGACGGACTGGGGCTCGCTGTCGTCGCTCCCCGAGCTTCCGAACGTCGTCAATCCGCCCAATGGCTGGGTCGACAACAACAATAATGCGCCCTGGTCGGCCGCGGGGCCGTTCAGCCCCAACCCGAAGGATTATCCGAGATACATGGACATGTTCGGCGAGAATTTCCGCGGGCTCCATGCGCTGAAGCTGCTGACCGGAACCAAGGGCTGGACTCTCGAGAAGCTCCAGGCCGCGGCGTTCGACAGCTACCAGCCGGGCTTCGCGGCGCTGATCCCCTCGCTCCTCAAGGCTTACAATGCGCTGCCCGTGAACGACCCGCGCCGCGCCCGGCTAGAGCAGCCGATCGGCGTGCTTCGCCCGTGGGACTATCGCTGGAGCGGGGAGTCCGTCGCGCAGACGCTGGCGATGTTCTGGGGCGATGCGATGCAGAAGGCGCTGAACGCGCCCGCCGACGAGCCGGGCAACAAGCGGATGATGCGGCTCGCCCGCGACACGACCGCCGAACAGAAAGTCCAGGCGCTCGACGATGCCGTCGCCCGGCTGGTTCGTGAGTTCGGCCGCTGGCAGGTGCCGTGGGGCGAGGTCAACCGCTTCCAGCGCATCTCGCCGGAGATCGTCCAGCCGTTCAGCGACAGCGCGCCGAGCATCCCGGTCCCGTTCGCAAGCAGCGCCTACGGCTCGCTCGCCGCGTTCGGCGCGTCGCCCAAGCCAGGAACGGTCAAATGGTACGGGACCTCGGGCAACAGCTTCGTCGCCGTCGTCGAGTTCGGACCGCGCGTGCGCGCCCATGCGGTGACCGCGGGCGGCGAGAGCGGCGATCCGGAGTCGAAGCACTTCAACGACGAAGCGCTGCGCTATGCCTCAGGCGATTTGCGCGAAGTGTACTTCTGGCCGGACCAGCTCAAGGGGCACATCGAGAAAGTGTACCGGCCGGGGGAATAAGATGTTCGCCGGCGAAAGCCGGGGCACAGGAGCGCGTGAGCGCTGCTTCGCATCGCCCTGGACCCCGGCCTACGCCGGGGCACAGCTATTCCGCAAATTTATCCGTCGCGCGCACCAAGCCGTCGAGATTCCCCGGCTCGTTGAACAAATGCCCGGCATCCGGGATGATGTTGAGCTCGACTTCGGGCCAGGCCTGCTTGAGCTTCCACGCCGCAATCGGCGGAGTGCAGGTGTCGTGCCGCCCCTGGACGATTACGCCCGGGATCCCGCGCAGCTTCTCGGCGGCTCCGCGAAGCAGCTGGCCTTCCTCGAGCCAGCCGTTGTTCGCCATGTAGTGGTTCTCGATGCGCGCGACCGCGACCGCCACCTCGGGCGAGGTGAAATGCTCGACGGTTTCCGGGCTGGGCAGAAGGGTGACGATGTCGCCCTCCCACTTGCTCCACGCCTTGGCGGCCTTGAGCTGCTCGTCCTTGTCGCCGCTGGTCAGGCGCTTGCGATAGGCTTCGACCAGGTCGCCGCGCTCGTCTTCGGGAATGATCGCGACGAACTCGTCGAATTTGTCCGGATAGACCTGGCTCGCGCCGCCCTCCTTGTACATCCAGTCGATCTCATAGGGGTCGAACAGGAAGATCCCGCGAAGCACCAGCTCGGTGACCCGTTCGGGATGGGTGATCGCGTAGGCGAGTGAGAGGGTCGAGCCCCAGCTTCCGCCGAACACCTGCCACTTGTCGACCTTGGCGACCTCGGTGCGGAGCTTCTCGATATCCTCGACCAGGTCCCAGGTCGTGTTGTTCTCGAGGCTCGCATAGGGCGTCGACTTGCCGCAGCCGCGCTGGTCGAACACCAGGATCTTGTACTTGTCAGGGTTGAACTGCCGCCGGTGGTCGGGGCTCGATCCGCCGCCCGGGCCGCCGTGCAGGAACACCACCGGCTTTCCGTCCGGATTGCCCGAAAGCTCCCAATAGAGACTGTGCCCGTCGCCGACGTCGAGCTTTCCGCTCTGGTACGGCTGAATCTCGGGGTAGAGCGTTCGGCGGGCTTTCGTCGGCATGTCCATCAGAAGCTGAATTCCTCGTAGATGTGGGACACATCGCCTTTCCACTCGCCATGAAAGCGCGCGAGAAGGCGGTCGGCGGGTGTCATGCCCGTTGCGACCACATCGCGCAACGGGTCGAGGAAGCCGCCTTCATTGTCGCCCGCGCTGTTGAGCTGCTCGCGGCGGGTCAGCCCTTCCGCGGCGACGTCGAGCACGCGCGCGGCGAACTCCTGCATCGTCTCGCCGTCGGGCGTGACCGCTTCGAGCGCGAGCTTCGGAACGTCGTGCCGAAGCTTCTCGCGCTGCTCGATCGTCCAGTGCTTCACCAGGTCCCACGCCGCGTCGAGCGCTTGGGTCTCGTACAGCAGCCCGACCCACAAGGCCGGAAGCGCGCAGATCCGGCTCCAGCGGCCGCCGTCGGCGCCGCGCATCTCGAGGAAGCTCTTCAATCGCACCTCGGGGAACGCGGTCGAGAGATGATCCGTCCAGTCGGTCAACCGCGGCTTTTCGCCCGGCAGCTGCGGCAATTTGCCGTCGAGGAAGGCGCGAAAACTCTCGCCGGCGACGTCGATATATTTGCCGTCGCGGTAGACGAAGTACATCGGCACATCGAGCGCATAGTCGCAGTAGCGCTCGTACCCGAACCCGTCCTCGAACACGAAGGGCAGCATGCCCGTGCGGTCGGGGTCGGTATCCTCCCATATATGGCTTCGGAAGCTCTTGTAGCCGTTGGGACGCCCTTCCGTGAACGGCGAGTTCGCGAAGAGCGCGGTCGCGACCGGCTGGAGCGCGAGGCCGACGCGGAACTTCTTCACCATGTCCGCTTCGGACCCGTAGTCCAGGTTCGTCTGGATCGTGCAGGTGCGGAGCATCATGTCGAGCCCGAGCTTGCCGACCTTGGGCATGTAATTCAGCATGATCGCGTAGCGGCCCTTGGGCATGACCGGCAGGTCGGCGCGAGTCTTGTCGGGCCACATTCCGGTGCCGAGGAAGCCGAGGCCGAGCTTGTCGCCGATCATCTTGCACTGACCGAGGTGGCGGGCGGCCTCGGAGCAGGTCTGGTGGAGGTTCTTCAGCGCCGCGCCGGAAAGCTCGAACTGGCCGGCGGGCTCAAGGCTGATCGTCCCGTCGGGGCCGCTCAGCGCGATCACATTGCCGTTCTCCCGCACCGGCTGCCACCCGAACTGGGTGAGGCCGTGAAGCAGGTCGCGGATTCCACCGGGCTCGTCGTAGGACGGCGCGCGGTGATCGTCGCGGCGATAGACGAACTTCTCGTGCTCCGTCCCGATCCGCCAATTGTCGCGCGGCTTCTCGCCGCCCGAGAATTCCGCGAGCAGATCGGCTCGGCTGTGGATGAGCGGGCTTTCGCGGTCGTCGGTTCGGGTGGTCATGGGCGGCGGCGCTTAGCGCCAGTCGCCCACGAGCGCCATATAGGCCGACAGTGCGGCGAGAGCGGCCGTCTCGGCCCGGAGGATCCGCGGGCCGAGCGAGATCGCCGATGCCCTGGAGCCGCGGACGAACGCCCGTTCTTCGTCGGTGAACCCGCCCTCCGGCCCGACAAGGATCGCGGCGGGCCCTTCGCGCAAGGCGCTCACGAGTGGCTCGCCCCCTGTCTCGTCGGCGAAGTAGAGGATCCGCGCGGGATCGAGTTCCTCGATGAAACGCGCGAGCTTCATGGGCTCGACGATCTCCGGCACGCGCGTGCGCCCGCATTGCTCGGCCGCTTCGATCGCGATGCTCTCGAGCCGATCGAGCCGCACGCGCTCGGCGACGGTGCGGTGGGTCATCACCGGAACCAGCCGCGCCGCGCCGAGCTCCGTCGCCTTCTCCACGAGCCAGTCGGTCTGTGCGCGCTTCACGGGCGCGAAGGCGAGCCACACGTCGGGAATGCTCTCCGCCTCGCGCGTCTTCCGCTCGACGGATAGCACCATCCGCTTCTTCGCCGCCTCGGAAATGCGCGCGAGCCACTCGCCCGAAAGCCCGTCGAACGCGAGCAGCTCCGCGCCCACGCCGAGCCGCAGCACATTGCCGAGATAGTTCGCCTGACCCGCGGCGAGCTCGACGGCCGCGCCCTCGCTCAGGGGCTGCCGAACGAACAGCCGCGGAAGGCTCTTCGGCGGCCAGGCCGGGGTCGCCGTCACGAAGCAGGCGGTCCGCTGATCACGGCGGGTGAATATCTGTACGAGACCGGCGTTTCCGCCTCTTTGAGGCTGCGCAACGGCAGGCGCTGCCTGGCGCAGAACAGGCGCGTTCCACTGAGCCGCGCTGCGCCTGTCGCGATGCTTTCGTCGGGCACCATGCCCGCGCGGGTAATATGCTCGATCAGCTGGCCCGAGGTCAGGTCCATGTACATCACCCTCCCGCGCAGCTCGTCGAGCAATTGCATCAGCCCGAGCCGCACGCCGGGATCGAGCGGCATGGGCCGGGAGAAAGCGAGGACGTTCCCGTAGGAGATTCCGTTTCGCTGGGTCATGTTCACCAGCACCGAAACCTGCTGGTAATGCTCGCTGAGTTCTTTGCGCAGCCCGGGATCGAGATGTGCCGTGACGCCGTCGGCAATCGCCGCGTCCCAGGCGCTGCTGTCATATTCCTTGCTCGGGATTCGAAGGACGAACTTCGGAAAGGCGGGTTCGCTATAGACTGGCGCCGGATCGAGGCGGTCGCCGCTCGCCATGAGCCGGCTCTCGAGCCGGTCGAGCTGCGTGATCAGACACGGCATCACCACCCGCCATTCGACCGACGACGCATAATGGTCGCCGACCTCGCCTCGAATTGCGGCCGTTGCCGTCTTCGTCTTGCTGCGCCAGCTGAGGTTTTCGGCCCATTGCTGGGCGGCGAGCGCGATGATGACGCCGAGCGTCACGATCGCCAGCTCCCACGCGACCGCGTTCCACCCGTGCGGCGGCTTCAGCCGGAGCATTCTGAACATGCGCTACCCCCACAACGGAGCCTAGCCGCTCGACCGGCGAACGGCTAGCTCACGTCGTGAAAGGTCCCGCGGGCCGATCCGGCGAGCGGCCCGGTTGTCGGATCGCGCTCAGTGCGAGTGCGGCGGCCGGACGAACTCGAGCGGGTTGCGCCCCCTGTTCTCGATATCGCCGCAAGTCACCGGCAGAACCGCCTTGAAACCTGCGGTTCCGTCCGCTTCGTTCGGCGCTATGCTGTTCGCATTGGTGGCGCCCTGTCCCGCCTGCAAGGTCATTCCGTGAAGCACGACTTCACGCAGATCGAGCGGAAGCACGTCGCTCTTGTCGAACCCGGAAGCGAAGGTGCTGCTCGCGTTGAGGTCGTAGGTGTGAACGAAGTGGACGTTCCCGTCCATGTCCGGATCGACGTTGCCGAACGGGATGACGATCGGGCCGTAGGTAACCAGCCCTTCGGCGAGCTCGACATAATTGTCGCTGTCCGCGTCCTGCCCGGGGCTCGGGCAGGTGGAATTGGCGGGCCGGGCGTCTTCGACCCGCCCGTGGATATGTCCGACGTGCGCGACGCCTGGCTCCAGCCCGGTCGCGTCGATCTGCACCGTCAGATAGCGCTGGCCGCGCAGCTGCATGCTGATCGTGCCCGAAGCTCCGCTACGGTTGAGCGCGGACAGCGTCCCTTTCTGGGTTTCGATCAGCAGTTTTTGAGGCGCGGCGAGCGCCGGTATCGCGAGGCTCGTCGCCGCGATCAGGGCTGCCGCCGCGCAGCCCTGCAAGATGCGTCTGGATTGGGTCATGCTTTCGCTCCTACCGTCCGAGCGGCGTTAACAAGGACTTTACCAAACTCGTTCCGCTCGAACGTGAAGCTACGTTCGCAAGGTCGCTCCGGATGCAGAAAATCGTTCGGTTCGTGCTAATCCGCCGAAAATGACCGCCATCGACATCGTCCCCGATAGCGAGCGGCGCGGGTTCATCGGCGCGCTTCCGCCGCGGCTAAGGCCTTATGCGAGCTTGATGCGGCTCGACCGGCCGATCGGAAGCTGGCTGCTCTACTGGCCCTGCGCCTGGAGCATTGCGCTGGCCGGTGTCGGCGGGCGCTGGGACCTGTTCCTGTGGCTCGCTCTCGGCGCGTTCGCGATGCGCAGCGCGGGGTGCGTCTACAACGACGTGGTCGACCGCGACCTCGACCGGATGGTTGAACGGACGCGCCTGAGGCCGCTTGCGAGCGGACGCGTCTCGTTGCGCTCGGCGTGGACGTTGACCGCGGGCCTTTCCCTCTTCGGCCTGATCGTGCTGCTTCAGCTCAATCTCACGGCGGCGATCGTTGCCGTCCTCAGCATCGCGCCGGTGGCGGCCTACCCCTTCATGAAGCGCATCACCTGGTGGCCCCAGGCATGGCTCGGGATCGTCTTCTCCTGGGGGGCGCTGGTCGGCTGGCCGGCGGTGACGGCAAGCCTGTCCTGGACTCCGTTCCTCCTCTGGTTCGGAAGCATCGCCTGGGTGATCGGCTATGATACGCTCTACGCGATCCAGGACATCGAGGACGACGCCCTGGTCGGCGTCAAATCCTCGGCCCGGAGGCTCGGCGACCAGGCGCCGCTCGGAATCGCGATCTTTTACCTGGTTGCACTGCTGCTGTGGGGCTCGGCAATCTGGTCCGTCCGCCCGGATTGGGTGGCTCTGCTCGCGCTGCTGCCGGCGGCAGTCCACCTCGCCAATCAGGCGCTCCGCGCCGACCCGCGCGACGGCGAGCTCGCGCTCGAGCTTTTCCGCTCCAACCGCACGTGCGGCTTCCTCGTCTTCCTCGGCATGCTGGCGGTCGGCCTTTCCAGCCGCTAGTCGGCTGCGCATGCAATCCCCGGAACAGGCGCGCAAAATCGCCGAACGCCTCGTCGAACAAGGCATTGCGGCCGGCGCGACCGCGGCCGATGCCCTCTACGCTGCAGACCGCTCGTCGATGGTGCAGGTGCGCCTCGGCGAGACCGAAAGCGTCAGCCGTTCCGAAGGCGAGCAGATCGGACTCAGGCTGTTCCTCGGGCAGCGCTCGGCGACAGTCGCGTCTTCGGACCTGTCCGGCGAGGCGCTCGGCGTGCTCGTCGAGCGCTGCCTCGCCATGGCCCGCGAAGCGCCGGAGGACCCATACGCCGGTCTCGCGCCGCCCGCGCTTCTGCAAAACGGCGAAACGCCCTCCCTCGACGGCTACGACCCGCGCGAGCCGGACCCGGCGGAGCTGCGCGCCCGCGCCCTCGAGGCGGAGCAGGCCGGGCGCGCCGTCGAGGGAGTCACCAACTCGAGCGGGGCCGGCGCGAGCGCGTCCGCTTCGACCATCGCGCTGGCGACGTCGGGCGGCTTCTCGGGCGCCTACAGCACGAGCGGCCACGCCTGCGGCGCCGACATGGTGGCAGGCGAGGGCGGGTCGATGCAGCGCGATCACGAATACGACAGCGTGCGGCACCAGGAAGACCTCGAAAGCGCCGCCGCGATCGGCCGCCGCGCCGGTGAGCGGGCGGTTGCGCGGCTCAACCCCACGCGCCCCAAAGCGGGCAAATATCCGGTCATATTCGATCCGCGCGTCTCGTCGGGCCTGCTCGGCCACCTCGCCGGCGCGATCAACGGCTCCTCGGTCGCGCGCAAGACCAGCTTCCTTCGCGACAAGCTCGGGACGGCGGTGTTCGGCAAGGGCGTGACGATCGTCGACGATCCGCTGCGGCTGCGCGGCTTGCGTTCGCGCCCGTTCGATGGCGAAGGTGTAAGAGTGTCTCGGCAGGAGCTGGTCTCGGACGGTATCCTCAATCAATGGATCGCCGACAGCGCGGCGGCCCGCCAGCTCGGGATCGAACCCACCGGCCACGCCGCGCGCGGAGTCGGCGGAGCGCCCGGTGCTTCCCCAAGCAATCTCTACATGGAGGCGGGCAGCCGGACCCGCGAACAATTGCTCGCAAGCGTCCCCGAAGCCGTGCTGGTGATCGAGCTGATTGGCCAAGGCGTGAACGGAGTGACCGGCGACTACAGCCGCGGCGCGGTTGGGTTCATGGTGCGTGGGGGCGAAATCGCCGAGCCGCTCGCGGAGATCACGATCGCCGGAAACCTGATCGACATGTTCGCCACGCTGGAGCCGGCGAGCGACCTGGAGTTCCGCCGCGCGATCGATGCGCCGACGATCCTCGTTCCCGAGATGACGGTGGCGGCGGCCTGAACCGCCGCCGTGTCAGCCGCAGTCGTTACTTGACGTCCGGGGCCCAGAATACGTGGGTGATCGCTTTCTGGCCGTCGCCGAACTCTTTCAGGAAGACGTCGGGCCTTCCCAGCCCGTCCTTGTGGATCGCGCGTCCCCATTCGGCCGGGCTGTTGCCGGTCGGTTGAGACGGCGGCGTCTGCGGAACGGCGCGTCCGACCTGGCGAATGCCGAAATTGGTCGCGGTCGTCGCCGACGTGTAGCCGTCGTCGTGATTGTAGATGATATTCAGCTCGTCATAATCGTGCGCGTTCGGATGCTCGTTGCTGGGTCCGTAATCGAAGCCGTTGTAGACTCCCCCCGCAGGCGCATTCGTATAGTCCATGCACGTCCCGAGGTTCCGGTTGGCAAACGTTTCGTCCTGGTGATCGAGACCCCAGTCGTGGCCGATCTCCTGGCAGGCAACCAGCGAACGCCACGCGGCCTGATTGTAGGGCGCATGGTCGTGATAGCTGTCGTTGAGCTTGGTCGTGGCCTGGCTGATGTGACCGTTCGTCAGCCAGATCGAGGCTATGCCCAGCCAGCCGCGGCGCCCGTAAGCAGCGTTGCAAACCAGCACTTGTCCGGCGATCGGACTGCACTTCTTGGGATCGACCGTTACCGACCGCGTGCTAAGGCTCAGCTCGGTCGACCTCTCCCAGTCCGAGAGCGAACCGCCGACCGCCGTGTTCCACTTGGACGCAATCGCCGTATTTATCCTCAGCGCCAGACTCGATCCGTTCCCGGCCCAATGGTACCCATTCCAGCTGTGATTGGCGGACGCCGGAACAATCGTTCCCAGCGCAACGGCAGCCGCAAGGGCAAGTCGAACAGTGCTTTTCATGAACGCCCCCGTTCAAGATAGGGCGGTCCGCAACGGATCGCCTCTGAAACGGACGCTCTGCCTGAATCGAATGGCTGTCAAGATATTGTAAAACCGAGCTTAGTTCGTACCTCGCTGCGCCGATCGCGACCCATCAGCTGCGGACGCTGAATTCGAAGCTGCCGCGATATTCGCGGCCCCTGACGGTGGCGCGCCAGTCGACCCGATAGCTGCCGGACTCGACCCCGGACAGCGGAAGCGAATAATCGGCCGACTCGCCTACGGCGTGCACCATCATCGGCATCGTTCCCTCATGTCCGGTGACGGTCACTTCATCGAGGCGCGCAGGTGGATCGAAGTGAAGCACCAGCTCGTCGACCGGTCCGACTACCGTCGACCCGGCTGCAGGCCGAGAGCTTTGAAGAATTGAGCTGGGCTGGCCGCTGGCCGCGCGGGTGGGGGCAGGTGGCACGCAGGCCGCGGGGCTGAACGCGATGACCGTCAGAATCAGCCCCAGGCGCATCACAGGCTTTGCGCGACCGGCGCCAACCCCAGGCGTGCGATCTCGATCTTCGGACAGCGGTCCATCACCACCTTCAGGCCCGCGGCTTCGGCCTTCGCAGCCGCCTCCTCGTTGATCACGCCGATCTGCATCCACACCGCTTTCGCGCCGACGAAGATCGCTTGCTCGACAGCCTCGGCCGCCGCGTGGGGTCTGCGGAAGATGTCGACGATGTCGATCGGAACTCCGATCTGCGCAAGCTCGCGCCACACGAACTCGCCGTGGACATGCTCGCCCGTGATCTGGGGGTTCACCGGAAGCACGCGATAGCCGCGATCCTGCAGGAATTTCATCACTCCGTAGGAGGGACGGTCCGGCCGGTCCGATGCGCCGACCATCGCGATCGTCCGCGCATTGGTCAGGAGCTCGGCAATATCCTCGTCGCTCGTCAGCGGCATCGTCTCATCCTTTCGCTTGGGCTCAATGCGCCACCGTCTCCAACAGTTTCGCGGCGATGGCCTCGAATGCCTCGGCATCGGGGCCGCCGGAAGCGGCCGGGGGCTCACCCGCGTCCGAGGCTTCGCGGATCGCAAGCGACAGTGGCAACCGCCCGAGGAAGGGCACGCCCATCTCTGCAGCGGCAGCTTCCGCGCCGCCGGTCCCGAACGGGTGCGAAGCCTCGCCACAATGCGGGCATGTATAGGTCGCCATGTTCTCGACGATGCCGAGGATGGGGACGCTCATCTTGTTGAACAGGTCGATAGCCCGCCGCGCGTCGATCAGCGACAGGTCCTGCGGGGTCGAGACGATCACCGCCCCGGCGGGCCGCGAGCGCTGGATCAGCGACAGCTGGACGTCGCCCGTCCCTGGCGGGAGGTCGACGATCAGCAGCTCGCTATCCCCCCAGTCCGCCTCGACCAGCTTGGCAAGCGCGCCCGTCGCCATCGGCCCGCGCCAGGCGAGCGCGTGCCCGGGAGAAACGAGGTGCCCGAGCGACAGGAACTTGATCCCGTGCGCTTCGACCGGGATCAGCTGCTCGCCCTGTGCCGTGGGCTTGTCGCTGCTTCCGAGCAGCGTCGGCTGCGACGGGCCATAGACGTCGGCGTCGATCAGCCCGACCTTTCGCCCCGTCCGCGCGATCGCGATCGCGAGGTTCGCCGAGACCGTGGACTTGCCAACCCCGCCCTTGCCGCTGCCGATCGCGATCAGAGTCCGCTTCGGCTCGGCCGCGGTCATCGCGATTCGGGCTTCCGTCACTCCGTCCCGGCCGAGAACCGCGGAGCGCAGCGCCTCCTCCACCGACGACCGCTCTGCCGCGGAAAGGCCAGTCGCGTCGACGATCAGCGTCGCAACGCTGCCGGCCAGCTTGCGCGAGCGGATTCGATCTTCATGCGGGAGGTTGCGCAGAAGCTCGGGAACGTCGGCCATGAAGAGCACATAGGAACCGCGCAGCGGCTTGCCACTGTTATTCGCCCCCGCACCCTCTATATTCTCCGCCGATGAGCACATTCCTGGGGTGGGGCGGCCGCATTCGCGGTCTTTTCGCCGATACAAAGGGCCCGTGGGGGCAAAGCGGAAGCGGCGAAGAGCCGCCGCCGGGAGACGATCACGGCGGCGGCCCATGGGGCGAACCGTCGGGGAGCGGCCGCCGACCGTTGAGCGGGCGCTCGCCGGTCAATCCGCTCGAAGACCTCCTTCGCCGCGGACGAAGCCGCTTCGGCGGCGGCGGCGGCGGGTTTCCCGGACGGCCCGACCGCTCGCTGATCCTGTGGGCGGTCGTTGCTGTGGTCGCCATTTTCCTGGTCTTCACCAGCTTCCACGTCATCTCGCCTGGCGAGCGCGGGGTCGTGACCCGGTTCGGCCGCTACAGCTCCACGCTCGGACCCGGCGTCGGGATCACCTTGCCGGCGCCGGTCGACCGCGTTCGGAAGATCGATGTCGAAAGCATCCGAAGCATCGACCTTGGCTCGCAGAGCAGCGAGGACCTGATGCTGACCGGCGATCAGAATTTGCTCGACATCGCTTATTCGGTTCGCTGGAACATCAAGGCTCCGGAACTCTATCTCTTCCAGCTGGCACAGCCGGACGAGACCATCCGTCAGGTCGCCGAAAGCGCGATGCGCTCGGTCGTCAGCCAGGTCACGCTCCAGGATGCGATGGGCGACCAGCGCGGCGAGATCGAGGGCCAGGTCGTTGACCGGATGCAGCGCATCCTCGACGGCTATCGCTCCGGAATCCACGTGCAGGGCGTCGCGATCCAGCAGGCGGACCCCCCGGGCGAGGTCAATGACGCGTTCAAGGAGGTGACCGCCGCGCAGCAGGACGCCAAGTCCTATGTCAACCAGGCCAATGCCTATGCGCTCCAGCTCACGGCCAAGGCGCAGGGCGAGGCCGCTGCGTTCGACAAGGTCTATGAGCAGTACAGGCTCGCGCCCGAGGTGACTCGCCGACGCATGTATTACGAGACGATGGAGCAGGTGCTCTCGAAGGTCGACAAGACCGTGATCGAAGCGCCCGGGGTCACGCCCTATCTGCCGCTGCCCGAAGTCAAGAAGCAGCAGCAGCAGAGCCAGGAGCGGCAGCAATGACCGGCTTCATCCGCAACCGCCCGGTCGTCTCGGCTGTAATCGCGTTCCTCGCCCTCATCCTTGTGCTCAGCAGCTTTCCGATCGTTCCCGAGACGAAGCAGGCGGTGGTCGTCCGCTTCGGCAAGCCCGAGCGCATTCTGAATCGCTATCAGGAGGGGAGGCCGATCGGAGCGGCGGGCGCGGGGCTGTCGTACAAGGTCCCGTTCGTCGATCAGATCGTGTGGATCGACAAGCGCGTGCTCGATGTCGACATGGAGCCGCAGCCGGTCCTTTCGACCGATCAGCGGCGGCTGATGGTCGACGCGTTCGCGCGGTATCGGATCGTCGATCCGTTGCTGATGTACATCCGCTCGACGACCGAGGAGAATTTGCGGAGCCAGCTCCAGACGATCCTTCGCTCCGAAGTCCGCAACGAGCTAGCCAAGCAGCAATTCGCCGCGCTTCTGTCGCCCGAGCGTCAGGGCGTGATGGACGATGTCCGCAAGTCGCTCGACGTCCAGGCCCAAAGGTTCGGAGTGCAGATCATCGACGTACGGATCAAGAAGACCGACCTGCCCGATGGAGCGCCGCTGCAGTCCGCGTTCGAAAGCATGCGCACCGCGCGGCTGCAGGAGGCGCGCTCGATCCGCGCGCAGGGCGCGAAGCAGGCGCAGATCATCCGCGCGCAGGCCGACGCCGACGCCTCCAAGACCTATGCCGCGAGCTTCGGCAAGGACCCGCAATTCTACGATTTCTACCGCGCCATGCAGTCCTATCTGACGACGTTCGTTGGCGACGGACAGGACAAGCCCGCCCCGACGAACATCATCCTGTCGCCCCAGAACGACTATCTGAAGGAATTCACTGGACGCACGAAGTGAGTCCCGCATTCTCGCAAAAGTGAACTGTGGCGTTCAAATGACGTTAAGCGGTTAAGGCCATTAGCGCCCTTGCGTCTCACACCAAATGATGGAGTATCGATGCGCTCGAAGGAGTCCGGAAAAGTGCGCTACGCCTACGGGGTCGCAATGGCCCTGCTGCTCGGGGGAAGCACCTTCTCTCTCGCCACCGGCCAGGCCGGAGCACAGGTGCCCCAGAACGCTCCCGGAACCTCCGCGCTCGCTCCACGGCCGGGCGCCCCGATGTCCTTCGCGGACCTGGTCGCGAAGCTCCAGCCCGCGGTGGTCAACATCTCGACCAAGCAGCGGGTCCCGGTGCGCTCGCAGGGGTCAGACCCGTTCGAGGAATTCTTCCGCCAGTTCGGCCAGGTCCCACCCCAGGGGAACCAGCAGGGTCAGCAGGGCGGCAGCGGAGCCAACGACAATCAGGGCCGCACCCGCGAGGCCGGATCGCTCGGCTCGGGCTTCATCGTCTCGGCGAACGGCTACATCGTCACCAACAACCATTTGATCCAGGGCCTCACCGGCACCGGCACCGTCGATACGGTCACGGTCACGACCTATGACGGCAAGGAATATCCCGCCAAGATCGTCGGCCGCGACGACACGTCGGACCTCGCGCTCCTCAAGATCGAGGGCCAGAACCTGCCGTTCGTCCAGTGGGGCGACAGCACCAAGGCGCGCGTCGGCGACTGGGTGATCGCGATCGGCGATCCCTATGGAGTCGGAAGCACGGTGACCGCGGGCATCATCTCCGCGCTTCATCGCGGGATCACGGGCAACGGCGCCTACGATCGCTACATCCAGACCGACGCGGCCATCAACATGGGCAATAGCGGCGGCCCGATGTTCGACCTCAACGGCAATGTTATCGGCATCAACAGTGCGCTGATCTCGCCGACCGGCGCCTCGGTCGGGATCGGCCTCGCCATTCCCGCCGAGCTCGCAAAGCCGGTCATCGACGCGTTGATGAAGGGCCAGCGGCCTGTGCGCGGGTATCTCGGCGTCGGCCTCCAGCCGGTCGACGAGGATCTCGCTCCCAGCCTCGGCCTGCCCAAGGACAGCGGCGAGATCATTCGCACGGTCGTCGCCAACGGACCGGGCGCGAAAGCCGGACTTCAACAGGGTGACGTGATCGTCAAGGTCAACGGCCAGCAGGTCAATTCGAACGACACTGTGTCCTACCTCATCGCCAACAGCCCGGTCGGCCAGCGTATCCCGCTCGAGATTGTCCGCAGCGGCAAGCGCGCGACCGTTTACGTGACTCTCGCGGATCGCCCGACCGAGGAGGCGCTCAGCAAGATCGCCGGTGGCGACACGACCACGCCGGGCACCAACGGCGGGCCGGCGACGACTGCGCAAAAGACGCTCGGCCTATCGCTCTCGCGCTTGACGCCCGAACTCGCGCGCTCGTCGAACCTTCCGGCAACCGCGCGCGGCGTGCTCATCACCGGCGTGGACTCGAGCAGCGATGCCGCCGAGCAGGGCCTTCAGCGCGGCGACCTCATCGTCTCGGTGAACAACCAGGCGGTCAGCGATCCGGCGCAGGTCATCGCCGGCGTCGACGGGGCGCGCAAGGCGGGCCGCTCGAGCGTCCTCCTGCTGGTGAAGCGCGGCAACTCGCCCGACGTCTTCATCGCCGTAGCGGTGAAGTAGCGAGCCGCCGAGCGCGGACTGCGGGCGCTAACCCGCCGGCTGCGTGGCCGGCTCTGACGCCGCTGAAGCAAAGCCGCACTGCTTCTGCTCCATCGGGATCTGCTTGGTGATGCGAGTCGCGTTCTCCGAATAGGCCTCGGTCACCGAGCCGCTGTTCACCGTCTTGCCGCGCAGCGGACTGACGCCCTGGCAAATGTGGAAGACGTGGGGCGTCGCGGACTTCTTCGCGCCGTTCTCGGGAGCGATCCAGTAGACGACGTCGAGGCCGTTCGGATTGGCGGCGCTCTTCGTCGCGTCCGCCACCGTCTTCGAATCCTCGGCGATGGCCTTGGCCTGATCGGCGACCTCCGGCGAGCAATCCTTGGTCGGCTGGCCGGCTTTGATCTCGGCCGCGCACTTGTTCATGTCCTGCGTATATTGCTCGACCGACGGCGGGTTCCAGCTGACCCCGATCAGGGTCGCGACCGCCGCCAGGACCACCCCGACCCCGCCCGCGATCTTCTTGTTCTTGGGGTCCATGTCCTTGTCCATGAAAATCAGGACAATGAGCGGGAGGAACGCGATCAGGGTGATGATCGCGCCAAGCTGGTTCTGGAAGAAGAACTTGGCGCGATCCGATTCGCGCGCCGGGTCGTGCTTGTTGGCCGCCTTCCACATCAGGCTTCCGGCGATCGCGAAGATCGCGATTCCGGCCAGGATTCCGATCAGCAGCGGCAGGTTCCCGTGATCGAATGTGTGCCGGTATAGCAGCACGACCCCGGCGATCTCGCCGCCGATGGCGATAACCCATGCGATGACAGCGAAGATGCGGAGCCGCCTGGCGGCGGATTCCTGGCCGTGCGTCGCACGCCATTCCCTGGTGACGTCGACCTCTTCGGTGGGCTTGTCGTCGGCCATGTTCAGCTCCCCCGTTTGCAGTCGTGCTTTGGTATCGCAGGTTCGGTCCTGACACGAGAGGAATTCTTGTTATGACGCGGGCAGGGGGGATTCGCCGATGGGCTGGTATCTGCGAAAGAGCCTGAAGCTGGGCCCGCTGAGGTTCAACCTGTCGAAATCCGGGATCGGAACGTCGATCGGGGTCAAGGGGCTGCGCGTCGGAACCGGGCCGAAGGGGCCGTACCTCCACGGCGGCCGCGGCGGCCTGTATTTCAGGGAGAAGCTCGGAGCGAATCCGGATGAGCCTTCCGCCGAGCAAGATGTGGACAGTACCGACACGGCGCCTCCGAAGGACGGCCTGATGAGGCTGATCAAGCGTCTGGTCCTCGGCCGCTGATGCTGCTGCTCGCTGCGGCGGTTGGCCGATACGAGGATTCGCATTGTCCGGATTCGGCCTTAAAGAAGCGCGAGGAAGAGGAGTTTGCGTGGCCGATAATTGCGATGTGATCGGAGCGCTCGAGCGCGAATGGCGCGACGCCTTGTGCAGCAAGGACATGAAGCGGCTCGCCAGCCTCATGCATCCCGACTTCGTGCTGATCGGGACCAGGTCGACCGGTCCCTTCCTGATGCACCGCGACGAATGGATCGACGCGATCCAGCGCCGCGATGTCGAGACGATCGAGTTCAACGTGATGGACGCAACCGCTCTCGACGATGTCATGATCGGCACCGTCCACGCACGCTGGCGGCTCAAATATCTCGGCCGGATCATCGAGGATTGCGTCCTTTTGACCGACGTCTGGGTGAAGGACGGCGACCGCTGGGTCGCGATCCGGCGTCACTCGACCCCCGCGCCCGCGGGCCAATGCGACAATCTGAAGGGGAGCTAGGATGGCACGCGAAGAAGCGCTCCGAGCCGGCGAGAACGTGAAGGAACTTACGCTCCGCGGGATTATCCTCGGGGCGCTCATCACCGTCGTCTTCACCGCCGCCAACGTCTATCTCGGTCTCAAGATTGGCCTGACCTTCGCGACGTCGATTCCCGCGGCGGTCATTTCGATGGCGGTGCTGAAAGCCTTCCGCGACGCGACGATCCAGGAAAACAACATCGTCCAGACCATCGCTTCGGCGGCGGGGACCTTGTCGGCGATCATTTTCGTCCTCCCCGGCCTCGTGATGGTCGGCTGGTGGACCGGCTTCCCCTACTGGCTGTCGGTCGCCGTCATCGGCATCGGCGGGATCCTGGGCGTGATGTACTCCGTGCCGCTTCGGCGCGCGCTCGTCACCGGCACTGACCTTCCGTACCCGGAAGGAGTCGCCGCGGCCGAAGTGCTCAAGGTCGGCGCCGGCGTCGGCGGCCCGGAGGAGAACCGCCGCGGGCTGGTCATGATCATCTGGAGCTCGATCGCCGCAGCCGGCTTTTCGCTGCTCGCGGCGATGGGTGTGATCGCCTCCTCTTCGGCCAAGAGCTTCCGCGTAGGGTCGGGCGCGACCCAGGTCTCTGCGAGCCTGTCGCTGGCGCTGATCGGCGTCGGGCACCTGGTCGGCCTCGCCGTCGGCGCCGCCATGTTCGTCGGGCTTCTAATCAGCTGGGCCTATCTCGTCCCCCATTACACCTCGATCGCTGGAGCGATCCCCGTCGGCACCAGCCTCGACGATTTCATCGGCGACGTGTTCGTCAACAAGGTGCGCTTCATCGGCGCCGGCACCATCGGCGTCGCCGCGATCTGGACCCTGCTGAGGATCATCGGCCCGATCATCGCCGGAATCCGCGGCGCGCTCGCCGCCAACCGCGAGCGCAAGGCAGGGCGCGGCGAGGCGCTTCCGATCACCGAGCGCGACATTCCGATCGGCATCGTCACCGCCACGATCCTTGTCTCGATGATCCCGATCGGCCTTTTGCTCTACGCCTTCGCGAGCACGAACCCGATCGCCGCCAATCCCACCGCCACGATCCTGCTCAGCATCGTCTATATCCTGATCGCGGGCGTCGTGATCGCGGCGGTGTGCGGCTACATGGCGGGCCTGATCGGCGCGTCGAACAGCCCGATCTCGGGCGTCGGCATCCTCTCCGTGCTGGGCATCGCGCTGATCCTCGCCATGCTCTTCCCGAACGCGAGCGGCGACGCTTCCAAGTCGCTCGTCGCCTTCGCTTTGTTCGTGACGGCGGTCGTGTTCGGCGTCGCGACCATCTCCAACAACAACCTTCAGGACCTGAAGACGGGCGAGCTGGTCGCCGCGACGCCGTGGCGGCAGCAGGTCGCGCTGGTGCTCGGCGTGATCTTCGGATCGGTCGTGATCCCTCCGATCCTCGACCTGCTCAACACCGCTTTCGGCTTCCAGGGCGCGCCCGGCGCCAAGGTCACCGCGCTTGCCGCTCCGCAG
>Ga0207674_10002825_pt1 | contig 21594 bp, 26 predicted proteins | sample KBSCornC72_FD_184303 | JGI IMG/M metagenome (GOLD analysis project Ga0207674, IMG submission 184303) | Corn rhizosphere microbial communities from Kellogg Biological Station, Michigan, USA - KBS Corn C7-2 (SPAdes) (version 2) | ecosystem: Host-associated > Plants > Roots > Rhizosphere > Soil ...
CGGGCCTTCGGCCCGAAGCCGAAGCAGCCACCGCCGCCTCCGCTCTGATGTTGCTCCTTGAAATTGCCGTAAGTTTTGCAGCCCCGGCTCGTCGCCGATAGCCGCGAAGTCTGTAGCGCAGACGGGCTGGCGCTTTTCAAGGCGTGACGACGATCTTTCCCGTCATTTTCGGATGGATTGCGCAGAAATACTCGACCGTACCCGCCGTCGAGAACGTCTGGGAAACTTGTCATTGGTGTCGAGGGCGCTTGAGTGGAACTTGCCGTCCTTTTCCGTCACCAAATGCGGGATGTCGTCGCTATTGACCCAGGTCACCGTGGTGCCGGCCTTGACCGTCAAGGTCGGCGGGTCGAAGGTGAAGTTGGCGATCTTTATGGTCTCGTCCTCGGCCAGCGCCCGGCCGCCGCTTGTAACCAAGCCCAATCCGAGAATTGCTACAAGACCGGCCAAGGTCAGCAACAGGGCGCGAACTCCGCCTGCTCGGGTCGAGCGCGCGGCAAGAGAGTCTGAACGCGATCTGGTCATGGCGTCTGCCTCCTCCTGATTGAGATCAGATCAGCCGGCAAGCGGCGTATCGGTAATGGCGAGCGGCTTGTCGCCGGTACGTACCTCGACGCTTGCAATCCCGAGCAACGAGCGGAGCTGCTCGGCGGGCACGGTCATCGGTCCGGGCGATGGCGCGGTCCCAGGCGCGGGCTGCGGGAAGCCTGTCGAGCGTGCGGTGTGGAAGGTCATATTGCCTTCGACTTTCTGCACGATCTGGTGAATGTGGCCGTTCAGCACCGTGACCGAGCCGAACCGCTTCAGCTGGGTGAGCGCCTGTAAGCCATCCTCCGTGCCCCAGCCCCAGTCGGCGTAGACCGTCCAGAGCGGGATATGGGCGAGGACGACGATTGGCGTGGAGTCCGACTTGTCCTTGATATCGTCGGCGAACCAGGCGAGCTGGTCGGGCCCGAGCCGTCCAAGGCCGCCGGCCTTGAGGTCGATCACGTTGACGAGGCCAATGAAGTGAACGCCGTGATCGTCGAAGCTGTACCAACCCGAACCCTTCGTGCCCTTGCCGTAACGGGCGAGATAGGCCTTGCCCAGGCCCTCGTCGATGACGTCATGCTCGCCGGGAACGTAGTGAATGTCGAGCTTGGCCTCACCGATTAGCTGGTCGGCATTGTCGAATTCGTCGGGCTTGGAGAGATGGGTGATATCGCCGGTATGGATCATGAAGGCAGGGTGCGTCTTCAGTTCCTTGACCTTGCCGATGGCCTCGCGAAGCGTGCCGAGCGCATCCGGATTGGCCGGTTTATTGAAGCCGATATGGCTGTCGCTGATATGCGCAAAGGTGAAGGCTGAAGCCTCTGCGGCGAGCGCATCGCCGAGCAGGCCCAAGGATTTCGGCACCCCTCCCGACAGCGTCCATAAGACGCCGGTCCCGGCCCAGATCATGCATTCAAGGGCGCCCCGGCGATCGACCTCTGGGCCGGCAATTTTCCGCCTCGAGTTAATGTGCCCACGATTCCCAGGAGAAAGTTTCATGACGCTCTCCCATCCGTTAGGAGTCAGCATCCCCCGGGCACGCGAACTTACGCGCGCCGTGGCTTTGCGTTCCCGTGCCACAACGCCGCAGCCGAGACCCCACGACCTAACGGATCACAGTTTCGCAAGCGTGGCCAAAGGTCCGTCGGAACCGAGCAAAGAAATCATCAATCGAGGGTCGCTCAGGACTTCGTGGTCGATAGGTTGAACGCTCTCGCCCAGGAGGGAGCTGTGAAAGCCAATTGAGGACGCCCAGATTGTCCGCTTTGGGTCATTAGCCGACATAAGGGCCCGTTCGCCTCATGTCCGCTTTGTCCCCGAAAGCGGACATTCGTCGGAGCGAGTGGGATGTCCGAAAAGTGCCAATAGCGGACCTCACTTTTGTTCAACGAGCGGCGGCGGAAACCGCTGGCCGGTACGATGTCTTGCGAGGGCCGTAGAAGCGGTAGGTGAGGTTATATGACTTTCTGACAGGTGTTTCTTAGTCGCTAAAAGAAACGGCCTCGCGAACTTTGAAGCTGCATCCAAGTTAGCTCGTTGCGGGTTTAGCTGTCGTGACGTGTCACACAAAGGAGGAAAGCCATGCTGAGGATTGGGTTAGCGGCCTTTCTGGCCATAGTAGCCTTGTCGCCGGCTTACGCCGCGCAAGACCTCTGCAATGATGCTCATATGAAACAGATGGATGATATGATTGCGAAAATGACCGACGCGACCAAACAGAAGGAGGCGACGACGGCTCTCGATATGTCCAAGGCCGCAATGAAGAAGGGTGATAAGGCGGGGTGTATGAAGCATATGGAGGCGGCCCATAAGGCAATGGGCATTTGACTAGTGGCAGTCGCCTCGCGTTTCATTAGACACGAGGCGACTTCGTCATTCATGCAGAATGTAGCGCCTGGAACTATTCGTGTCCGTTTTTGCCGGTGTGGTTGTCGTCGCCACCCATTTCCATGTCTTTCATGAGTTCTTCGTGTTTCGGAGCATTCTTCACCAGAGCCTCATATTGGTCTGGCGTTAGCTCCGGCAGGTTGCGCACGAAGGCCACCACGTCCCAAAGCAGCTCGTCGTCGTGGGTGACACCCCAGGCGGGCATACCCGTCATCTTCAGGCCGTGCTTAACGATCCAGAACTGTTCGGCAGGCGTAAGATCGGTTCCACGCCGAAGCTCCGGCGCGCGAGGGTATAGACCCTGACTGATCTCCGTCCGCTTCATTCCGGGCGCAAGGTGACAGCCGCTGCACATTTCCGCATATTGGCCCGCCCCCTTTGAGATGCGGTTCGCATCATCGAGATCGTTTGGAACAACGATGTCCCGCGCCCTCGTTACGACCGAACGGTGCCGTATCGTGTCAAGCAGCCAATAGACGGGTTGCGTATGAGGAACGTCAGCCGCGATGTTGTAGAGACCCGCATAGATTGCCACGACGGCGGCGGCTAGCAGCACCACCGCTCCTATTACTAGCCCCCAACGCCTTCCGGCGCTCCAGCGAGGCATCTACTTTTCGGTAGCCTCCATGGCGCTGTGAATGTGGCTCTTGCATCCCTCAATGTCATTCTTCGTCATCATTTCTTGCGCCGCTTGCAGTTCGCTGCTGGCTGTCGTTCTTGCCTCACCCTCGCCCATGGCCTGAATGTCGGCCTTCACGGCGTTTATGGTTGTCCCGTTACATTGGACGTGATGGCCCTCATGGCCCACAGCCAGGGTAAACGGAAGCCCCGCAAATCCGGCCAAAAGCAGAACTCGAAGTGAGATGTTCCTAAGTGGTTTTCGCATGGTGTTCGTCCTCTCGGGTCTATCCGTCCCTGGCAGATAACGCTCGAGGCTGGACTTTTGGTCGTATTACCCCGTGGGGCAGGCTCGTCTAAGGGTGCGACAGAACGCGCCTCGGAGCCAACATGTCACGAACCAATGCACGGAGCGGGAGGCCGCTCAATATCGTCTTTCGGCTCCTCGGTCCCGGTCTCGTCACCGGCGCTGCGGATGACGATCCCTCTGGTATTGCGACTTACTCTCAAGCCGGTGCCCAATTTGGCTTTGGCTTGCTGTGGACGGTATTTCTCACAACACCGTTCATGATCGCCATCCAGCTCGTTAGCGCGCATATCGGACGCGTTACGGGAAAAGGGATCGCGGCTAACGCTCGGCAGTTGTATCCGCTTCCTCTCGTTTTAGTGCCGGTCTGTCTGCTGCTCGTTGCGAATACCATCAATATCGCCGCAGACCTCGCCGCCATGGGTGAGGCACTCTATCTGCTCATCGGAGGTCTCAAGCACGAACACGCGCTGATTTTTGCCGCGTTGTCGGTTCTGTTACAGGTGTTTGTGCCCTATCGGCGTTATGCCCCCGTTCTGAAATTTCTCACCCTCGTGCTGTTTTGCTACGTGGGCGTCGCCTTCACCATCCAAGTGCCTTGGCGCGACGTGCTTGAGGGAACGTTTGTGCCTGCAATCTCGCTGAACTACGACTACCTATTGATGGTCGTTGCCGTGCTTGGCACCACCATCAGCCCCTATCTCTTTTTTTGGCAGGCTTCGCAGGAAGTGGAGGAAATGCGGCGCGCGCGGTCGCGACCTCGACAACCTTTGAAAATTCTCTCTCGCGGCGGCGGCGGTGAGCTGACGCGAATGTCTATAGACACCACGACAGGCATGGTGTTCTCAAATCTCATCGCCTTCTTCATCATCCTCGCTACAGCCAGTACTCTTCATGCCCACGGTCTCACTCAAATTGAGACCGCCGCTCAGGCCGCCGAAGCACTGCGCCCGATTGCCGGTGATCTCGCATTTCTGTTGTTTGCTCTGGGGATCGTTGGCACTGGGCTATTGGCGGTGCCGGTACTCGCAGGATCGGCGGCTTACGCTATCGCCGAGCTATTTGAGTGGCCATCGACTTTGGAGGCTAAGTTTCCAGAGGCCGTCGGCTTCTACGCTATCATTCTGGCAGCAACCATTATTGGATTTGGTATGGGGTTTTTACCCATCAACCCCATTCGGCTGCTCGTTTGGACGGCGGTCATCAACGGGGTTGTTGCCGTTCCGATCATGGTGATGATGATGTTGATAGTTACCAATCGCTCGGCAATGGGACGGTTTCAGGCGCGTCCGTCACTCGCTTGGGCTGGTTGGGGAGCCACCGGATTGATGGGTGTTACTGTCATTGCGTTATTATGGTCACTGACTACTGGACGTTGACACTCTGTCCGAGACCTACGAACGTCCGCTATAGGTCATTAGCCGACATTTCGTGATTTCCGCGCCATGTCCACTTTACGCTGGAAAGTAAACATGTTCAGCGTCGGCATTGATGTCCGCTAAGTGCCAGAAGCGGACGGTGCGCCATTTCGCGTCGATGTGCGATTTATAACCCTTGGAGAAGTGAGGGAATGCATGACGCGCGGGGGCTCGACCAACACGGCCGACAGCTTCGAAGATGAAGCCATCGACGATGCGGCAAATCGCGCCCTCCTGTGCGAGGTAGGAACCGATCAAGCGGTTTGAGGTTCAGCGCCTTGCACCATCAGTTCTCGGCGCTCCACACCGCTGGTCTCCCGACCCGGCTCTTTGGTGTTGTCCTGAGTTGTCCAGGTGCGGCAATTAAGATGGGAGACAGTCATGAGCGTTATCGACCAAGCGCTGAAAGCAAACGAACTGTATGCCAAGACGTATGACCCGAAGTGGGGGGCGGGGCCCCCCAAGCCGAAACTTACGGTCGTGACTTGCATGGATCCTCGGCTCTCCGACCTCCCCGGGATTCTCGGATTGAAGCACGCCGACATTGACGTGATCCGAACTGGAGGGCCTGCCGTTACCGAGGATGTTCTGGCGGAGCTGCTTGTATCGACACGGGTGCTCGGCAGCAAAGAGATCATGCTCCTAAATCATACTGGTTGCGGGTTTACGACCTTTAGCGATGCAGAGTTAAACGCCAAATTCTCAAAGCTGACTGGAGACGCAACACCCGCACCGATGCGCTTCTTTGCCTTCAAGGACCCGGAGCAGCAAACTAAGGACCAGATCGAGATGGTCAGGTCGCATCCCTGGATTTCGAAAGAAGTTTCTGTGCGGGGCTTCATTTTCGACGTCAACACCGGCCGTTTGCAAGAGGTGATGGCCTTAGCCGAAGCAGCCTCCTGAACCGACTAGGCGCGCGGACGTTCCATCTACTCCCGTAGGACTTGCCGCTCGTGGCGCGCGATGTCCGCTTTGGGTCATTAGCGGACATGTGAGGCTAAATGAAAAAGCGTCCGCTCTACCGCTTTACCCCGGAAAGCAGACATGCTCTGGGTAAAATCAACGTCCGCTAAGTGCCAGCAGTGGACCTTTCGCCTCGGCATAGCCGAGCCCGCTCACTGATACGTCGGCGGCGGGGGCGAACAGCCAGCCGAACAGGTAGTGGCCGGCTAGCTTCTTTCCTCGTTCTTGCCGCCGCCGACGATCCCTGACACGTGGGCCTTGCCTTCCTCCTCTTCTTCCAGGAAGGCGTTCTCGTCATCAGCTGCGGGAATCTCGGCCCCGTCATCGCCGATACCGACGATCTCCTCGTCATCCTCGATCGGAACCTCGCTTGTTCCTTCTTCGGCCTCTTCAAGACTGACGATCTCTGGTCCTTCAAGCACAGGCGCGTCGGCCTCCTGCTCTTCGAGCTTCCTTGCCTCGGCAGGCTGAGCGCGTTGCCAGCGGCGCGAGGGCGGGGGCGGGGGCGTCACTTGATAGGTGGATTCACATACGGGACAGACGATCGGCGTCCGATTCAAGTCGTAAAACCGCTCCCCGCAGCTCGGGCAAACGCGCTTGGTTCCCCGTGCGGGTTTCGACATTGACATTCCTCGATGTTGGTCTTGAGTTGCGCTTCCCATTGCCATGCCTCACCTGAGACTGTCAAAAGTGATATTGGTTCACCTCGTCGTTCGCAAACCCGGCGGTGACCATCGCCCGTGCGCTGAGCAATACCTTCGCCGATATTGCACCTAGCGATGCGCCGGGCTTTATCGTGGCCCAACTGATCGGGGCCGTAGCGGCGGCCTCTCCCCAAAGCAATCACCCTGCCCCCGAGCACCAGGGAGTTTTTAAGTATGCCGCGCTACGCTCCGCATGTGCGCGCTACCAAGATAAGTCGCAAGTGCACTCGACTTCGTAATGTCCGCTTTGGTCACTAGCCGACATAACGGCCCGTTCGCGTCATGGCCGCTTTACCCTCGACAACGGACATTCGTCGGTGCCGAAAAGTGCCATTAGCAGACATTCGCCAAGGTCGATTTGCAGCCGCGTCACGGCCGGATCAGCCGAGCCCCCTGGCGTTCCAGAAGCGGTCGTTGGGCAGGCAACCCTCGGCATCGGCAACTCGGAGTCGGCCGCGCGATCTGAGGATCCTGACTCGACTTACGTGTTTGTCCCCAAGGCCTTAGAAATTTCGGCGAGTGTAGCCTTCTCTGCGTCGCTTACCTGTACGCCTCCACCTTCCGATGATGCCTCAGCCACTTTGCGGCTGATGTCGGTCAACCAAGCCTTGAAGGCAGATGCATCGCCAGGCGCTTTGGCTGTTAGGATCGTCGACACCTCCCGCAGAATCTCAATCGAGCCCTGGACGACGTCGGCCGGCTTAGCACCGGTAAACCGCTTGCGCAGTGCCTGTTGCACAGTGGATCGTCCCTCCGGGGTCTCGAAATCCGCGACAACAGCTTTCACCAGTTCATTAGAATGGGCATCCGACTTTGCAGCGGCCAGGGCCAAAGTGCTCGCAAAGCCTTCTTTCACTAAGCCCCATAATCCACTCGGGTCCGCCGATGAAACTGCCATTCCAGCCAGCATGGTGCTTTCCAGGATCTTGATCCACTCTTCGGGCGCGAAACTCTGCTTGTTCGCCATGACGTCCTCCTAGAATTGACGGAGGTTAGAAATTGATCGTCGTGCGCAACCCCCACACCGCAGCGTTCGGCACTATTCCTTTGCCTGACGGCTCGGGAACACCCCCGCCGGGTTGCCAGACGTATTGGAAATCTGGCTGCAGTGTCCAGCCTGTCTTAAGCTGCGCCGTGTAGCAAATCTAGAAGCGCCTCGAAAGTGCGGGCGCTTGATAGACCTGAACCTAAATCGAGACCATGCAGGTCGTTTCCTAGTCTGGCCAGCCAGCGGGTGTTTCGGAGGGTTTGAACTCCTCCCTTCCTGCAAATGTGCTCACGATAAACTTATGAGCGAACCTCTGAGCGAAAAAGAGATCTCAGGCGGTGTGGTCCATGAGCTGCCAGCGGACCTGAAAAAGGCACTGACCTCCGACCCAAAAGCTTTGGAGACGTGGGAGGACATTACGCCTCTGGCGCGCAATGAATGGATTTGCTGGATCGAGTCGGCCAAAAAGGCAGAAACAAGAACTCGCCGGATCGAATGGGGCTGTTCCAGCCTCAAAGAGGGAAAGCGGAGACCCTGTTGTTGGCCTGGCTGTCCGCATCGTTGAGATCATCGCAATCCACATACGTTTCCGTTGATCGGGTCTACGCCCGGGCATTGGGCAAAATCGGCTCGGCTCTCGAAGTTTCGACCTTTAAACCTTCGTCAAAAATTCTTGGCGAATGACATCGACAGCGCCGGACGTGGACACCGTCGTGTCACGAGGGGTGGCCACAAGTCGGTCGGCCGCATCGCCTAAAAGGGCCAATGCATCTTCGCGTTTGAGCTACCCTTCTTCTCAAGCCGCTGGATCAAGCTAAGCACCACCGCCGCGCTCGCCAAGCCGAGTTCATTTGCGCTTCTTCCGTGGAACATGTTTCACCTCCTCGACTACGTCCCTCGCTCTTGTCTTGGCATCAGCAAAGGATAAGCCCGCCGCGGCCGGGTCTGAAAGGTGACGATCCCAAATTGGCAGGTCGGCAAAATCTTATCTCAGCCCTTCATTTGCTGAGGCGAGCGCGAAGGTTGCTGCGTAGCCTTGACATGCGTCGAGGGTTCGCCACCCTTGACATGGCGGGGCGCTCCTTTGACGGACGCCCCGCTATATGTTCTAGGGGACTTCTATGGCCAAACACGTGGTGCTTGAACGTCTCAACCAGTTAGTGGCGAAGGGCTACATCGTTCGCTGGGGAGGGTCAGAACAGGACACTCTTCGCCTTGAGCATCCTCGTGCGCCTGACCTGACTTTATTTTCAGACGGCCGGATATGGATTCTGACCCCGCCTCCAGACGACTGGATTGCCGCCGAAAATGGAACCGATCAGCGGCGGTTCCAATCTTTCGTTTCTCCAAACGATTGGATAGGCACTGACACTCAGGCGGATCAGCGCCGCTTTAAGGCTTTTGTGGCCCGTGTTCCTAAGCCCACAGGGTTACAGAGGTTTGAGGCCATGACGGCAGAACCCGTATTGAAAAAGGTCATCGTGTGGGTTCTGGTCGCATTTTTCGCTTTGGTGATAGCGTTACTCTTTAGCTCGGTTTGGTAAGTCGTGGCCGTCGGTTAGCCAGCGCTGAGTGTCGAGCTTCCGCTCTAGCCTGAAGAGGCTACTCTGGGATTGTGGACGTGATCTTGAGGGAATTGGCGTTGATCCTCAGATCGAACTGCTTGCCTGCCGTGTTGATCGCGTCATCGACTTCCCAGGTTCCGTTGTCGAGAATGATAGTCTTCCAGTGCGTGTACCCTTGAGCCTTCAAGGCTTCTTCCACCTTGGCCTGGTCGGCTGTAGCCGCGTAGGCGGCGACAGTCGTGAGACCAAGAATCGCGAGGGACAATCCTAATCTCATGGGTTTCACTCCTAAGGACTTAAGGACACAAAACCAAGTCCAGGCGGACACTGATCCCCGAGTGTGCTGACTTGTAGGATTCTGGAGCTTGGCACCAGGTAAAATGGTGTCGCCGCCCACCCGAACAAGAACTAGAACCGCGCCGAACGAGCGCAATGTCCGCTATGGGTCATTAGCGGACATTGATAAGGGGTATCAGGGATGTCCGCTTTGCCCCCGGAAGCGGACATGCGGCGAGCCTGCTCAAAGAGTCCACTATGTGCCAACACCGGACCTGTCTAGTTGCGCCATCCCCTTCAGCGCCAGCTCGCTGATGAAGTCGGTCAGCCGCGCAACGAAGACCTCGTCGATTTTCATGTTGAACGGCGGCTGCGCGAACTGCTCGCGACTACGTACGAACACGCTGCATTGACCCATCAGCGAGATGGCAGCGCACATGGCGTCCTGGTCCGAAGTTCCGGGCGGAAGGAAACGCCGCACGAGCTCGGTGGCGCTGGCGAGAAACGGCATTGCGCCCGTCTTGACGAACTTGGTCAGCACCGTGCTGGGTCGGACGTTCTCCCAAGCGAAGATGCGTACGTATCGGCTCGTCTGATCGCGGGCAAGGAGCGGACGTAGCTGTTGATGCACGAACTGGCGTAAGGCCTCCTCGCGCGGCATGTTCTTAAGCCGCTCGGGGTCGAAGTTGTCGAGCCGTAGATAGCCCTCGAAGGCGACCTTGAGCACCTCGAAGTAGAGCCCCTCCTTGCCTTTGAAATGGTAGTTGATCGCGGCCTGATTGACGCGCGCCTTGGAGACAATCGCCCGAATGCTAGTGCCGTCATAGCCGCGCTCGGCGAACAGGGCGACCGCGGCCTTCACGATGCTGTTGCGCGTATATTCGGACGGGCGGGACATGTGCATCCAATTCAAAAATTCAAACAAGTGTTTGAATTCAGCTTACGCGCGACCGCACGCCGATGCAATCGCCGCATCATGCGGCGAGGCCTGCCCTTTGCCTCGATGTTCTCCTTCCATCCAACCCACCGGTCATTCTTTGGTCACAAACGAGTGTTTGAATTTCAAATGACCGTTTGAAACGCCTTATAACTCGTGATTGATGGGTGAGCGAAATGGCAAAGTCAAGCGAATGGGCTCAATCCGCCAATGTGTCGCTGGCCAAAGGCTTCGTGGCGTGGCAAGCGCTGACCAAGGCGTTGTTCGACGACTACCGCCCCGAGCTGCACTATATGCGCGGCCCCGGGCCAAAATGGCGCGAGAAGTATGGGGCCAAGATTGACGGCGCCTCTCCAGCGGTGACTAGAGCATTGATGGCGGGTCTTCGGCCGTGATGTCGATAGCTCCTTCCCGCCCTGCGGCCTGCATCGAGCAGAATAAAGGGGGAACTCAGCCAAGCCTCAAAAGTCCTATTTCGACGTCGACGATGACGACGCTCTGGGTGCTGAGCGCAGTATAGAATTTTCACACACGCACGACTAAGCGCACTGCGCACCATGCGGACAGGCGTTACGCTAGGCCTTTCCTCAAGCGCAAAAAGTTGCGCCTGCGAATCGCGCAGTAGTCGGGTCCAGGCCGCCCATGGTGTGGGGGCGAAGCCATTCGCTGGACATGGGCCCTAACGATTAGACTCAATCGGCCGAAGTAGGACGATCTTGCCCGTCTCGCCTGTCATAGATCGCCAGACATAGCGGGCTACTTTGTCGGCGGCGGAGAGCAAGAGCTCGTCCACTCGGGCCACATAGCCGCTCGTGACACCGATGCGGGCGTGACCGAGGAGTGCTTTGATGGTCAACTCGCTCAGGCCCAACTCGTGGGCCGCTGAGGCGTAGGCGTGGCGAAGGCCATGTGGGGAATAGTCTTCGCCAACAATCCGTCGCCAGGCCTTGGGAAAGACCGAGGCGTAGGACTTGCCGCTTCCGCGTCGCGCCGGAAGTACGAAGTCGCCTTCGCGCTTTAGGCCGGCCAAGATCGCTCGCACGGGTTCTGGCAACGGTCGGATGGAAAAGCCGGTTTTCGTATCACCTAGCCGCAAGCACGAACTCCCGAAGTCGACTTCGGACCATTTCGGTTTCACAATTTCGGCACGGCGACACCCCGTAACTGCTAGAAGTTGGATGGCAACGAGGGCCTGCCAGTGCTCCCCATTGCGCTCTGCGGCCTCGAGAGCATGCCCAAGGTCACGATACCCCTTCAGGGCAAGTCTGAATGAGCGGCGCTTATCGGCAGGTTTGCGGATGCCGCGCGCGGGGTTGTGCTCGATATAACCAACTTCCTTAGCGTAGGTGAGCATGCCACCAAGCAGGCCTAAGGCGCGGACGGCGGCGGTTGGCCCGCCAGTCACGCGGGCGAGACCGCGAGGTTTGGTCTTCACGGTGATGGCGGTCTTGCCACTCATGACAGCCTCAAGGAAGCGTTTTACGTCTACGCTGGTGAGGTCCTTGAGTGGCTTCTTGCCTACAAGCGGAATGATATGACGAGCAATCCGGCCTCGATCGACTTCGAGTGTGCTGGCCTTCTTCGGCGAGCCCTTGCGCCCAATGATGAGGCCAGCTTCGGCTTTCGCCAGGTACTCACCGCAGAGATCGGCAACAGTTATGGCATTCCTTTCCTGCTGTAGCTGTTCTGCTGGGTCCAGGCCTCTTTCAACTTCACTGAGAAGGCGCCGAGCTTCACGGCGAGCCTCGTCAGGCGTCATGCGGCCATATTGCCCTACCGTAAGCCGTCGAGACCTTCCTTGACGATTGCGATACTGAATCACAAACGCCTTTGATGCACTCGCCTTTACGCGAAGGCCAAATCCGCGCAGCTCTGCATCCCAATAAACTGCATCGTCCTCATTGGGCTTGAGCGCATCGATCGCTTCGTAAGCTTCATCTTTGAAGGGAAAGCAGTGGGTAAGCAGGAAAATGGGATTGCCCGAAATCGTTATCAATGACGAATAGGGAAATTTTTGGCCGCATTCATCGGATTTTCGGCTACCGGCTGTTGCCGGAAAATACTGGCAATTCCGGATCCCTTACCTTGCCAAGGTTGGGGTCGGAGGTTCGAATCCCCTCGCCCGCTCCAATTTCCTCCCATAACCGAAATGCGAACGGCCCCTCGGAGGGGCCGTTGCGTTCATCTCAGGCGCGATCTGCCAGCGATGCCGCGCCTAGAAAGGCCAGCCGGGGAAGGCCCTGTAGGTCCGCTGCTGCTGCTGGAAGGGCCTCGGATAGCTGTAGCCGTAATTGTAGTTGTAGCGGCGCACCTTCCGCCTCGGCTGATCGCCGGCGCCACCGGAGGACGTGATCTTGGTGCCAGGGCTTCCCTTGGCAAGCACGACGAAATCGCCGCCTTTGGGAAGGCTTGCCGAATTGATGCTGGTATCGCCGATGATCAGCGTCGAGCCGGGCGTCAGCCTCTCAGAGATGCGCTGGCGGATATCGTCTGGGATCTCGACGCGGTCGAGAGCCGACGCGGCCGAATCGCCCTGCACGGTGACGGCCATCCACCGCGCCTTGGTGTCGCCGGGAGCGAAGTTCAAAGCGGTATAGACGTGGGTGCCGAGCGGCTCGTCAGGATTGCGCAAGCCGACCGGCGCATCGAACACGCGGCCGAGTTCCTGCCTGACATAGATATGCCCGACCGGTGGCTCTCCTTTGCCGGCAACTTCGTAGACCTTCTTGACGAGCTCGTCGGTGAAGGCCCCGCTCTCCGGCATGCCGTTGGCCTTCTGGAAGGCCTTGATCGCCGTCACCGTCGGCTTCCCGAACGTGCCGTCGAAATCCTGTCGGTCGAGATAGCCGAGTTCGGCAAGGATGTTCTGCATGGAGATGATGCGGTCGCGCTGCGTGCGCCGCGTCACGAGGATGCGCAAGGGTGCATTGGAGCGCGGCTCCGCGGCCTGGATGGCAGCGGCGCTCGTCCCTGCCGCGAGCTTGGTCGCGACAATCGAGGGAGTGACGTCCGGAGCCAGCTGGGCACTTGGCACAGGAGGCGCAGGAACAAGGGGCGTGACGGTAACAGGAAGGATCGGTGCTGTAGGCGTTATCGGTTCAATGACCTGAGCCGGCGCTGGCGTGTGTGGCGGGAGCAGCGCGACCGAGCCGACAGCAGAGGCCGGCGCGCCGATTGAATCCGCACTTGCCGCCACCGCGGAGACCGTGATTGCGGGCTGCTTGGCGGGAGCAGGCGCCGCCTCGACGGTAGCCTCCTTCGCTTCATGCGCCGATACTGCAAGCGACGGCTCGTCGGTGGGCGCTTTCGCGACGGACGACGCATTGTCCTCGTCCTCGTCAGTGAGGGCGTGGCGGCTGGTATCGTCGCTAGAGCCCTTGAGCCGCGTCTGGTCTTTGTGAGTGCCGGGCGTATCGGTCGCGTGAGTGTTGCTGCCGGCGGACGCGCCGCCGACAAAGGGGTTGATCGCGTGCGTGTGGGTGTCCTCAGCGCCCGGGTTGCCGGTGTTGAGATCGGCGGCCGTTGCCGGAATAGGAGCGGCGGGGGCATGACCGCCCTGGTCTGCCGCTTCGGCCTCGATTGAGGAAGGAACGTCGGTGGTGACGCCGCCCACGTCAGCCTTGGCGAGCAGGCCCAGACGGATCGAGGGCGCAACGACCGGCATGATGTCGATGTTCGATTGGCGCTGCGGAGGCAGCTCCTGTTTCACCATGATGGGCGGTGCTGGCGGCGGCAGCGGCTGGAACAGGGCAGGGTGCTCGATCAGTGCCGGCGCTGGCCGATCGCGGGAGATCACCACGTTATCGCCGACGCGCGTGATCTGATAGAGCCGGGGCGCGAATGAATAGGGCAGCCTGATGCAGCCATGCGAAGCGGGATAGCCTGGGACCACGCCCGCATGCAGCGCCGTGCCGGACCAGGTGATCCGGTTCATCCACGGCATCGGCGCGCCGCTGTAGATGTTCGAGTGATGCCAGCGCTGCTTCTCGATGATGCTGAACGCGCCGAGGAAGGTTGGATGGGCGGCGGTGCCGGTCGAGACTGGTGACGATGTAAGCAGGCTCGTGCCGCGATAGATGTCGACCTTTTGCGATCCGGTCGACACCACGAGGAACAGCGGTTCGCCGTTGTCGGTATCCGCGACGCCGGAGTCGCCCGGCCGAGCCTGGCGGTCCTTGGCGTAAACCGGGCCCGCGGCGACGGCGACGGCTATAGCCGCAACGCCGAAACCAGCAATAAATGTCGATGAGGCCCTCTTCACGGCTACAAGCGCAGCCCTTCCCTTCATACGCGCCTTACGCAACTCACTCGCTCCCCGTCTATAGTCGGTCCCATAGCGAGCCTCCCCCGTGAGCCCCTTACGACTCAACGAATCAGACTAAAAGAGGCGTCCCAATTTGACCAGCAAAGCCTTCTGATTAGCTAACGCGTGAAAGGCGTATTCGGTCCCCTGAACGTGTCGGGCAGGCGTCGAAAAAATGGCGGAAGGGCGTGATGTTAGGACCGATTTTGAGGGCTTTGCCCACCGCGGCGCAATGACGCCGGACAGATGAATGCGCGCGAATAAACTTCGCCTTTGTTCCATTCTCGCAACACTCCAAATTGGCGCGGGATGCGTGTCCCATTTTTTACTTGCTTACCAGGGACAAGCGCCGCCTGCTTCATAGCGCTTCGCCAGTTCTCGCGAGGCGCCCGATGCTGGTGCACTGGCAACAACTCTGGAACGAAAGGGCGGCAGGAATAGGGTCCACGCTTGGCCATTCTCTGTTGCAAAAGCGCTTGCTTCTGCCGAAGGGCGCCAATACATCCCATCGCAGTTTTCTTGACGCCGTCTCGGGGAGGACCACATGCTGGCTTCGACGCGCCCGCTGTCGCGCGGCATTCTACGCGCATTTGGCATTCTGCTTGCGGGCGCGATGCTCGCCGGCTGCGGCATCAACACCATTCCCACGTTGCAGGAGCGCGCCAAGGCCGCTTGGAGCGAGGTGCTGAATCAGTACCAGCGCCGTGCCGATCTCATTCCCAATCTCGTCGAGACGGTGAAGGGCTATGCCGCGCAAGAAAGCAAAGTACTCATCGAGGTGACCGAGGCGCGCGCCAAGGCGACGCAAGTGCAAATTCCACCGGACATCCTCACTAACCCCGAAGCCTTCCAGAAATTCCAACAGGCGCAAGGCGAGCTCACCGGCGCGCTGAGCAGGCTGCTTGCCATCACCGAGAATTATCCCGACCTCAAGTCGAATCAGAATTTCCTGGCGCTTCAGTCGCAGCTCGAGGGCACGGAGAATCGCATCGCCATCGCACGGCGCGACTACATCCAGGCGGTCAAGGACTACAACACCGAGATCAGGACCATTCCCGGCCGCTGGTGGCGCGCGCTCCTCTATCCGGACGCTGAGCCCATGCAGAACTTCACCGTGGCCGAGGACGTGAGCAAGCCGCCGGAGGTGAAGTTCTAGTTTTAACGAGGGCCACATGGCCTCAACGCTTCGGCGCAATGGCGGCACGCTTGCTTGCCTCGCCTTGCTGCTCTGGCTCACGCCCGCTGTTGCCGAGCCGACTTTTCCCGAGCTGACCGGCCGCGTGGTCGACGACGCGTACCTGCTCGGCGCCGACGACGAGGCACAGCTCACCGCCGATCTCAAGACGCTCGAGGACAAAAGCTCCGACCAGCTCGTAGTGGTCACCCTGCCGTCGCTGCAGGGCTATGCGATCGAGGATTACGGCTATCAGCTCGGGCGCCATTGGGGCATCGGCACCAAGCAGCTCAATAACGGCGTGCTGCTGATCGTTGCGCCCAACGAGCACAAGGTGCGCATCGAGGTCGGCCGCGGACTCGAGCCTATCCTCACCGACGCATTGTCGAAGATCATCATCGAGAACGCGATCCTGCCGAAGTTCCGCACCGGCGATTATGCCGGCGGCATCAAGGATGGCGTGCGCGACATCACCAAGGTGCTGACAGGCGATGCTGCCGAGGTCGAAGAGCGCGCCAAGGCCAAGGCGCGCCACGACGCCGACCAGCCGGCCATCAACTGGCTCATGGTGATCTTCTGGCTACTGATCATTTCGTGGTTCATCTGGAACTTGACGCGGAGCGCGCAGCAGGTCGGGGGAAGGAGGGGTGGCGGCCCGATTTTCATTCCCGGGCCCGGCTGGGACGGCGGGGGTGGAGGCGGAGGAGGCTGGAGTGGCGGCGGCGGCGATTTCGGCGGCGGCTTCTCCGGAGGCGGCGGCGATTTCGGCGGCGGCGGAGCTTCTGGGAGCTGGTAGGACCAAGCAATGACGCCCTTCACTCCACAGGAACGCGCGACCATCACCCACGCCATAACGCGGGCCGAAGCGAAGACCAGCGGCGAGATCGTGGTCGTGGCTGCAGGCGCCTCCGACGGCTATCGTTCTTTCGTCATCATGTGGGCGGCGCTGCTCGCCCTGGCCGTTCCCATCCCGTTGATCCTCCTCACGAATTGGCCGATCGAATATATCTACCTGCTGCAGCTTGCCGTGTTCTTTGTCGCCTCGGTTCTGTTTCAATGGCCGCCGTTGCGCTTTGCGTTGGTGCCTAGGTCGGTGAAGCACCTCCGCTCTCATCAGCGCGCCGTCGAGCAATTCCTGGCGCAGAACCTGCACACCACCAAAGGCCGCACCGGCGTGCTCATCTATGTCTCGTTCGCCGAACGCTACGCCGAGGTGATCGCCGATGAGGGCATCTATGGCAAAGTGCAACCTTCGGTGTGGAAGGACGTGATCACGGAGCTGACCAGCCATCTCGCGCGCGGCACGCGCACCCAAGGTTTCGTCAAGGCCATCGAGATGTGCGGCAAAATCCTCGCCGAGCATTTCCCGCCGGGCCATTTCGATAAGGACGAACTGCCTAACCATCTCATCGTGCTCGATGTCTATGGCACGCCCTGAGCAGCAGCAGGCGGCGGCAGCACGCTCGGCCGCAGCGCCAGCGGGGAAGCTCGCGCTGTTCGGCTGGGTTCTGTTCGACTGGGCAACGCAGCCCTTCTACACCCTCGTCGTCACCTTCCTATTCGCGCCGTATTTCGTGAACGGCTTCATGGACGATCCGGCGCGCGGCTCCTCGCTGTGGGCATACGCCACCGGCATCGCCGAGTTGATCGCAGCTGCACTCGCTCCGGTGCTTGGCGCCATCGCCGACGAGGGCACGCGGCGCAAGCCGTGGATCGCAGCCTTCTCGGTGCTGCTCTTCGTCGGACTGTGCGGGCTGTGGTTCGCGATCCCTGGCGAGATCGGGCTCGCGCCGCTCGTGCTGATCTCCTTCGGCCTCGCCACCATCGGGGCGGAGCTCGCCACGGTGTTCACCAACGCCATGATGCCGTCGCTCGTCGGCAATCGCAGGCTCGGCACGCTGTCCGGCATCGGCTGGGCCACTGGCTATGTCGGCGGCCTCGTGAGTCTTGCGCTGATCGCGGGTCTTATCGTCGCCGATCCGCATACCGGCAAGACGCTGCTCGGAGTTCCGCCGATTGTGCCGCTCGATCCGGCGACGCGTGAAGGCGACCGCCTGGTCGGTCCGTTCTCGGCAGTGTGGTTTCTGGTGTTCATCCTGCCGCTCTTTCTGTTTACGCCAGACCGCCCGTCGAAGCCGCTCAAGAGGGACGCGGTGACTGCAGGACTGTGGCAGCTCATCCGGTCGGTCAGAGATCTCGTGCGCCATCATTTCGAGATCGCAAAGTTCCTGCTGGCGCGTATGCTCTACGCCGATGGCCTCGGTGCAGTGTTCGCCTTCGGCGGCATCTATGCCGGCACCGTGTTCGGCTGGGGCGCGACCGAGCTTGGCCTGTTCGGCATCATCCTCACCATCACCGGCACGTTCGGCGCGGCGCTCGGCGGAGTGCTCGACGACCGCAAGGGCTCGAAGGCGGTGATCGCGGCGACCTCGCTTCTCTTCATCGCCGCCTCAATCGGCGTGCTTTCGGTCGATCACGATCACGTGCTGTTCGTCTTGCCGGTCGAACCCAAGGCGCCGGGCAGCGCGCCGTTCTCTTCGGTAGGCGAGCAGGTCTATCTCGCCTTCGCCATGCTGATCGGCATTGCCTCGGGGCCGATTCAGTCCTCGAGCCGCACCCTGCTCGCGCGCATGTGCCCGCCCGACAAAGTCACCGAGTTCTTCGGCTTCTTCTCGTTCTCCGGGAAGATTACGGCATTCGCGGCGCCGCTCGCCATCGGCGCCGTTACGCACGCCACCGGGAGCCAGCGGCTCGGAATTGCCATGAGCCTGGTGTTCCTGATCGCCGGCCTCCTGCTCCTGCTCAGGGTAAAGCACGACGGGCGTTAACCTTGTTTCTCAGGGACAGAATAGGCGGGCTCTTGATATTTCTTGTTTTTCGCAAGAGTTCCGAGCTCGAATGGCCAAGTCCCGTAGCGGAGCCGCAGTAACGACGCCGAGGAAACGGCGGGTAACGCCGCGAGAATATCGCGCTGCCTTCGCTGCCCGGGTCAGGCAGGCACGCACCGGCGCGCGCTATCCTGTAGACGAGATGGCGCTCTTGCTTGGGGTCACGCGCGACACTTACACGAAATACGAGGGCCGCGGCGCTTCCCTCATGCCGCATAACCTGATCGTGCCATTTTGCCTTGCCTGCCGCGTCTCGGTTGAATGGCTCCTCACCGGCATAGGCTCGGCGCGATCGCGTTAGTTTTTTCTCGTCAGGGCCGCGACCATTCGGGCTGCTAGCGCGTTTCTGCCGTGCACAGGTTCCGCGTATGGAGGTCCCCATGACCTTCTCGGCCCACACTGAGTGGCATCAGCTACCCGAAAAGGAGCGCAATTCGGCAAGCGCCGAGACGGGTATTGAAGCGCGCATCGAGCTCCTACAGCGCATGCCCATTTTCGGCGGCATCCGATCAGATATCCTTCAATTCCTGCTCACCTTGTGCCCGGTCGTGTTCGTGCCGGCGAACGACTTCTTTTTCCGTGAACACGACCAAGCCGACTCGATGTTCGTCCTTCAGACGGGGAAAGTCGCAGTCGTGAAATCCTGGGGCGAACAAGAGCACGTTATCTCCATTTTGCAGGAGGGCGACTGCTTTGGTGAGATGGCGGTGATGGATCACGGTCAACGCAGCGCCTCCGTCCGCGCCGTCGAAGACTGCACCGCGATTTGTATTTTCGCGGCTAATCTCCACCGGCTCTACGCACTGGACTTGAAGCAGTTCACGCTGATCCAGATGAACATGGGCCGGGAGGTTTGCCGGCGCCTGCGGGAAGCAGGCAACCAACTGTTCCTCGCCAAGATGGGCATGCCCGCAGGCTGACAGCGACTCGGCATAGCCCCGAGTCTCGTGGTCCTGACACGGCGTGGTTCATCGCCTCACCGCGCGAGCGCGCGAGGTTATGTCAAAGAACTTTCCCCTTCAGATGAAGGGGGATGGCGCGCCGAAAAGCGCAAACCTCTTAGTGTCCACGATCCTTTTGGGATCGCGGCGGGCGCCTCTCGGCGCGCCACACGCGCATCTGTAGGCCAGCCTTGCTTCGCCCACCGAAGCGGGCTTCGCGAAGGCGGGAGGCCGGTAGCGCATGCTCATTTGCGACGTCTTTTCGGCACCGGGCCTCGTTTTTTGTTGCCGGCGTAAGCCGGTCGATCAGCCAGCTCCTAGCAGGGACTCCTAGTGGTTCCGGGAGGAGCTCCGATGCCACCCGGGTGCTTCGTTGCGACGAAGCCCGCAGGCGCCGCACCTCGTCCCGCTTCATGAACGCCTCATGATGCGCCCTTCAAGTGGACTAGGTGAGTGCAGTGTAAATTAGCTTTTGTGCGCGGGAATAAGTGAGCATGTGATTTTCTGCCAACTGTACCCGCCTCCAATCAAGTTGGGTGCCCCTTCGTCGCTCGTGGCGCAATTCTGCAATCTGGCAGAACTCTGAAAGACTTCTCTCCAGGGATCGGACCGATAGTGCTGCGTCTGCTTCTACCCTCTGGAGGTCAACATGAAACGCGAACTCTTACGGTCCGCGAGCTATAGCCTCACGGCCGCTATCTTGTTTGCGGTCGCTGCCGCAAGCACGAGCTGGGCGAACCCAGCTGATCCGGTGAACCCGCTCAAGAAGCGGTTCCTGATCGGGAAGGGCTTAGACATATGCGACCAGGGCGCCTTCTTCGTCGGCGGCGTGCCTAAAGTTTACGAATTTTGCGAGTTCCTCAACCGCGGGCGACCCGCAGCAGGTCATCATTGGCCAGTCATATGTTCAGTTCCAGATCCCCAACAAGCGCCGCCAGTGGCCGCTGATCCTGGTCCATGGATCCAATCACACCGGGGCGGACGTGGATGCGACGCCGAACGGAACCGAAGGTTGGCTGGCACATGCGGTGCGCGACAACCTGGCTACCTTTGTGATGGATCAGCCGGGACGGGGAAGATCCGGTTCCGACTCGAGCGTCATTCATGAGGCAAAGGCCAAATGCGGGCGACGTCGCGGGCGGATTAGCCCTGCTTCCGGATATTCCGACCTCTAGTAGCGATGGCACCTGGAGACTTTGGTTCGGCCACATGATCCCGGCGGGCTCCAACATCGTCAATGGGACGATGATACGCCATGGCGATCCGGGCGACCCGGATCCAGCGGAGACAAACCCACCATCGGAGGGGCATGGCAATTACCCGCCTGCTTTTCCCATACCGCCCATGGATAGCTCCATTGACGCGAACATTCAGGCGCGCGTGGGAGCCATCGGGCCAGCGCCCAATCCCGCTAACAATGCCTACTTGGCCTTGAATTACTACAAACAGGTGGTCCCCAATTTCGAGGCCCTGCTTCCCAGCTCCAACTGCGCGACTTGCGTTCCGACTACGGTCGCGCCGGACAGCACCTGGGACGGACGCGCGATGGCGGATCTGGTCGAGCGCCTAGGCGGCGCCATCGTTTCCCCGCATTCACAGTCGGGGATCCATCTACTGCACATGATCCGTGTCCTAAAGGAAAGGGGTGAGCTGAACCTGGTCAAGGCCATCATCATCCCCGAATCCGCAATCGGACTCGGCAACTTAGTGAACGCTGCAATCACGCCGCAGGACTTCGATCACATTCCCTCATGACGTGGGCCGATCAGAACATTCAAAATCCGATCGTTGATACGTCATGCCCCGAGTGGGCCGCCTTCTGGTAAGGGGAAGAACAACTAGTCCCCGCCGCCGCTGGAGTGTGGTTGAGATCAGCATTTTCTTCTGAAGCGAACGAGGCGGCAGCGAGCCACAATTCGCTGCCGCCTTTTTTGCTCGCATCGTAAGGCCGGTGGATGCCGCGATCATCTCGTCGTCGCGCAGCGAGCCGCCGGGCTGGATCACGGCTCGCGCGCCAGCCTCGGCGCCGCCTGCAAACTGTCCGATTGGGGTCACCCAACTGATATCGAGTCGCCCCTAACCTCCACAGCCGTT
>Ga0207674_10002826_pt1 | contig 21594 bp, 16 predicted proteins | sample KBSCornC72_FD_184303 | JGI IMG/M metagenome (GOLD analysis project Ga0207674, IMG submission 184303) | Corn rhizosphere microbial communities from Kellogg Biological Station, Michigan, USA - KBS Corn C7-2 (SPAdes) (version 2) | ecosystem: Host-associated > Plants > Roots > Rhizosphere > Soil ...
GGGGCTCGTTAGCAATAACTTCACCGGCACCTACAATACCAGCCGCAGGTCTAAGATCCCATCGATCAAGATCGACCAGAATCTCGGAGCCAAGGGCCGTCTGTCGTTCTACTTTCAGAGAACCAATACCTCCACGCCTCGGACCACCGCCGGAGCCGATCCATTTCCGGATTTGATCACCACTGGTGCGACCTCCGATTCTTCCGGTAGAACTGTTCGCGTCAATTACGATTATGCTGCGACCCCGCGTCTATTGCTCCACATCGGCGCGGGTTGGAACGACAGCTTCTTCCAGCTCGAGGCGCCAGTGAGCAACTTCGACGCTTTCAAAGTACTGGGTCTGAGCGGACAAAACGAGGCGCGTTATTTCCCGAGGATTACGGCCGGTGTAAATGCAAACGATCAGATCGGCGGAATGTCCACACTGGGTACGAATTTCCCTACCTTGAATTTGGAGCGCCGCCCCACCGGGACCGTCTCCGCCAACTACGTAACGGGCGGGCACACCTTCAAAGTCGGCGCGGAATACCGGATAGAGAAATTTCCGAGCTACGTCCGCACTTCGGGTCTCGGCAATAGCTCCACGAATACCACGGGGACCTACAACTTCGACGCGAATTGGACCCAGCAGCCGTCGCTGCAAGGTATCACGACGAACCAAGGGTTCCAGGGCTTTCAGTTTGCCTCCTTCCTGTTGGGCGGCATGAGCGCGAACTCCTCGGTGGCGGTTACTGGGTTGGGTATCAGCAAATCCCAAACCGGCCTGTACTTCCAGGACACCTGGAAAGTCACCCGCAAATTGACGCTCGACTACGGCGTGCGCTGGGATTACGGGACCTACGCCAAGGAGCAGTATGGCCGTAACGGCTCGATCGGTCTCGCAATCCCCAATCCTTCCGCATCCGGAAGGTTGGGGGGAACCCAGTTTGAGGCAGTCTGCAAGTGCAATTTCGCAGGCAACTACCCGTATGCCATTGGACCGCGGCTGGGCGTAGCCTACCAGATTGACAGAAAGACCGTGCTGCGCGCCGGTTGGGGCGTGGTTTACAATTCGACCTCGACTTCGTCCGGCTCTACGAGCGCCTTCGCCTCTTCTACCACATTTCCTACGAATTCAGGCCAGATTACTGGCCTGTTCAAAGACGGCCTGCCCGACAGCGTCCATGCCGTGTGGCCCTCGTTTGACCCTGCCTCCGGTCAGGGCGTGGGCTCGGTCATCACTATGCCCAGTCTCCTCGACGCGAGCGCAGGCCGTCCAGCCCGGCTGGTCCAGTGGAACATCGGGCTCCAGCGCGAGATCAACCGAAACCTGGTGGTGGAGGCCTCCTATGTTGGCAACCGTGGCGTATGGTGGACCCAAAATGCCTTGGGCACGCTCAACGCTTTGAGCCAGGACACTCTGCGAGCGTACGGCTTCAACGATTTCACCAGTGCGACCGAAGCAGCGTTGCTCACCACCAACGTTGGGAGTCTGACGGCGACGCAGAAGGCCACCTTGGCCGCCAGGGGTATCACGGGCCTCCCCTACGCGAACTTCCCCAACACTCAATCTGTGCGACAATCGCTGCTCGCGTATCCTCAGTTCACCGGGTCCGGACTCTCCGGCGCTCCGTTGGGGAACACCTGGTATGACTCGTTCCAGCTGAATGTGACCCAGCGCTTCAACCACGGGCTGAGCTTCAACATGAACTACACGTTCTCGAAGTCGCTGGATACTTTGGCCATCGCTCCTCCGGATGTGTTCAATCGCCAGTTGAGTAAGAATCTGGGCGCCTTCGACCAACCGCATCAGATACGGTTGACGGCGCAATATCAAGTTCCGGAATTGAAGAAATCCGGGATGCGTTTCGTATCCAACAAGGTCACTTCTTACGTTCTGTCAGACTGGGGCATAGGCGCGTACGTAACTTATCAGAGCGCTGCTCTGGTGACTCGTCCGAGCAGTAACGGAACCACGCCGATCAGCCAGTTCCTTGGCCGCGGACCGGGCAGCGCACAGTTGAAAAAGAATGCCGACGGAAGCTATATGAATCCGTGGTCGATTGACTGGTTTGATAACGATGGCAATCATCATACCGATCCCCTCGACGTCAACTGCCATTGCTTCGATCCGACCAAGACCGTCGCGCTAAATCCCAACGCTTGGGAAAACATTCTAAATGGGCAGTGGGGGGCCGATCAAGGCTCTTATCGCTTTTTCCGGGGAATTCGCCTCCCAACCGAGAACGCCAACATCAGCCGGAACTTCCGTTTCGGCAAGGAAGGGCGTTTCAATCTGAATATTCGCGCCGAGTTCAACAACGTGTTTAACCGGACGCAGTTGCCCGCTCCCGCGACAACCAACATCAACTTTGCGACGACGCCTACGAAGTTCACCAGCGGCGCCAACACTGGTCTCTATAGCGGTGGATTCGGCACATTCGGTGTGCTGAACGGCACATCTGGCCAGCGGACCGGCTCACTCGTTGGCCGCTTCACGTTCTAGGCGTCCGCCACTCTATTTCTGCCCGCTGGCGATCTGCAGTTCTTCGCCGGCGGGCAGAGTCGTTTTGGGGCCTAACGCGCGGATACACCTTCCGCCGATTCCACGCCCGGTGTGATATCGGCGAACTCTTCATACGGCAAGTCCGACCCGAGGCGCTTCAGCTCGGCCATGAAGTAAGCATCCATTTCACGTTGCTGCTGGACGCTGAGCAACTCGGACGAGCCCCCCTGTGCGCCTTTGCGAATCATAGACGTATGCTTGCGCCAGGGAACCAGATCCCACATTTCGAACTTGCTCTCCATGCGTTTCATATAAGGGAAGGATGACTTGGAGCACACCTCACCCATGGCTTCGTCGCTCAGATGCAAATCCAAGAACTCAGCCACCTTGCGTACGGTTCCATCGAGATCCCGCTTCATCGACTTGAAGGACAGCACCATGACGTTAGGGTGGCGCCGCTCGGCCCAATAGCTTGCTGCATTCACCGCCCAGGATCCTCCCACGGGGAAATTCTCCGATTGAAAGAGCCGGAGCCATGTCTCGGCGGACAGCCCGCGGCCCAGCATACTTTCTTTGAAGAAATGGTAGCCGGAAACAAAAACATCCTTGGGATCGCGGATGACCATGATGTAGCGAGCCTGTTCAGAGAATGGAATGAGATCCCAATTCAGGTGGGTCTTGACCGCGCGCTTGTGTTCCAACGACGCCTTCCAGACGGAGTCGATCCCAATGGGAATGGCAAACCCCTTCATGGGCCCGAACGCTTCCGAATCAGGCCAGGGCACCAACTCATGGATGTGTTCAAACTCGGCTTTTCCGTGCCAGGCGAGCTGCGTAACGATCTGCATGATCCAGTTCGTCCCGCTCTTGGCGTAGGTCGCTACGAACACGTCGTGGGGGCCGGGAGTGTAGTTCTTGAAGGGGTTCGTCTTCTTCAGGCGGCGAAGATTCTGTTGATGGAAACCCTTGAAGATACGATCGGCACGCCCTAGCTTGTCGAAGATCCAACCCAATGGCGTCATGATTCCATCCATAACGACACCAAGGAGACATCGCACGACAAAGGGCGGAGGCTGCCGCCGGTAGATGGAAGTCGCCACGGTTGTTCTCCTGACTGAGAACCTACATCAAAACTTCGATCCAGATCAGTGTATCCGATCTGCCTGACCCTGAGTTTACGGCGTTAGGACGTGTCAGCGCCGACACGACGTGTCCAGCGTGACACGGAGCGAAAATCGAACAACTGCTGCGGAATAAATCATACGTGATGGTGCCTGCCCTGCACTCCAGGCTGGCATGAAAAGCGTAAATCTGAAATCGACAACGAAGTTGATGGCGGTCCTGGCGATCGCCACATTTGAAGTTCGTGGTGAAGAAGCGATCCGGACTGCAAACCCACCCGAGCGCCGGCGGATCGTTGTTTCGGTTCCCGACCGGAAGTTGGTGCTGCTCGAAGGCGACCGCGTGCTGCGGATCTACGATGTCGCGGTCGGCAAATCTTCCACGCCGACGCCTCAGGGCAAGTTCACGATCATCAATCGCGTTCCCAACCCCACCTATTACGCTTCTTCGGGCACAGTCGCGCCGGGAACCAACAACCCGCTCGGTTCGCGCTGGATGGGCCTCAGCGCCAAAGGCTACGGCATTCACGGGACCAACGTGCCGTCTTCTATCGGCAAGGCCGCCTCCCACGGATGCGTTCGGATGCGCAAACAAGATCTGGAAGAGCTGTTCGAGATGGTGACGGTGGGAACTGCCGTCGAGCTGCAAGGCGAACCCTCGGAATTGCTGAGCAAGATTCTCTCGGAGGCCGTCTCCGAGTGACGTATCGAAAAGAAAAACTAAGGGAGCAACCACATGCTGTTACTAAGATATTTGCTGATGTTTACCGGGATCGGCCTGCTTGCAGGAGCAGCCGGAATCCTCGTTTGGGACTTGTATCAGATTTTGAAATATCGAAGGTCGCGCGAGACGGCGGCTCCGGGCGAGGAGCCAATCCTTTCCCCGGAGCTCCCCCAACCAACTCCCGCCATTCATTGGCAAGGCGCGAAACGGCTGGCGATGTGGGGCGTAGTACCGTTGCTGGCGGGGTTGAGCATCGCGATGGTGCCGAGCGGCTCGGCGGGCGTCCGGGTTAACCAATTTGTAGGAACTCGCCCGGCGACGTTGTATCCGGGCGTTCATTTCGTCCTCCCTCTTATCGAGAGCTTGGAGACCTACAGCGTTCGGGATGAAGTGTTCGCCACGGCCCTGGTGGAAGATCCGAAAAAGTCCAAAGCCGAGGGAACTCTGCGCGTGCAGACGCGCGAGGGATTGACCGTCGGCATGGCGGTGGCCGTGCGCTATCGCCTGGACCCTTCAAAGCTAGCCTATATTCATGCGAACCTTCCGCAGCCGATCGAAGGAGAGATGATCGCGCCAGCGGTATCGAGCATCTTCCACGACCTGGCGCCGGGTTACATCGTGCGTGAGATGTTCTCCACCAAGCGCGAGGAGGTCCGGCAGGCGGCCGCTACCCGTATTGCCGCCAAGCTTGCGGCCGACGGAATCGTCGTGAAGGAAGTAATTCTGCGAGACATCCAGCTTCCGGCGGATTACGCCAAAGGGCTCGAAGGCTTGCTGCTGAAGGAGCAGGAGAACGAACGCCTGAGCGTGGAACTCGAGGTCAAGCAGAAGATGGTCCGGCAAGCAGAGCTGGAAGCCGAGGCGCAGAAGGCTCGCGAGGTCAAGGCCGCCGAAGGACAGGCACAGATCGTTGTGATCCAGGCCAAGGCGCAGGCGGATGCGATGCAGCACACGCTTCCGCTCAAGGAAAAGCAAATCCAGCAGTCCAAGCTTGAAGCGGAGGCGCGTAAGGAATCCACTGTGAAGAACGCCGAAGCGATGGCGGAGGCAAAGGTGATCGATAGCAAAGCCGAACTGGAAAAGCGCAAGCTGTTGAATCAGGCCGACGAGGACCGTATCCGGCGGCTGGCTTCGGCGGACTCCGAACGAATGAAGCTGGAGGCGGGAGTATTGAAGGAAAATCCGCTTCTGATCCAGAAGATCATCGCGGAGAAGCTGTCCGATAAGGTGCAGATCATGATGGTCCCGAATGACGGGAAGTTCTTCTTCGCGAACGATGTTCTGAAGGGAATGACGGCTTCGGTTCAATAGATGCCGGGGGCATTACCAGAGTAAGAGCGCGAATGGACGCCGAAGGGGCGGGCAGACAACAAGGCCCGCCCCCAACATTTTGCTATGATTCGGGCGGTGGCTCGGGGATTTCTGTTCTTAATGATAGTCGTGATCGCGCGAGCGGACACCCTCGACGAAGCTGTCGCAGCGCTAGCAAAGAAAGCGTCTGCCCGATTGGAATCTTCCGAGACGGCGCGTGTCACCTCGCGTAACATCAGTTCCCTGCCCGCGGCCGATGCCGCGAAAGCCCAGACCGCGCTGGCGCGTGCCTTACAACGAAGGGTGCGGAATCCGAAGCAGGTAGAAGTAGCGTTGACCATTTCGGAGAACCTGCGGGGCTATCTTTTGGTCACGGAAATCCGGCGCGAGAGCGAAACGGTGGTGGAGATGGCGGAGTTTCGGATCGAAGTCCCCGTGTTACCACCTGCGGCATTTACGATGGAAAGTAAACTCTTGTGGGAACAGGAAACACCGATTCTCGATATCGCCGTTCTTCCGGATTCCATGCTGGTGCTCGACACCGCGGGCCTGACTCGGTATGAACGACGCGCTGGGAAATGGGATCGCATGTCGGCGGTGGAGATACCTGTGGCGATCCGCGATCCGCGCGGACGCCTGGAGACAAACGGAGATTCCGCGACGATCCACGAGCCGGGCGTCACATGCACGGTGCCGATCAAGATGACTGCACCTGCGCAGTGCGAGGAAGGTGGACGCTTCAAAGCGGAGCGCAACACCCAAGATCTGAACGACTGGCGGGGTGAGTTCTTCGCCAGCGCAGAACTGGGAACCGACACGTTGCTGGCAGGCATGGACGGCCGCGTCCATATCCATGACACCGCACACGCACCTCAAGCCGTATTCGACGGAGGCAGCGACGTCGCCGTAATCGCGGCCTGCGGAGGCCGTCACGTTGCCCTTACCGGAATCGGCGATGCGGCTTCACCCGACTCCATCGCACTCTACGATCTAGTGAATCACGCCCTGGTGCGCATCAGTGAACCCGTCGAGTTTTCCGGCCCTGTCACGGCATTGTGGCCGGCGGGCGAAGGCGCGGTGGCAGTCGCGTGGAATCTTTCTACAGGAAAATATGGGGCGTACAGCCTTACGCTGGATTGCGGCCGGTAACGCGATTCTGGCGCTGGCGGTCGCGCTTGAGGCGGCCCGCCGACCGCGCTATGGGGGCGAACTACGCGTCGAAATGAGGGCTGCCGTTGCAAGTCTGGATCCCAGTGCGGTTTCCGAAGATCCCGTAGCACTCGGGGCGCAACGCCAATGGATGCCCCTGGTGTTTGAAACTTTGATACGCCTGGACAATCAGGGACATCCTCAGCCTTGGTTGGCCACATCGTGGACGCACGACGCGGAACACAAGGCCTGGATCTTTCCGGTGCGGAAAAATATCAAGCTGCACGACGGATCCACCTGGTCGCCGGCGGGCGGTTCGATTACGATATCCGACGACCGGCCCATTGAGCAGATCCTTCGGGAGTTGGCCGGTGCGCGAAGCGCTGTCGTCGTGAAAGCAGAAGACGGCACTCTCCTGGGCACGGGTCCGTTCCGGGTCGCGCGATGGGACGCCGGAAAATCGGCCACGCTGGTGGCGCATGGCCGATATTGGGGAGGCCGTCCGTTTCTCGATTCGATCAGTATCCAGATGGGGCGCAGCCTCGCGGATCAGGCCAGCGACTTCCAGATCGGCAAGGCGGATGCCGTGGAGATCGCCGCTCGAGACCTGCGCGCGCCCAAACAGCGTGGGACGACCATCGCAAACACGCCACCGATGGACACCCTGGCGTTGCAGTTCGATGGCGGACGTATCCCAGCCCCAGTACGGCAGGCGCTGGCCCTATCGATCGACCGCGCTTCTATCCACAACGTACTTCTGCAGAAGCAAGGAGAGATTTCCGGCGCGCTGCTGCCGAAATGGCTGACAGGATATTCATTCCTCTTCCCGGCTGAGCGCGATCTCCCACGAGCCAAGCAACTGGTTCCGTCGCCTCAAAGTCTTACGTTCGGTTATGAGCGCCAGGACGCCGCGATCCGTCCCATCGCCGAACGGATCGCCGTCAACGCTAGCGAAGCCGGGATCACGCTGCGGCAAGCGACCGGAACGGCTGACGTCCGGCTGGTGCGCTTGCCAGTGACTGCCGGTGATCCATGGCTCGCGTTACAAGATTTGACTGCTGTGCTGAAAGCGGCGCCGCTTTCTCCAGCGGCAAGTCCTTATGAAGCCGAGAAGGCGCTGGTGGAGAGTTCCGGAGTGATTCCGCTGTTCCATCTGCCGCGAGGCTGGATGCTTTCTTCGAAAGTGAAGAACTGGCCTCATTTCGAGGATGTATGGCTGGACTCCGGGGCGGCGCAGTGACGTTTCGCACCAAGCTGCTGTTTATCTCGTCGCTGACGGTAGCTGGCGCAGTGGCATTGGTGACAGGGGCGGTTTCGATTTCCACGCGCCGCGCGTTCGATGCGATCGATCGCGAGCGCCGCCAGGCTTTACTTACGCAATTTCGCGACGAATTAGCAGCGCGCAGCAGCGAGGTCGCGCGGCGGGTGGAGCTGGCTGCGTCATCTCGAGGCGTGCAGCAGATCGCGGCCGGCGCCGCGGAATACGATCACGCCCAGACTGAAGCTGCCGCCGCCGCGCTTGATTTTCTGGATGTGGTGGAGCTTGACCTGACGATCATCTCCTCCGCTCATTGGCCTGCCCGGTTCGGATATAAGAACGACTGGCAGATCGCACCAGACGACTGGCGGACGTCCGACGTGTTTCTGGCTCGCATTCCAACGCCAGAGGGAAGCGTAATGGCGCTGACGGCGGTGCGTCCCGTAGCGGGCGGAAAGGCACTGATTGCGGGCGGTCGCCGGCTGAGTCCGGAGCTGCTGAAATCACTGGGCGTTGCCCCGGGCATGCGTGCGCTCCTCTGGCTGCCGCCCGGCGAGATCATCGGCGCGGAGGGACCAGTTGCGGATCCGCAGAAGCTGGCGTCTCTGATTCAAGATGTGCGAACGACCAATGGCGAGGCCACGGGCACAGTGCAATGGACCGCTGATCGCGCGAGCTCGGAGGCATTCTTGGCGATGCCCATCACGCGCGCTGGCACCCTAACAGGAGTGCTGCTGGCCGGGACCTCCTTGAGCACGCAGCTCGGATTGGAACGATCCATTCTCCGAACCGGTTTAGTGGTCGGGGCCTCCGGCATCGTGATTGGCGTTTTGCTGGGTTGGTGGACCACGGAGAAAATCACCCGGCCGGTGGAGCGACTTGCGGCAGGAGCAAGGGCCGTCGCGGGAGGAGATTTGTCGGCGCGTGTGGAAGTATTGTCGCGCGACGAAATCGGAGAACTGGCCAGGGCGTTTAATCGCATGACCGAACAGTTGCTGGAGCAGCGCGACCGGGCGATCCAAGCCGAACGCGTCGCGGCTTGGCGTGAGCTGGCTCGGCGTCTGGCGCATGAGCTGAAGAATCCTCTGTTTCCGTTGCAGATCACCATCGAGAACTTACAGCGCTCCCGAGACTCCGTCGAATTCGACGAAATCTTTCGCGAGAGCACGACGACGCTGTTGGCCGAACTGGGGAATCTAAAAACGATCATCGGGCGGTTCAGCGATTTCGCAAAAATGCCCGCTCCACAGTTCGAGATGGTGGACATCAACGAAATCGTTCGCGGCGTCATCAAGCTCAACTTTCAGGCGGAGCGTACTGGAGTCAAGCCTGTATTAGAACTGGCCAACGAAGACACGCGCATCCAGGCCGATCCGGATCAGTTGCGCCGGGCGTTCGGCAATCTGGTGCTCAACGCTCTTGACGCCATGTCCGATGGAGGAACGCTTCGAGTGCGGACCGTCCTCCACGATCCGGGCGTGCGATTGGAAGTATCCGACAGCGGGCAGGGTTTGACCGAAGAGGAATGCCAGCGCCTGTTTACTCCTTATTACACGACCAAACAGCACGGCACCGGACTGGGGCTGGCGATCGTGCAGAGCGTAGTGAGCGATCATCACGGCAAGATTTCCGTATCGAGCGCGTCTGGAGGAGGAACCACCTTCACCATCGACCTGCCGGCTGCGCAGCCTGATCCACTAACCCCGACGGGAGAGATCGCGTGAGCCATCTGCTTATCGTCGACGACGATCCCAGTACGCTCGCGTCGCTGGCGCGGGCTTTTCGTCTGGCGGGTCACGAAGCCACGGTGGCGGACCGCGCGTCGCGGGCGCTGGAACTGGTACACACACACTCGTTCGACTTGATCTTTTCCGATGTCGTGATGCCGGACAAGGACGGTATCACATTGCTCGAGGAGATGCGGGCAGCGGGCGTGACTACGCCGGTGGTCATGATCTCCGGCCAGGCCACGCTGGACATGGCGGTTCGCGCCACACGGTTGGGCGCGCACGATTTTCTCGAAAAGCCTCTTTCGACCGAGAAGCTGCTGCTGACGCTCGAAACCGTGCTGAAGCTCAAGCGGTTGGAATCGGAAAACCGCGAGCTGCGGGCTCGGCTGGGCCGGCACGAGATTGTCTGGAAGAGTGATGTCATGCGGCGCGTCATGGCACAAGTGGAACGCGTGGCGGCTGGCGATTCGCGGGTGTGCATCCTGGGCGAAAGCGGCACAGGGAAGGAATTGATCGCGCGCGCGGTTCACGACAAGAGCGCACGCCGCACCGGACCCTTCGTCGCGGTTAATTGCGCGGCAGTGCCGGGGGAGTTGATCGAATCCGAACTGTTCGGTCACGAGAAAGGATCGTTTACAGGGGCAGCAACGCGACATACCGGCAAGTTCGAACAGGCTCACAAAGGTACTCTGTTTCTTGACGAGATTGGCGACATGCCTGCCGTGATGCAAGCGAAGCTGCTGCGCGTGCTGGAAGAGGGTGAAATCGAACGCGTGGGCGGCTCGGGAGCCCAGAAGGTTGATGTGCGCGTCGTGACGGCGACCCATCGAAACCTGGAGGAACAGGTTCGTACCGGAGCATTTCGCCAAGACCTGTACCATCGGATCTTCGTGTTCCCGGTCCAATTGCCGCCGCTGCGTGATCGCAAGGACGATATCGCAGCGCTGGTGGAGCATTTCAACGGTTCGATTAGCGAGATGAACGGATGGAAGCCGAAACCGTTTACGGCAGCCGCCGTGGCTGCCTTGCAGCGTCACACCTGGCCCGGAAACGTCCGCGAGCTGCGCAATGCGGTGGAACGACTGTTGCTACTGGCCGATTCCGAAGTCGGAGAAGACGATGTGCGCATGGCGCTGCCGCAGGCGGCCGGTGGGCATCCTTCGGTAACGCTGGGTTCAGGAACACTGGCCGCGAGGACCGAATCATTCGAGCGCGAGACAATCCTTGCCGAACTGGAGCGGTCGCATCACAGCATGACGGAGGCGGCTCGGGCATTGGGGCTGGAGCGCAGTCACTTATACAAGAAGTGCGCGCAGCTGGGTATCGATGTCAAGGGCATGCGAAAGGCGGAAGATTAGCGCGCTCGGCGCCTACTGCGTCAGATGAAGTGAGCAGACACAGCGTTGACACGTCGGGTTGCTAGCAATATTAAGCGAGTCCCGAAACTCGCGGGCCGGCGCGGCATTTAACACCTGATCCAACGGTTGCGATGCCGTGGAGCCGACAGCCGGGTGAAAGAAACAAGGCCGCACTCCGCCGTCAATGCCCATCACCGCGGAAACCCAGGGTGCGTTGCATCGGGGTGCTTCGAACGGCTCCAGACCCAGCTGCGCGCGAAAGTGGTGGACGATGCGATGCAAGTGCTGCGGCCGATCGATGACGAAGGAATCACTCAACAGCTTCTCGATCTGCGCTTCCAGGACACCGAGTTCCTGAGCCGTCAGCGCGATCTCGGCTTGACGCGATGAGCCCCACGGCTCGATCCGGTTGAACGCTGTCGAAGTCAGGTCGGCAGCCAGGAAAGATATCGAGGCTAGTCCGATCTGCCGTGCGACGCAGGCTGTATCAACCAATGCGGTGTGGTTTGCTCGCTGAACCGTACATCTGGCTCCGATCTGGAATCGGGGACTTATAGCGTGTATCCCTGCGACGCCCTCAGCGATGCGATTGAAGCCGCGGGGGACTCTCCGAATGCGGTCGTGAATCTCGGCTGGTCCGTCCAGGGAGACAATCGCGTCGTCAACATGCTCTGTGATCTCCCGCGCGAAGCGCTCAAAAAGAAGCCCCGTCGAGAGAATCGTCACGCGAATACCGCGCCCTCGCAGAAGATCGGTGAGTGCGAAGAGATTCGAATGCATCAGAGGCTCGCCGCCGGTGAACACCGCCCAACGGACCTGAAGCCGCTCGATCGCATCCATCTGTGATTCCATCTGACCGAGTGTAAACTCGCGGTGGTCGTCTGTCTTCCAGATGTCGCACATCACACAACGGCAATTACACCGGCTGTGCGCGTCAATCAACAACACGGGTAACGTTTCGATCGCGTGAGTCACGCGGACACCTTGCGTCCTGCCAGACGGATCTCCGCTCCCAGATACGTCGCAGCTTCGTCGATCATTCGCGGTACGTTCCACCGAACTAATACCAGCGGCCGTGTCTCGATCTGCAACGGAAACAACTCATGGCAGATACGGGGCGGAAGCCGGCGGGCCAACCGCAAGCCGATTAGCCGAATGCGATCGCCCATCACCACTAGCTCCGGCGGTTCACCGAACGCGGGCGCGGCGATCCAGTCATCCGATCGTTGCGGCAGCCCCAAATAACGCGCGGTTCGGCACCCGCTGTACCCGTGCCCGAGTGACAGCGCCACTCGCAGTTCATCCAGTAAATCTCCCTCTGCTGTCAGCGGTGAGTCCGTTCCGAGCGCGATGGGAACTCCGGAGGCGAGCACTTCGCTAGAAATCGTCCGCCCCAGCGTGAACAGGTTCGAACTGGGGCACCAAACAATACTGGCGCCGGCTTTCCGAATCAATTGCCAACCTTCGTCCCGGAAACCTACGGCATGGATCAAGACAGTCCGCCCGTTCAGCACGCCAAGCTTGTGAAGACTGAAGATCTCTTCCGCGGCGGCGTCGTCGGTTCCCTCGCCCGCATGGACGAAGAACGGCGCTCCCGGCGGAGTCGCGTCGAAGCACTCGCGGAGATTCGCCTGAAACGCCAGTGAGTGCGCCCAGCCGTAACTCTCCACGACGCGCACCGGGAAATCATCGTCGAAGACTGCTTCGTAGGGATTGTGATGACAAACCGTAGTCACACCGCTTGCCAGATTTCGCAATCCGCCCCATAGGAGCCGCAAAGCTTTGGGCACCTGCAGGTGTTCACTCACTGGCGACCGATCGGGATGGAAGATATCACGAGCCCACTCTGTTGCGTTCGCATAGTGACGCCCGCCAAGGCGCGGGAAGAGTGCGAATTCCAGGTGATCGTGCGCATTAATCAGACCCGGGAGGACCTGGAGCCCTTCCAGATCCATTTCGACGCCCTCAACGATCCGCTTCATGCTTTTGTCGATCCTTTTATCCAGCGCGCCACGAAGAGAGCTGGATGCCGCGCAGCCTCGTCAAACGCCGCGAGCTTTCCGGCGTTCGCAAACACATCGCGCTCTGGCTCGCCGAAGCATGGCTCATGCAGGCTATCGAGTCGAAGATTTGGCGCGACGAGATCAGCCAGGGTGTAAGGATGATGCGCGACCTCAATCGTCCCCATCGGATGAGAAAAAGTCCGCGTCCAACCGCGCCGGATGGCATCGGGATGAATGTCGCTCACCAGGATCGTCCCGCCGCTTCGCGTGATACGCGCGAGTTCTGGCAGGCACGCAGGAGCATAGCCCATGGCGAACGCACAGATTGTGACATCAGCGATGGAGTCGGTTAACGGCAGGCAGTTAATGTCGGCCACCGCAACCGGCCGCGGCGCATCGGCCAACATCTCATTACAAAAATCCACGGCGATGGCTCGCGCCCCTTGCGATGCGCAATAAGACGCCCATCTGCCGGTTCCCGCGGCAGCATCCACGACGCATGCGCCGCGCAGTGAAGGCAACAGCAGCGTCATCGTGCGCTGTTCCAACGTCAGCATGGGATTGGGCATGCGGTCGTAATCCCGAGCCAGGAGCCGGTACGCCTCCATTGGCGCGAGCGTGGTGGCCAACGGGCTCATACGCTCTCGACTTTCGGGCGTCTGGGCCGAAGAACTCTCTGCGCGAACTCAAGTTCGAACGGCAGGGCATACACGCCGAACGCATATCGCCACGCGCTCAGTGTCTTGAGGACAGTACGCGCCCAGCGCGGCAGCGCGATATCCTGGACCGTCGGCCAGCGGCACTCCATCACCGTCTCAAAGGCGTCAATCAGTCGCTTCGTCTTGCGCGGCAGCCATGGCAGCGCAGGATCTTCACGGACCGTAAAGTTATACCAACGGGGCGATGCCCATTCTTCCGGACTCTTCGGAAACGCGAAGCGTTCCTCGATCTCGCCATACATTCCATCGGGGTGCGGAGTTGGAATATAGTGCTGCACGATAATTTCGGCGCGCGGATTGATCCGCTTGATGCGGCGCATGAAGCTCATCGCCTCCCGGGCGTCACGATCTGGTTCATTAGGATTCCCGATCACGAAAGAGAATTCCGGGATGATCCCGAACTTCCGGATGCGCGCGGCGATCTCCAGGATTTGATCGGAGGTGAGCTGCTTGTCCATCTCGCGCAGCAGCTTATCGGAGCCCGACTCCGCGCCTAGAAAAATCATCTCGCAGCCGGCGCGGCGCAGCGCATGCATGGTCTCATCCGAGTAACGAAGCAGCGCGTCGATGCGTCCCTCGCACCACCATTTGAGCTTTAGCGGAGTGATGCGAGCAGCCAATTCTGCGGCATCGGCCTCTCGAAGAAAGAAGTTGTTGTCGTAAAACTGAACGGCATCGATCGCGTATTCGCGCTGCAGGTGCGTCAGGATCGCCGCCGTGCGTTCTGGGGTTTCGGATTTCTGCCTCCCATGCGCGACCTTGGTCACGCCGCAAAACTTGCAGCGATACGGGCATCCGAAGCTGGCGTGATGGACGGCTGTACGCGCACCCAAGAATGTTCGCGCGATGTACTTCGCTGGATCGCGCAAACGATGGTAAGGCATCCAGGGAAAATCGCCAGGAGACCGGATCGCACGGTCCGCCGTGTGAACATGCAGGCCGAAGTGATCCTTGTAGGAGATCCCGGCGATACTGCGATAGTTGCTGCCTTCCCGGATCGCCGCGAGCAGTTCCGGCAGCGTATCTTCGCCCTGACCGCGGACCAGAACGTCCACATAGGAACAGTTCAAGGCTGCATCCGGATACAGCGACGGAAAATATCCTCCCCACACGATGGGGACTTTCGGATAGCGCGCGCGGAACTCCTTCGAGAGAGCGATGGCTTGCACCATTTGCGGACCCGGCATCACCGACACGCCCAGCATTTCCAGCGGATGCTCACGCGCAATCTGGTCGATGGTCTGCATCGGGTGCGGATCGATGTTTCCGTCGACGATCTCGTAGTATTCCTTGCCTTCGAGGATCGCGCCCAAGGCCAGCACCGATAGCGGAAAGCGACGGTTTGTGGGCCGTGTGCTGCGTGGATGAAGCAGGATAATCATCGCGTTTGAAACGAGCCTTCCAGGATCCAAAAACGCGAAGGCGGCCGCCGTCCTGCAAGCCGGGCCTTCCACGGACGGAGCATCCAGCCGGGTCCATACCACGGCTTGTGGATACGCCAGGTCAGTCGCAGATCACGAGCGAGCTCGTCCAGCATGGGTTCATCCAGATATTCGATGCTGCGCAGGGCCTCGGAACGGAATCCATGCTGTCGTTCGAAGAAAGTCTGACGCTCCACGCGCATCTGCTCGCCGTGCTGGCTAAGTTTATAAATCGGCGAGTCTAAAATTACTACCTGGCCTTCGGGCCGCAAACACCGCCGGGCTTCCGCCAAAGTACGCGCGTAATCCGACGAATAGTGGAAGGACGCGTTGAAGACGATCAAGTCAAAGTGAGAGTCGTCAAAGGGAAGCCGGTCGAAGTCTGCTTCGACGACAGGAATCTTCCCTGGATAGTGTCGCGCGGCGCGCAACCCGTCACGTTGATCCGAAAAAATATCGACCGCGACCGGTTGATGATGTAATTCTGTCAGCCGATTCGACAGCCAGCAATTTCCCGCTCCCAAGTCCAGAATCTTCAACCGCTCGCGCGTTACAACGCGACGGACGAAGTGCTGAAAAGTACGAGCGCGGATACGCCATTGATCCGAGTTCTTACCCGTGATATCGGCAAACGGCAAAGCCCGGTAGTAGTCGCTTTCGTCCGAACCTCGTCCTTCGGCGGAGCGAATGCGGCCGTAGTCGTCCAAAAACTGGCGGCGCGCCTCGGCTAGCATTCCGAACTCCGCGTGAAGACTAACAGTTGATGGTCGCCGCGCCCGATGGAAACTCGGCGCTCGTACGAGAAATAGGGCGAGAATTCCCGCGCGACGGATCGGGAAGTTCGATAGTAAACATCGACGCCGCACCAACGGGCGTTCCCCGACCAGCGTTGCGGAAGATGCCGCCAGTCCGTGCGCCAACAGAACCTGCTCATGACGCAGAGTGCCAGCTTTCCTTGCGGACGAACCAATCGCGCGAGCTCTTCGCTGAGCTTGTCCAAATCCGCGACACAATTGAGAGCGCCGAAATTCGAGATTGCCCCGTCGAACACATCCTCCAACGAACCCAGGACTTCGATCGCCATTCTTTTCGCTGCAACACCGCGGGTCCGGGCGATCTCGACCATACCCGGCGCAGAATCGATACCGAGCGCGCTTACACCGCGGGACATCAGATGAACCGCGTCATCGCCGGTTCCGCAGCCCAGATCGAGTACGCGGTCGCCAGCCTTAAAGAGCCTGTCGATTTCCCGCCACACCTGCTCACGTTGCGCGCGGCCGCGGGATGTCTCCGACCACAATTCGGCGTACCGCGGAGCAATTTGGTGAAACGGCGAGATCACGCTTCCACCTCGGCCGCAGTAGCGCGCAATCCTTCCCGCGCTGCCGCGATACGCGCTCCATCAGGCGACGGATCCATCGAACGGCGCAGAAGCTCATCGGCAAACTGGAAGTAGCGGCGGCTGTGCCGCCCGCGAATCCGCCAATCGCGATCCGTGGAAGTGGACCATTCCCCGATGCGCACCAAGTTGTCGCGAACATCGTTGTAATAGCCGGTACCCTTGATCGGATATGACACCGTGGTCAAAAACACATCGGGCCGGCACACCTTCACGTGCTCAACCGTGGCTTCGATATCCTCGATCTGCTCGCCCTCGTAACCCCACATCAAAAACATCCCCGATTCGATTCCGCGTGAGCGTGCCAATCCCACGGCTTCCTGGACCTGCTCCACTCGAACGCCACGCTCCATGGCGTCCAGCACCCGCTGCGAGCCGCTTTCGGAGCCGATCCACACGCGGGTACAACCCATTTCCGCCAGCGTATCCGCGATCTGCGGATTCAATCGGTCCGCTCGGGTAATGCATTCGAAGGGAACCTGAATCCTTCGGCGCTGGATTTCAGCCGCATACTTCAGCGTCCAGCCATGATGGATGGTGAACACATCGTCCGCGTACCACAGCATCTCCGCACCGTAACGCTTCAGGACCCATTCGGCCTCATCGGCGACACCCGCGGGCGATCGCCTGCGGTGCGTCTTGCCGTACGTCGAATGACTGCACCAGCGGCACGAATACGGGCAGCCGCGCGCCGTGATGAGCGACACCGATCCTACTCCGTGCCGCTCTCGCCAGGCAGCCAGATAGCGATCAATATCGACGCGCTCCCGATCCGGCCACGGCAGCGAATCCAAGTCGCGGATCTGCTCGGCCGGCGATGTGCGCACAACAGAGCCCGTAGCATCATCGCGGTAGACCACGCCGTCGGGAGCAGGATCTCCGCCCAGGAGTCGCTCGATCACTAGCTCGCCCTCGCCCGGGACAACGTAGTCCGCGCCTGCGGCCAGATACTCCTCCGCGTAGTTGGCCGGCTCGGGACCGCCTACGACTACCTTCCATCCATTCGCTTTCGCCCGCTGTATGATCGCGATTGCGTTGCGTCGGGTCAGCAGATTCGCATACAGTCCCAGCATCGCGGGCGGGCCGTCATCGAGAACTCGGAACAGTTCTTCGCGCGAGCCCCAGGTGGAATCGTATACGTCCACGTCGAAGCCCCGAGATCTCAGGTAAGCCGAGATATAGAGAATCCCGAGCGGCGGATAAGGCCGCAGGATTTGCTGCTCCTTCGGATCCTCGGCGAGAAAGAAGCCATGCGTCAACAGCAGGCGCATCGGAGCTGCTCCACTTTCTCCCAGGCTGTCTCAACGGGACCGGCGGGCCCACCGCGAACTTCCGTGTGCAAGGCGTCCGCCAGCGCGCGATAGAACTCGGTAGAGAACGCGCCTTGGTACATCATGGCCAGATCCCCGCTGTCGCGCCAATTCGCTTGCGCGCCGATCTGCTCTTGCACGATTTGATGGAAGCGAGTATTTGGCATCGGGTAGGACACGGACACGCCGATGTCGTCGGGGCGAACGTCGCGCACCATGCGGACCGTGCGTTCAATGTCATCCCATTCTTCGCCCAGATATCCAAACTGAAGAAACAGGCACGCGCGAATGCCATGGCGGTGCAGATTTTCGCTAGCCTCCGCGATCTGCTCCACACGGATGCCTTTCTCCATGGAGTCGAGGATTCGCTGCGACCCTGACTCGGCGCCCATCCATACTTCGGTACAGCCCGCGCGCGCGAGTGCCTCTACCGTATCGCGCGTCATCAGGTCGCACCGCGACTGCATCCTAAAAGGAATCCGCACACCCCGACGCTCTACACACGCCGCAAACTCACGCGTCCATTTTCCCGAAAGGCCGAAAATATCGTCCGCGAACCAAAGCCGATCCGGCGCAAATAGGTCATGTACGCATTCCATCTCTGCTGCCACACGATCCGGCGAATATTGACGATAAGCATCACCGTGCACGGGTTTCGCGCACCAGTTGCAGCGATACGGACAGCCGCGGCTCGCTGCCAGATTCAATGAGAAGTATCCATGCGCATCCATCCACGCGCGCCGGTACGCCTGGATGTCAAGCAGATCCCAGGCAGGCATGGGAAGCTCGTCTAGATCGACAATGGCACGCGCGGGATCGTATTCGATCTGAGGCGGCTTCGATTGCCAATCGCGGCACAGTTCCGAGAGCGTGCCCTCCAATTCGCCCAGAATCACGCGATTGAATCCTGCCGCGAGATACGCTTGCGGATTGCTGGTCGCATCTGAACTATTGACAATCGCCGGAATGCCCCGCACCCGCGCAGCGGCGGCAATCTCGAACGCCAGCTCGCGATTCTCGAGCAGACACATCTTCGTCAGGAAATTGAAATTGTCCTCGCATACCGCTACTAGATCGGGCTGGTAGACGTCCATAGTGGAGACAAAGTCCCGGTCGAACGTGCAATCGAAAAAGACGACCCGATGGCCGTCCCTCCGCAGCAGCGCGGCCGCGATCAGCGTCTGCAGCGGCGGATAGGGCTGCATCTTCCGGACCTGCTTGCGGTCTGAATAGAGGTGATTGGCGTGCGTCAGCATGATCAGCACGAAACCACCTCCGAGGAAAGCTGTTTGGCGTCCACCTTCGGCTTAGGAGGCGGAAACCACCGATTGACAGCGTCTTTCAGCCACAACTCGATGGGGAACGCAAAAAAGTCGTGATCGATACGCCAACGTGCGGGCGCGCTGATCCAGTCGTGCAGACGCCGTGCGAAGGCCCGCTTTGGCTGCCGCCCGATCGGAATGCGATTGAATGCCAGGCGCAAGTATTCGCGCATCGTCTGCAGGCGCTGGTGTTCGCGTCCTTTTAGCCACGGCAGGACGGTGTATCGCGGGAAGAAGTCCGCCCACTCCTCGAGCTTTTTCGGAACATCGATTCCCAGCTCGAACGCGTGCTCCATGACTGGGGCGCCAGGATAGGGCGTGAAGATGTTGGTCCAGAATTCGGCGCCGGGATAGTTCCTGCAAATATCCATCACCAGTTTCAGCGACTCGCGCTCGTCGGCGCGTTCTTCACCGGGATAGGCGAAGATCATGTTGAACGACGGACGTACGCCGGCCTGCGTCAAGACGTCGGCTGCCTCGTGGATCATTTCCAGCTTCTGGAAGGTCTTGTTCATCAGCCGCATTACCTTGGCCGATCCCGTATCCGCGCCTTGCGCTACCTGCGTCAGGCCCGCGCGGCGCATCAGTTTCCACTCATCGACGCTCAGCCGCGTCACAAGATTCGTGGACGCCTGAATGCTCCACTCAAACTTGACGCCCCGCTCGCAAATACCCTCGGCGATCGATAGAGCGCGATTGCGGTCCACCAGAAAGTTGTCGTCCACCACCCAAATCAGTTGCAGGCCGTAACGCAGCGCCAGATCGCACATCTCTTCACTGGCTTGTTCCGGATCGAGCGCATTCCACTGCCGGCCATACACCGCGTTGTTGGTGCAGTAGCCACAATTGTAGGGACACGCCAGGCTACTGGTGTACATCGCCCAACGCCGCCCGCACACGCGCTCATAGGCGTCGAAATCTGCCAGATGATATGCCTTAGGAGGCAGCTCGCGAATCGGACGAAGCTCCCGCCGCGTGTTGAATACGATCCGACCGTTTTCTTTGTATCCGACGCCTGGAACTCCCTTGGGAAGTTCCCCGGCTTCGATATGCCGGACCACTTCGAGCATCGCGTCCTCGCCTTGGCCCACCACCACAATGTCCACGAATTGCGAAGCCAGAGTCTGGTCTGGCAGCAGCGACGGATGCCAACCGCCCAGCACCACCGGCTTGTCAGGATATAGCCGCTTAGCTTCCCTGGCGATTTCGACTGTCTCGCGGATCATGGGTCCCGTAACCAGGGAAACCGCTAGGCAAAGCGCATCGGAGAGTTCTTCCAGCACACGGGCACGAAAATTCGGCGTAATGGTCGAATCGATGAGCTTAACTTGATAACCGGCGCGGAGAAGCGGCGTGGCCACAGCCAGAATCCCCAACGGAGCCGTGGCTTCTGAACTGGCGAACGCGGGGAAAAAGAAGACGACCTTTTTCGACGACATGACAGGCGATAGGTTCGAGGTAATCCACTAACTGTGACTACCTGGATTGCCCGACGGGAACAGCGGGCGCCTCAAGAATTCGCCGCATCTTCTCCTGGAAGTGCGCTTCGCTGAATTGAGCCGCCCACGCCCGCAGATCGTGTGGGTGAATGCGAGCCTCTAGCGCTTCGAAATCGCCCAAGGCGCCGTTCAAAGCCGTTTCCGACGCCTCGCCATAAAGCACGCCACCAAATTCCGGAACTGTCTCCAAAGCTCCACCGCGTCCCAGCGCGATCACCGGCTTGCCGCTGGCCAAAGCCTCGACGGTCGAGATTCCGAAGTCTTCTTCGCCCGGCAACAGGAACGCGCGACAACCGGCGTAAAGATCGCGCAGCTCGGCATCCGACACTCGCCCGCAAAACTCGACGCTAGGACCCGCCTGCTGCTTCAACCGTTTGTACTCTGGCCCATCGCCGGCGATTCGCAGCCGCCGGCCGCTCTTCGCAAACGCCCGCACAGCATAGTCCAGCCGCTTGTAGGACACGAGTTCGCTCACCGCCAGAAAATAGTCCTCGGCCGGTCGATGAAAGAATGTTTCGACGGCGACCGGCGGATGGATCACCTCAGACTCACGCCGGTAAGTCTTCCAGATTCTGCGGCGGACATTTTCACTGTTGGCGACGAAATCGTCCACTCGCGCCGCCGAGGCGAAATCCCACAGGCGGAGGTTTCGCGCGATGGGTCGCATGAACGCTCGTTTCCAGGCGCTGGTGGTCCATTCGTTGAGGTATGCCGGATACAGTTCCCACAGGTAGCGCATGGGAGTGTGGCAATAGCACACGTGCCTGGCTGCCGAAGGCGCAAGC
>Ga0207674_10002830_pt1 | contig 21571 bp, 17 predicted proteins | sample KBSCornC72_FD_184303 | JGI IMG/M metagenome (GOLD analysis project Ga0207674, IMG submission 184303) | Corn rhizosphere microbial communities from Kellogg Biological Station, Michigan, USA - KBS Corn C7-2 (SPAdes) (version 2) | ecosystem: Host-associated > Plants > Roots > Rhizosphere > Soil ...
CGAAGGATCTGGCTTCGAACTCCCAAGCCGGATGTTTCGCTGCGCTCAACACGACAGTTACTTACGTTCCGACGGCAGACTGTTAATGCGCATTGTTGTGAAGCGAGCCCTGCGACTGCGATTGCAGGCTAAAGGCCTGCACCACAATCGCTCGTCTGGGACCATCAACGCCAAGTCAGTTCGAGTTTTTGCCCGTGCTGGGGGTGTTTGGGGTCCAGGCTTCGCAGTTCGAAGGTGGCGCCGGCTTCGGTGAGGTGGAGGTCGACCCAGCCGCGCGGGGGGCCTTCTTTGAAGAGCCAGGCGGTCGGGGGCAGGTTGACGAAGTGGACGCCGTCGTGCTCCTGGTAGTGCCAGTCGTGGGTGTGGCCGAACACGTAGGCCTTGACCTGTTTTCGGGGGAGGATGGCGTCGAGGAAGGCCTTGGTGTCGGCGAGGCCGCTGAGTTTTTTCCTGGGGTCCTTCTTTTCCTCGTCGGTGCGCTGATCGGGATCGTGGTGGACGAAGACGAGGGCGGGTTTGTCCGGGCGGGCGTCGAGGGTTTTCGTGAGCCAGGCGAGCTGGGCGGGGCCGATCAGGCCGGGCGTGGCGGTGGTGACGTCGAGGGAATCGAGCATGAGGACGTTGGCCCGCTGGAATTCGATCAGGCAGACTTCGCGGTCGGCCAGGGCTTTCTGGCGGGCAGGATCGGGGGGGATAGCCGCGCGCCAGAAGTTGGTGCGGTTGTCGTGGTTGCCCATGGTCATGTGGAGGGTGAGGCCGCCCTTGCGCAAGGGGGCGAGTGCGTCGATGAGGGTGGCGTAATCTTCGGGATTGCCCTGGTGGTGGGTGAGGTCGCCGTTGATGAGGACGGCGGCGGGTTGGGGGGTGAGGGCGAGGATCTCGTTGCTCGCCTGCTGGAGGTTGTCCCAGACGTTGGTCTGGGCCTTGGCGAAGGCGCGGTTGGCGTCGATGTGGATGTCGGAGAGGAGGGCGATGCGGTGGGGGTCGGCGGCAGCTTCGGCGGCGAACGACCATGACGGGCCAAGGGCGGCTGCGGCGCCGGCGGCGAGCGATCCGGCAATGAAGCGGCGGCGGGAGATGGGGGGGAGCGTGACGGGCATGGGAGGTTTCCTCTCTCTCTCTCTCATTCCAATCTACCCGCGGGGCGGGCGATTATTCGATCGCGGGTGTCGGATTTACCGTCTCGCTGGCGGACGCGGCTGTTACAATATGATCTGTCCCGGCGGCGTTCGTCGGGACGCATACCCAGTCGCGACCGGACGCACAGGATTCGAGGACGCGGTGCGACGTTCGTCGTCATCATTTTCATACCCGACGACGGTCAAACGCCATCATTCTTCATCATCCATTGATCCGCCCCGAGGATCCCGGTTTTCGCGCGCGCGACGCTTCTTGAAAGGAGCTTCGTATGAAGCGCCTCTATCGGATGAGGAGGGACCGGGGCCGTAGGGCCTTTACCCTCCTGGAATTATTGGCGGTGATCTTCGTCATCGCGATCGTGACGGCGATTATGTTGCCGACGATGAACCGAACCCATTGTGGGTCAAACCGGGTCAAGTGCGGGAGCAACATGCGCCAGATCGGGCAGGCGATCATGCTGTACGCCAACGAGAACAAGGGGAATTATCCCCGCACGTTCTACACCGCGGGCGCGCCGCTGGTTTTCTCAAGCGACGTCACGGACACTGCCGACGCGCGCGATCCGTTCGGCGACAAGGGCCAGCCGGGAAAAGTGGCCGACAACGACGTCACGGCGGCGATCTTCCTGTTGATCCGCACGCAGGACATCACGCCGGAAGTTTTCGTCTGTCCGACGTCGAACGCGGAGAAGGATACGTACGGGTCTGCTGCGGGCATTTCCGCCCAAAGTAAGACCAGCTTCACCGACTGGCGGAAGGACCTGTCCTACAGCTACGCCAACCCTTACCCGAGCGAGGCGGCCGTCAAGGAAGGGTACAAGCTCAACACCACCACCGGCGCCGAATTCGCGATTGCCGCGGACATGAATCCGGGCGTCGGCGGCGGGTATGACGTCACTGTCCCGAACGAGACCTCTTCGCAGGCTTTCATGCAGAAGGCGAACAGTCCCAACCACCAGGGTCAAGGCCAGAACGTGCTGTACGGCGACGGTCACGCCGAGTTCGTGCAGAATCCGTTCGTCGGGACCAAGCGCGACAACATCTACACGGTCAGCGGCTCGACCGACGGGCGGATGACGACCAGTAAAACGGTCGTCGGCAGCCCGGTCTGGGCGGGTGACAGTGTGTTGTTGCCGGCGGCGAAATGATTGGCCGTCGGTTTGGTTGATTTCGGATGACGAAGAGGCAAGGTCCGCGCGCGACGCGGGCCTTGTTTCTTTTTTAGCTCTCCCGGATATGCGGAATCGCTGGGCCGCGAAGCCGCAAGCGGGAAGGCCGGGGGGAGTTACGCGGATGGGTTCTTCGCATTGGTTCGCAACATTTTCCGCTAACGCGCGTTTCGAAGGAGGGTAGAATGCCTGCCCGCGTCGTACCCCGGGAGAATGTCATGAAATGGCTCCGCCGCTTGATCGCGATCGCCTGCCTGAGCGTGCTGCTGTTGCCGCCGGTCGGGCGCTTTGCCGCCGCCGCCGCCGCCGCCACCACCACCGCCGACCTGGATTCCACCGCCACCGCCGAACTGAAGACGCTCATCGATCAACTCGGCGATTCGGATTTTGCCAAGCGCGAGGACGCGGCCAGGCAGATCAAGGCGCTGGGCCGCCCCACCGTCCCGGCGTTGAAGGAAGCCGCCCGGACCAGCGAAGATCCGGAGATCGTTTCCCGCGCCCAGGCGCTGATCAAGCGGATCGAGATCCGTCCCGTTCCCGGGCCCGACCCGGCGCGCGGGCGGGCGATGGCCAGCCGCATCAACATGAGGTTCAACAACGGCGCGCGCACGATCGACGCCACGGAGAACGGGCGCACCGTTAAGATCGTCGACGGCAACGACGGGATCACGATGACCGTCACGGGCGTGCTCAACGGTCAGCCGGCCACCGAGGAATTCACCGCCAAGGATTACGCGCAACTGAAGGAAGACAACCCCGCCGCCGCAGAGCTTTACGAGGAGTACAACGCGCGCATGGGGCAGGGTGGGATTCTGCGCGGTCCGATCCGGGTGAACGGCGGCATCGTCGTCTTCAACGGCCCGGCGCTGGGGGGCATCCCGATGCCGCTCGCCCCGCCGCCCGACGAGCTCGAACAGCTCCGCGGGCACCTCGGCAAACAGATGACCGCCAACAAGCTGAAGGACGATCAGCGGGCGGACGTGCTGAAGGGGGTGGACGCGCTGGTCGAGGCGCGGAACGCCAGCCGCCTGGGCGGGATGGAAAAGTACAGCGACCAGTGCGACGCGTTCCGCAAGACGCTGGAGCAGTACAAGCTGGACGCGGGCGAGTTCCTGCCGCCGCCGGCCAAGAGCAGGCTGGGCGTGACCGTGGTGGCGGTGGACGGGCAGCTCCTGGTGCGCGAGGTGGGGGACAACTCGCGGGCGCAGCGCATCGGCCTGCAGGCGGACGACCTGATCCTGAAGGTGGACGGGAAAGAGGTGACGGGGGTCGGCGACCTCCGCAAGGCGGCGATGGCCAAGGAGAAGGGGCTGGTGGTCGAGGTCTCGCGCGACGGGATGGAAGTGAAGCTCGAGGAGAAGGATGGGAAGAAGGAATGAGGAAGTCCTGAGCCCTGGGGAATCGCCACATAACGTCATCCTGAGCTTGCGAAGGATCTGGCTTTGCAGTTCGAGGCCAGATGTTTCGCTGCGCTCAACATGACCACCGGCCACGCGTTGCTATAGCCGCCAGTCCTCTTCGATTTCCTCGGCCTCGATCGCGCCGTCGTCTCGCCGGAGCAGGCGCAGGTTGCCGATGCGCAATTCGGTCCAGTCGCCGAGGTAGAGGGCTTCGGTGTGGTCGTCGAAATCGGCGATCAGCTCGTCGGCGTCGATGGTTCTACTCGGGTAGGGCATTTCACGGTTCCTTTCCAATAAGCAACGTGCTGCAGGCGGGATTCGAACCCGCACGTTCCGGGATCTCGACCCGGCGCCTCCTGCCGATTGGGCTACCGCAGCGGAGTCAGTAGGCGGGATGCAGCAGGCGGTCGGCAGAATTCCATTTCATATCTGCCTGCTGCCCTCTGCCTACCGCCTGCTGTTCAAATGCCACAGGTGGGATTCGAACCCACACTGTCCGGATTCTGAGACCGGCGCCTCCTGCCAATTGGGCTACCGTGGCAATCTGTACGAATGAATTCTTCTGCCTACCGCCTACCGTTTTTTACCGGAAGCTGCAGGAGTCGAACCTGCCAAGCCGCTCGCGCGGCTCCCCGGTTTTCGGGACCGGTCCCCGCGCCAATGGGGTCAGAGCTTCCTCACGTCAAAGAGCACGACAGGAATCGAACCTGTTGGAATCGGGGTTGCGGCCCGACCGCCGGCCTTCGGCTTCGTGCTCGAACAGACAGATCGATGGGTGCGGAAGGATTCGAACCTCCGACGGTCTCAAAGAGACTCCAGATCTACAATCTGGCGCAATCGCCGCTCTGCCACACACCCGGGATCGAAGGATGAAGGCGGAAGGATGAAGGATGAATCGGAATCCGTTCTGATTCCTCCTTCAGCCTTCATCATTCATCCTTCACGCAATCGCCTCGTACGGGAGTCGAACCCGTTCCAACACCTCGACAGGGTGCCATGCGAGCCGTTACACCAACGAGGCCAAACGCAAACACGCACACACAGGGCGAATTGGGGAATCGAACCCTCGCCACGACATTCACAGTGTCGGGTGCTCCCACTACACCAAACTCGCCATCACCGTCAGCGGAAGAGGAGGGACTCGAACCCTCACCGCCCGCGACGGGCGGACACGTTTAGCAAACGCGTGCGACGAAACCGATATTCGCCTCTCTTCCAAGTCGGTAGGCAGTAGGCGGTATGCGGTAGGCAGGAAATCGAAGCGGCGAACGGACGACCAAATCGCCGTTTCGCCCCGTCTCCGTTTCGCCCATGCGATTCCTTTCTGCCTTCTGCCTTCTGCCTACTGCTCCATGCCCCCGCCAGGAATCGAACCTGGAACTCGAGCTTCGCAGGCTCGCGTGGTCTCCGTTCCACCACGGGGACGATTCGAACCTTCTGCCTACTGTCCACGGCCTACCGCCTCCTGTTCTCACGCCTCCGCCAGGATTCGAACCCGGAACGCGGCGTTCGAAGCGCCGCATGATCTCCGTTTCACCACGGAGGCTGGTTGCCGTTCGTGCCAACAAAAAACCCCGAGTCCGTTTGCCGCGGGCTCGGGGTGCTGATGTCGTCGTTTGACGAGGTCTATTTCAGCGCGCCTTACCCGGATTTCGCGGACCGATCACTACGCAGCGGACAATGCCACCGGCAAAGCGAGCGGCGATACGCTACGCGTAGCGAACGGGCGAGTGAGTCGAGCTGGGACACGGTCGTCTTCATGGGAAGTATGCCTTCGGCAAGGGATACGCGGGGGCCGGGGGCGATCTGACGGGCGGCGAAACATTTTTCCCAAGGCCGGGATTGATCAGAAGATATCTTCGTTCCGGATGCTCTGGTTACTTGCCCGGTCGGCGGCGACGTGGTCGGCGATCTCGGCGGTTTCGGTGGTGCGGTCTTGCTTGTCGCGGTCTATAGGGCGAGCGACGATGCGCGCGGGGGCGGCGTCGGCATTGAGTCGCAGAGAAGCAAAGAAGCAAAAGAGCAAAGAATTGAAGAGGGCGCAGGGGCGGTCTTCTTTGTTTCTTTGCCCCTTTGCTTCTTTGCGACTCCGTGCCAGCGGCGCGGTTCGCGACGACGCGTCGGCTAATGCGCCGTCGGCGGCCGGTGCGCGTCAGTGAGCGCGGATCAGTTCCATCATCTTTCGATCGAGTTTGTGGCCGCGCCAGTCTTCGTAGGTCACATCCTTCCGGTAAGAATCCAGCGGGCCAAAGCTGCCGCGGAAGTTCCACAGGGCCCAGCCCCAGCCGGCGTCTTTCCACAACTCCAGGTAGTCCGTCATCCAGGCGAGGGTGACGTCGTGGGGGGTGTGGTTGAAGGCGCCCCACTCGCCGACGTGTACGCCGCTCCCCTTAACCTGCAGGGCTTTGAAGGGGGTAATGCGGGTTTTCATCAACCGCGCGCGATCCCAGACTTCTTCGTGATCCTTCTGTTTCACCTTGAGCGGCCAAGTCGGCGCGGGCCATTGATCGGAACCGGTCATCCAGTTGGCCTTGTAGTGGCTGACGCGGCTCGGCTCGTAGCCGCGGGTCGATTGGGCGACGACGCCGGCCAGTGACATCACCGGCGAATTCCCCCATTTCAGGCCATCGGCGATGATCAGGCGATCCGCGTCGGCCTCGTGAATCGCTGTCACCAGCCGGCGGACGACCTTGGCATACTTTTCTTCGGGAATGTCGGCCGGTTCGTTCAGGAGATCGAACGTCACCTCGCGATTGGACCGGCCTTTGTACCGCTTGGCGAAGTGGGCCCAGTGGTGCGCGCAGGCGTCGAGAGCCTTCTCGTCGTCCCACAACACCAGCGGCTCCTTGGGCGGGTTGACGCAGTAGCCGGGCGCGCGGTGGAAATTGATGTTGACGTGGATCTTGTGTTGTTTCCCCAGTTCGACGGCCTCGTCCACCTGCGCCAGTGCCCGCTCGTCGATCTGATCCCACTCCTCGACCTTGCCGCTGTTCCAGCAGCGATACGACAGCGGGAGGCGCACGAAATCGAACCCCCATTCGGCGATGAGCGCGAAGTCTTCGTCCTTGAACGGTTTCCGCGAATCGGCGTTGAACCATTCGAGCAGGTTGAAGCCGCGCCAGCGGGGGAGTTTGGCGACGGTGGGTTCGGCGGGCGCGTCGGCCGCCGCGGCAAGTGCGTCTGTCGTCCGTCCTGCAATCGCTACCGCCGAAGCAGCCGCTGCGGTGCGCCGAAGGAATTCGCGTCGATTCATGCCGCCGATCTTACCGCGCCAACGACGCCGCTACTGCCCCAGCATCCCCGGCGGGATCCCCATTTCCTGGGCCTTTTTCTGCATCTCGGCCTGCATCATCTGGCCGGCGCGGGCCTGGGCGGCGTTGACGGCGGCGATGATGACGTCCTCCAGCATCTCGGTGTCGTTGACGTCCACCCTGGTCTTGTCGATCGAGAGCTTCACGAGTTCGAGCTTGCCGTTGACGGTGGCCTGCACCATGCCCCCGCCGGCGTCGGCGGTGACGGTCTTCTTTGCCATGTCGGCCTGCATCTGCCGCATCTGGTCCTGCATCTGGCGGGCCTGGTTCATCAGGTCGCCCATGTTCATGTTCTTGAGAGCGTCAAACATGTCGTGGCCTTTCGCGGGGGGTTTTACTCTATCTTTACCGGGGTCGCGCCGAACTTGTCCATCACCGATCCGACCAATGGGTCCTGCTTCATCTGCTCGATCAACTCGGGCGTGATGCGGATCACCGGCGGGCCCGCGGGTTCGGGCGGGGGTGGCGGCGCGGTGGGGCGCGAAGCCGCAAGCGGGGTCGGCCGCGGCGACGCCCGGGACGGGCCGGACGGTGGCACGACGGCGGGCTCCTCCGGCGTTTCATCCACCTCAAACCGCACACCCATCGGCTTGCCGAGAATCTTGGAGAATCCCTCACGAACCAGGTCCTTTTTGCCGTTCCGCTCCATCATCTTGCGAAACGTCTCGTTCTTCTTGGAATACCGGATGATCGCCTGCCCGTCCTCGATGCCGGCGAAGTTGCCGTTGGCGAGCAGCGAATGCAACGCCGGACCGTGGGCGGTCATCATGTCGAGGAGGGTTCGCCAGAGCGTGCCGAGGTCGTTGGTGTTGACGGGTTCGACGTTGGAGAGCGGTTCGGCCTCCGGCGCTGCGGGCGTAGCCACCGGTGCTGGCGGCGCTTCCTTGGCGGCCTGGGCTGCTAAGAGTTCCTTAAGCGACGGCCCGGAGTTGTCCCAGACTTTGCCGGGGCGCGGCAGGTCGTCGTCCTCGTCCTCGTCGTCGAAATCGAGCGACGGCGGGGCGGAGACGATTGGCACCGACCCGACCGGTGACGCCGGCTCGGCGGTGGGGAACTCCATACTGGAAACCAGCGGCATCGCCGGCGCCGGATGATGCGCGGCGACGGCGGGTTTTTGAGGTGGCATGTGAGGTGGCATGGGCGTCTGGCCCATGGAATCAATCACGGGCGGGACGCCCGTGCCACCTCTTGTTACCGGGCTATCCCCGTTTTTTTTTTGCGCGCCGTCCCCCCCTGCCGCCACAGCCGTCCCGCCGACGCGCGCCAACAACTCAGCCACCGGTGTGAACTGCTCACTGAGCGTCAACCGCACCAGCGTCGCATCTAAAAGGGCCCGGCCCGACTGCGACTGCCGCATGTGCCGGCGGAGTTCCTCGAGGATCGTGATGTCCTGCGTGAGGCTGACGGCGTCGAAGCGGTTGGCCTGTTCCGCCAGATCCTTCACCGCAATGCCGGGCACTTCCACGAGGTCACTGTCCGGCCCGCACGTCCGCAGGATCAGCAGGTTTCGCAAATGATCGACCAGCGACGCCACCATGGCGTCGGCGCTCAGGCCGCGGACCATCATCTCGCTCGACTGCGCGAGGACGCCCTTCACATCCCCCTGCCCGATCGCCTGCGCCAGGTCGAACATGAGCTGCGCTTTGGGCAGACCGAGCAACTGCTCGATCATCTCCACCGTCAGCTTCTTTTCCCCGACCGAGAGCAGGCGATCCAGGAGCGACAGCGAATCGCGCATCGATCCCGCCCCGGCCTTGGCGACCAGCAGCAAGGCATCGTCCTCGGCGTCGATTCCTTCCTTTTTGCAGACGGCCTTGAGGTGCCCGGCGATCTCGCGCGTCGGGATGTTGCGGAAATCGTACCGCTGGCAACGCGACAGGATCGTCTGGAGGACCTTCTCCGCCTCGGTCGTCGCGAGGATGAATTTGACGTGCTCGGGGGGTTCTTCGAGCGTCTTCAGCAGCGCGTTGAACGCCGCCTTACTGAGCATGTGCACTTCGTCGATGATGTAGACCTTGAAGCGGCTGCGGGCCGGGCGGTAGGCGGCGTTCTCGATGATGCCGCGGACGTTGTCGACGCCGGTGTTGCTGGCGGCGTCGATCTCGATGACGTCGATGTCATCCCCGCGGGCGATGGCGCGGCAGCTTTCGCACTGCCCGCACGGCTTGGTGGTCGGCCCGTCCGATTTTTCGCAATTGAGCGCCTTGGCGAGGATGCGGGCCATCGACGTCTTGCCCGTCCCCCGCGTGCCGGTGAAGAGGAAGGCGTGGGCGATCCGCCCCGATTCGATGGCCCGCTTGAGCGTCTTGGCGACGTGGTCCTGCCCGACGACCTCGTCGAAGTCTTGCGACCGGTACTTGCGCGCCAGGACGGTATACGACATGGGAGTGGATTATAGTGGCGTCCGCGCCGGCCACCAACTTACGGTTTCCAGTATGACGCAAACCACGGGGATGTCCGATTCGACGCCGACGGCGGGGCCGACAACGGCGGCGAAGATCGCGCCGATTGCCGCCGGCGCCACAGTCCGCACGCCCCGGCCCGCGCGGTTCTCCGCCCACGTCGCCGCCGCGTTCGCCGACGGCATGATCGTTATCCTGCTGCTGGTCGGCGTCACGCTGGTCTTAGCGTTATTTGATTTCACGCCGAGTTCGCGCGGGCGCGGCACGGGTAACTGGTTCACGTCGCTCGACGGGGCGCTGATCGGGTGGGGGGTGTGGGCGGCGTACACGCTGGGCGAAGTCGTGTTCGGCTCGTCGCCGGGCAAGTGGCTGGCCGCCGATCCGTCGCTCGTGATTCGCCGGTCGGGGGGCGGCGGTCGCGCGTCATTTCGGCGGCGAGCCGTTCGCTGGGCGCTGAAGAATTCGCCGGTCCTGCTGATGTTCGCCGCGTCGGCCTGCACGTACGTTTTGCACCAGCTCGCGCCGGACCCGCGCTCGCTGCCGAACGACGATGTCGACGCCCTGTGGGATTCGGTCGTCCCGCAGGCCGCGGTGACGCTCGCGGTCCTCGTCGGCGTATCGACGCTATGGGCGATCGGTGGCCGGCGGCAGACGCTGCACGACCGCCTGGCCGGCACCAATCTCTTCGACGCCGCCGACTTGCCCGTCACGCGCAAGGCGGCGCACGGGTTTGAAGTCCGCGTGCCGCGGCGCGTCTTGCCGCTGACGCCGGACGAGCGGTGACCGGTAAGTCGTAGGGTCCGCTTCAGCGGACGGTCTTTCGACCCGGCCGGGGGAAATCCCACTCCACAGGCGTCGGCGTACCGAACCCTCCGTTACCCTGCCATTCGACAGAGCATCAATTCGCACAAGCCGTAATTCTCCCCGCACTCGCGCCGATTATCGGCCACCGCCCGACGCGTGAATCGCCGCGCCCGCCGCGCCGATAACATCGGTGAGGATGAGAGTGGTACGGGCGCGCGCCGCCTACCGCGCGGGCCGCGATGGAGAACGGACTGGAGATCATGATGAACACCGCCGCCGCCAGCACGCCGATCAAGCGCAGCCTGTCCGTGACCGCCCTGCTCGTGGCCGGTGCCGCGGGCGGCATCGCCGGCGTCGCGGGGGTGAAATACCTGGCGCCGCATTGGCTGAACCCCGCGAGCGCGACGGCGTCGTCGTCCGTCGCGTCCACCCAACCGGTGAGCATTATTCCTGCCGGCGCGGCCAAGCCCGTCGCGACCACGCACGCCGGCGTTTCCATCAGTCCGACCACCCGCCCGACCGCCAGCGCCAGCGCCAAGCCCGCGACCACCGCCAAGCCCGCGCCGCTCTCGCCACAGGAAATCGAAGCCCGCCAGCATGGCCTCGTCAGCCAGCTCCAACTCTGCCGCTCGCAGCTCGAGCTCTACAAGCTCCAGCACCACGACAAGCTCCCCGAATTCTCGAAGCACCTGTGGGCCCAGCTCACCCAGGCCACGCGCCCCGACGGCACACCCGACGCCAAGGGAAGCTGTGGGCCGTACCTCGCCGGCCTGCCCGTCAACCCGCTGAACAACTACAGCTCGCTGGGCCTGGTGAAAAAGGATCCGGCGCCCGCGCAGGTGATGCACGGTGAAAAACTCGGTTACATCTTCTGCGCCGCCACGGGTCACCTGTTCGCGACGGCGGCGGACGGCAAGACGATCTTCGACGAATCCGCCTACGCCGAGACCGCGCCCAAGGAGAACAAGCCGATCGCGCTCAAATCACAGTTGCTGGAACTGCGGTCGAGCATCGAGTTGTACAAGCTGCAACACGTCGACCTGCCCCCCGAGTTCGCCAGGAGCGCGATGTGGGAGCAGCTCACCCGCCGCACGCGCTCGAACGGCGCGTTCGATTTGCGCGGCTTCGGGCCCTACCTGCCCCGCCGGCCGGTGAACGCGCTCAACGGTTTTTCGAAGGTCGAATGCGTCGCCACGCTCACGCCTAACTACAAGCCGAAAGACCAACAGGTCGGCTACGTCTTCGAAACCTCCAGTGGCCGCCTCTACGCCACCGACGAGCACGGCGCGATCTTCAAGGAATAGGCGCGCGTTTCACCGTGACACGTGTCATCACGCCGGGGCAAAGCGTCAGCGCCGCCCGGATTCGCTCGCGCACGCACCCCATTTATTCCCTTCCCTCCCCCCGCAATGATCTGTAACATTCCCCACAACCGTCACCCGCAGACTCACCTCTTCACACTCACAGGAGCGGCCCGATGAACGAGTTTCTCTCCTTTCGAAAGATGATCACCCCGATCTTCATCCAGGTCATCTTCTGGATCGCCGTCGCCGTCAGCATCATTGCCGCCATCGGCGTGATGTTCCAAGGAGGCGTCGCCATCCTGGCGGGCCTGGTCTTCCTGGTGATCGGTCCGTTCATGGCCCGCATCTATTGCGAACTGCTGATCATCCTCTTCCGCATCTACGACGAACTGGTCGCCATCCGCACCGGCACCCCGCCCGCGGGCCAGGGGTTCCCGGTCATGCCTCCGGCCGCGCCAATGCCGGGTTACGTCCCGCCGGCGCCGATGCCACCACCGGCAGCTCATTAAGGCTGGCGCTTGTTCGTTAGCCGCGCCGCTGGCATTGGAGTCGCAAAGAAGCAAAGGATCAAAGAAGCAAAGAAGACCGATCTCAACGGCCTTCTTCAATTCTCTGCTTCTCGGCTTCTCTGCTTCTCTGCGACTCAATGCCGACGGTGCCCCCGCGCGCATTGTCGCTCGCTTTACACACTGCAATTAGCGCAAACGCCTACTTCCCCACCGCCATCATCTCCACCCGCGCCGCGGCCCCGCGAACCGCGTCGCGGACGCTGGCGATGATCCCCGCCACGTCCAACCCCACTTCCGCCAGTTGCTGCGAGCGCGTCGCGTGGCCGATCAGGCGGTCGGGCATGCCCAGCCGCGTCAGGTCCGCCGTCGGCAGATCGTGCGCCGCGGCGTACTCCAGCGCCGCCGTGCCGAACCCGTTCTGCAACGAATGATCTTCGAGCGTCAGCACGGCGTGGCCCGGCCGCAGCACCCGCGACAGCATCTCCCCGTCGATCGGCTTGCAGAACCGCGCGTCCACCACGCCCACCGACATCCCCTCGGCCGCCAGTTGCTCGGCCGCCGCCATCGCGTTCTGCGTCAGCGCGCCGTACGACACGATCGTCGCATCCGCCCCCTCGCGCAACACGCGCGACCGGCCGACGACCCATTCCTCCTTCGCCGCCGCGCGGAGCGACTCGTCGATCATGTCCTCAAAATTACACGCCGGCACGTTGTCGCGCGGGTAGCGGATCGCCGTCGCCGTCTCCACCGCCAGCGCGAGTCGCAGCGACCGATTCAATTCCGCCTCGTCCGACGGCGCCATCAGCACGATCCCCGGCAGCGGCCGCAGGAACGCCTGGTCGCAGAACCCGTGGTGCACCGCGCCGTCGTCCCCGACGAACCCGGCGCGATCCATGCAGAAGCTGACCGGCTGGCCGTTCAGCACGATCTCCTGCCAGATCTGGTCGAACGCGCGTTGTGTAAACGTCGAATACACCGCCGCGAACGGCCGCAGCCCCGCCTTGGCCATGCCCGCCGCCATGCCCGTCAGGTGGCTTTCGCAGATGCCCGTATCGAAATACCGATCCGGGAAGACGGTCTCGAACTTCGACAACCCCGTGCCGTCCGGCATCGCCGCCGTCAGCGCGATCACGCGCTTGTCCTTCTTGGCCAGCTCGATCATGGCGTCGGCGTACGCCGAGGTCCAACTCTTGCCCGTCCCCTTCTTGATCTCGACCCTGCACCCCTGCACGTCGAACGCCGCGGGCGAGTGGAACTTCGTCGGCTCGTTGCAGGCAACCTCGTACCCGTTCCCCTTCACCGTCTTCACGTGCAGGATCATCGGCGCCTTCACGTGCTTGATCTCGCCGAGCATCTGGATCAGCCCCGGCAGATCGTGCCCGTCGATCGGGCCCATGTATTTCAGACCGAGGCTCTCGAAGATCTGCCCCGGCCAGACCACGTGCTTCAGGCCTTCCTTCAGGTGGTGCCAGACCGATTCGATCGTGTTCCCCACGCTGCTCGGCAGCCGACCGACCAGCTTGGCGGCGATGTGCTTGGCCTCGTCGTACGTGGCGCTGACGCGCACGCGCTCGAGGTACATCGATAGCGCCCCCTGCGGCTGGCTGATGCTCATGCCGTTGTCGTTCAGCACGACCAGGAGCTGCCGTTTGAGCGTGCCGGCGTTGTTCAAGCCCTCGAACGACATCCCGTTGACGATCGACGAGTCCCCCACCAGCGCCACCACGTGGTTGTTCCGCTTCATCAGCGCGTCGCCCCGCGCCATGCCGACGGCGGTGCTGACGGCCGTCCCCGCGTGCCCAACGGCAAACAGGTCGTAAGGTGATTCCTCCGGCATGGGGAAGCCGCCCACCGACCCCTTCTTCCGTAACGTGTCGAACATCCCGGCGCGCCCCGTCAACAGCTTATGCGGGTAACACTGGTGTCCCACGTCGTACAGCAGGCGATCCGGCCCCTTGGGGTGCGGGCCGAAGTCATAGACGTAATGCAATGCGATCGTCAGTTCGACCACGCCGAGGTTCGACGCCAGGTGTCCCCCGTTTTTGGAAACCGCCTGAAAAATCCGGCTTCGCATCTCCCCCGCGAGCGTCCCCAGCTCATCCATGGAAAGTTTGCGTAAATCCGCCGGCGTCTTCACTCGGTCCAACATTGACATCTCAAGATCTCCAAAAACCCGTCATACGGCGCCAAATCCGTTCGGCGCGATCGCGGGGGGAAGGGGAGCATGCCAACGTCACAACACACCGGCCTTCCCGAACCACTGGCGTGGACACCTAAAGGACCACGCCGATAGCGTACAGTCAACTACACTGCTACCGCCAACTCGCCCGCGTGTGCTGGCGGCCACCGTGATCGCGGTCGCCTTCACCCCGCGGCTTGCGGGCGCCTCCCTGCTCGATCTGCATCCGCGCCGTGCCGGCGATCCGACCGGCCTCCTGCGCGTCTTTGACCAACTCGTCGAAACCGTTCGACGCCCGGCTGCGGTGCAGCGCCACTGCCGCCGTTTCCGCCAGGCCGGTCAGGACCAACTCCAGATCGTTCATGTAATCTCGGAGATTCTGGGTCGTCCTCTGTAAGTTCTTGTACCGTCTCAGGCTCTCGACGTCCATGCCGAAGACCCCGTCCATGATCGCATTGGTCAGTGCGCGATATTGCTCGCTCTCGACCGCCCCCCGCCGCCGCCACTCGCTGGTCAGCTCGTGCCGGGCGCTGATGCCGCGTAACCGCTTATCGATCCAGCGTGGCGAATAGCCCCGATCTTCATAGTCCTTGCGCATCCGCACGAGCGCCAATTCGGGGTTCTCCAGTTCTTCCAACCGCTGAACCCCCGCCTCCGCGAGCCAACATTTGACCTTCTCGGCCTTGGGCGAGGGGATCGCCTGGACAATCCGAAAGACCCCGGCCAGATCGGTCGTGGCGACGATTTCCGACCGCCCTTCGCGCTCGATCTCCAGGAATTCCTCCATGTTGGCCAGCCCCGGCTCGCGACGCTTGAGTTCCTCCCAGTATTCGTCCGGAACCACCGTCTCCGCCAGCACTTGGATGAGATCGCTGATGGAATAGTAGGTCCGATCCTCCCAATTCGTCCGCCGAATCCGTTCGTCCCCCAGCAGCGCGTTGATGGCCGTCTGGGCCTGTTTCCTTTTCATCATGATTGCACTCCAAGTTCTTTGCTTACTGAGTAATACGTCGCCTCCGCCTCCCCCGCCCACTCGAGGCTGGTGATTTTGAAAGCAGAAAAACCGCCGCGGATGGCATCGGCGGGGTACCGGCAAATAGCTATTTATAAAGTATTTACGTTCAACGCCTGCGGCGAGCGGTGGCGGTGGATTTCCCCTCGACCGGCTTTAAGACGGGCGTCACGGAGAAGACGGGCGCGAGCCTGTCCTTTTTCGCATCCACTTTGGCCAATGCGGGGGCTGGCATCGCCACCACCGCCGGCAGGGCGGTGTTATACCGCTGCGCCAGAATGACCAAGTCGTTGAAATCGACGTTGCCGTCGCCGTTGAAGTCGCCCTGCGCGTAGGTCTTTCCGCCGGCGGTATTGTAGTTCTGCGCAAGCGCGACAAGGTCGTTGAAGTCGACGGCGCGGTCGCGGTTGGCGTCGCCGGCGAGCACGAAGAAGTCGAACGCGAACGCCGCCGACACCGCGTTCCCCGCCGCGTCCGTGACCGATCCCGCCTTGAACGTCGCGCGATAGTTCCCGTCCGGCAGCACCCCGCCCGCCAGGCCGGGGAAGGTGAACGTCGCCGTCAGCGTCGAGGCGTCGTACGCGCGGGCGATCGAGGCCGGGTTCACCGCACTGCCCGTCGCCACGTTGGTGATGACCAGGTCAGCGGCGACCAGGCTGGCTGCAACGTCCTCGTTGAACGTCAACGACACCGCGTGCGGTCCGTGAAACTCGAATTGCCCGCGAGTCACGACCGGCGGGAACGAGTCGGGGAACCGGAAGGGCTCCAGGCCGCTCACCCCGTCGTCCCCGCTGGCGTAGACCGTTCCGCCCATCACCGCCGGCGTCCCGGAGGATGCCCCGTTCCCCGGGCCGGCGTTCAGGTCCTGCACCGCGCCCGTCCCCGCCGCCGTGCCGTCGCTCGTCCAAAGTTCCGCGCCCGTGTCCGGCAGGTTCGCGACGAAGAACACCCGCCCGTTCGCCACGGCCGGCGCCGACGGATACGGACTGTCCACCACCGTGCTCACCTGTGCCAGCGGCTTGGTTCCGGCCGGCGTGCCGTCGCTATGCCACAAGACCGCGCCCCCGACCGACGCCCCGCTGACGAAGAAATACAGTGATCCACCCGCTACCGTCAGGTACTTGGGCGCGACCGCCGCGACCAGGGTCGTGCCACCGGCCGTGCCGTCGGTACGCCACAGGCCGCGGGCGCCGGTCGCGTCCGTCGCCGCGAAGTAGACCCACGACCCCAGTTGCACCAGGGAGTCGACCACCCCTTCGGACGCCGTCGGCGCCTTGAAATCCTTTATAAGGATCGTGCCGCCCGCCGTCCCGTCGCTCCGCCACAATTGGGCGCCGCGGCCGTAGAAGAGCGTCCCGTTCGACACGACCCCGAGGCGGATCGTAGACAGGCCGCCGGTGGGCGCCGCGTCCAGGACGACCGACGTGCCGCCCGCCGTCCCGTCGCTCCGCCACAACTCCTGGCCGGTCGTCCCGTTGTCGGCAGCGAAGTAGAGCAGGCCGTTCATCGCGACCGGCGGGCTGACCGTGGACAACGCGCCGATGCTCCCGGGCCGGAGGTCCACCACCATCGTGGTTCCTGCCGCGCTCCCGTCCGTGCGCCACAATTCCAGCCCGTGCGTCCCGTCGGTCGCCGCGAAGTACGTCCACGCCCCCGCGGCGGTGAAACCGTACGGGGTAGATGACGAACCGCTCGCCGGGTTGATGTCCGCGACCATCCGCGTGCCCGCCGCCGTGCCGTCGGTGACCCACAGTTCCCGGCCCGTCGCCGCCGTGCCGGCCTCGAAATACATGCGGCTGCCGACCGCGCGCCAGTTGAGCGGCGCGTAGCTCGACGCCCACGCGCCGTACAGCGTTGTCGTGCCCACCGCCGTGCCGTCCGTCCGCCATAGCGACACCGCCCCGCTCGCCGCGTCCGTCGTCGTGAACAGCATCGCCGACCCCAGCGGCCCCCAAAACTGCGGCGTCGACGGCTGCGTGCCCGGGTAGATCGCCTTCACCAGCGCCGTCCCCGCCAGCGTACCGTCGCTCTTCCATAATTCCGGTCCGTTCACACCGTCGTCGTTCACGAAGAGGTACGTCGAGCCCAGGGCGATCCCGTCCGACGGCGGCCGCGCCGTCTTACTCGCGATCGCGCCCAACTTCACCGTCCCGACGTCGGTCCCGTCGCTCCGCCACAACGAATACCCCGAAAAGCTCTGGCCCGACGTGAAGTAGAGTGAATTGTTGACGACCGCCAGGTTGTCCGGCGAGTCCGTCCCCGGTCCCGGATATGCGTCCTTCACCACCGTTGCCACAAATTTCCCCGGCGCCAGGCGGTAAACCTCTCGCCCGTACACCGAGTCGCTCCCGACGAAGTACAAGTACCCGTTCAATAGCGTCAGGTCCCCCGCGTCCTGGTACGTCTGCGTCGTTTCCGCGTCGATGACCAGTCGCACTGACGTCGCGCCGGGTTCGATCCGGTAAATCCCGTCCCCCGAGTTGTCGCGCACGTAGTACGCCCCGCCGCTGCCGTCCATGACCCAGTCGTGAAACGTCGAGGGTCCGAACGCCGATTCGATCTGCACCGTCCCCACCGCCGTGCCGTCGCTCGCCCAGATGCCGTTGGACATGTCGCGAAAGTAGATCCGCGTCCCCGACGCGTACACGTTGACCACGCCCCCGGTCAGGTTGTTCACGACGCCTTTGACGAACGTCGTTCCGGCGGCCGTGCCGTCGGTTCGCCACAAGCCGCCCTTGGCATTGGTGCCGTCGGTGGCGGTGAAGTAGATCTTGCCGTCGGACGTCACCGCCATTCCGGTCGGCGTTTGCCCCGCGGACCCCGGCCGCACGTCCGCCACCATCGTCGTGCCGCCCGCCGTCCCGTCGCTGCGCCACAGTTCCCGGCCGGCCGCGCCGTCGTCGGCGAAGAAGTAAAGGACCGACCCCGCGGCCGTCAGCAGGCTCGGCGTCGAGCCGGTCGCGCCGGGGTTAATGTCCTTGACCAGAACCGTTCCCCCGTCCGCGCCGTTGCTCCGCCAAAGCTCCATTCCGTGGACGCCGTCGTCCGCGACGAAGTAGGCGACGCCGTTGACATCCGTGACCGACGTCGGTGACGACGGCGCGGCGCCAGGGCGGATGTCTTTCACCATCACGGTGCCAGCCGAAGTACCGTTGGTCTTCCACAATTCCGAGCCGTGCACGCCGTCGTTTCCCGCGAAATAGGCGAGACTGCCGACGCGCGTCAGCGGCGCGGGCAGGATGGTCGACGACGGCAGCGTGTTGAGATCTTTGATGAGCGTCGCCGACAGCAGCAGACGCTGTTCGAGCGGCTCGCCGATGACCGGTGTAGTCCGATTGCCGCGCCTGTCGCCCTTGCCGCCTTTGATGATTCGCCCGGCCATGACCCTCCCCGAACGTGTCCAGCCAAGGCCCATTGCCCGGCGACGGCATTCTAACGAGCCATCCGCACGCCCGCACGACATTTCGCGCCGGCTTATCAATCGAAAGAGCCCGCGGGGGTTAACCCGCGGGCCCGGTCTGGTGTCAAGACTTCGAGTGCGTGTCGTTTAGAACGGGATGTCGGCTTCCTTGAACTGCATCTGATCGCCAAATGGCTGCTGCGGTTTGCCGCGGGCGGCGCGGGCGGGGAGGTTGGCGCCGTCCCAGGTGCCGCGGGGTTCGCCTTGGGCTTGTCGTTGGGGCACGCCGCGCTCGTCGCGGGTTTGGCCGTGATCGGCGTCGGGCGGGCCGTCTTCGCGGCCGCCCAGGAACTGGAAGCTCTCGACGACCACGCTCAGCTTCGACCGCTTGCCGTGGCCGCCCTTGTCGTCCCACGAGTCGTACCGCAGGCGGCCTTCGACGTAGAGCTGCTTGCCCTTGCGGCAATACTTCTGGATCACCTCAGCCTGTCGGCCGAAGGCGGCGCAATCGACGAAACAGACCTCTTCGCGGTCCTCGCCGTCATGACTCTTGAACTTGCGATTCATCGCCAGCCCGAACTCCGTCACCACGCTCTGCGTCGGCAACTGCTTGGTCTGCGGATCGCGGGTGAGGTTCCCGATCAGGATGACCTTGTTTACGTTTGGCATTGGATCTATCTCCAATAAAAAATGGTCGAATCTCTTACGCCGCCGCCACGTGGCCGGGGAGGCGGTTCTTTACGTACTCGATGCACTTGGCGATCGTGTCGGCGGGCATGTCCTCCCAGGTCTCGACCTGGGCCTTGCTCAGCCACTTGTCCACCAGGCCCTCCGGAAGACGCACGATGTTCAGCAGGTCCTTCAGCTCGCGCACCTGTTCGCCCGTGGCTAGCGCGATCTGCTGCGCCTCGCGCTCCAGGATGGAGGCGTCGTAGCGCTTCTTGATCGCGTCGTAGGACCACTCGAAGACGTCCTCGTCGGGAAAGGTGTCGATCCGCGTCTTGGCGACGCGGGCCATGCGCTTTTTGCCCTTCTTGCCCAGTTCGACGACCAGGTCGAACCAGTAGTCGAGCTGCCGCCAGCCGTCGAACGTGTAGCCGATCTTGGCGAGGTTTTGGCCGTACTCGGTCTTGGCGTGGGCGGTGATGATCACGTTCATGTCGAGGTTCATGATCAGGTTCGCCAGGCGCTTCATGGTCTTGTTGGCCGCCCCGTAATGCCGGCCGAAATCCGCGCCCACCTGCATCTCGCACTTATCGAGCAGGTCGTTGTAGACCGGCGTGATCGGATCGATCACTAATGTGCGGAAATCGTGCTTCTCTGTGAGGAGTGACTTCACCTCCTGCACCACCTCATTGATGTCGGTGGTGGGGAACACGACCGAGCCGCTCTGCGTGATCAGCTTGTCGTAGTTTTCGGTCCCCCGCTCGCCATCGATGATGTAGGAGTTGGGGAATTGAATGGCGGCGGTGGTCTTGCCGACGCCGGCGGGGCCGAACATGAACATCTTGAGGCGTTTGACGACCGCCTCGGGCTTCCGTGCACGTAACATGGATCTATCTCCACTTTCCTGGTGCAAAAGAACCGGCGTAAACGACCGCACCGGGTCAAGTCCGTTTAACCGGGGAGCCAGTGTGTATTAGGTATATGTTTGGTTATCGGACTTGTCTACTGGAAATTGAACATTTTCCGAACATATTCCGAACGGCCAACTGTTAACCTTGCTTGGGTAGTACGTTACGACGAATTACGAGTTCGGTAAATTTTTGGATTTCAGTGGGGGCTCGGGTTCTCGCGAAGGGCGGGGGTTAGGGATATGATTTGCCGCCTTATGGGCAGGAAGAACCAAACGCCGCCGAAATCGTTTGAGGAGGCTGTGGAGGAACTGGAACAGATCCTCGGACACATCGAGGGGGGGGAACTGGGGTTGGAGGAGACGCTGGTGAAGTACGAGCGCGGGAATTTCCTGATCCAGCATTGCCGGGAGGTGCTGAACTCGGCGGAGAAGCAGATCGAGCTGATCTCGAAGGGGCCGGACGGGGGGCTGGTGGTACAGCCGTTTGAAACGCCCGCGGCGGACGGGGGTGGGAAATGAAGACGACGAAGGACGCGCTGGAGAACCTGAAGCGGCACGGGCTGTCGGTCGAGGCGTACATGCGGAGCGCGCTCAAGCGGCAGAAGGACGCGCCGAAGTTGCTGGTGGAGGCGATGGATTACAGCCTGATGGCGGGGGGCAAGCGGCTTCGCCCGACGCTGGTGCTGGAGAGCGCGATCGCGTGCGGCGGCAGTGAGGAAGGAAATAAGTCGGCGATCGCGGCGGCGGCGGCGATCGAGTTGATTCACACGTTCAGCCTGGTGCACGACGATTTGCCGGCGATGGACAATGACGACCTGCGCCGCGGGCGGCCGACGAATCACAAGGTGTACGGCGAGGCGATGGCGATCCTGGCGGGGGACGGGATGATCAGCCTGGCGTTCGAGTTGATCGCCACCGACGCCGAGGCGAACGTGGCGGCCAAGCTGATCGCCGAGCTGGCGCACGCGACGGGCCCGCAGGGGATGATCGGCGGGCAGGTGCTGGACATGGACGGGGAGAAGAAGACGCTGACCCTCGACCAGTTGCAGGAACTGCACCGGATGAAGACCGGGGCGCTGCTGCGATCGGCCTGCCGCCTGGGCGCGCTTTCGACGCACGCGACCGAGTTGCAACTGATTGCACTGACGGATTACGGGCGGTATCTGGGCCTGGCGTTCCAGATCGTGGACGACGTGCTGGACGTGACGGCGTCGGCGGAGCAGATGGGCAAGGCGACCGGCAAGGACGCGGCGAAGGGGAAGAACACGTACCCGTCGCTGCTGGGCTTGAAGGAGGCGAAGCATCACGCGCAGTTGCAGTTGGACGCGGCGCTGCACGCGCTCAAGCCGCTGGGGGCGGCGGCGGA
>Ga0207674_10002833_pt1 | contig 21566 bp, 11 predicted proteins | sample KBSCornC72_FD_184303 | JGI IMG/M metagenome (GOLD analysis project Ga0207674, IMG submission 184303) | Corn rhizosphere microbial communities from Kellogg Biological Station, Michigan, USA - KBS Corn C7-2 (SPAdes) (version 2) | ecosystem: Host-associated > Plants > Roots > Rhizosphere > Soil ...
GCGAGCAGCAGCCCCTTGTAAACGATCGTCCGCGCTGAAAGCGAGGGAATGTAAAAGAACTCCTTGTCCTCGATGTCCGAAGCGGCGATCTCACTCTCGGCTCGCTTGCGCACGACGTACAGCTTGCGCTCGAACGTGTCCTCGTGCATCTCCGCCGGGCGGGCCACAAAAATCTGCTGGATGTAAGGTTGCGAGGCACGGGCAACGCGGCCGATGGCATCGCCATTCACCGGCGTGTCGCGCCAACCAAGAACGGTTAGTCCCTCTTCCTGAATGATCCGCTCGAGGACGCCTTCGCAGTTCAGTCGTGGCTGCTTCTCGACCGGCAGAAAGGTCATGCCAACCCCGTACTCCCCCGGCCCGGGCAGTTCGAAGTTAAGCATCTCGCACTCGCGCGCAAAGAACTGGTGGGGAATCTGAATGAGCACACCTGCGCCATCACCCGTTTCCGGATCGCAGCCGCAGGCACCGCGGTGCGTCAGATTGATGAGGATCTGGATGCCCTGCTCAACGATGGTGTGGCTCTTTTCTCCACGGATGCTGGCCACAAAACCAATACCGCAGGCATCGCGCTCGGTCGCCGGATCATAAAGACCCTGCGCCGGAGGCAAACCGTTGTTTGTCTTCCAATGCTTCAGAACAATGCTCCTGGCTTGGTCGTTGGCGTCTTGTCGTCGGCCTTCTCGGAGGTGAGCTACGCCGTGGTTGATCCTAAAGCATTTCGAGTAGCGATAACGCTGGAGGGCTGGGGCCTCTCGAATTGCTACAACCAACTACAGCAGCCAACGACGGCTTTCGGTCGCGCGCGCCACGACCCGCTATATATCTTTGTTACAGCCACTTGGGGTCAAAAGTCGAATTCAGAATTTCGATGAGGCGGATGGAAAAATCGGGATGGGTTCTTTTGGCCGGAATCAAGCGATAGACATCGACGGCCGCCGGTTCTTCCCCCTCACGCTCGAGCAAGAAAGCCGACCTCCGACACCCGCGACTGCGGTTTCCCCGGATCGGACGCGGACCGCAATTCTTTGGCGGAACCCTTAATCAGCACTTTTTTCGATCTGCGCTATCGAAAAACCTGCTTTGGGATCGCCCGACCTTTCCGGTATATTCGTTTTTTATGCCATCCACATCCCAGACAACGTTGTCGATGCCCATGCGAATGAAGGGCACACGAATTACCGTCTGGGGTGGGCGTTGAGCAGAAAACAGAAATAAGGATTCAGCTCAAGACCCACAGCCAGAAAAAGCCGGCTGGTGGGTCTTTCGTGCGTATGGGGCATTTGGATTTGTCGCCGAGGGCCCTAGTGGCCACGCCTTCGGGAAGAACATGGCTTTCCGCCATGCGGTTGAGGTTACAACCTTGAGGTCACAGCCTGGAGCTGGGGCTCTCGGTCGGAAGGTTTAGGAGAAATACGTCATCATGGAAACTGAGTTGTGTGGGGGGCGCCGATGATCGTTATGAAATTTGGCGGAACCTCTGTCGAAAGTGCCGAAGCCATTGAGCGCGTCTCGAAGATCGTCGGCAGCCGCATTAAACAATCGCCTCTTGTTGTGGTAAGTGCCATGGCAAAGGTGACCGACCAACTGGTGGCTATGGGGAACACGGCCGCCACCGGCGACGGCAGTGAAGCTCTGGCGTCGGTTGAAGCTCTGCGCGAGCGCCACCAGGAAACGGCCAAGACCCTTTTAGGGGAGAAACGTGCCGCAGCTCTTGCTCCCAAGCTCCATGCACAGTTCCTCGATCTGGAGAACTTCGTTCGCGGCCTGGCCGCGGTTCGCGAGTTGACACCTCGCGGCAGCGACTACCTTCTTTCTTTCGGCGAACTGTTATCCAGCCTCATCGTGGCTGACGCCTTCCTCGTTCGCGGGGTCCAAGCGGCCTGGGTGGATTCCCGCGAGTGCCTGGTAACCGACACGACTCACACCCGTGCCGTCCCGCTAATGGAGGAAACGCGAGAGAAATCCAAGAAGAAGATTGTCCCTCTACTTGCGAAGAAGAGAATTCCGGTTATGGGCGGGTTCATCGCTGCCAGCGCGGACGGCATTCCGACCACCCTTGGTCGAGGCGGCTCCGACTACTCTGCCGCCATCATGGGCGCAGCCCTCAATGCCGATAAGATCGAGATCTGGACAGATGTCGAAGGCATGATGACGACCGATCCGCGCCTCTGTTCCGGTGCCCGTACCATCAAGCAGATCAGCTTCAACGAAGCCGCCGAGCTCGCCTATTTCGGGGCCAAGGTGCTGCATCCTCTCACCCTTCTTCCCGCCATCCATAAGAACATTCCGGTTTATGTTCTGAACTCGCGCAATCTGAAGAGCACTGGAACCGAGATTACCGCGCAATCGCCACCGAGCCGCGACGTCTTCCGCGCCATCACTGCCAAGAAAGGGGTCAGTATCGTGAACGTGGTGGCTTCGCGCGGCGTGGGCGTGCACGGATTCCTGCGCTCGGTTTTCGAAGCCATGGATCGCCACGCGGCTTCGGTAGACATCGTTGCCATCTCGGAAGTCAGCATGTCCTTCACCATCGAGACCAAGCGGCTGGGAGAAGCGCTGATAAGAGACCTGGAGCAGATTGCCGACGTCAACGTCGACAACGACCAGGCAGTCATATGCCTAGTAGGCGAGGATATTCACGGCAAGCCCGGCATTGCCGCCAGTGTGTTTAACACCGTCGCCGAGGCCCAGGTCAATATTCGAATGATTTCCCAAGGTGCGTCCGAAATAAACATCAGCTTCGTCGTCAAAGAGGATGATGTCCCGAGAGTAGTCCGCCATTTGCATGACCACTTCTTTAAGGCGCACGCGCGGCCAGCGGGAAATTCCGCAAAAAAGAAGAACGGAGTGCGAGTTAACGGGACAAAGCGGCTGCGGAAGGGGACAGAGAACGGCAAATCCCCGCTCAGGCGAGCGCTGGCGGCAGCAATCTAGGAGCAGGAGAGCAGATTGAATCCACTTACGGCATCCCGGGACGAACCTGCGAAGGCGAGCACCTCGCCTCGCAAGCCGCTGAAGGTCGCAATTGTCGGCTTCGGAACGGTGGGCAGTTCGGTGGCTCGCATTCTCACTGAGCACCCCCCCGAGGGTCTCCTCCTGAGCTACATCTTCAATCGCAATTTTGAGCGAAAGCGGAAGAGTGCGGATTGGGTACCGCCCACGGTCGAGTGGACGAGCAACATCGATGACATTCTTTCTTCGGATGCAGACATCTTTGTCGAACTTGTCGGGGGACTTGAACCCGCAGGCGCGTGGATTCGCAGCGCGGTGGAATCCGGCAAGTCGGTCGTCACCGCGAATAAGCAGATCATCGCGCGCTACGGCCCGGAGTTGGTGGCCCAAGCCCATTCTCGCGGCGGCCACGTCGCCTTTGGAGCGTCTGTGGCTGGCGGGGTTCCGGTCATATCGGGCTTACAAGAGGGTCTTGCCGGCGATGAACTGGTCGAGCTGTGCGGAATTCTGAATGGTACCTGCAACTACATCCTGACCCGTATCGAGAACGCAGGAATTTCTTTTGCCGATGCCCTCGCCGAAGCTCAAAAATTCGGCTATGCGGAAGCAAATCCCTCCGAAGATGTCGACGGTTACGACGCCCGCGCCAAGATCACAATCCTATGCCGAGTGGGGCTGCGTTGCGCCGTCTCTCACTCGGAAATTCCTACGCGTTCGATTTCCGTGATTGAACCCGTCGACTTCGAGTATGCAAAGCTGCTGGACTGCACCATTCGCCAGATTTCGCGCGCGGAAAAGACTGCTGGGCGACTGCTCGCCTCGGTTGAGCCGACCCTGGTGCACAGCTCGTCTCCGCTCGCCGGTGTAGAAGGCCCGCAAAATCTCGTGATGTCTACCGGTAAGTTCGGTGGAGAGACGATTTTTGCCGGCCATGGGGCGGGGGGAAATGCAACTGCAGTGGCAGTTGTTTCGGACCTTATTTCTATCGTCCGCCTGCGCCAGATCGGCGGCGTTGCGATCCACGAAAACGGGCTTGCTCGCCTGAGCGTTAGTTCCGACTTCACCACGCGCCACTACCTTCGCTTCACCGTGGAGGACGAGCCCGGAATCATCGCCGCTCTGGCCACCATTTTTTCGAAAGCGGGCATCAACATCGATTCCGTCTTCCAGAAACCCGGATTCCCGGCGTCGAAGCTGCCATTCGTGATCACCCTCGAGCCCTGCCCAACTTCTCTGGTCGAGGAATCACTGAAACAGATCAACCAACTCAGGTTCCTGGTGCAGCCCTGCGTGGCCCTGCCAATTCTTGACTAGTCGGCTTGGAAAAACTCGCCGCAACCCTTTTCGTGGGTCATTCAGGGGCGTGGTTGACGTAAGGCAGTGGTTTACCGCTGGAATCAAAGAAGCAGCGCCCAAATTGGCTCAAACGGCAGGGGAAAGCGTCTATGCCATAACCGGAATTTCGAACCCGTCCGGCAGGAAGCCGGCGCGGCCCATGGCGACTTCCACTTCCGGGTTTCGCATGAAGGTGTTCCAGACATGCTGGGAGCGTGCATTCTCGGCCATCAGCATGCTGATACCTACGTCAATGCCGAGCACGTCTTTGCTGGCCCAGCCGGTGATTGGGTTGAAGGCGTCGACAAAGCCGTACTTGCGCCAGGTCTGCTTTTCATAGCGGCTGCGCAAGGTGCGCAGCACGGTCAATGATTCATTGAAGAGGAATGGTAACGATCCCGCCGAAGCCGCCGGTACCACGCTCCCGTCAATCGGCCCCAGCAGCGGCGGCCCTCCCCAGGCGACGTATCCGCGGGTTGAATCGGAGGCAGTGATGCCCCAGATGTTCTCGGAATAGCTGGGGAAATGATGGCTCAGCGAGGTGCAGAACTCGCGATGGGCCTGGCAGGCGACAATCGAATTCTGGAAGTAGTTGGCGTATTCGTCATGCTTGTCGCGGAAATCGAACCACGCGTGCGAGAACTGGTGCACAAACAGCGGTGCTGGGCTCGAAATGTACTGGTGACCCGCATAGACCATCTTCGGACGCCGCACCGCATGCCAACTTTCCGCAGGAATCGGATGCGTCGGCGAACCCATCGCCAGCAAGTACAACATCATCGATTCGCAATAGGAATCCCAGCGGAAGCGGCTAAAACCCTGCTCGGGCGTCCATGCCAGAGCGAATGTATCGCCTCCGTTCATGGCCCAATTCCAATCGACGCGGTGGTAGAGCGTGGTTGCATCCCGGTGGATCTCTGCGTTCGAAAACTGTTCACGACAGGTCAAAGCTCCGCAGAGCAGGATGGCAGTGTCAATGGGCGAGACCTCGGAAAGCTTGTAGCGCGTGCCGGTGTTTCGCTCCATGAAGTGATAGAAGAGTCCATTCTCCGTCGGCGTTTCATGGGACAAATAGTGAAGCGTCTGCCGAACTCGCGCCTGAATCTCGCCGCGGGGACGAAAGCGTCGCTGATGTCCAATGCAAAGGGCCGTCAGCCCAAATCCCGTGGCCGCAATGCTCGCCTTGGTTCTCGCTCCCCCGCCATCGGCATTGCCCCGGTCGCGAATCAACCCGGTGCGCGGGTCAGCTTCATTCCAGAAGAAGTCGAAGGCCGCTCGCTCGAGTTCATCGAGGAGAGCATCGTCGGGGGGTGAGACGCGAGGAGCGAGAGGCACGAGACCGACGGCTAGGCCACCCTTGGTGAAGGGGAAAGCGGCGGCCCCGGTCATAACCACGCGAAGGAAATGACGACGGGAAAAACTCATTGCTTCGTTTTCAGTACCTTCATTATGTCCAGAGTTGCTGCCCAGAGACAATCCTGAAAAAGCGAACACCCACCTTTTCTTCAGGAGGTCAGGAAAATTTTTCTCGAATCAGCGCTCAACCATGAATTACTTGCTTAGGCGCATCTTCTTCCCACCCGCAATTAGAGTCAAAACATTCGCGGCCTCAGGGATAACCTGAGTAATTAGGGCCCTTGCCTTAATTGCGACTGCTTCACCCCGCCCGGCGATATTTATAATGACGAGCGACGCGGGCTGCGCGCGCGGGCGGGTCATCGACGTCTAACTGCAGAGCGATGAAACCCTTACCGCGGTTTTCGGCATCTCTGGTTGGAACCACGGGCAGCGGCGTTTTTTCTCGAGCAACGTAAGTAGAAGCAATCGGCTTCCGAGCCGGACTCGGCCAAATGTCAGACAGCGAAAACTTCTGGAGCAGCTGGCAGGAGCGCCTCAGCGCACTCAGGAATGTCCCCCCGATCCTGAGGATTGTCTGGCGCTCCGGACCGGGCGTGGTCTCGTTTGGGATTGGAGCCAGGATCGTCGCCGCGCTGCTCCCGGTGGCCATCGGGTATATCCCCAAGCTGATCATCGACATCCTCGATCACGCGCTCAAGACTCACGAACCCGTGCCCACCCGTCTTTGGTGGCTGGTGGGCGTAGAATTCGGCCTCGCCGTGCTGAATGGGGTCGTTCTGCGGATGATCGACTACTCCGACTCCCTGCTGGCGAACAAGTACACCCGTCACGTCAGCATTCAGGTGATGAAGCACGCCTCGGAACTCGACCTGACCGCTTACGAGGATCCTATCTTTTACGATCGTTTGGAACGCGCCCGCGTGCAGGCGACGGATCGCCTGGTCATGATCCAGTCTATCGGCCGGCTCCAACTGCAGGTCATTACGGCAATCGGCTGGACGGTCGCCGTCATGCTGTATTCGCCTTGGCTCATGCTGCTACTGGTTGCGGCGGTGTTGCCCGCGTTTCTGGGCGAGACGCACTTTGCATTTCTCGGATACGCCAAGAATTTTCGACAGACTCCGATCAAGCGCCAGCTCGACTACTTGCGCCAGGCTGGAGCCACCAAGGAAGCCGCCAAGGAACTTAAACTTTTCAACCTCAGCCAGTTCTTTACCGGCCGCTTTCGAAAGCTCTCCGACGTTGTTTATCAGCAGGATGTGCAGCTCGCACGCACGCGTCTTGGTATCGGGTCGATTCTGTCGATCATCAGCACCGGCGGCTATTACGGGGCTTATGCCTATGTCATCTGGAGAACGCTTGCGGGGAAATGGGGAATCGGCACGTTTTACTTCCTCACCGCGGCGATCCTAAATGCCAGCAGCAACATTCAACAGGTCCTCTCGACGCTATCGGGGATCGCCGATCAAGCTTTGTTCCTCACCGACTTGCTCGCCTTTTTTGAGATGAAGCCGACGATCCGATCGAAGCCCAATGCGTTACCCGCGCCGCGGCCGATCAAGCAGGGATTTGAATTTCGCGACGTATCTTTCGTTTATCCGGGTACTGAGCGTCGGGTTCTGAACCGTCTGAACTTCCATTTGAGTCCCGGCGAGCGGGTTGCGCTGATCGGTGAGAATGGACAGGGCAAAACCACCATCGTCAAGCTCATTACCCGACTGTATGACCCGAGCGAAGGCCAGGTGCTGCTCGATGGCGTGGACTTGCGCGAATACGACCTCGAAGACCTTTATCGTGAGATCGGGGTCATCTTCCAGGACTTCATGCGCTATGAGATGACGGCTCGCGAAAATATCGCCGTCGGCAAAATCGATGAGATCGAGAACAAGCTGATGCTGGAGGACGCCGCACACAAGAGCCTCGCCGATGAAGTCGTGGCCAAGCTGAGTGCCGGATACGAACAGATGCTCGGCCGCCGCTTTGAAAGCGGTGTGGATCTGTCGGGCGGCGAGTGGCAAAAGATTGCCTTGGCTCGCGCCTATCTCCGAGATGCACAGCTTCTAGTGCTCGATGAACCCACAGCCGCTCTCGACGCCCGCAGTGAGTATCAAGTTTTTCAGCGATTCGCCGAACTCACGACTGGCAAGATGGCTCTGTTTATTTCTCACAGATTTTCAACGGTGCGGATGGCAGACCGCATCGTAGTACTTGAGAACGGAAGCATCGCCGAAGAAGGTACGCACGAGAAGCTCACCCGCATGGGCGGACGCTACGCCGAGATGTTTGAAATGCAAGCCGCCAGTTACCGCTGATTGAGGAATGCCCGAGAATACCCATATCGAGATGCTCGAATCGGTCATGGAGCACACACCGCAAGGCCCGGTGCCGCGTCCGCCGACTCCCGAGCAGTTGCGGCAAGGTGCCGAGGAATTGTCTCGCTTGCTGGCCTGGAATCCAGGGGTACACGATTCCGGCTTTTTCACGGCGCGTTGGAGGGCCATGTACGCAGCTCTCAAGCCGGCACTCGACAAGGTAAACCGCACGACGCGCACCAAGGACGATCCCGACGACCTCCGCTGGCTGCGCGACAACATGGCGATGCTCTGGGCGGCGGTCTGGAACACGCGCAGTGCGTTCAAACTGCTTCGCAATTTGCCGCATGCGCGTACTCCGAATGGCCTCACGATTCCGCGCTCGGCCGCCGTTTCCGAAGCCTACTTGCACGCCGTCCAGTTCAGTTTCGCGGAAAAAGCCTTCTCCGAGTATCTGAGTGCCTTTCAGAAACACACGGTTCTGAAGTTTCAGGAACTATGGTCGGTCATTCCATCGATGGAATTGGTTCTCCTCGAACAGGTCGCAGTTCGCGCCCGGAAGTTTCTGGAAAATTCGTCGCCTTCCTCGGTAGGAATTTGCGTCCGCAGCCTGCGCGAGATCAACGAACTGCAATGGAAGGACACACTCGATCCCCAGATTGCGTTTGATTCCATTCTTCGTCAGGACCCCGCCGGTGCTTATCCCCACATGGACTATGACAGCCGCAGCCTATATCGGGAGCGGGTAGTCAAACTGGCCGAGCGTTCTGATAGCACGGAGATGGAAGTGGCTTTCGAGGCCGTCGCTCTGGCGCGCCGGTCCGCCGAGCGCAGGTATGAAGACCAACGTGTCGCTAAGCGTCAATCCCACGTCGGCTACTACCTGATGGCAGAAGGCCTGCCCCAATTGCAAAGCCGAATCCGTTTCCGGCCGTCGCTGATCCAGCGCGTCCGCGCCTTCTTGAAGAATCACCCAGATGAGTTCTACCTGCCGGGCATCGAGGTACTCACGTTCGGAATCATGTCGGCGATTGTGCTGCTTCTTACCAGCACCTTTACGCCACCGCTCCTAATTCTTCTCTCGATGCTGGTGCTGTTGCTGCCGTGCTCGCAAAGCGCGGTGCAGTTGATGAACTACCTGACGACCACCCTGCTTCGGCCGGAAATTCTGCCGAAGCTGGACTTCTCAAAGGGTATCCCCGAAGACTGCACCTCATTGGTCGCGGTTCCCGCCCTCCTGCTCAATGAGAAACAAGTGCGACGCCTGGTGGAGGATCTCGAGGTTCGATTCCTTGCTAACCACGATCCGAATCTGCACTTCGCGCTGCTTACAGACCTGCCTGATTCACCAGTCCCCGCGCACGAAGATGATCCCCTCGTCAGCGTCTGCGCTGACCTGATTTCCGATCTCAACGAGAAATATTCAGACAAGCAAAGCAGTTCGTTTCTCATGTTGCATCGGCATCGCGTGTACAACCCGCGCGAGCAGGTCTGGATGGGCTGGGAGCGCAAACGTGGCAAGCTGATGGACCTGAGCAAACTTCTTTTCAGCGAATACGACAGCTTCCCGTTCAAGGCAGGAGACGTCTCCAAGCTCTCCAAGGTCCGCTACGTGATCACGCTCGACGCCGACACCGAACTACCTCGCGGAACCGCGCATAAGCTCGTCGGCACGCTTGCTCACCCCCTCAACCAAGCGATTATCGATCCCGAGAAAAACGTCGTTGTGGCTGGGTACGGGATATTGCAGCCGCGCGTGCGCATCAGCGTTCAAAGCGCCGCGCGCTCGCGGCTGGCCAACATCTATTCCGGTCAGACGGGCTTCGATATCTATACTCGCGCGGTCTCCGACGTTTACCAGGACCTCTACGGGGAAGGAATTTTTGCTGGCAAAGGAATTTTTGAAGCGCAGACCGTCCACCATGTACTCGATCGGCGCTTCCCGCAGAATGCGCTGCTGAGTCACGACCTGATTGAGGGAGCTTACGCGCGCGTCGGTCTGGTTACCGATGTGGAAGTCGTCGAGGATTACCCTTCTCACTACAGCGCCTACAATCGCCGCAAGCATCGCTGGTTGCGAGGCGACTGGCAGATCACGAGTTGGCTGTTCACCCGGGTGCCAGATGAGAGCGGCCGGCTGGTCCCGAACCCTATCGCGCTGGTTTCGCAATGGAAAATTTTCGATAACCTGCGTCGCAGTTTGGTCGAACCGGCAACGTTGATCCTGTTTGTCTTCGGCTGGCTCGTTCTCCCCGGTTCACCGACGCGATGGACGATTGCGGCCGCGGCGATTCTTTTCGTGCCGGTGTGGTTCGAGTTCCTGTTCACTTTGATTCGAGCAGCCTTTGAACAAAAGCGGGCGGTGGCTCGCGAGGCGCTTGCTGCCTTGATCGTCTCGAACTTCAGCGTCCTGCTCAGTGTGACCTTCCTTCTGCATCAGACTCTGGTCTCGCTTGACGCCGTGGTGCGCACCCTTGTTCGCCGATTGTTCACCCGTCAGCGCCTGCTCGAGTGGGAAACGGCCGCCGAGGCTGAAGCCGGTCGCAGCAAGCGCACGCCCGTTGACATTTACCTCAACTGGATGCCGCTAATCGCCGTCCTCCTCGGTGTGATTGTCTTTTTCGGCCGGCATGCGGGATTTGACTCAGCCCTTCCGATTCTTGTTTTGTGGGCCTGCAGCAAAGCCGTTTCTGTTTGGCTCAACCATCCGCCACAACTCTCACGGACCGAAGCCTCCGAGAAGGACAGGCTCTTCCTCCGCCGCGCTGCCTTACGCACGTGGCGCTACTTCGCTGAGTTCAGCAACGAAGAGCACAATTGGCTGATCCCCGACAACTTGCAGGAAGATCCTTTTCGCGTGGCCGCGCGAGTTTCCCCGACCAATATCGGACTGCTTTTGAACGCCCGCCAGGTGGCTTGCGAGTTCGGCTACTTAGCGCTCCCCGAATTTGCCGACCGCACCGCACGAACCCTGGCGACCATCCGCCGCATGAAGCGTCATCGCGGTCACCTCTTCAATTGGTACGACACCAAGACGCTCGATCCTCTGCCACCGCTGTTCGTTTCCACCGTCGACAGCGGCAACCTCGTCGCATCGTTGTGGACCTTGCAGCTCGGCTGCAAGCAACTTCTGGAGCGCCCAGTCCTGCGCACTGCCATGGCTGAAGGCTTCCTGGATCACTTGCGGGTGTTGACTGACGTTCGTGCCTTTCCTCGGGGGCTGTTCGTAAGGCTGCAGCGCAGAGTCGAGCACGGCGATTGGCTCAAGACGTTGCTCAAATTCCCGGTGCCTGCTCTCGAACGTATCGCCGACAAAGATCTCGAAGCCAAGCATGCAGAAGACGTGAAGTGGTTCGCAAACGAAGCGGCGCACAGGCTGCAGGCGATTCATCATCTTGTCGCCCGTTTTACTCCGTGGATGTTGCAGGATTTCGCCGAACTCCGACACGATTTAGAGCTTGGACTTCCGGGCACGGACGTGCTTCTCAAAGATCTTCCCGCTGTTGCCGAGACCCTGGCTGCCAGGCTGCAATCCCTACTCGATGTTCGCAGCGATGGCAACGACCACCAAACCCGTCTGCTGCGTCGACTTGTCCCTATGGTTTTGGGGGCGAGAAATGATGCCACTCGCCTGATCAGCGAACTCGAAGCCCTTTCCGAAGACATCGAGCGCATGGCCGACGACACCGAGTTCGCCTTCCTCTGGAACCCACGCCGGAAGCTGCTTTCCATCGGCATGGAGACGGAAAAGGGCGAGATCCACGCCGCCTGCTATGACCTGCTCGCGTCCGAAGCCCGCACCGCCGCGTTCGTCGCTGTAGCCAAGGACGAGGTTCCGCAAGAAACCTGGTTCCTGTTAGCTCGCACTCATGTGGCGCCTCTGGGACGCCCGGTCCTACTGTCCTGGACCGGGACCATGTTCGAATACCTCATGCCCGCGATCTGGATGCGCACCTACACCGGCACCCTGCTTGACCGTTCTCGCCACGCCGCGGTACAGATGCAAAAGGAATACACAAACCTCAAGCGCATCCCCTGGGGAATTTCCGAGTCTGCCTATGCTGCCCGCGATGAAGCGGGTACATATCAATACCACGCCTTCGGGGTGCCCCAGCTCGCGCTGCATCAACCCGACATCGACACGCTCGTCATCTCTCCCTATTCAACCGCGCTCGCTTTAAGCACCGCGCCCAAAGCAGCTCTTGACAATCTCCGTCGGATCTCCAGCGAAGGCTGGTTCGGAGCATACGGTTTCTACGAATCCGCCGATTACACGGTCAGTCGTAATCGCAAATGGCGCCACGAATGCGAAGTGGTGCGTTGCTACATGGCCCACCATCAGGGCATGACACTTTTGTCGATTGCGAACTTCCTTGCCGACGGGGTGGTTCAAGAGTGGTTCCATGCTCATCCGCGCGTGATGGCGACCGAACTCCTACTTCATGAAAAGCCTGTAAATTACCTGCCCTCCGGTCATCCCGCCGCCTAGTTCCCGCCCTCGGGATGTACTAAATATTTTGAATGTAAGTTGATGTGCATCTAGATTGACGGCAACTCACCCTGCACCGACTTGCAACCAATGTAGCTGCTTTTCGCGGTAACGCATTTGTATGCAAATCGGGCTCAGCTGGAGCAATCTGATGAAGCATTTTCTTGTACTCATATCACTGTTCACTCTTCCTGCATTTGCAACCGTCAAAATAACGTCCCCCACTACGGGTTCGTCGTCGGCATCGCCAGTGCACTTTGTGGCCAGCGCAACCACGACCTGCTCAAGCGGCGTGTCGTCCATGGGCATTTACACAGCCCCCTACGTTCTGGCCTACAAAGTTTCCGGATCTAGCCTGAATACTTATCTGACACTCTCCACCGGAACCTACAACGTCGTCGTCCAAGAATGGGACGCTTGCGGGTCAACGAAGACTACGGCGACAATCACGGTCACTAGCGGCACTGCGAGCACAGGGACCATTCCCTCCTCGAGCCACGTCTTCGTCGTGGTCGAAGAGAACCACAGCTATTCGCAGGTGATCGGCAGTTCGTCGATGCCATACCTGAATAGTCTTGCCAACAAGTACGGGCTGGCCACGCAGTACTATGCGAATACCCACCCCTCCATCGGTAACTACTTCATGATGGTTGCCGGACAGACCATCACCAACAACGACAGCTACTGCTCCACCCTGACCAACGACAACATCGTCCGCCATCTGCTCAGTGCTGGGAAAACGTGGAAGGCGTATGCGGAAAGCCTGCCCTCCGCGGGATACACCGGATGCGGCTCGGGCTATTATGTGAAGCGCCATAACCCGTTGGCCTACTTCTCGGACGTTGCCAACAGTAGTGAAAAGTACAACCTTGTGCCGTTCACGCAGTTCTCCAAGGATCTGACGAATAACAATCTGCCAAACTTTTCGTTCATCGTGCCGAATCTTATCCATGACGCGCACGATGGCAGCTTGAGCACTGCCGACAGTTGGCTGAAGACCAATATTGCGCCCTTACTATCAAGCGCGACTTTCCAGAAAGATGGAATCCTGATCATCGTGTTCGATGAGAGCCTGGATACGGACACGGCTCACGGCGGGGGCCACATTGCGTGCCTGGTGATTGGGCCGAAAGTAAAGCTAGGCGTCAAGCCAACCACGACCTATCAACACCAGAACCTTTTGAAAACCGTCATGAAAGCCCTCGGACTTAGCAGCTTCCCGGGAGCCGCCAGCAGCGCTGCAGGAATGACGGCTTTCTTCTGATTGAGTTGGTTCGGGTGGGGATACCTTGCTCCGTAGCTGGTATCCCCACCAGGGTTCTTGCCCGAGATAACCACCGCAGGAAATTCCTCTGCGGAGACCAAGGATCCTCTCCGGCAGTTCCCGATTGAGTGGAGGAAATTCAGCTACGCCGCCCGCTCCGTCTTCTCGTAGGTCCCCATCAGTTCCGCTTGGGCAAGCACATGCCCCTTGATCGCCGACTGCACATCCGTGAAGTTCGCCCCGGGCCCAACGTCCAGCACACAATCGAGAGCGTAGAGCTTGAAAAAATACCGGTGCACTCCTGACGGAGGGGCGGGTCCCATATAGCCAAGCTTCTGTGCTTCGTTCTTCGCCTGCAGGCCCACGCCTTTGATCTCTTCCCCCTCGGGAGCGGCTTCGTCGATGTGCCCGACTCCTGGTCCGATGTTGTACACCACCCAATGTGTGAACCCGCCCGCGCGCGGCGCATCCGGATCATGCAAGACCAACACGAAGGATTTCGCATTCGGCGGCGCATCTTTCCACGACAACTCGGGGGAAGCATTCTCGCCATCACTCGTGTATTTGCTGGGGATCTCTCCACCTTCTTGGATTTCAGCACTGGTAAGTTGCATAGCTGCGCATCCTTTCGGGGACTCGCTTTTGAGAGTCCGAACCGGCGGCAGACGTTGCCTGAATGAAACGCAGAGATGCGCTTACGGCGATTTCTTGTAGACGCGCACGTAATCGACCAGCATGACTTGCGGAAACTTCGTGGTCGCGTCTGGGCTTCCCGGCCATTCTCCGCCCACTGCAAAATTCAAGAGAATATAAAAGGGATGGTCGTAGACCCACTTCGTACCGGCAGGCAAATCCGACGGCCTGCGCGCAGTGTAGAGATGATCGTCAACGTAGAACCGAATCTCTTCCGGCTCCCATTCCACTGCGTAAATGTGAAAGTCATCGGCGAACCGGCCTGCGTTCACGGAATACGCCCCCCCGATACCTTTTCCACCCGAGTATCCCGGTCCGTGAATGGTGCCATGCACCATCCCAGGTTCGCGTCCAATGTTTTCCATAATGTCGATCTCGCCGCATTGCGGCCAACCGACCTGCTTGTCGTCAGCCCCTAGCAACCAGAAAGCCGGCCAGACGCCCTGCCCATATGGAATTTTGATCCGCGCTTCAAACCTCCCATAGGCCTGCTCGAACTTCCCAGAGGTGATAAGCCGTGCCGAAGTGTAGTCGCGTTGTACCCCGTCGGCGCCGGTGTAGCTTTCCTTGCGCGCGATGATTTCTAGATTTCCCCGCCGCATGCGCGCATTCTCCCGCCGCGACGAGTAGTACTCGAGCTCCTGATTTCCCCACCCATTCCCCCCGATCTCAAATTTCCATTTCGCAGGATCGGGCGCCGAGTTGTCCCCTTGATCGAACTCGTCCGACCAAGCGAGCGTGAATCCGGCACGCGCCGGAGCTATGGACTTCGTCTTATGAGACCCCGCCTGAGCCAGACACACGGCGCTCGAGAGGGCGATCAGGAGAACAATTTCGCTTCGCATGTAGGACCTTCCCTGTTTGCTCACCCCAGTGTCGGCCTTAACTCCGCCTTCTTGGTTGTGATCGTCAGCGTGATCGCTGGAAGTTTCGGCCCCGGCCAATCTTCGCTGTAGGCCTCCAGCACAATCGCGCCGGGAGTTTTCGTCGACTGCAGGATGACCTGCGCCAATCCATTGAACAAGCTTCGCATGGGCTCCTTGTCCGACTCCTGGCAATTCGGATCGCCATTACCCACGCCAATGAGCGCACCCTCGCCCTTGACTGTGAACTTGATCGGGAAGTCAGCGGTTGGAATATGCCGGCCCTGTTCGTCGAGCGATTCCACGCGTATGAGAGCAACATCTTCCCCATCGGCATCGATCTCCGTCCGATCTGCGGCGAGCTTGATCGAAGCCGGCTTGCCGGTGGTTTCACGTTTCTCGCTGAGTACGACTTTGCCGCTTTTGCTCCCCCGGGCCTCCAGCACTCCCGGCTCATATTTCACCCCCCACTCCAGATGCTTCAGCGGCTCGACCTTCTTGCTGCCCTGACTCTTCCCGTTCAGGAACAATTCAACTTCATCCAGGTTTGAGTGCACCCAAACCTTGATCGTTTCGCCGTCGCGTTCTTCCCAATTCCAGTGGGGAAATAGATGCAGTACCGGGTCATTTCCCCACCACGCCTTGTAATAGTAGAAGTTGTCCTTGGGAAAACCGCACATGTCCACAATGCCGAACTGTGAGTTGATCGAAGGCCAGCCGTACGGCGTCGGCTCGCCGCGGTAATCGAATCCGGTCCACGCAAAGCCGCCCGCCAGCCATTCGCGCGCCGCATAGAACGTCCACCATTGCTCGGCGAGTTCAGACCACGAGGTGTGGTTCAGGTCATAGGCGCTCACCCAGTTGCGCAGTTTGTCCGTTTCATAGATACCGCGCGTCGAAACCGTGCTCGCGGTTTCCGTGCCTACGGCGGGCTTCGTCGGATGGTCCTTACGCCATTTGTCGATAACCTGCAAGTTGTAGTTGTAGCCCATAACGTCCAATTGCTCGGCAAATGGCTTGTCGAAGGATGCATTCACAGCCGCCGTGCATAGCCTGGTGGGATCGAGTTCGTGGCAGCGCGCAATCATCGCGTCGACCACCGGAACCGCTTGCTGCTGCGGCATCATCGTCCACTCCTCGTTCCCCACCGACCAGATCACGATCGCAGGCGAGTTGCGGTATCGCTTAATCATGCAGTCCAGCTGCGCCATCGCTTCCGGATTGGAGCTCATCATGCGCGTCTCGCACATCATCATCATGCCCATTTGATCGCAGGCTTCCACCCACTCCGGCGTGGGCATGTTGTGCGACGTACGCACCGCGTTTCCGCCCATATCGCGCAACACGGCGAGACGATACCATTGCAGCCGGTCGGGCAAGGCTGCGCCGACGCCGGCATGGTCCTGATGATTGCACGTGCCCTTCAACTCCACGCGTTTGCCGTTGAGGAAGAAGCCCTTGTCTTGATCCCACGTCAGTGTTCGTACGCCAAAACTTACGCGCTCTCTATCGCGAGCCTTGGCATTTGATTCTACGGTTACAATCGCGGAGTACAGGTTGGGACCGTCCGGCGACCACATCGCCGGGTTCGTCAGCTTCGCGGTGGCTGTAAAGGACGTCGCGGCGTCGGCAGCAACTTGCTGCGGCGTTGAGTCCGCAGTGGCCACAGTCTTGCCGGAGGCATCCACAATCTGCCACCGTACCCGGCACGACTCCGCTTTCGTTCCCTGGTTCTCGACGATCGTGCCCAGGTTCAAGGTGGCCGAATTTCCCTTTACCTCGGTGCGAATATAGCTCTCCCATTGCGCGAGATGCAGCGCATCCATCTTCGTCAACCAAACATGGCGATAGATCCCCGCCCCCTCGTAGAACCATCCATCGCCGAAGCTTGCGTCCACACGCAACATCAGGTAGTTGGTTTGCCCATAATCAAGAAAGTCGCTGATATCAAAGCTGAAGGGCGCATAGGAATTGTCGTTCCGCCCGATGTAGTAGCCGTTCAGAAACACCAGAACGTTGCGCACCGCTCCATCGAACAGCACAACCGTCCGGCGCCCCCGATCCGTCTCAGGAACAGCGAACGTCCTCCGATACCAACCGACGCTGGTCTCTGGATAGGCCCGGCCCAACGGCTTATATCCGTGGCTCTGCAAACCCTCGTCACGAACAAAGGGCAGCTCAACCGCCCAGTCATGGGGCAGGTTTAAGGTTCGCCACCCAGACTCGTCGAGTTTCGCGGTGGCAAACTTGAATTCGCCTGACTTGGCGAAATCACCCTGTCCGCTGCCGAAACCCAGATCCCTAGCCGGATCACTGCCATGTCCAAATCGAAACTTCCATCCAAAATCCATGAGATAGCGTTCTCTGGGAGCGACCGCAGAAAGAGCTTCCGACGCGCCTGGTCCCGGGTGTGCCCCCAACAACGCCCGAGCCTGTTCGACCAACGAACCAGCAGCCAGGGTGGATGCGGAAACGGCAACTCCCGAACGGAGCAAGTCACGGCGAGTGAAAGACATGAATGGCCCTCCAATGGAAGAACTGGGATGGACAACGGAGAAACCGACAATGTTACGCCGAACAAGAAGCGGGAACAACAAAACTAGTGGGAAGACAGTGGCAGAAGATTTTCGCAGGTAATTTGGAATAAAACCGGCAGGCAGACCCTAGCTTGCAACGGACAAAGTGCACGGGCAGGGGGCCTCTGTCAACCGCGGAACATACTGTCCCCCGGTTTTGCTCAGCGGGACCCGCCGTTTGGCGAACTCCAACTCGTATTCGCCGTCTGGGAAGTCGTCGTCATCTTCAATGACACATCGCGAGTACGATAGACAGGTTGGCCGGGTGCACTCATCGGAGTACGTGGCATGCTGCAGGGCTTTCACAACACACGCCCGCTCTCGCCCTTCTCCCCTCAAAACGCCTTCCAATGCAATGGTTTCCTTGGTGACAGTCATTGTTGTGGCCCCCCTGACGGTGAGTGCCAAAAGCCTACCATTTGGCCCCTCAATCTGCCACCCTTCTCTGATGCAAGAACGGCCCCCCAGTTGGTTGCTTAAGGAGAGAGAAGTTTCGGTATTTGACCTTAGAAACCCTGTACGATCCACCAGGGATTCGGCGTGGCTTAGCCGAGCCAGTGCCCCACTACACGAAACAATTCCCAGTCCGCCGCAGGCCAAGAAGCACCGCCTGCAGGCACTGCATCAGTCTAGGCGGATTTCCTGTACCTGCGGTACTCACCAGCCGGTTTCTTGTGGTGGTAGACGCTCGTGTGATAGGCCAAGCAGGTAGAACAGAATACTTCGAAGCAGGACTCACAACTCTCGGCGTGGCTATCACAAAGGTGGGCATCGCAATCGCAGCATCGGCCTGAGGCATCATCGCCACAGCGATACCCAGTCGCGTCTTCGACACTGGCTACTTCGACGATTTCACATTGCATGCCTGGCAGACTCCAACTGAGGTCGCTATTCTACTTGCTTCCGCCTCATTGCGAAAGCCTGTATTATTCCGCTCGTTCTATGAAAACCAAGGCAAAAACGTCCAGAAAACCGGGGAAGAAGCCCCAAGACAAATCGAAGCCAGATGCTCCGCCCGCCCTACTCAAAGGATGGAAGCAGATCGCGGGCTTCCTCTCACAATCGACAGCTGTCGCTCAGCGCTGGGCAAAGGAGGGCATGCCGGTCATCCGGCAGGGGCGATATGCGACTGCAACTCCGGAGGATTTGAATCAATGGTTGGGGCGTGAGGCGGGTGGCGAGCCTATCAAAGTGTCGACCGCCACCACTGATCTTTCGGCAGAACTAAAACGAGGCCTCGCTTTTGCCCGGCAACAGAAAAAGCGTTCAGCTCGTGATTAGTACGGTTACGACATACGCCACGGCATTGGGCGTCTAGTCCTGCTCCTGGCGCCAGGCTTTCGACTTTTCTCCGTCCAATCTCTTGGCACGCCTTCGTTCGTACTTTGTCCAAGGCCGGTAAGCCCCATCACGCAAAGCAACGTGAGCTGACCTTAGTCACTTTTTACAGAGAACACCCGATTTTAGCCCGCAATGCGCCGCTGCTACGTTTAGGACTCCCACGCAGGGAGACATCAAACCAAGCTGGAAAAATCTTCACGATGGTCAACTAGCAACGGTAATCCTGCGCGCTTTTGTTTCAGTGAAGTTTCTGGTTCAAGGTCTCATGTCAGTGCCCAGCCCCCATCGAATCCCGACCGGCCAGGTGCAGCTGCGAGACCTCGAGCCGGATCACCACGCCTGCGTTCACGACCTTCTCGAGCTGGCCGCTCAAGAGCACGCCCAATCGATCGCTGTCGAATTTGAGGGGCGTTCGCTCACTTACGCCGAACTACATGCACGGGCTAACCAGTTAGCTCGTGCCCTTCGCAAACACGGCGTGCAGCGGGAAACGTTGGTTGCGGTTTGCATGGAGCGCTCACTGGAGATGGTGGTGGCGCTGCTCGGAATCCTTAAGTCAGGCGCAGCGTATGTTCCTCTCGACTCCTCCTTCGGCCAAGGCCGTATTCAATATGTGCTCGACGAAATCCACGCGAAGGTCTTAATTACTCAGAAATCGTTGCGGAGTTTCGTTCCCAAAAGCAGTGCAGACACCCTTTGTCTGGAATCCTCATTCGATGCCATCGCAGGAGAGAGCACCGAATCGGTGCCTTCGGACACGGGACCGTCAAACCTTGCTTATGTGATCTATACATCGGGATCAACTGGTAAGCCGAAGGGCGTCCAAGTAGAGCACAAAAGTGTGACGAACTTTCTGCGCTCGATGCAAAAAGAACCGGGAATGAGCGTCCGCGATGCGCTCTTGGCAGTCACCACGATTTCATTTGATATTGCAGCCCTGGAAATCTTCTTGCCCTTACTGGTGGGCGCTCGCCTTGTGCTTGCGAGTCGTGAGGCCACGCTCGACGGCATGCTGCTCAAGAAGCTCTTGAAGGACTCTCGTGCCACCGTAATGCAGGCGACGCCCACCACTTGGCAAATCCTGCTCGAATCAGGCTGGGAAGGCGGCGACAATCTCAAGGCGCTCGTCGGCGGCGAAGCGGTATCGCCGGAGCTCGCGCGCCGGCTCGCTTCATGTTGCGGAGTAGTGTGGAACATGTACGGTCCTACGGAGACGACCATCTGGTCTTCGATCTATCGAATTGAAGGACGAGACGATCGCAACGTGCCTATCGGAAAGCCCATAGCTAATACAAGCGTCTATGTTCTTGGCGAGAACCGCGAACTGCTTCCTTCTGGGAGCGAAGGCGAACTCTACATCGGCGGCGAGGGACTCGCTCGCGGATACTTCCAGCGTCCGGAGCTCACGGCGGAAAAGTTCGTTCCTGATCCGTTTTCATCTCAGACTGGTGCCCGGATGTACCGCACGGGAGATCTTGGACGATATCGCGGGGATGGGAATATCGAATACCTCGGGCGCCTCGACCATCAGGTCAAGATTCGCGGCTTTCGGGTCGAACTCGGCGAAATTGAAGCCGTGCTGGAACAACACCCAGCGGTAAAGCAGGCGGTTGCGATTGCCCAGGACGACAAGATTGGCACCAAGTACCTGGCGGCATACATTGTGCCGAAATCGGGGAAGACTTTTTCTCCATCAGAGCTACGCGAGCACTTGCGCAGGCAGCTGCCCGACTACATGGTACCGTCCGCCCTGGTCGGGCTTGCCGAATTCCCGCTGACAGCAAACCGGAAGGTCGATCGTAAGTCGCTGCCAACTCCGCAAGCTGGTGACTATTTCCGCGAGCGAGATTATGTGGCGCCGCGCGACAAGGTCGAAAGGAAGCTGGTTGCGACGTGGGAAGAAGTACTCGGCGTGAAGCCGATTGGAGTTCGAGATAACTTCTTCGACCTCGGCGGCAAGTCGCTGCAGGCCGCCCGTTTGTTCACCAAAATCATCGGCACTTTCGGCAGAGAATTGCCGCTTACCACTCTCATTGACGCGCCCACCGTCGAACTGCTCGCTAATCAGATCAGGCCGCTGTCAAAGGATGCCAACTATCCCACCTTGGTTCCGATGAAGAAGACCGGAAAGCGGCCGCCATTTTTTTGCGTCCACGGAGGCGCAGGCAGCACGCTGTTCATGCATCGCCTCGCGGCAAGAATGGATGTTGACCAGCCTTTTTATGGAATCGAACCAGAAGGAATGGATGGCCGGCGTTTTAAGCACACAACGCTCGAAGACATTGCAGCTCACTATCTTTGTGAAATTCGCAAGCTGCAACCGAACGGCCCGTACTGCTTCGGGGGGTACTGCTTTGGGGGAATCGTCGCCTACGAAAT
>Ga0207674_10002838_pt1 | contig 21540 bp, 15 predicted proteins | sample KBSCornC72_FD_184303 | JGI IMG/M metagenome (GOLD analysis project Ga0207674, IMG submission 184303) | Corn rhizosphere microbial communities from Kellogg Biological Station, Michigan, USA - KBS Corn C7-2 (SPAdes) (version 2) | ecosystem: Host-associated > Plants > Roots > Rhizosphere > Soil ...
TACCAGTCGCCATCGACATAGACCTCGAACCAGGCGCTGAAGTCCATCGGCGCATCCACCGGCGCTATGCCGATGTCGCCCAGATAGCCGGTGCAATAGCGTGCCGGCATGTTCATGCAGCGACTTAGCGTGACCGCCAGATGGGCGAAGTCGCGGCACACGCCGACACGCTCCTGATAGCCTTCGAAGGCGGTGCGGGTGCAGCGCGCGTTGTGATAGCCAAAGCTGATGTGGTTATGGACCCAGTCGACGATCGCCTCGATCCGCGCGCGCGCCGACACGATGCCGCCGAACAGGCTCCACGCGGTCTGCATCAGCCGCTCGGTCTCGCAATAGCGGCTGGCGAGCAGGAAGGGCAGGGCATCCTCGGGCAGTTCCTGCACCGGCGTAACCGGAACGTCGGGCGCGCGGACGTCCGGCTCGCCGCTGTCCTCGATCAGAAACTCCGTGGAAATACGGCCACCGCCGGCAGGCAGGGTGAAGCGGGTCGCCACATTGCCGAAGCTGTCGATATAGTCATAGATTGGAATGTCGGGGCTGGTAACGATGCGCTGGGGGGTGCGCAGGTCACGATTCCGCGACGGATGAACACTGAGCAGCCCCGTCATCGGCGTGGGTGCATTCGTTCCGAACTCGATGTCGAAGCCAGCCTTGATAAGCATATAAATCTCGATCTTGGTATCCTGAAGATGATCCGCACAACGGCACAGGACGTCATTTGATCCCGACGCGACTGCAACTTTGCGGAATTGACCTTCGGAATAGTCGAAAATGGTTGGTCTGACTTAAACTGGATCAATGGTTGACGCGCTTGGCTCGCAAACGGCGAAAGAGTCCTTTGCGCGTCGTGGCCTCGAACATCTCCGACGGGCTTTCGGGATCGAGTACTTCATTGTCGGCCAGCCAGGCCTCGATGGCGGTGAGGTCGGGTATTTCATAGGGCCGGAGCGACCGCCCCGGCCCGCGCATGGCCTCGATCGCTGCGATGAGGGAGCCGTGTCGGTCGATCGCCTCCCTGACCTCCTCGATCGAGCGGCCAAGATGCTCGGCGATCAATCCGTCGCGGATCGCGCGGACCGCGCTCTCGCCCTCGTCACCCGCGTCGATGGTGACGTCGCATTCCGTGTCCAGCCCCATCGAGCGGTTGTTCATGTTCGCCGAGCCGATGCGCAGCAGCCGCCCGTCCACGATCATGATCTTGGCATGGACGTAGATCGGCTCGCCCTGCGCCGTAAACGGATGATAGATGCGCAGACGACCGGCCGTGTCGCGCCGACGGAGCGCGGCGACCAGTCTTGCCCGCGCGGTATCCATTGCGATCGGTTCCAGCCAGCCGTTCGCGGTCAGCGGATTGACGATCACGATCTCCGGGCTGTCCGGATCGCCGAGGCGGTCGGCGATCGCTTCGGCAATTTTGCGCGACGCGAAATATTGGCTCTCCGCATAGATGCTGGTCCGCGCGCCCTTGATCTGCGCGACGAAAAGTGCCTCGATCTCGCGCACTTCGGGGCAATCGGGCATGTCGGGCCGCGTCCGCGCGATGCCGACCTGCACCGCCGAGAAGTCCGGGGTCAGGTCATCCGGCCAGCAATCGGTGATGCCCGGCACTGGCTCGATGGGTCGGCCCCCGGCGCGGTGCCAGCGATCCCGCGCCAGTTCGCCGAGCGCCGCCGCCACCGGCCCCTGCAACGCGGTCGTCGCATCGTGCCACGGGCCGTAGGGATTGCCCCAGGGCGTCATGCGGCCGGGATCGACGTCCTGATGCTCCCGCCGGTCCCAGCGTTCGCCGGTCATGTCGATGCCGCCGCAAAAGGCGAAGCAATCGTCGATCACGACGATCTTCTGGTGATGCGATGCCCCGGCCGGATGGAAGCCGTCCAGCTTGGTGTGGATGCGAGGGTGGCGCATCCATTTGAGGAGCGTGAGGATATTCGTGCCGCGAAAGATCGTTTTCAGCGCGCCCACATCCCAGCGCAGCAGATGAACCTCCAGCGCCGGGTTGCGTTTGACCAGCCAGTAGATGAACTCGCCAACCGTCGCCGGCTCGCCCGGATCGACGGCTTCCTGCACCAGCCGGATCCGGGCGTCGAAGTCCCAGCCGATCAGCATGATACGCCGCTTCGCCTTCAGCATGGCGCTGCGGGCATTGCGGAAATAATCGTCGGCATCGATGATAACGCTCATCCGGCTTGCTTCGGCGACGCGCCAGAATGCCTGTTCTTCCAATGCCATGCGTGTCCCTTGCGACTGTCGTGCCGCCTTATGACAGCGTTGCGGGGCGTCAAGCCAGCATTTCGCGCTGGAACTTCGCGGCAAATAATGCGTCAGGGAGGGAATGCCCCCTCTTGTCATCGACCTCAATCACGACCTCGATCCCGCCGAGATTCGCCGCCGGATGAACGCCGGCGTCGCGAAGCTGCCGTCCCACATTCCCGGAGGCATGGCGAAGGTCGCCTCGTCCTGGCCGAGCCCGGACCGTATGGCGGTGGATGTCACCGCGCTGGGTCAGGAGATCGCAACCACCCTCGACGTTCAGGCGCATATCGTGCGTGTGACGGTGCATCTGCCCGGCTTGCTGGCCCTCGCCGCCGGTCCGGTCGAGGCGGTGGTCCGCCGCAGCGCGGAAAAATTGCTGCTGCCGTCGCCGTCGTCCAATTCCGCTTAGGATTGTATGATGCCGGCAATCCTGCAAATTTGCCGATCGCGGATCAGGCTGATGCGATCCTCGCCACTTTGCTATAGTCGCGAAGTGCGCAACCAGCGCGGCGAGATGGAAAATGAACCGTAAGCCCAAACATAAACTGCCGGCCGGGTGGGAAGTCTATAGCAGCGCCAATCGCAAGCCCGTCAAACGGCGTGGCGTCCCGCCGTGGAAATATGCGATCTGGGCCGTTGTCATACTGGCGCTGGCGGTAGCCGCCTTCTTTCCCTGGCAGATCGCCGGGCGATAGTCCCTTCGTTCACGGGCGCTCCGCCGGCGCCCAGCCTCCGCCCAGAGCGCGATAGAGGGCGACCGTCGCGGACAGCCGGTCCGCCTCATTCTGGACCAGCGCCAGTTCGGCGGCAAGCAGGCCGCGCTGGGCATCGAGCTGGGTCAGATAATCGGCATAGCCGGCGCGATAGCGGTTGGTGGCGTGCTTCAGCACGGCGGCCAGGGCATCGCGCTGCCCGCGAATATGCGTCGCCTCCATGGCGAGGCGGTCGAGCGTCGCCAGCGCATTTTCCACCTCCTGGAAGGCAGTGAGAACGGCCCCGCGATAGGCGAAGGCCGCCTGATCGCGCTGCGCCGCCGCGGCGTCGGCGGCGAAACGAGCACGGCCGCCGTCGAAGATGGGCGCGAGGACGGACCCGCCGATGCTGAACAGCGACTTGGCATCCGCGAGTCCCGTCGCCGCCAATATCCCCGCCGAACCGCTCAGTTGCACATTGGGAAGATAGGCCTTGCGCTGCGCCGAAAGCGTGCGGTCGCTCGCGGCGAGCAGGCGTTCGGCCTGCGCGATATCGGGTCGGCGACGGAGCAGGTCGGAAGGCAGGCCGGCTGGCACGACGGGCAGGGCGATCTCGCTAAGCGCCGCGCCGCGCTCGATGGCGCGCGGATTGTCGCCGAGCAGGACGCTGAGGCTGTTTTCCTGCGTCGCTATCGCCCGCTCTACCTGCGGCACGATCTGCGCGGTCGCTTCATACTCGGCCTGTGCCTGCGTCAGTTCAAGGTCGGATGTATAGCCGGCCCGAGCGCGCGACCGGGCGAGACGCAGTGCTTCCGCCCGTCCGGTCATCGTCGCCCGCGCCACCTGCAACCGTGCGTCGAGGCCCCGCAGTATGATATATCCGCTGGCGGTCGCGGCGGATACGGACAGGGTCGCGGCGTCGCGCGCGGCTTCGCTCGCCAGATATCGCTCGCGTGCCGCGCCGCTGAGGTCGCCGAGCCGCCCGAACAGGTCGACCTGCCATGCGACCTGCGCCTGCGGTTCGATCGACGAGACGACCGAAGTGGTCCCGAATGCGGTCAACGATTTGCTGCGCGCGCCCACAGCACCGGCGCTCGCCGTCGGCAAAAGCTGCGCGCTGGCCTGCCGCTCGACCGCCGCCGCCTCGCGGACACGGGCGGCGGCGGTCGCTATGTCAGTGTTGTTGGCGATGGTCCGTTCGACGAGCGCGGTGAGCACGGGATCGCCATAGGTCCGCCACCATTCGGCATCGACCCTGCTTCCCGCCGGCGCATCCGTGACGGTGCGCCATTGCGGGGCTGGTGCGACGCTGGCTTGCGGCGGCACCGGCGGCTCGGCGATCATGCAGCCTGCGAGGGTGAGCAGCGCGGCGCTCGCCGCCAGTCGTTTCAAAGCGGTCGACATTACCGGCTGGCCGTGTCGATCCGGGTTTCGACCGACATGCCCGGACGCAGCCGATCCGCGAGCGGCTGGCGAGGATCGACGCTGATCCGCACCGCTATGCGTTGCGCGACCTTCACGAAATTGCCGGTGCTGTTGTCGGCCTTGAGCACCGCGAACTCCGATCCGGTTGCCGGCGCCAGGCTCTGCACCCGGCCGGTGAGGCGCTCGCCGTCGAGCGCATCGACGGTAAAGCTCGCTTTCTGGCCCGGCTTCATGCGGGCGGTCTGCGCCTCCTTGTAATTCGCGGTGATCCAGAGCGCGCGCGGCACCAGAAACATCAACTGGGTGCCGGCCGTGACATAGGCGCCGAGGCGGACCCCGATTTCGCCGAGCTGGCCGTCGGCGGGTGCGCGGATGATCGTGTTGGCGAGATCGATCTGCGCGAGGCGCAGCGCGGCCCGCGCGCCGGACACCGATGCCTCCAGCGCGCCGCGATTGACGCCCACCGTCCGGACATCCTCATTCGCGATCGTGCGGGCGGCCTCGGCCTGACGGACGGCGGCCTGCGCGGTACGGAGCGCCGCGCGCGTCTGGTCGCGTTCGCGCAGCGAGATCGACCCCTCCGCGACCAGTTCGTCGACCCGGCGCATGTCGGCTTGCGCCCGGACGAGCTGCGCGCGGGCATTCTCCACGCCAGCGCCCTGCGACACGAGCGTCGCTTCGCGCGAGCGGCGGGTCTGGGCGGAATTGGCGAGCGCGGCGACCTGTGCGGCGAGCGTGGCCTGCGCCTGATCGACGCGCTGTCGATAGATGCGGTCGTCGATCCGGGCGAGCATCTGGCCCGTCCTTACCCGCTCGAAATCCTGGGCCTCGACCGCGACGACATAGCCGCTGACCTGCGGGCTGATCAGCGTCGTGCGCCCTCGCACATAGGCATTGTCCGTCGTCTGAACATGGGGGGTGAACGGCGGCAGTCCCCAGGCGTACAGGATCGTCAGTACGCCCAGCAGAGCGATGAGCAGGATGATGATCGTAATTCGGCCACTATTCCGCGGTGGCGCCCAGCCGGTCGGCGCCGGCGGCGCCTCGGGCGGGGCGGAGGGCGGCGTGGCGACGGCGGCCGGGGGCGTCTCGATCGGCTCCTCGATCCGCTGGCCCGTCGGCGGTGTCCTGTTCTGGTCGTCGATAATCATTGCCCCCTCATCTTCGCCATCGCGGCCAGCGGTTCCGCCATCGGATTGACGCCCGTGATATACATGCGCGCCTGCCGCGCGCCGATCCACAGCAGGGTGGCGAGCGCGAGGTATCCCACAAGCAGGAAAATATCGTTGAACGCCAGGATATTGGCTTCGCGCGTCGCCTGCTGCGACAGGAGCGCGGCGCCTTCGGCGGCACGCAGCGTGGGATCGCCGAGCACCTTGCCATAGGCGCCGCCCAGGGTTTGCAGGCGGGCCGTGACCTGCGGATCGGTCAGGGTCAGCGACTGCACGATGGCATGGGAATGAAATTTCTCGCGCATGACCTGGAAACTGCCGAGGAACGCCGCGCCCGCCAGCCCGCCCAACGACTGGGTAATGCTGAACAGGGCGGAAAAGCTGACGATATGGTTCGGTCCCTTGGAAAGAGCGCGCAAAATCCCGATCAGCAGCGTCGGCCCCATGAAAAAGACGGCGGCGAAGGCGATCAACGCCTGACTGAAATAGATGTTCTGCGGCCGGGTCAGGTTGCTCGCGTCGGCGTCCATGAACGACCCGATGGCGATCAGCGTGACCGACCAGAACAGCGGCCTGCCCAGATTCATCGGGTCGAGCGTCAACGCGCTCGCCACGATACCCGCCGTGGTGGCGAGGGTCATGACGAGCGACAGCGTCCACAACTGGTCGTTATTCATGCCCACCGCCGTCATCAGGCCGAACGCTCCATAGGTTTGTTCGGAGAGCAGCACGCGCACCGAAATCGCGACCCAGGCAAAACGCAATATGTCGCGGCTGCCTATCCAGCGGGTGTTGAGCAGCGGATTGGCGCGATTATGTTCGACGAGCAGCGCGGCGACGAGCAGCACAATGGCGCCGCACAAGGCCCATCCGATCCAGGACGCCTCCAGCCACCAGACGATACGCCCTTGCGCCAGCACCGCGCACAGCAGGGCGACGCCGGGTGCGTAGAGGGCAAAGGTCAGGAAATCGAGCTTCTCGAACGCCTTCATCTTCTCGCTGGGTGGCAGGCGCAGCAGGAAGATCATCGCCAGGCTGATGAGCGCCATGCCCAGTTCGAACACGTACAGCATGGTCCACTGCCCACGTTCGAGGAGGTCCGACGAAAACAGCCGGGCGACCGGCGTCGCCAGCTGCGGAATGCCGATGCCCAGCACGATGCCCTTCAACCGCCATTGGGCCGGAAGCGACTGCATGATGTAGAGCAAGGCGAGCGTCGAGAGGGCGGATGCGGCGATGCCGCTCATCGCGCGCACCACCAGCGCCGTTTCATATTGGTGTACGAGGAGGTGCGCGGCCGTCAGCACGACATAGGCCGGCAGAAAGATGCGCGCGAACGTAACCAGGCCGAATTGCTGACGGAACTTGGTCAGCAACAGGCTCATCGATACATTGGTCATGAGGTAGGCGGTGGTCAGCCACGCGGCCTGATCGCTGTAAAGTCCCAATGATCCCTGGATATTCTGGATATTCGCGCTGACCAGCGCATTGCCGAAGCCGCCGGTCAGGCCGACGAAGGCGCCGATCCCGAAATAGGCAAGGCGACGAGGCAGGGGATGAGCAGGCGTAGCCGGCGACCCCGGCATCATCGGCCGTTCATGCGGCTGAAACACATAGGCGGCTTCGGATTGCGAAGACCCGTTATTCGGCACGTGAAGACTCCGCCTGATCCGATTGCCTTCCCCAAAACGCTTGGGACGCGCAATACGACCGTGCCGTCGCAAGTTCAACCTGGCGATTTGTCGCTCGCAACAGCGCGTATTCAGAAGCTTTGCCGATGGTTGCAAATTCTGCAATCGCGCAACCCAGCTTCGCACTTGCAGCAATATGCGAGCCGGTGCACAAGAAACTCGCCTTTCAGGCATCCTCTCCTAAAACTCTCATAGGCTGGTCTTTTGACCGGCCTTTTTTTTGCCCAAACCGGCATATGATGTCGCGGTGCCTTGGTCGGGATGTCACGCGACCGATCGCACATGCCGATCGTGCAGAAGTCAGCGATCATATCCATGATCAGACACGACTCAGGCGATCGTATGACCAGGTGGTCACAGCCGCGAAGCACAAAAAAAGGGCCGCCCCGAAGGGCGACCCTACAAGTTTTAGGAGAGGATGCCTGAAAGGCGAGTTCCTTGTGCATCGCACAACGGATCAGTGCAAATGCTGAAAACTCATCGGGGTAACCTCAATTTTGCAACGCATCCGATGGACCTGCATTTCGCGCCGAGTGGCGCAGCTCGGGCGGTTCGGAGGCTTCCTGCGTTCACCGCCCATCCATCTGCTTGCCCCGACAGTGTCGCACGGGAGTCGGGGAGGGACGCATTGAGGCGACGGGCACGATATTGTGGGATGGCGGCGGCGGTGGGTGCGAGCCTGATCGGGACGCAGGGTGCGGCGACCGAGCTTGAGGACAGAGTTCTGGTGGAGCTAAATCTCGCCCGCACGTCTCCCGAAACCTATGCTGCCCGCCTCCGCGAATATCGCACGTGGTTTTCCGGCTCGGCGGTCGAGGTGCCGGGGATCGCCGATGCCGTCATAACGCGGGAAGGCGTGGCGGCAGTGGACGATGCAATTCGCTTCCTCGATGCGCAGAAGCCGTTGTCGCCTCTGAAAACAGACACCACCCTCGCACTGGCGGCGCGCGATTGGGCCTCGATGCAGGGGCCGCGTGGGGCGTTGGGGCATGTCTCGGCGAGCGGGCTGGGACCGGGCGACAGGGTAAGCGCACGTGGCGGCGACAAATTCGTCGGCGAGAACATATCCTACGGTTTCGACGAGGCCGATCTGGTCGTGCTTCAACTCATCGTCGACGATGGCGTGCCAAACAGGGGGCATCGGAAAACCATCTACAACGGCGCCTTTGCCTATGCAGGGGCGGGCTGCGGCACGCATGCGGTCTATCGCTACATGTGCGTCATCGATTACAGCTTCTACCCCAGGGGCACTTTCCTGCCACCCACGCACAGCATTGCGCCGTAACTTGCGGATATCATGGCGTTCGTAATGCTGGCAGCAAGCATGGGCAGCCTAACCCGGTGCTGGAGGTGACGAACGGCTTGCCAGGATGACGACGAGCAAGTTTCGAAGCCGCAATTGCCCGGATGAAGCCATTTCATATCGAGAACGGCCACGCCGATCCATCGACACCGACCGGTTTGACGCATGCTCGCGGCCCGGCTACGGCCTCGGCGATGATCGCCCTGCTGTCTCCCGCAAAGACGCTCGACTTCGAGCGCGCGCTGCCGCCGCTCTCCGTCACCGAACCGCATTTCGCCAAGGAGGCGCGTGATCTCGCCCGATCGGCCGCCAACCTGTCGCAGAAGCGGCTGGGCGAACTGATGCACATCTCGCCGCGCCTCGCCAAGCTGAACGCCGACCGTTTCCGCGACTTTCCAGAGCTGCCCGAACGGCAGGCGCTCTATGCGTTCGCGGGCGACGTCTACACGGGTTTCGAGGTCGATACCCTGGACGAAGCGGGGGTCGCCTTCGCGCAGGATCATGTACGGATGCTGTCGGGCCTCTATGGGCTGTTGCGGCCGCTTGATGCGATCCGGCCTTACCGTCTGGAGATGGGGACGCGCTGGGCGCCGCGTCACAAGAGGCTGACCGACTGGTGGGGCGACCGGATCGCCCGGCTGCTGCGCGCCCATGTCGAGGAGGAGGGGGCGGGCGTCATCCTCAATCTCGCCAGTCAGGAATATTTTGCGGCTGTCGAGGGCAGGCTGGCGGGTCTGCGCGTGATCGACGTCGATTTTCGCGAGCCGGGTCCGGACGGGCCGCGCTTCGTCAGCTTCAATGCCAAACGCGCGCGCGGAATGATGGCGCGCTGGATGTGCGAGCATCATGTCGCCGACGTCGAGATGATGCGCGGGTTCGACAGTGACGGCTATCGCTTCGACCCGGCGGAGAGCGAGACGGATCGCTGGCGCTTTACCCGCGCGTAACGCCGACCCGAGCGTCTGCGCGGAAGGTTGAGCCTCAGAAATTCAGGAGGGTTCAAACATAGGCCGTGCGGCTTTTTGCGGGGCCTGCCAATCGTTCATCGACCGTTACGTAAAAATGTAACATAGCGGGCGCCTCTCCGGATTCTTTCCGCGGAGGCCGGGGTCGGGCGGGGGCTCTATCCGGTTACAGGTCAAAGACGGGTAGAGAATGACGCTTCACGGACGGGATGGGCATATCAGCGCTGGCGGGCAGACCTCGTCGCTTGTTCAGCCAGCGACGATCCCCGGATCATGGTTGGCTGCGGGTCTCTCGGTCAGTGGGCTGGTCGTCCTGTCGATGATGGCCTATGCGAGAATGACAATCGCGCCGACGGTCGCGGCGCTTGCCGCTTATCCGGCTGCCGGCATGCTGCTTGGCGGGATCCGCTACAGGTTGCGCTGGCCCTTGTCGCCGTTCCAGATGCGGGCGCGGGACTTTTGCGAATATGTGCTGCTGTTCACCGCGATCAGCCTCCTCGGCGTCATAGCCAGTTATCCCATGGCCAAGGTCTCGGCGGGTTTTGCCGACGCGCGGCTTGCGCATGCCGATACGCTGCTCCATTTCGACTGGGTCGCCTGGTACAAGCTGGTCTGCGCGCATCGCTCGCTGCAATGGCTGGGCATGGCGGCCTACGCCTGCATCTACGTATCGCCCGCTCTCCTGCTGGGCTATTTCGCCTATGCGGGGCAGCGTGCCGACGCGCGACGCTTTCTCGCGACATTCTGGCTGGCGGCCGTGATGACGCTGTTGCTCTTTCCGCTGTTTCCCGCCGCTGGGCCGCTCTCCTTCCTGTGGAAGGGGCCGATTCCCTACATGCCGACCAGCGCGCTTTACCAGCAGCAACTCATTCCGGTGCTGCGCAGCCATGGGTTGACGCGGGTCGATCTGGGCGCGCTGCGCGGGCTGGTGTGTGCGCCGAGCTTTCATACTGTGTGCGGGGTTCTCTATATCGTGACCGCCTGGCCGGTCAGGCGGCTGCGCTGGCCGTTGATCGGGATCAACGCTGCCATGCTGCTCGCAACGCCGGTCGAGGGCACGCACTATCTGATCGACATGCTCATCGGGGCGGCGGTGGCGATCGTTGCGATCCTGCTGATCCGGGCAGCGATGTTTTACATGCCGGGGCCGCCTGCCGTTCCCACGGCGCTTTCTCCCGTGCTCCCGGCATTGGCGCGCGCAGACGCCTGAATAGCGGCCCGGTGCGGTCGTTCGGCAAAGGCTCCCGGGCAGATATGTTTGTGGATTTATCCTTATGCTTTGGTCGATGCCGCGATCAGTCCCTGAAGGTCGATGAGCGCCCGGCCCATGGAAAGGCCCTGCGGTCCCGCGATGAAGCGCGGTTCCCAGTCCGGCGAAAATTTGTCCTTATAGGCGCGCAGCCCCTCGAACCCGTAGAGCGCCTCGCCATGTCTGTAGAGGAGGGAGCCCAATTTGCTCCACAGCGGCGCCAGTCGCCGCGCCTCCAGCCCCGACAGCGGCGCCATGCCCAGCGTAAAACGCCGATAGCCCTGATCCTGTCCCCATTGGAGGAGGTGGATGAACAGGAAATCCATGGTCCCATAAGGCATGGGGTCATCATGGCGCATGAGGTCGACTGACAGTTCGCTCTTGTTCGCGGTCTTCCAGATATTGGCGAAAGCGACGATCCTGTCCTCATGCCGGACGACGGCGCAGTCGAACCGGGCGATGTAGGACGGGTCGAAGCGGCCGACGCTGAAGCCCTTCTCCCGGTGCCCCTTCGCCTTGAGCCAGCGATCGGAGATCACCTGTAGCTCGTCCATGATGGCGGGGACATCCTTCGCCGGGATGACCGCGAATGTCGCGCCCTCCCGCGCGGCCCGGCGATCGGCGTGGCGAAGGGACTTTGCGGCGGGCCGGTCCAGGGAGAAGCTTTCGAGGTCGACGAGCGCCTCCTCCCCATATTTGACGATCTGTAGACCCAGTTCGATCGCGGCAGGGAGCGCGTCGGCGCTGATCTGATACAGCAGCAGGCGACCCTGGCTCGCGTCCGCCTGTTCGCGCAATTGCCAGAGCAGATCGTTCCATTCGTCGCGGGCACCGACGGGGTCTCCCATGACGATCCAGCTATGCCCCCGGATCTGGTACATGAGAAAACAGGTGCCGGAGGCGGAGGCGAGGAAACGCTTGTCGCCGGTGAAGGCGAGTTGGGCGTCGGTGCGGCGGGACAATGCAAGTGCCTCGGCTTTGGGCATCGTCTGCACGCTCATCATGGCTGGCCTGACGGTGGCCGGTCGCAGCAGCCGCCAGAAGGCGAGACAGACGAGGAACACCGCGACCGCGAAGCTGGTGCGCAGGAAGCGCGATGCGTCCCCCCGCACGGCGAAACGCCACCACAGGTCGTCGCTGTAGGCAACATGTTTAAAGGCGAACATGCCGATCCACACGGACAGCCCCACCGCCGTGGCGACCGTCGCGAGCCATCCGGCGCTCAGCACGTCGGCGGTGAAGCGCGTGCGCCGGTAAAAGGCCGGACGCGTCCATTGCAGCAGTCCGGCGATGACCAGCATCGCGCTTGCTTCCTCATAATCCAGTCCCTTGAGCAGGGAGAAGGCGGCCCCGGCGAGCAGCAGCAGGCGTGTCAGCCAGAATGCCCCGTCGAGCCGGCGATAGAGGCCGGACGACAGAACGAGGAGCGCGGCGCCGGCCAGGCTGGCCGCCATGTGCGACGCCTCGATAAAGGGAAGCGGCAGCAGCCGGATGAGCTGCGCGGCGCGATCCGGCACGGCGGGCAGCGAGCCGGATATGAGGAGGACGCAGCCGCCCAGGAAGACCAGCGCCGCGATCATCACCGGGGCCAGGCCCGACGCCACGATCTGGAGGCCATGCACCGTCGCTGCGGCGGGCTTGCGCCAGCGCCGGCCCTCCTGAAACCCCACGATGCCGATCGAGACGAGGAGCGGCGCGATATAGTAGAGAAGCCGGTAGACCAGCAGCGCCGCGACGAGCTCCGGGCGGTTGATCGTCGGCGATGCCGCCAGAATGACCGCCTCGAAAATGCCGATGCCGCCGGGCACATGCGTGATGAGAACGGCGATGATCGCCAGCGTGTACCCCATGAAGAAGGTCGGCCAGAGCGAAGCGTCCATGCCGGGGACGAGGATGAACAGGGCCGCGCTCGCCGCCGCCAGATCGACGGTGGCGACGGCGATCTGTGTCAGGGCCATGTCCCATCCCGGCAGCGGCAGGGACCATTTGCCGATATGAAGCAGGCGGCCGTTCCTGCCGGACCCGATCAGCAGGGCGCCGATGGCGGCGAGCAGGGCGACGCCGGTCGTTCGCAAGGCTGCTTCGCTCAGGCTGATCCCGGCGATGGCCAGCGCCTGCGGATGGAGGCTCAGCATCGCCCCGGTCAGGAAAAACACCCCTCCCCAGAAGGTGAAGCCCGCGATGGCGACGATCCGCGCGACGTCGCCGACGCCGAGGCCGGCGGCGCTGTATATCCGGTAGCGCGCCGATCCCCCCGTCAGCAGCGAAAGGCCCAGATTGTGGCTGAGCGTGTAGCTGGTGAAGGATGCCAACGCCGCCGTGCGATAGGGCAGCGGCCGGCCGATCGACCGCAGGGCAAGGACATCATAGAGCGTCAGCGCGGCGTAGCTTGCGGCGGTGAAGAGGATAGCCAGCGCGATATGAGAAGGCCGCAGCGCGTCCAACGCCCTGTGTACGTCGTGAAGGCGCACTTCATGGAGCAGCCGGTCAAGAGCCAGAAAGCCGAGCGCGGCCAGCGCCGCGACCAGCACCACCGCAAACACGGTGCGATGGCTTTTGGCGAATGCCTGCATCTTCCCGATCCGCCCTGTCGTCACCGCCTTGCCTCTCCCGATGTTTGGATCATCGCTGCAAGGAGTCTGTATACCGTATCGACGTCTCCGTGCAGCGGATGGCCGCCGGGGAGCGCCACGCGCCGGACATTGGGCTGGCTGAGCAGGGGACAGAGGCTCCGCCTTTCCTCGATGCCGTAGATGCAGAGAACCGGAAGCCAGGTCAGCAAGCGGGCGGTGGTGGCCCCCTTAGCCTCGGGCGTCGCCCAGTCGAGCAGTTCGGAGGGCGATGCGCGGAAGATCACGCTGTCCGTCGGCACCACCAGGGCGACCGCCAGCAGCTTTGCCCGCAACGCCGGCGCCATGCCGGTCAGTCCCACATGCAGCATGTCCCCGCCAAAGGACTGGCCGATCATCACCACCCGGTCGGCATGGCCGAAGGCAAGTGCAAGGCGCGCCGCTCGGGCGATCAGCGCCTGGACCTCGGCCGGGGTACGTTCGTGGCGGAAATAGGTCAGTGAGTTGACGCCGATGACCGGAATGCCATCCGCAGCCAACCGGGCCGCGATCCGGGGAGCCATGCCCATGTTGAAACCCATGTCGCCCGACATTATCACCGCTGCGAGGCGGTGCCGGCCAGGTCGTGGGTGTCCGGTCGCCGGAATTTCCGTGAAGACCGGCCCGCCGAAATAACCGAGAAACGCGGCGAGGCCGAGTGTGGCCACCAGCAGGGTCAGCAGGATGGCCGCTGCGATCCACGCCCGGCCAGCGCGGCCACCGCCGCTCCGTAAAGGCCGGCCCAGCGGCATTGGCGCATTAACCCGGCTGCTGCGTGGTGGCGGGGCCGACGCGCCCGCTGCGCTCCAGCTTGCCCCAGCCGACCATCCATCCCCCGACTGCGGAGGCGATGGCGCGAAGGACGACCCAATACATGATCTGCCGGTAGACCAGCCGTTGCGCGACGAGCAGATGGGCGGGGTAGGGCACCCGCCGCGCATCGAGGCGATAGGCGACCCATCCGCAAAAAACATCGATCGCGGTGAACGCGAGCCAATAGAGGCCCATCTGCCCCACGTCGCCGCGCGTCTGCGCCCAGCCATGCTGCGCGACGCGCAGGGCGGTGCCGATCAACGACAGGAACAGCGCCAGGTCGATGAGAGGCGAGACGGCCGCGAAGGCGATCTGGAACAGCCAGGCCTGGGGCAACCCCACCAGCGCCAGTCCCGCCGGCCTGCGGGATCGCAGGATGCCGCCATGCTTCCACAGGCATTGCAGCGTGCCGAAGGCCCAGCGATAGCGTTGCTTGGCGAGCGCCCGGAAACTTTCCGGCGCCTCCGTCCATGCCGTTGCGAGCGGATCATAGGTGACACGCCAGCCGGCGCGCTGGATCGCGATCGTCAGATCCTGATCTTCCGCCAGCGTATCCTCGGGATAGCCGCCGACCATGTCGAGCGCGGCGCGGCGCCAGGCGCCGACTGCGCCGGGCACGACGGTCATGGCGTCGAAGCCGGCCAGCGCGCGCCGCTCCAGATTCTGCGCGGTGATATATTCGACCGCCTGCCAGCGCGTGACCAGATTGACCCGGTTACCGACCCGCGCATCGCCCGCGACCGCGCCGATCGCGGGATCGGCGAACCAGCGGGCCAGGCGAGCGATCGTCTTCGGTTCGAACTGGGTGTCGGCGTCGAGCGCGATGACGATCTCCCCATCGGCCTGCAACAACGCCCGGTTAAGCGCGGCGGCTTTCCCCCCATTCTCCAGCGTCAGCAGGGTAACGCGCGCATCCCCGCCAAAGGCGTCGGCGATCACCGCGCTGGTGCGGTCCTTCGATCCGTCATCGGCGACGATGACGGTCAGCGCCGGATAGTCGCTCGCCAGTACGCGGTGCACGGATGCCGCGATCACGCGTTCCTCATTATAGGCGGGGATGATGACGCAGACGCTCGGCTGATAGTCGGGCGGGGTGGCGCGCTTGCGAAGCGACTGTACCCACGCCAGCAGCGTCATGAGGATGGCGCGTCCGATGCCGAGCGCGATGGCGAGGTAGAAAATCCACACCATCGCAAGGGACAGGAGCGCCAATATGGCGAAGATGCCGACGTCGGTGCGAACCGCAAGCAAATCTCTCCCCCCCACGGCCGGCATGGCGGCCGCCTGCGATATCCCGACCAGTTCGGAGACGGGAACGAAGCGATAGCCCTCTGCCCGCAGCGTCGCGATAATGCGCGGCAGCGCGGCCACGGTCTGCGAGCGGTCGCCGCCGCCATCGTGGAGCAGGATGATATTCTGGGAATTGCCGGGCTTTGCCGAATGCACCTGATCCACGACCTGGCGCACGATCGAATCGACACCGGGCCGCTGCCAGTCGTTGGGATCGACATGCAGGCCGACGACGGTATAGCCCGCCTTCTGCGCCTCCAGCGCGGGGCCGATTTCATCCGCGGTGGTCGGCTCGGCGTCGCCGAAATACGGTGCGCGAAACAATCGCATCGCGCGGCCCGTATAGGCCTCCACCATCCGCTGGGTCATGTTGAGTTCCAGGCTGGTTTCCGTCGGGGACGCCAGTGCGAGATTGGGATGGGTGTAGGTGTGGTTGCCGATCTCGCTTCCATCGGCGACGATGCGGTTGAGCAGTTGGGGATGCTGCAAGCCATTTTCACCGATGACGAAGAAGGTCGCGGGGACATGCGCCTGCTCCAGCACGTCCAGTATCTGTGGGGTCCAGGTCGGGTCCGGACCGTCGTCGAAGGTCAGCGCCAGCATCCTGGGCTGGGCGCCCGCGCGCTGGACGACATAGGGCGTGGGCAGCGAGTCATATCGCTCGTCACGGATCAGTCCCTGCGCATCGAAATCCGGGGTCCGATGGCCCATGGTCGGCGTCGCGGTGATGCGCAGTATCTCGCCATCCCCCTCGACATCGGTGCTGAGCAGCGAGCGGAGCGTGTGCAGATCGGGCCGGCCGCCTGACCGAAAAGCGGCAAGATCGGCCCAGAAGCCGGGATCTTCGCTGCCCAGCCGCCAGAGCGCGACGTCGTCGATGCCCATCCGCTTGAGCGCCTGCAACTCGTTCCAGCTTGTCGCGGCGTCGAGCATCCATAGTTGATGACGCTGGTTCGCCTCGTCATAGGCGAAACCCGCATTGCCGCTGGCCGGATCGAACTGGATCGGCGCGCTGCTGTCATGCGCGGCGAGCCAGGCCTCCTCGATCGTCACCGCGTCCGTATCGTCACCGTGCCAGTCATAGGCATAGCTGCCCAGCGCCACGATCAGGCGATCCCGGCCGACGGCGTGCAGTCCCGCCTCGACCTCCCGCACGAACCAGTCCTGCGCGGCGATGGGGCCTGGCGTGCCGCCCTCCCAATGCTGGTCATAGGCCATGAGGATGATCCGGTCGGCGACCTTGCCGATCGCCGGTAACGGCCATGCCTCATCCTCGGCGGGTACGGTGACGGCCAGTTGCGCGCCCTTGGGAAGCGCGTGACGGAGTTGCCGGAGGAAGCGCAGATAATCGCCCATCGCCGTGGCTGGCAGGCTTTCGAAATCCATCACCAGCCCGGCCGCCTTTTGTGTGCGGACGATGCCGGCAAGGCGCGTGGTAAGCGCAGTTCGCCGCGTGGGCGCGTGGAGCAGCGCGGCGGCCCCGACGCCGTCCCAGTCCTGATGCCCGAAGTTCTGAACCATGGGCAGCAGTTTGGGTGGGCTGGGCAGGGCCGCGATCAGGCGGCCGAACCGGGGATCGGTGGTGACCTGCACCCGATCCCCCGCACCGGAAACGCTGACGGTGGCGGGGACCACCCAATCGAGCGACGCAACATGCTGGCGTAGCGACGCCATGCTCGCATCGTCGCCCGGCACGTAAAACCCGACGCTCAGGGGGCTATGGGGCGCGGGTCCGCCATGCCGGGGCAGCCACGGCGACAGCCGCTCCCGGATGCTGTCGACGATCCGGAAACGCGCGGCATGACTTTGCCGCAGGGGAAGCGCCAGATCGCGGCCGTGGGGGACCGCGATGAGCGTCGTCGCAAAGACGATCGCCGCGACGACGACCGCCGCCAGCGCGAGACCGACCAGCCGCCGTGCCCATGTGCCACGCCGACCGCTCGGATCAAAAAAGACGGGTGTTGCCATGCTCAGCCTCTCAAGGTGGCATCATGGCAACGCTGTGATGGCCCGACACTGACCGTTAAATTAATTATCGGTCACGATTGGTGATGGCTGGAAGTTGCTTTTCGCGCTCCGAAGGCTGGGCGGTTGATCGCGCTTGGTTCAGGAAATCCAAAGTCATCTGGACGACTGACCTGCCCCCCCGGATTTTCCTGCAAGCCTGATTGGATTCCGGCCCGATGGAAGGACGGACGAATGAAGCGAACAGGGGTCACGGAAGAGCGGATCATTGAAGCCTACTCTAGATCTGTAGTACGAAATGCATTCATCAAACTCGCCATTATCGGGGATGGGTGTCGGTATGTTTTGAGGCCGCAAGTGCCTCGAGAATGTCCAGATTATATGGTCGTTCTCAGCTTATAGCTGTGGCGAGAGGCCCACGGCCGTTATGCCCGCGATGACGGCCTTTTCATCATTGTCGGAAAGATCACCGGAAATGCCAACGGCGCCGATCGGCTGGTTGTCGGAATCGACGACGATGACGCCGCCCGCCGCGGGGATCACGCCCCCTGTCGAGATCGGACCCAGCGAGGCGACGAAGGTCGGTCGCTCGGCCGCCATGTCGGCAATCTTGCGGGAGGACAGCCCCAGCATCAGCGCGCCGCCGACCTTCCCGAGCGCGATCTGGAAGCGCCCGGTCGATGCCCCATCCTGCCGCTGATAGGCGATGACATGGCCGCCGGCGTCCACGACCACTGCGGCGAGCGGCTTGTACCCGGCTTCGGCGGCATGGGCGAAGGCGGCGGCGATGATGTTGTTGGCTTGATCGAGCGAGATGCGGGTCATGATGTTATCCTTTTCTGGAGGTGTTTGAGGGATGACGGGGCCGGTCCTCCGCCTGCCCAGTCGAGAAGTTCTATGGTGTGCGCGATGGGCGTTCCGGCGCGCTGGCCGATCTGCATGGCGCAACCGATATTGCCGGTCGCGATCACATCGGCATCCAACCGATCGAGATTGGCGGCCTTCCTTTCGGCCAACTGGCCTGCAATGTCGGGCTGGAGGATATTATAGGTGCCCGCCGACCCACAGCAAAGATGCGCTTCGGCCGGGCTGCGGACCGCAAAGCCCGCGCGGGTTAGAAGCTGCTTGGGCGCTTCCGTCACCTTCTGGCCATGCTGAAGCGAACAGGCGGCATGATAAGCGACGACGAGGCCATGTCCGTCGCCCGCCGGCATGTCGATCGTAAGCAGAAATTCGGAAATGTCCCTGGCGATGGCCGACACACGCTGCGCCTTTTCGGCATAGGCGGGATCGTTCCGCAGCATGAAGCCATAGTCCTTGATCGTCGTGCCGCATCCCGAAGCGGTGATGAGGATCGCGTCCAGGCCGCCGCCCTCCATTTCGCGCACCCAGGCATCGACATTGCGCCGCGCTGCCGCAAGGCTGGCCTCTTCGCGCCCCATATGGTGAACGAGCGCGCCGCAGCAGCCCTCGCCCTGGGGAACCGCGATGTCGAAGCCGGCCCGGTCCAGGACGCGGATGGCGGCTGCGCGAAATTCCGGCCTCAGCACGGGCTCCGCGCACCCTTGCAACAGCGCGACCCGGCCGCGCCGCGTCACGGAAAGACGCTGCGGATCGGGAATCCGCGGCGCGATCCGGGTGGGGGCCAGTCTCAGCATCGCGGCGAGCGGACGCAAGGCCGTCCATCTGTCGAACAGGGGCGCCGCCGGCCGTGCCAGCCGTGCCAGCCGCAAGGCAAGCCGGAAACGCGAAGGATAGGGCAATGTCCAGGCCAGCAGCCCACGGATCAGCCGTTCGTGAAACGGCCGCCTGTAGCGATCATGAATATAGGCGCGCGCATGATCCACCAGATGCATGTAATTCACCCCCGACGGGCAGGTGGTCATGCAGGACAGGCACGACAGGCAGCGGTCGATATGCTTGACGACCTCCTGCGTCGGTTCCGCCTGCCTTTCCAGCATGTCCTTCATCAGGTAGATGCGCCCGCGCGGACTATCCAGTTCATCGCCCAGCAGGACATAGGTCGGGCAGGTGGCCGTGCAGAATCCGCAATGCACGCATTTGCGGATGACCGCTTCGGACGCGCGCGTCGCAGGATCGGCCAGCGCGGTTTCGGAGAAATTGGTCTGCATCTAGAACCGCCCTGTTTCGAACACGCCGTTCGGATCGAAGGCGCGACGTACCCGTTCCTCCAGTGCGGCGATGCCCGGAACGGCCGGATGAAAGGCCCCGATCCGGTCGCGCAAAGCCGCTGGACCCCGGACCAGCATGGCATGGCCACCGGCGCGGGTCGCCGCGTCGCGGATGACAGCGGGATCGCCCGTCATGGTGGCCCAGATCAACCCGCCCCCCCAATCCATCATCCACTGCGCGCCCAGGGGCTCGATCGCCGCCACTATGCCCGCCCCTTCACGTGGTGCGACGTTGATCCGCCAAAGCGGCGCATCGCCCGACAGCGGGGCCAACGTCCGTAATTCCGACCAGAGATGATCCGCCAGCGCGCTGTCCAGTTGCGGCACGCTCCCGACTTCGGACAGCAGTTCGTCCAGCATCGCGCATCGCGCTGCCACGGATGGGCCGAAGCCTTCGACTTTCAGCAGGGTCAGCGATGCCCCGCTGTCCGCCTGCCCTGGAATATGCGCGGCGGCCGACACGTCAGCCTGCGAACCGAGCGCGCGCGACATCAGCCGTACCGCATCGGCGGCGGTTAGCCCTTCGACGGCTTTCGTCACCGACAGGCGGGCGCGCGGCAGAACCTTCAGCGTCACCTCGGTCAGGGCAACAAGCCGCCCCCAACTGCCGCTGACCAATTTCGAGAGATCATAGCCGGTCACATTCTTGACCACCTTGGCCCCGGCGATGAAGGGTTCGCCCCGTCCGGATACCGCCCGGAAGCCAAGCAGATGGTCGCGGGCGCCGCCTTGCGACACGCGTTGCGACCCGGCGACGCCGGCGGCGATGACCCCGCCGATCGTGCTGGTGCCGGTCGGCTGGCCGAAGATCGGGCCGTGATCGAACGGCGCGAACGCCAGTTTCTGCTCATGGCGCGCAACCAGCGCCTCGACTTCGGCGAGCGGCGTGCCCGCCCGGACGGTCAGAACCAGCTCCGCCGGATCATAGTCCACGATGCCGGAAAAGCCGCGCATGTCGAGGCGGCGGGCATTTTCCATGTCGCGCCCGACGCCCGCCTTGGTCGCGCCGCCGGTAACTGCCAGCTTTTCCGCGTCGCGTGTCGCCTGGGCGATCACATCGCACAGATCGCCTTCCGACTGAGGCATGAATGCGTTGGTCATCGAAACCCTGTTAGAAGCGCGGCAGATCGGGGAAGGGGAGCTGTCCTTGATGGACGTGCATGCGGCCCAGTTCCGCGCAGCGATGCAATGTCGGAAACACCTTGCCGGGATTGAGCAGCAATTCGGGGTCGAAGGCGCATTTGACCCGCTGCTGATGGGCAAGGTCGACGTCCGAATACATCTCCGGCATCAGGTCGCGTTTTTCAACGCCCACGCCATGCTCGCCGGTCAGCACGCCGCCCACCTCCACGCACAGCCGCAATATGTCGTTGCCGAAGGCTTCGGCCCGGTCGAGTTCGCCATCCTTGTTCGCGTCGTAGAGAATCAGCGGGTGCAGATTGCCGTCGCCGGCATGAAAGACATTGGCGACACCCAGTCCATAATGATCCGACAATTGCCGCATGCGTTGCAGGACTTCCGGCAGCCGACGGCGCGGTATGGTCCCGTCCATGCAATAATAATCGGGCGCAAGGCGACCGACGGCGGGAAACGCCGCCTTGCGTCCGGCCCAGAAGGCCATGCGTTCGGCTTCGTCCTGGGAAATGCGGCAGGACACCGCGCCATTGTCATTGGCGATGCGCTCCACCTCTTCGATCAGATGATCGCATTCGGCGGCGGGACCGTCCAGCTCGACGATCAGAAGCGCTTCCACGTCGAGTGGGTATCCCACCTGAACGAAGGCTTCGGCCGCATGGATGGCGGGCCTGTCCATCATTTCCATGCCGGCGGGAATGATGCCCTCGGCAATCACGTCGGCCACGCATTGTCCGGCGCCCTCGACGGTCGAAAAGCCGATCATCAGCGCCCGCGCGGTCTG
>Ga0207674_10002841_pt1 | contig 21530 bp, 25 predicted proteins | sample KBSCornC72_FD_184303 | JGI IMG/M metagenome (GOLD analysis project Ga0207674, IMG submission 184303) | Corn rhizosphere microbial communities from Kellogg Biological Station, Michigan, USA - KBS Corn C7-2 (SPAdes) (version 2) | ecosystem: Host-associated > Plants > Roots > Rhizosphere > Soil ...
TGACCTCGCTGCTGGCCCACCGCGGCGGTCTCCACCAAGGCAAAGCCCACTGGCTGGATCTTCCCCTTCAGCCGCTTCCGCCATGCATAAAACGACGGGTCGCCTACTCCGTTCTCCTCACAGAGCGCCTTTACCGTCTTCCCACTTTGCTGCTGACGGGCAATCAGCTCGCCCCAGTGCTTCCTTCGCTCCGCCACCCGCTCTTGGTTGCTCTTGCCACCACTATGCGCCCGTCAACTCCCTGCGGGCTAGTGGTGTTCATAGGATGCTTACTATGCACGAACCATGATGGCGACCCTGACCAACGGATCGGCGCGCTCAGGCTACATCCCACACGATGCCGGTTATGGCATGTATACATTTGAGGTTCTGTCTTCCCGTTTGCAGGCGGGCTGTGCAGAGTCTGCGATCGTCAATGGAATTCTGGATCTTATGGAGCAGTCCAGCAGGTAGCCGAGCTCAACAACTTTCCAATTAGCTTAGGCGTCCACGCCACCTAAATGTAGTCGAAAATGTAGATACCCGAAGCCAGACAGGCTGATTTTTTGCCGGCTGATCGATCTACAACTCCCACGTTATCAATGCCACTTGGTCAGTCCACTGCACCGGAGGCAGGTGCGCGGTGCCTTCCCCGCCGCTTGTTTGACGCAAGAATAATGCTGAGAATAAAGGATTTGGTCGGGGCGGCGAGATTCGAACTCACGACCCCCTGCGCCCAAGGCAGGTGCGCTACCAGGCTGCGCTACGCCCCGACATTGTACATCTTTGATTCTAAACCACTTTCCAAGGAGAAGCAATGGCTCGAATCCTAACCGTGCCAAAACCTGCTACCGAGCTGAAACCTTGGTAAAACTCCAGAGCTGTGAAATCAGTGCCTTACCGCGATCGGGAGTCGGACTGATTCTGTTGTTTATGCCTCGTTTGAGCGCACCTGTTTTACAACGGCGCAGAGAAGGAGTCGTTGTTGGACGCGGGGAGCCGCGTCATGGTCTCAGGTAAGTCTATTACGCCCGACCAAACGGACGACCGTCGCTTTGACAGCTGCTGATCATTGAAGAACCCACCGCAAGTCGCATCTCTTCGTGGGCATTACGGGTGATGATCGCCGTCAGACGAAATCGTAGTCTATCGAGATTCGCTGAATCGGACCATCGCTTTCGATGGATAGGACGATACCGCGGAAGTGTTTTTGGCGCTTTCGGCGGCGGTTGCTTTTGCTGAAGCGTTAGTCCGTCTTCCGACAAGGTCAGGAGACATCGCTCGTGCTGGATGTGGTACATGAAGCGTATGCCGTGTTCCGCCAGAAATCAGCTTGTCGGAAGAGTGGCCTCTGTTGGGCTCGGCGACATCATGGGGCATGTCGCGGTCCGCATCGGCAACGCCACCATGGAGAGTGTGATCACCCGAGGGAGTTGGGCCTTAAAAAGGGCGATACGACCACGGTCGTGCTCAAATCCAATCCGGGTCAGCCGGGAGTGGAAAGAAGCAGTGCTGCACGCGCGCATTTCTCTTGGACTGAACTGTTGGTGGCGCGCCGCTTCGCTGTTTCGAGCATGCACAGATGGACGCGGCTGGATGAATCGCACGGCTTCCGCGCGAGCCGGCGTTTGTTTCAGACCTGCGCTTCGCTCAACTTCCTCTTGACCTGCTTCAAGTCAGCCACCAGACCCTGGTAGTGCTGGTGGCGCTGTTCCTCGTCGGGGGCACGAAGAACCGCGGAAGGATGAATCGTCGCAGTGACATAAGGAGCCCAGGCGTGGGTGGTGAATTTTCCGTGCTCTTTGGTGAGCCGATAAGCCGAACCCAGCAGTGATTGTGCCGCTGTTGCGCCCAGGCACACGATCATTCTCGGCTTGATCAGAGAAATCTCGGCCTCGAGCCACGGACGGCACGCGTCAATCTCCGCCGTGTTCGGTTTCTTATGGATCCGGCGTTTGCCCCGTTCCTCGAATTTGAAGTGCTTGACGACGTTGGTGACGTATACGGTGGCTCGGTCGATGCCGGCCTCGCCCAGGGCGCGGTCGAAGAGCTTGCCTGCCGGGCCAACAAAGGGAAGGCCTTGTAGATCTTCTTCGTTGCCGGGCTGTTCGCCAATGAATACGACGCTAGACGCACGCGGCCCGGAGCCCGGCACGGCCTGAGTAGCATGCAAATATAGATCGCAGGCTTTGCACCGGCCTACGGCGGTGCGAAGTGCAGGAAGCGTTCTGGGGGCGGGACGGGTCACTTACCAGGTCTTTGTGTGTGCAATTGCCGGACCAATGCTTCTAGAGGAAACAACAATCCAGGCCATTTACCTTTTGCGTAAAGGATTCAGTTTCGGCGGACGTGTTCCGCGCCGCACTGTGCCCGCCACCGTCACATAGGACAACTCTTCGCCGGACCGGACACAGCGCAGCATCAATCCTCCGCGACTCATGTCCCCACGGCCGACAAACTCCTGCGGGAAGAGTAGATGTTCCCCAAACACGTCCAGCAGTGTCCGCGTGTATTTATCGGTTGCGATGCTACCGAGCAGAATATATTGGCAGGAGGAGCCATAGCACCGGTGCAACTGCGCCGCATCGCGAAGAAACGGGCCGGTAAAAGCTTCATTACCGGCTTCGATGGGAACTTTCGCAACGGTTCGAAGCTGGTCGAGGGTCAGGATCGTTTCCGGCGGTACGAGTCCCAAACCTGGAACGATCACCACGGCGGGCGATACACCTTCGGGAGCCGCTCCAAACACCTCGCTGTACGCTTGCTTGCCCCGAAAATACAAGCCGCTGATGAAACTATAGATCTCCGCGACCGTGGCCGCCCCTCCACGAAGGCGCACGGCCAAATCGAACTCCGCCTGTTCTCTCATCAGCATCACGGAGCGTGGACCGCCGATTCGCGCGGGCGAAAGGAGGAACACCCGGGGAAACCGCATCCCGCTCAAGCGGACTTGCGGAGGAGCGTCAGTGGTGATTTGGTCGCGACTTCCACTTGATCCATGCGGCATTGCAGAGGAGCCTTGTCCGGGCGCCACCGAAGGAATTTGGTTCCATGTCGGAATCGTCCCGAGGTGAAGTGATCGTAGCGCACTTCTACCACCAGCTTCGGACTGAGAGCTTTCCATTCGGCCGATCGTTCCGAGCTCCAGCGGCTCGGCCCGCCCGGAGCACGTCCCGTGAAGCCAACGCCAGCGGAGCCCTGAGTTCCCACCAGGGCCTCCAATTTCCGGGTGAGAGCCGGCAGGCTGGTGTGTTCCATCGACGAAGTGAATCCTACATGATGCAGAAGACCGTCGCTATCGTACAAACCGAGCAACAGAGAACCGGCCAGCTTGGTCTTCGCCCCGTAGCGAAACCCTCCTACCACGCAGTCCACCGTCCGCAGGTTCTTGATCTTCTGCATCGCTCGTTCGCCTGGTGAATACGGCGCATCCAAGGGTTTGGCGATCAAACCATCCAGCTGTCCGCGCATGGTTTTCAGCCATTGCCTGGCTACCTTGATGTCGGCCGTCGCGGGCGATAGCAAAAACATCGAATTTCCGCGCAGGTATTCCGCCGCGAACGCTTCCAGCTTGGTCCGGCGTTGTGCCAGCGTTTGGCCGATTAGCGACCGCCCCTTGGAATCTACCAGCAGATCGAAGAGCACGAATTTCGCGGGCGTTTCTATCGAGAGCTTCGCGACTCTGCTCTCGGCCGGGTGGATCCGCTGAAGCAGATCGTCGAAAGACAGCTTTTCGTTGACTAGAACGATGAGCTCACCGTCCAGAACGAACTTGTCGGGTTTCAGTTTGCCCAAGGCGGCCACCAGCTCAGGGAAGTAGCGGGTGAGCGATTGGGCTGACTTGGATTGCAGCTCGACGGAACGTCCTTCGCGAAACGCGACGCACCGGAAGCCATCCCACTTCGGTTCGTACTGCCAGTTCGATCCGGTCGGTATTTGTTCCACGCTTTTGGCTTCCATGGGGAAAAACGGTCGCGCGATCGGAAGCTTTGATTTCACGGATGGACACCTTGGTGCGAACCCAGGTTGAATCGATTCTTCTGCAGGAGTAGCGGGCGAAACAGATCGCCGGTCTTATCCAGGCGCTGCTTCATATTATCGATTCGAAAATCCTCTATTGCGATTCCATGTTCCAGTTCTTCCCATGTGACCGGCGCCGAGACCGGAGCCCGCGGCTTAGGCCGTACCGAATACACGGAGGCGAGCGTACGGCCCCAAGCGTTTTGGTTATAGTCCACCAGAACCCTCTTGGGAGTTCGCTTTGCCACGCGATATTCCGATTCCAGAATCTTGGGATGCTTCTCTACCACGCTCAACGCGAGGGCTTTGGCAAAAGTCCACACTTCCTTCTGCAGGGGACCTCGCACGATCGGAACATAAACATGTACGCCGCGGGAGCCCGTGGTCTTGGGATAACTCCTGATCTTGAGCGCGTCCAGCGCATCACGTATCAGCAGGGCAGCCTCAAGGACCATTGGGAACTTCGCGCCGGGCGTCGGATCCAGGTCGAAATGGAGGTAATCCGGCCGATCCACATCGTCGCAGCGCGCATACCAGGGATTAAGATCGATGCACCCGAGGTTGACTACCCAGAGCAGACTGGCCAAGTCGTTAATCACTGGAAAATCGACCAGGTTTGCGGAAGGATGCTGGATCTCACACACGGGCACCCAGTCGGGTCGCACCGCAGGAGCACGTTTTTGAAAGAAGAACTTACCGAATGCGCCATCGGGATAGCGCTTCATCACCATGGCTCGAGACTCGATGTGAGGCAGCAGATAGCCGGAAACGTCAGCGTAGTATTGAAGCAAGTCCCGTTTAGTGATCTGGTCTTCCGGCCAGAATACCTTCGACAAATTCGTCAGGGCGACCGATTTTCCATGGATGGTTACGGTGGCGTCCTTACCGCTGGGTATCGCAACGCCGGATTCCCTGCGGGCCAAAGCGCTGCGAGGGGCCGCTCCGTTGCGGAATGTGCTTTTATGTTTCACGGGAGCCGCGATGGCATTGGACATCGGAGCAAAAGTCTCCCTTGTTCTTTGATCCCGGTGTCTGGAATTCGTTTCCCGCGACGTAGATGGCGAAGAACTATTTGGAAACGTCGGTTCAATGCTCCATCGCGTTTCGCGGCTTAGGAACGAGTTTGCTTCTGAGGATCGCCCTTGGAGGCCTTCAAAACATCGCCTCCATTGGTTTTGGCGATCTCAGCCAACAGTCTTTTCGACACGGCGGAACGCGGTTTTTCGGCCACGATATCCTTGGTGGAGGCGTAACCGTCGCGGTGCTTGATCAGCAGCCATTTGGTTCGCGGAGAACCACCAATGACGGTGCGGACAAGGGCCCAAGAGCCTCGAAGCTTGGCGCCAAATAGAGAGAACTTCAGTTGCCCTTCGCGAAGAGATCGATCGACATCCTTGTCGTCCGGCACCCAATAGCCGCGATCCCAAACCATCACGGTCCCTCCGCCGTACTGGCCTTCCGGAATGACGCCCTCAAAGCCGCCGTACTCCAGAGGATGGTCTTCCACCGGCATTGCCAGGCGCTTCACTGAAGGATCCAGGGATGGACCCTTGGGAACGGCCCAGGAAAGCAGGACTCCGTTCCACTCCAGTCGAAAATCGTAGTGCAAATGGCTCGCTTGGTGCTTTTGCACTACGAACGACAAATCTTTAGACGAAGGTTCAGGTTGCGAGGCGCCTTTGGGCTCCGGAGTAGCCTTGAAATCCCGTTTATCCCGATACTTGGTCAGGCTCAAGCTATTTGCTCCAGTTCACCATCAGCTTGCCAGCGCCCATGTTCGGACTTTCGAAATCCGCCTGCAAGGCTTGCGGCGCGCACGGGGTTGACTGGGCGCGCAAGTTAGGAGAATGAAACTCCTTCAGCAAAGCAAGCATCGCCGCCTCGTGACCGCGAAGCTGGGTTCTGACTAGCTTCCCGCGCGAAATCCGAAACATCTTCTCGGATAGGTAGCTTTCAACCACTGCCGGATGAATGTAATATTTACGGCAAGTCGCCGGACGATTTCTCAGTTGACTCGCGGTTTCTTTCACGGCAGACAGGTTCTTGGCCTCGGTTTTAGAATTGAATCCCGGACGCGCTCGCCGTCGGCTGCAAGGTACACAAATCCACGTCCGCGCTTCCGGCGAACAATGCCGGGTCCGGCTTCTCCGCGTACGTAGCGCAATCCGCCATCGTGGGCAGAATCAATAGGATCTGTACGAATAGCGCCGAGTCTCTTACTCATTGACCCACTTCCTGCCGTGCTTCTATTTGGCTCTGAGGGTCAAGAAGCCTTCTTGCGCGGAGTTCTGGCGCCGGCCTTTCGCGCCTCACTAAGTGCGATAGCTACGGCCTGCTTGCGGCTTTTAACCTTGCCGCCACTGCCCGACTTAAGGTCGCCCTCCTTGTACTCCTTCATGACCTTGTGAACTTTTCGTTTGCCTGTAGAGTTTGATGATGACTTTGCCATGCCGAACATTCTCCTTCTCCGCACAAGCAATTCAAGCGCCACTTTGTGGCGGGAGCCCGTCCAGATCCTCATCCAACTCTGCGCCGCGCGGTCGCAGCCCGGTGCGGAGCGATCACTGCACCGTCAAATCGTCGGTGACGGAAAACGCATCTCTGACTTCCATGGCGCGGTCGTAAATAACATTGCGGTCCATCTCACTATCGACTACCCCTTTTAGCGTGATGTTTCCGTTGTTCACCAGGAGGCGAATGGGCGGCTGCACCCGGATCAGACGGTATCTGTTAAGCGCGCTGTCCCGATAAATCGAGCGGAACAAGCGTAATCGGATGTTATCGTCGAACTGAGAAAGAGGAAGCACCTCAATCTGATCGTTCACCGTTTTTACGCCAGCCAGGTGCTTCATGGCGCTCAGCGCGTCGCGCCTGAGTACATAATTGCTGGCCTGACCCGAAAGCGTTACCGCGTCGACGTCGACACTGAACGGAAGATAGTCGAAAACGCCGTAGTAAGGGAGCTTAAGAAGTTCGTGCCGGACTTGATCTTCCAGCGGCGACGGTGGAGTTTGAGCCTCGGCGCGGTTTACGGCCGCAAAAGCTAAGAGTGGGCCAACGGCAAGCAGGGCGCGGCCGCTCAGTTTAAAAGAAGAAGTAAACATGACGTTGCTATGGCACGCGCTGTTTGCCAATTGAAAACGCCTGAAAAACCGCATTATTGTTAGCAGCGAGTTGGCTGTTTCCAACTGTCCGGTGGTTTTCCACCACCACCGAATCTCGGAGAAGGCCTGGATGCTGCCGCTATAATTGGAGCTGATCGGAGCTGCTTCCTTGTCATCCAATGTCCCTCTAGACGAAGTACGAACTCGCCTCGCCGAGGTTGCCCGCAACTTGGGAATCGGCCGGATCCGGCGCCACATTTTCCTGTGCGCCGAACAGACCAAACCCAAATGTGCTCCGCCCGAGATTTCGGGTCCGTCCTGGGATTACCTCAAGAGGCGGCTGACCGAAACAGGTTTAAGCCCAAAGAAGTCGACCGGCGCCGAGGGCTGCGTGTATCGGACCAAGGCGAACTGCCTTCGGATCTGCGAGCACGGACCCATTGCCGTGGTCTATCCCGACGGTGTTTGGTATCACTCGGCCACTCCCGAAGTCCTCGAACGCATCTTGCAGGAACACCTGATCGGCGGCAAGCCGGTCGAGGACTTCGTCTTTGCCGTGAATCCGCTTCCACCTGCTATAGGTGATCCGCTACCCTCTTTAAAGGAGTCGACCCCATGAGTTCGAAACCAACTTCTAAGAGCTCTTTCCCTCACCTCAGCCGCCGCGATTTTGTCGCCACCAGCCTGGCGGTGCCGGCGGGACTCGCCGGTCTGATGGCCAGTCCTCAAGCTGTCGCCGCCACGGGCGGACCGGCGCTCGATATCGCCGAGTGGAGCTTCTTCTGGGTGGGTGTTGAACGCGCGACATTGCCCGGCGCCACCAGTCCCATCGTCAACGGCGAACAGATGTACGTCGAGTATCAGATTCCCGCCAAGGTCAGGCATCCTTATCCGATCGTGCTGGTGCACGGCGGAGGCGGTCAGGGTCTGGATTGGATGGGCACACCCGACGGCCGTCGCGGCTGGGCCACGATGCTGCTGGAGGAAGGCTACAAAGTTTACGTCGTCGATCGCCCCGGTCACGGCCGTTCGCCGTATCATCCGGATCTGCATGGCGGCTGGCCGCCCGCGCAAACCCTTGAGTCCATCTCGAATCTGTTTACCCCGCAGAGAGCCAACCTTCCCCCTGGCGGCCCCGGTGGACGTGGCGGAGGTTTCGGAAATTCGCCCAATGCCAAGCTGCACAATCAGTGGCCGGGAACCGGCGCAGTAGGCAGCCCGGAGCTGACCCAGCTAGTTGCCTCGCAAGGCGGATCGTTTGGCAACGGGATGGGACTGATTAAGGATTCCCAGGTCAGCGTCTGGCAGAAGAATGGCGCGGAAATGCTGGACAAGATCGGTCCCGCCATCATCATGACCCACTCCGCCGGGGGACCCTTCGGTTTCTACGTTCTGGAAGCGCGGCCCACGCTGGTCAAAGGGATCGTGGTGGTCGAAGGAGCCCAGGGCTCAGCTGTTTTCGGTCCGAATCGCTGGGGCTTGATCAACCTGCCGGTGGAACTCGATCCGCCGGTGGCCGATCCTACGCAAGTCAAGATGAAGCAAGTGAAGCCGACGGAGGCAGACGCTAAGCTCGGTATCCAGCCTTACAACATCCAGGAGGAACCGGCGCACAAGCTCAAGAACTGGAGAGATTGCGCGATTTGCATCTACACGTCCGAGGCGTCTTTCATTACCCCCAATCCCGGCGCGGTTGCGTTCCTGAAGCAGGCGGGTGTTCGCGCTGAAGAAATCCGCCTGGCCGATCTTGGTATTCACGGCAACGGCCACCTGATGATGGGCGAAAAGAATAACCGCGAAACGCTGAAGCCGATCCTGAGTTGGCTCGATAAGAACGTGAATGGGCGTGCTCCGCTGCCCAAGACCGCGCCCAGGAAGAAGACCGACGATACCACCGCGATGAAACTCGCCGACCAGGGATATTTCTGGGTCGGCATGGAAGAGAAAAAGGAGCAGTCGGGTACGATACTCGTCGGGCAGACCTTCGTGCAATACCTGAAGCCTGAGCAGAAGCGGCATCGATTTCCGGTAGTGTTGATCCACGGCGGCGCAGGGCAGGGCACCCACTATATGGGCATCGGCGGCAACGCCGGCTGGGCGCATTACTTCGTGCAGGCGGGCTACGACACCTACATCACGGATCGCGTCGGTCACGGCCGTGCGATTTATCATCCCGACGCTTTAGGACCCATTGGTCCGGTGTTTAACTACGCGAGCGTGACGGTCGACTTCAAGCGGGCGGCGGTCGAGCCCAATCGCCGCTGGGTGGGAACCGGCGACGTCGGCGATCCTCTCATCGATCAGTTCCAGGCCGGGCAGAACTCAACTCCAACCGACAATGCTCTGGCGCAGAAGTTGTGGGCGCGGGCCGGCGGTGAGTTGCTGGATAAAATCGGACCCGCGATTGTCATGGTCCACTCCGCTGGCGGCCCGGCCAGTTGGCTGATCGCTAATGAACGCCCTGGTATGGTGAAGGCGATTCTGAATGTCGAGGGTGCTAGTCCGATGTTGCCGGGGGCTTGGCCGTTGACCGCGATTCCCCTGGCCTACGATCCGCCGGTATCGGACCCGTCGCAATTCGTCATGAAGGATGGGCTTCAAGCTGACGGGTCGGTGAAGAAGCTCAAGAACCTGCAAGGCATCCCCATCACCTACATCGTGGCGGAACGCTCCACGCGCCGAGCCGAGCCGGTGGTGGCGTTCCTCAAGCAGGCCGGCTGCGATGCCGAGGCGTTAAACCTGAAGGACAAGGGCATCTTCGGAAACGGCCACTTCATGATGCTCGAGAGCAATCGCAAGGTGGTGTTCGAGGCAATTCGTGGGTGGCTCGAAGCCAAGGTCCCGCCCAAGGCGTGACGTCTCCAGTCAGGCTGGCGTCATTTCGTGTCAGTCAGCGCTTAGATCTGCTGATGGCGGAGGGCTAAAAGGGGACAGACGAAATTTTTGTAGAGGTCGAGCACGCCCGGCCCCATTAATTCTTCAGCCCCGGCAATCCCGACACGGGACCCACGTACGCCAGTAGCCGCCCGGCGGTGATCGCGCCGATCCAGCAAGTCAGCGAGAGCCAGGCCAAGCCTTTGGCCTTACTCGTGATCGGAGCCAGATCCAGCTGCGGATCTCCGAACACCTTCTTCCGCATGATTTTCAAGACGACGATCCCGGAAAACACGAAGACCATCTTTATGCCAAAGTCCGGATTGGTCCCCTTGGTCGTGGCATCTCCCATCAGCAGGCAGGTGCCGGTCACTGCGTTGAGCGCAAATCCCCACCACATCCAGGGAAATAACTTCTCCATCGGCTTGATCGGAATCTTCGGTGCAAAGCCCAGAAGTCGCAGAGAAATGACGAAGGCGAAACCCGCCACCAAAGCCATCCCGATGCCGTGCAGGAATAAAATTGTGGCGTAGGGAGTCTGCAGCACCCACATGCTGAACGGCCACTGTTCGATCTTTGCAAGAAGCTCCGTGTACAATTTAGTCCCTTTTCCCGGCCGCGCTTTTGTCGATCAAGTAGCCCACCAGGCCAAGCGCCGCGACAGCGCCGATAACGATCGTCACCACCATCACAGGTAAGAGCATTAGAATGATTGCCCGAGGAATGGCAACATGCGTCCGCAGAAGATCACGCCGATCACCAGCACGAATGCGGAGGCCGCGACAAACTTAGCCACCGGTGGCGCATCGTCGCCCGGGCCCAACTCCCAGGGCTCGTCGAAGATCGTGAAGTACAGTACGTTGAGCCCCGCCAGCATCATCAAGGCCAGCTTCCATTGGAAAACTTTATTGGTGGTGTACTGATCGTAAGCCGCCACAAAGAAGAACATGCCCGTGATCATGTTGATGCCGAATCCCAGAACGCCCCAGGGCAGCAGCCGGTGCAAAGCGCTGAACGGGATGCTTTTCATCATCCCCAGCATGCGCAGATCCACGAAGGAGGCAATTCCGAACAGCAGGCACAATCCGACAAAGTGAAGCGTCTCGCAGGTGGCCCAAACCCAGGTTTTCTCTACCACGAACGATGCCACCCTGCGGCCCAAAGGTTGCTCTCCGGCGGCCTGCGCCGCGGCCGCTTCCTGGGCCGACATGATTTCCGGGTGCCGGATCTCCCCTCCTATGTTCGCGGCTTGCGCCATCAAGCCGAAGGTGATTGCCGAGAGCAGCGCGACAGCCGTCAGGTTCCATGCCGGGAAATGCGCGATGCGCCGATACTGCCACAGGCCCAGCCAGGCAAAGGCTCCGGTGAATTGCATGAAAACGAATGCCAGCAGCGCCGCGCCCTCGTGCTTTTCGATCAGGGCTCTGGATACTCCGGCATCGATGCAAGGACCCGTTTTGGTCTGCGCCTTACAGATCACCTCCTGGGCGGCATTCCCGCTCATGTAAGTTGGCAGCGTCAAGAGTGCGATACCCAGGAAAACCACCATGCTGGCGCGCTTCAAATCATCCTTCCTGGCGGCCAAGCCAACCAGGAACAGGCCGATCCCGATGATCGTTCCAATCGTCGGGAAGTGATTTATTAAAAGGTGGATGTGGGCCAAATTCATAAATGACTCATAAACGACTCATAAGTGACAACTGGATATTGCACCCGGGCCGGTTCGAAGCAGCCCGGCTGACGATGCTATTTCGCGGTGCAGGCCGAGGGACTCCACTTTGATCCGTCCGGCTCTTTCTTGAAATGGGTGCTGGTGAGAAACTCCTGCGCCAGATATTGCGGATCGTTCACGATGGTGCTGACAATCAACAACGTCTCACCGTCCGGCTCCGTAACTTTATCGAAATTCTCCGTCAGCACGGTATTGGCGCTATACGGAACGCCGTTCTTGCGCAGATATCCCGGCTTGATATGGGTAGTGACGACGTGCAGCGACCCCGGCCGTACCGGTTGAGGACCGGCTTTTGCAGCTTCCGGGCCGCCCGTAAGTCCGGCTCCGCCGCCCGGCAGACCGAACACGCCCCGGCCGCGAGGAATCCCTTCCCAGGATGCGACCGAATAACCCTGATACCCTGCATCGCCCGACGCCGGCGGGGTCCCGCCGAAATGCAATAGGCGCGTCTGGGTTCCCGCGTCGAAATCGATCTTGAGCGTGTTATCGTCCTGCCATTCGATGTGCAGACGGCCGGGGACGCGCATAATCGCCGGTGCTCCGTAGGACTTGCATTGCTCGCCGGCGGCTTCATCCTTGGCCGGGTCCCACTCATTCGCCGCCTGCTTACCCTGGTTGTTGAGGGGCACGCTGGCGGTATCACCCTTAGCAGGCGTGACCATCCGATAGAGCCAGTCCTCGGTCACCAGAGAAACCCAGTATCCTGTCAGGTCGATGGGAGCTTGCGCGCGCGGAACAGTCGGCGCGGGCGGTGCACCACCGCGGCCTGCGCGTCCACCGCCTCCGCCTTTCCCCTGGCCGCCGCCTCCTCCTCCGCCCTGCGCGAAGATGAACACCGGTATCGCGAGCGAAAGCAGCAACGCCATCACCGACAGCCAAGGTTTGGTACGAGTTGTCTGGGTCATTCTCCCGCCTAGTTGGACAGCCTGTTGATCGGCTAGTTAAACGTCTGGTTCCCTACCGGCCAAGTCCATCCGTCCGACGGCCGGGTGATGCTGCGCATTCGCAGACGGTAATCATCGGCATTACGCCCCGGACTGCCGATCACTTTAACTTTGTCGCCGACTTTCAGGGAACCGGTGCGTACACCCTGTTGCGCCAGCTGCCCGGCAGCGCCCCACTCGATGGACCAGCGGATGGGTTCGCCGGTCTTGGGGTCCTTCCGCGTCGCATCTTCCACATGCACGAAGGAGTGCGGATTCCGTACCAGGAAAGCCACCAGCGTGCCTTCGATGGTCACAGGTGGCGCGTCTTCCAGATAGGTTCCCGCAAAGGAATGGTGCGCCGACATTGGAGTCGTCGCCATAAACATGAAACCGGCTGCCGCTGCGATGACCGCAAGCTTCGTTTTCATTAAGATAACCTCCACTCTAGCTCTGAAAATTCAAACTGCCCTGCCACATTGAAGCCTATCATGGGACTGTCGCAACCCATCGATTCGCTGACCGTCAGTGACCGGTCACTGACCGGGCCCTACTTTTTCGCGGACAGGCTCTTATATACCGCCTCTACAAACATATCCGTCGTCCACGGTCCCGTGGTCGAACCCCACCGTCCATCGTATTCAAAAGTCGGTTTAGCTTCCTTCACCTGTGCCAGCGTCTTCCCCTCTTTGATCATGTTCTGGACCCGGTCGCGGATGATGGTTACCATGTCGCGATATTCCAGCACATCATGCTCGTCCGTGAGCCGCCCATGGCCGGGGATCACGTAGGTCCCTCCCTCCTGCTCGTGCTTGGGGATGGTAATGTCCAGAACCACGTTCAGCGCCTTGATCACTCCATTGATGCTGCCGCCTTCGGCCAGGTTGATCATGGGATAGCTGTTCTCATTGAATATCTCGCCGGTGGCAAGTACGTCGGAGCGGCGGAAAAAGACCATGCTGTCGCCGTTGGTGTGGGCGGCCGGCTGGAACATCACGATCACCGGCTCCTCGTTGAAAAAGATTTCCTTCTGACCCTGGAAAAACGTGGTGGTCGGCAACAAGTCGGCATTGGCATCCGGCTTACCCTCGGCCGCCTTACTCATCAGGCGCAGCACGTTTTCGTGGGCCACGATGGTGGCTCCGTTCTCAAATGCCACCGCTCCCAGGTTCCCGCCGATCACCGGCGCGCCGGCCTTCGAAATCTTGGCGTTGCCGCCTACCTCGTCCGCATCCGCGCTGGTATTGATGATGTAGCGGATGGGCTTGTTGGTGAGCTTGCGGATCTCCGCGATGATCTTGTCGGAGACCTCGGCATATTGGGTGTTCACCACCAGCGCGCCGGAATCGCCGATCTGCAGCGCGGTGTTGGCTCCCGGGCCCACGATCATATACACGTTGCCCTGAACCTTGAGGGTGTGGACCTCCGCATTCGCCAGCGCCGGATCACCCGGAGCGGCCACTGCTTGCGGGGGCGCGCCCTGCTTCCCGCCCTTACCTTTCCCCTGGGCGTGGGCGACATTCGTCGGAGCGAACATCATCAAAAGGGCGGCAAGAGAGGCCGATGCGGCAAAGATAATCTTGGGCATTGCTGTTTTGTGAATCGTCACGCGGGTGGTCACTTTGCTGCGGCCTTCAGCTTCTTCTCGTATTCCGGATACATGGTTTCGGCGCCGCCTAAGGCCGCGCTCACCGGAATATGCCAGCGGTCGGCGAACTCGTGGAGAAATGGATTCTCGCCGGGCATGTAGCTCGGTACCTTCGTCAGGTCCGAGTTGGGCAGCTCTTCCACATATTCGCAGGGCCACAGCCAGTTTCCGCCTGAACTGGTGTTGAGCACGTAGTCTTCGCTCTTGATCAGAGGCTCGGTCAGATAGATCGGATCCGTTACCACGCTCACGTGCGTCAGGTGGTTGTCGTGCCGGATGAAATGTTCCACCAGCGTGATCTTATCGCTCGAAGGGATCCCGTTCCGACGGTGCCAGCCCTGTTTGATGTGATCGGTATACACCGTCAGGATGTTGCCTTCCCACTTGCCCGTCGAAAATCCCATCCAGGTATGCGCCGCATACTCAGGAGGATGCGGGCGGCCGTCCATATATATGGTGCGATTCTGCTCGTAGGTGCTGGTGTACTGCCGGATCGCGATCAGTTCCTGGGTCTGCGGATCGCGCTCTTCCCAGATGCGCAGCGCCAGGGGGCCGCGATAGATATAGGCCGCGGTATGAACCTGGCATTGGTGCTCGGGCAGTCCCAGGCGGTCTGGATCCCAACTCAAAGCCCATTGCCGTGCCGCGGCATTGATTGGAATACCGAGATAGTCCACCAGCTCAGGACCCGGGATGCGTTCCGCCTGATCTTCCTGGTATTGGGGATTCCAGGTACCCGATAAATCCATCTGGGCAAAAGCCGGACCAGTCATCAGCGCCGAACCCAAAAGAATAAGAGAACGAAGAATAAGAGAGCCTGAGATTTTGGCACGAGCGACGGGGACCACACTACCTCCCACAAACCTGGTTGAATCGGTACACAATAACACTACCATTCTATCGTAGTCAAGTTGCGTGCTTTCAGCGTAGTGCGGATGCATCCGAGACTGGAATTTGACGCTGTTTAGCCGCTGCGAGACGTGAACCTGATCGAGTTCCCGAAAGAAGCTCCCACGCCCCGGTCGTTTTGTGGAAGAATCTACTCCCAGGAGCCCAAACATGCGCCGACTCTTCGGTCCGTTCGCAATCCTGGTATTACTCGCGGCGTCCGGCGTCGCGCAAGCGCCTCCGACCGCTGCCAGGCAGCCTCCACCCGGTCCTCCAAAACCCGCGCCGCGTCACGTCGACGGCCGGATCGATTTCTCCGGACTCTGGCGGCCCGCTGACATCTACCTGATCGAAGACATCGCTTTGGGCCTCAAGCCCGGCGAGACGGTGCCCGTGAATGCCCAGGCTCTCGAAGTCATGCAGAAGCATCTCTCGAAAGACGATCCGGAGGCGAGTTGCCTGCCCACCGGCGTTCCACGCCAGGCTCCCTATCCTTGGAAGTTCGTGGAATCGCCGCCCTACATCTATATGCTGTTTGAGGGCAACATCCATAGCTACCGCCAGGTGTTCATGGACGGCCGCCCGCATCCCGCCGATCCGAATCCAACCTGGTACGGCCATTCCACCGGCCGCTGGGAAGATAAGGACACACTGGTCATCGACACGATCGGATTCAATGACCGGTTCTGGTTCGATTTTGTCGGCCATCCGCATACCGAGCAGCTCCATACGGTGGAGCGCTACTCGCGCCCTGAGCTCGCAAGTCTCACCGAGGAAGTTACCATTACCGATCCCGGCGCGTATACCCGGCCGTTCACCATCAATTCCAAGCATCGCCTGCTGCCAGGAGATGAACTGCTGGAATATATCTGCCAGGAGAACCAAAGGGACACCCAACATCTGATCGGCCCCGCCGGGCGCCCATAGTGGGAAAATCACAAATGAACATGCGAGCTCACTTCGTCACCGCGGCGTTATTCGCTCTCTCCGGGACCCTTTCCGCGCAGTGGTTCGATTACCCCACCAAGGGAATCCCACGGCTGCCGGACGGCAAGGCCAATCTGAACGCGCCCGCTCCCAAGACGCCAGATGGCAAACCCGACCTCTCCGGGGTCTGGCTGGGTGATCAGTGGTCGCCCGCGGGTCGCCGCCCGAATCCTCCAGGAGAAGGCCGGGGCGGCGGTGGTCGCGGCGGAGGCGGTCGCGGTGGAGGTGCGCCGGAGATGCTGCCCTGGGCCCAGAGAGTTTTTGACGAGCGACGGGCGACCTCGCTTCGTGACGATCCGGAAGCCCGCTGCATGCCTCAGGGTGTTCCCAAGGCCAGCACTCTGCCTTATCCGTTTGAAATCGTGAACGCCAGTAACAAGACCCTGATCCTGTTCGAAATGTATTCTCTGCGCCGCCAAATCTTCACCGACGGCCGCGAGCTTCCTAAAGACGCGAAAGATTATGCGCAGCCCAGTTGGATGGGCTACTCGATCGGCAAGTGGGATGGCGACGAATTTGTGGTCACCACCGCCGGCATAAACGATCAGGTCTGGAATATCGATCTGGCCGGACACCCGCATTCCGATGCCTTGCGTATCACCGAGCGTTATCATCGGGTCGACTTCGGGCACATGGACGTCAACGTGACTATCGACGATCCCAAGACATACGCCAGTCAATGGACCATGCCAGTCATGCGGTACACGTTACTTCCGGACACGGATCTGTTCGAGTTCGTTTGCGAAAAGAATATCGATCCGCAACACATGGTGGGGAAATGAAATACTTTTTGATCTTCGTTGTGGCTGCTGCTCCACTGTTGGCGCATCATTCGTTTGCCGCCGAGTTCGACAACAAGAAACCTGTCGAGCTCAAGGGCACGCTGGTCGAGCTGGAATGGGTGAATCCCCACGCCTGGATTCATATGGAAGTGACCGACCCGTCCGGCAAGGTCACCAAGTGGGATTGCGAGCTGGGCAGTCCCAATCTCCTCATGCGGAATGGATGGCGCAGGGATTCGCTCAAGAAGGGCGACGTCATTATCGTCAGCGGCTCACAGGCTAAGGACGGATCAAACCTGGCCAACGCTCGGACGGTTTCCTTCGCCGATGGCAAGCGCGTCTTCAACGCGGGCTCATCGGGCGATCCGGGTACTCCGGGCGCGCTCACGCAGTAGGTTAATCCCCCCCCACCGCAATCCGCGCACTCAAGTCTCCCAAGAGGGCTTGACCCGTAGTCAACTACGGGTTCTAGACTGGTGAGAAGGGCGTGACATGACGACACTGAGGATCGGCGAGCTGGCAAACCGCGGCAGCGTCAATTTGGAGACCGTTCGCTATTACGAACGCGAAGGACTGATGCGGCCGCCGAAACGGACACCATCCGGTCACCGGGCCTATTTGCCGGCAGACCTGCTCCGTCTGCGATTCATCAAACGATCGCAGGCGCTCGGGTTTACCTTAATTGAGATTAAGGAACTGCTCGCGCTTAAGGTGACGCCCAACCAGCCGTGCATCGATGTGGTGCGTCAGATCGAAGCGAAAGAGCTTGAGATCAGAGCGAAAGTCAGCCATCTGCAAGCCATCCAGCGCACACTTCGTAAGATGAAGGCATCCTGTGAAGGACGGTGCGCCGTGAGTGAGTGTCCGATCCTAGAAAGCTTGGATTCGGAACGCCCCTGATGAGGGCGAGCATCACATTGCTGGTCCTGATCGGCATGTTAGTTCCAGCTTTCTCACAAGAACTGCAACGCGCGACGATTCGCGTCACGGTGAAAGCAGAAGCCGGGCCAGTAACGGGGGCGGTCGTGGTCATGAATGAGACCCCAACTACCACAGACCAGAGCGGCCTAGCTACCGCCACAGTGCCTTTAGGGAAAGTGGAAGTCAGCGTCTCAAAGGAAGGATACTTTCCCGCGAAGGCGTCGCTCTCAGTGGATGAAGCCCGCGAGTGGCAGATCACCGTCGATCTTAAGCCGCAAGAGAAAACAGAAGAAGAGGTAACGGTGTTCGCCACCCGAACCGACACCAAAGTTCAGGATTCACCCACACGCGTCGAAGTGATCAGCCAGGAAGAGATTGAGGAAGAGTCGATGATGACGCCGGGCAACATCGTCATGATGCTCAACGAAATGGGTGGCCTCCGGGTTCAGACGACTTCGCCCTCGCTGGGCGCGGCGAGTGTACGCATTCAAGGAATGCGCGGGCGGTACACGGCTTTCCTGGGCGACGGCCTACCATTGTTCGGGCAGGCAGGCGGCGGCCTTGGTCTTTTGCAAATTCCTCCCGTCGATCTTGGCCAAGTCGAAGTGATCAAGGGCGTTGCTTCGGCCCTGTACGGCGCGGGAGCGATGGCCGGAGTCGTGAATTTAATTTCCCGGCGCCCGACCTCAGAGCCGGTTCATGAAGTTCTTTTCAATCGCTCCACTCGGGGCGCTACCGATGCTTCGGTCTTTCTCGCATCGCAGCTAACACCACACTGGGGCATATCGTTGCTCGGAAGCGGGGACTGGCAGCAGCGAAACGATATCGACCATGACGGATGGGCGGATCTCGCCGGATATTCTCGGGGCGTCGTTCGCCCGAGGTTGTTCTGGGACGACGGCAACGGATGGACAGGGTTTCTCACGGGCGGGTTCACTTACGAGAATCGGAACGGCGGGACACTTCCCGGAGCGGTTGTACCGGCAACCGGCCTGCCTTATACGGAGGCTCTAGACACCCACCGGTATGACATAGGCGGGAACATTCAGAAGGTCGTCAAGGAGCGTTACGTCATCAGTGCTCGGTTCGCCGCGTCCCTGCAGGATCATGATCATCGTTTCGGTGACGTCCGGGAACGGGATCGGCACGGGCTGCTGTTTGGTGAATTGACCGCACGCGGCACGTTTCATCGCAACACCTGGGTTGTCGGCGCTGCTGTCGAGCGAGAGGTCTTTCTCCCACGTGATGTTTCGCAGTTAACTTACCGGTACACAACTCCCGGCGTGTTCGTGCAGGACGATTTTGAGCTCGCGCGTTGGCTTTCGGTCTCGGCGAGCGGGCGCGTCGACTTCCAAAATCAATACGGCACGTTCTTTAGTCCGCGAGTTTCCGCTCTCATCCGCTGGCGCGGCTGGACCAGCCGTCTCTCGGCTGGGCAGGGATTCTTCGCGCCGACGCCGCTGACCGAAGAAACCGAGGCTGCGGGCCTCACTCGGCTGGCAATTCCCAAGCCTCTCGTGGCCGAGCGCGGCCGCAGCTATTCCGTCGATCTTTCCCGGAAGATCGGGCCGGCCTACTATAGTGTCACGTTATTTGATTCCACCGTGAATCATCCCATCGATGTTGAACGAGGGAACGTCTACCAGCTGGTAAATCTATCCGAGCCGACCCACAACATTGGAGCGGAATTTCTCAGCACTTTAAGAAAAGCGGCCTTCTCAGCCACGCTCAATTACACCTATGTGCACTCACGCCAGTTCGAGTTCGGCCAACGCGTCGATACTCCGCTGACGCCGCGCCAGAGTTTAGGGATCGTCGGCATATGGGAAAAGGAAAAAGCTGGTCGAATCGGAGTGGAGGGCTACTACACGGGTGTCCAACGTCTCGAAGACAACCCCTATCGCACTGAATCAAAACCTTACGTGCTCTTCGGCTTCCTTGCCGAGCACCCGATTGGCCCGCTCAAACTCTTCGTAAACATCGAGAACCTCACCAATGTTCGTCAAACTCGCTGGGATCCGTTGCTCCGCCCGGATCGCGCCGTAGATGGCCGATGGACCGTGGACGCGTGGGCTCCGTTGGACGGTCGCGTCCTCAACGGGGGTATTCGCCTGAAATTCTAGGCCTGCCCGTGCAGTTTTACGCGTCTCCCCATACCTGCCGCGCTGTTTTCGCCACCAGGCCCAACTTGTTCCACTGCTCTTCTTCCGTCAGCAAATTTCCATCCATGGTCGATGCGAACCCGCACTGCGGGCTGAGCGCCAGGTTCTCCAGAGGGAGGTATTTGGTGGCTTCCTCGATGCGCCGAACCAATTGATCCGGAGGTTCCATGTGCGGAAGCTTGCTGCTGACCAATCCGAGCACTACGGTTTTGTTTCGAGGCACGAAGCGCAGCGGCTCGAAGGTGCCCGCGCGCTCCGACTCGTATTCGAGCAAGAACGCATCCACGTCGAGCTGGCTGAAAACCTTCTCGGCGATCGGATCGTAGCCGCCCTGGGCATACCATTGGCTGCGATTATTGCCGCGACAGAGATGAATCGCCAGCACCACGCCCTCTCGGTGCGCACCTTCCAGACACGTATTGTCCGCGCGAATGGCCTCACTCAGCGCATCATCCGGATGGACGCCCGTCTCATCGTGGACATATTGCCGCCACTTGGGATCGATGAAGTAGCTGTAACGCGGCGCATCAATCTGGATATACTTGACGCCGTCTTTAAGCAGAGCCTGAATCTCGGATTTGATGATCGGCACAATGTCCCACAGCAGTGCGGAGTGCGAGGCGTAGATTTTGTCGCTGATGCCCTTGCGATAGGAGATCGCCGGGAACTGATTGGCGCTGGGCAGAGTGATCTTGATGTCGCCGGGGGCATGTTGCTTCAGGAAGTCCACTTCATGCGACGTCATCCGCTTGGTCTGCCGGATTTTGTCGACTACGACTCCTGCCACCGGCCGCGAGGTCGGCGTGGCGGCCGCAGCACTTCCAGCCGCGCCTGCATTCTGCCAGTTGCGATCGATGGCGCTCTGCATATCGAGTCCTGAAACCGACTCATGGAAGTCGCTCATAAATCCGCGGCGGCGAAACTCGCCATCGGAGAAGATCTTGAACCCCAAGTCTTTCTGGCGTCCGAGAACGCGCAGGATTTGCTGGTCCTCCAGCTCCTTGAGTTTGTCGGCGGCGACGTCGCTCCGAATCGCCTCCAGAAGCTCGTTCGGACGCAGCAGGCTGCCGACCTGGTCGGCTCTATATTTGAAGGCCATGGTCTTCTATTCTAATTGCCCGCGGAAACGTGGTTGTGACCCTCAGACTTGGCGTTGCTAACCTGAGGAGGCGACGCAAATGACGCTATCGGTGGACCAAGACTCGCTCGCGGCGATTCGGCCGGAACTAACGCCTGGCGAGACGGTTCTCTGGGCTGCTCGTCCTCGAGATGGCTTTGTCTTCCACTGGAATGAAAACGAACCCCAGGTGCTGTTCAGCTTGATATGGGGTGGTTTCGCCATAGTCTGGGAAGCGTTCGCGATTTTGTCATTGTGGTTCACGCCACCTCACACGGCTCTATTCTGATGGTGCTAGTAAGCTGTCCCGGCGATTTTGTTAGGGCGGATCCTGCGAGTGGGATCGGTGTAGGTCCAGCAAAAAGGCTTGGCTGATTTGGAGTAGAGGCGGAT
>Ga0207674_10002844_pt1 | contig 21523 bp, 15 predicted proteins | sample KBSCornC72_FD_184303 | JGI IMG/M metagenome (GOLD analysis project Ga0207674, IMG submission 184303) | Corn rhizosphere microbial communities from Kellogg Biological Station, Michigan, USA - KBS Corn C7-2 (SPAdes) (version 2) | ecosystem: Host-associated > Plants > Roots > Rhizosphere > Soil ...
CGAAGTTGCGCCCTCCCCCAGCCTTGGCACGATCCTCATCGTCGAAGACGACCAGCGCATGCAGCGCGTGCTGCGCCGCATCTTCACCGAGGAGCGTTACACCGCCGTCGTCGCTCCCGATGGGAACGCAGCGCTCGAGCTGTTTCGCCGAGAACGCCCTCTCGCCGTCGTTCTTGACCTGATCCTCCCCCATGTCTCTGGCCGAGAACTGTGCCAGAGATTCAAGGCCCAGTCCAGCGAAACTCCAGTCATCATCCTCAGTGCGATTACTGAAGTTGCCGACAAGGTCCTCCTGCTTGAACTCGGGGCCGACGACTACGTCACCAAGCCCTTCAGCCCCCGTGAACTGACGGCCAGGGTTTACGCTGCCATCCGCCGCCAGCGCAAGCAAAGCCTGCCCACCGTCTATAGGTTCTCCGACTGCGAGATCGACTTCGATAAGATGACCGTCCACCGCAGCGGCAAACCGGTCGTCCTTACCGCGCACGAGTTCAAGCTACTGAAATTCTTCACTGAAAAAGCCGAGCGCGTCCTCACACGCGATGCCCTTCTCAATGAGGTATGGGGGTATAATTCGTATCCGACAACCCGGACCGTGGATAACCAGATCCTTAAGCTCCGTCAGAAACTCGAACCGGATCCGGCCAATCCCCGACATTTGTTGACTATCTACGGTGCCGGCTACAAGTTTGTCCCTTGACCCTGGAACCGGCATTCCATAACGATAGAGATCCCTTTCCCGGCTCAGTTAGCATAGGTCCCCGGAAAGGAATCCGGACCTATGCTCTTCTTCTGCTTGGCATGGCCGCCGTCACTCTCATCGTCACGAGCCTGTGCGCGCTGATCATCCGGCAACGTTGGCGGGGACAGATTACAGACGATCTCTCGCGCGATCTCGAACACTCGGTAATCTCGTTCCAGGACCTTCAGGACGAGCGATTCGCAGCCTTGGACCGCGAAAACGCCCTACTCGCCGACCTTCCTACCCTGAAGGCTCTGATGACCAGCGGTGATGACCTCACCATTCAGGACGGCGCCGTCACCTTCTGGGAGCTCAGTGGAACCGATCTCTTCGCTCTCGCGAACTCCAGCGGGCGTGTTGTCGCAACTTACTCCAAAACTCCAAAACAAAATTCGCACCTCCGCGATGGCCTGTCAGCGTTCCTGTCGTCGCAGGGCACGCGCTACCTTATCGATGGCCAGTCCCTCTACGCCTGTTCCCTGCGCCCTTTCTATCTCGGTACTGATCAGAACGGCACTCTCCTGGGCTACGTCATCATCGGCTCCTCCATCGAGCGCACCGTCCGCCAGATCAGCCAGCCAACAGGGGTGGAAGCCACTTTCCTGAGCGGCGGAAAAATCGTCGCCTCCACCCTCGCGCCATCTGATCAATCGGGCTTGGCCGCGAGCCCCTCTTTGTTTTCGGGCACCGCAAAGGCACCTACGGCGGTTCAACTCGGCGGTAGCCAGTTCCTTGCCGCCGCTGAGGACCTGTCATCCTCTGCCTCTTCACCTCTGCAACTCGTCGTGCTCAAGTCGCTGGAGCCCGCAAAACGTTCCATCGACGAGATGGATCGCATGGTGCTCAGCGCTGGCTTGCTCGCCCTTGTTTGCGGAACCATCTTGATGATCACCCTTTCCCGTCTCGTCACGCGACCCCTCGAAGAACTATCCAAAGGCGTCCGCGCGTTCGGAATGGGCGATGTCACCTACCGCATCCCCCGCCATGGAACCCGGGAGATGATGGAGTTGAGCAACGCATTCGCAAGAATGCGCAGCGAGATTCAGCATGCCAACCTCGCTTTGATCGAATCCGAACGCCTGGCCACCATTGGTCGAATGGCAAGCTCTGTTTCCCACGATTTCCGTCACTATCTTGCGACCATATACGCCAACTCAGAGTTCCTTGCCAGCGAGCAGTTCTCGGCTCGAGAGCGATCCGAAATCTTTGCCGACATCCGAAATGCCGTCCTCGGCACCACGGACATGATCGAATCCCTGCTGATCTTCAGCCGTACCGGATCGAGCGTAAGAAGAAGCACGGAGCTGATGGCAACCTTGCTCGAGCGTGCAGCCACCCTGGCCCGTACGCACCCCGATGGCGAAAAGGTCTGCCTCGAGACTCGATACGCGAATCCCACTGAAACCAGGGTTGTAGTCGACGGAAATCAGATTGAACGCGCCATCTTCAACCTCCTGCTCAATGCCTGTCAGGCGGTTCAGCCGCTCGGCATCGCCGGACACGTCCTCGCCACCATCGAAGTCCGGGATCGCGAAGTCGTCGTTAACGTGATCGATGATGGCCCGGGTGTCCCAGACAACATACGCAAGAGTCTCTTCGAGCCCTTTGTCAGCGAGGGCAAGCAGAAGGGCACAGGCCTTGGCCTGACTCTCGCCAGGAGCATTGCCTCCGAGCATGGAGGTGAAGTCACTCTTCTTAGCAGTCGACCCGGAGAAACAATCTTCCAGATGAAGGTCGCACGCGACATCCAGACCCAGGATGATGTGGCCGCGTTGGAAAGCCCTATACAAGCAGGTGAGCCGGATGAGAAGCTCTGAATGCAGACGAAAATCGTATCGCCTTAGCCGTCGTTGCTCGGACCTGCTGGTCCTTGCAATGCTCGTGCTCGGCGCGTCGGCTCTGGTTGCGCAGAGTCAGGATCCTCAGGCCATCACACAGCAGATTCAGGATCTGAAGTCCGCGGTGGCAGCCACACAAGCCCAACTCGAGCAGTCTCAACGGCAACTGGAACAGATGAAGCAGCAGCTGAACGCACTCGAGGTTCGAGTTGCCCAGAGCGGTCCCGCAGCAACATCCCAGCCGTCGGATAGTGCTTCAGGCTCTCCCCCTACGCAGCAAGACGCAGCCAAAGACCTGGCGACTGCCGTTGAGGACCTCCGCGAGCAGCAATCGATGCAGGCTGCTCAGATCGCCACACACGATCAGACAAAGCTGGAAAGCGAGTCTCGGTACCCCGTTAAAATTACCGGCCTGCTCTTGTTCAACGCGTTTGTCAATACCCGCACCGTTGATGTCCCCGAGACGCCATCCGCATCTTTATTTGGTCCAGGAAGCACAGGCGCAACCGTTCGACAGACAATCCTCGGATTCGACGCGCGTGGGCCGCATCTGGTCGGCGCGGAAAGCTATGCCGATCTGCGCATCGACTTTGACGGCATCCCGCGGCCTGAATCGTCCGTCAGTACCTACACTGGTGCCTACTCGAGCAACGCCACCTTTCTCCGCCTGCGAACAGTGCACGCCGGCCTCCAATGGAAACACACCGGCGCATACTTCTCGCTCGATCGCCCGATCTTCAACCCAGACTCTCCAACATCTCTCACCGCAGTCGCCGTCCCGGCGCTCGCGTGGTCGGGCAATTTGTGGGCATGGAATCCCCAAGTCGGCGTCAAGCAAACGATCCCGCTCTCCCCATCGCGCGAACTTCAGTTTGAAGCTGCGCTCGTTGATGTCGGGCAGTCGCCCCTCACTCCGAGACTTCCGTACATAAATTCGGCAGGAGCCATACCTACGAGCGGTGAGGCGAGCCGCTGGCCTGGGGTGGACGCGCACATAGCTCTCCTTGGATCAGCCCCGCGCGAGTCCGGAAATCGCATCGGTATCGGAGGCCATGTCGCCCCTCTTCGCGATCCCACCGGCCGCAGGTTCACCTCTTGGGCCGGTATTGCCGACGCACATTTCCTTCTCCCCGCTGGTTTCTCTGTTTCAGCCAATGCGTACCGCGGCCTCGCTCTGGGTGGCCTCGGCGGTGGCGTCTACAAGGACTTTCTCTATCACGTCGAGCTCGGCACCGGCTCATACTACTTCCGCCCACTCGACGACGTTGGCGGTTGGGCCGAGCTCAAGCAGGAGCCCAATCAGCGCCTTGAATTCAACGCGGCCCTCGGCCTCGACAATGGCTTCGCGAACGAGCTTCGGCCGTATTCAATTCCGGGCGGAAACTATTATCAGAACCTTGCCAGAAATCGCACCGCCACCGGCAACGTCATCTTCAAGCCGAGCGCATACTTGTTGTTCTCCGTCGAATACCGACGCATTAAGAGCTGGTCGGTCGATCGCGATTGGTCCAGTGATGTAGTCGGTCTGGGAGCAGGATTCAAATTTTGATGAACCTCGCCAAAATAGGAGCATGCACGCTCGCCCTGTCCTTCACAGGTGCGTCAGCTGTGCGATCCGGAGCCGCAGACGAACAGACTGCATCCATTCAGATTCGTATTGCGTCTTCTCAATCCGACAAGTCCCATGCCGTCCCCGCTGTCGCCTGGCTCGAGCCGGAGCCTGGGACTCCTCAAGTTCCGTTCAACACTCACGGGCCATACACACTTCTCCAAAAGAACCGTACCTTCGTCCCCCATCTCCAAGTGATTCCGGCTGGCTCCGCGGTTCAGTTCCCAAATGCCGACCCCTATTTCCATAATGTCTTTTCGTTGTACGCAGGCAAGCGTTTCGATCTCGGCTTATACGAGGCCGGTGCCACCAAATCCGTCACATTCTCTCGCGTAGGCGTCTCCTACATCTTCTGCAACATCCATCCGGAGATGAGCGCCGTCGTCGTTGCTCTCTCATCGCCTCTCTACGGCATCGCAAATTCCGAGGATTCTATCTCGATCCGCAATGTGCCCCTCGGGGATTACACGCTGCACATCTGGGTCGAAGGGATCCCCGAATCAACGCTGTCCGGCCAGACTCGACGCGTTCATATTTCGTCGCAGAACGTCGATCTCGGTGCCGTGACTCTGCCCCTCTCCGAAACTCCAACAACGAAGCACTCCAACAAGTTCGGAAAGCCCTACCCTCCGGTCCCCAAACAGCCCTATTGACAGCGCCTGAAACCTCAGGCCGCTGCGTTCTTCTTCTGACAATCCGGTGACAGAAACCTGACAACTCTGCTGTTGCCGAGGCATACATTTGCAATAAGTTGCAGAGGTCAGAGTGGATGCCCGTACACCCGTTTACTGATGTCGAGAGCGCAATCGACGATATCCGGTCCGGTCGCATGGTCGTCGTGGTCGATGATGAAGACCGCGAAAACGAAGGCGACCTCACCATGGCCGCCGAGTTCATAACGCCCGAGGCCGTCAACTTCATGGCCAAGTTTGCTCGGGGACTCGTCTGTCTAGCGATGACTGCGGAACGCCTTGACTACCTGCGATTGCCCCAGATGACGCGGCACAACACGTCTCTCTTCAGCACTGCATTTACTGAGTCCATCGACGCCGTCGGGCGCGGTGTCACTACTGGCATCTCTGCCTATGACCGCGCTGCAACCATTCTCTGCGCAGTCGATCCGCACACGCGGCCCTCAGATCTTGCCCGCCCCGGTCACGTATTTCCTCTGCGAGCACAGCCGGGCGGAGTCCTCACTCGTCGCGGCCAGACCGAAGCCGCCGTCGACCTCTCCCGTCTTGCCGGACTTACTCCTGCAGGAGTGATCTGCGAAATCATGAATTACGACGGAACGATGGCGCGAGTGCCGGACCTGATCGATTTCTGCAGGATCCACGCCATGAAGATGATCTCTGTGGAGCAATTGATTCGCTACAGATTAGAGAACGATCGGCTCTACGATCGCAATCTCATACAGGCAGTCCAGGCCTTACCTTACTCCACGGCAAGATAGACTCCAACTCAAGCATGACTCCAACTCAAGCTAGGATCAGAACAGGCTCGCCAATCTCTCCAGCGAACCCTCCCACAGCATCCTGTAGTGTGAATGATCTGAGTCCTCGAGACCGATGTGCGTGAGGCGTACTTTAGTGCGGCCGAAATCCCCCTGCAGCCGAATCTTGACTAGCGAGCTTGTCTCCTGGAATGTGTCTCGCCGCCACGCGAATTGGACCTTCCCTCTTCTCAGGACTTTGTAAGACCCCACAAACCGTTCCCCTCCACCATCCAGCAACCTGTAGCTCACCACAAAGCAATCTGGCCCCATCGTTACTGCCGTGCTTCCTGGGACTGACCCCGGCGCCACGAACCACGCGTCAATATACTCGGGCAGGGTAAGAGCCTGAAAGATCCTGTTTCGATCGGCATTCACGCTCCTGCTAACAACAACCTCGGCACTATGCTCGAAATCTCCGCGCCTCACCCACTCCAGTGGGAGCCGTTCGTAGCGAGCAACAAAATTGCTGGTACTCATCTTTTGGACCTCTGCCTTTGCATGTGCATATTCAGTGCCACGGGTGCCCGATTCGCTGTTTTGTGACGACCCGCTAAACTGTGAGATCAAGAACAAGGTTGGAATTGCTGAGCGCATGGCGTCTTGCAATGACTGCAATCCGCATGCTTGCAATGACTCCAACTAACTAAATTTGACGCATTGCGGCTCCGGTTTCTTGTACTTAGTGACTGTTCGCAGAAGAAATGTCACGAATGGCTCGAAATCGATGACGACTTGAAATCAAGCGCTCTAGAAACAGCCGCTACGCGACTCAGTCGAATTCCAAAATCGAAAGATTACTGGAACTTAAGTAACTTCTGGATCTTCGATCGATAACTCCGGCTCATCGGAACCTGTTCACCGCTTTTGAGTACTACCGTCGCATCGCCGTCAGACTCGTTCTTCACTTCCTTCACGTGGTGGAGGTTCACAATTGCAGAGCGATGAACTCGCAGAAACGACTTCGGGTCCAGCCTGCTCTCCAGGCTTCCAATCGTTTCCCTGAGAAGATGTGAGTCCTTGCCTGTGCAGATTCGCACGTAATTCTCCTGCGCCTCGATCCACCGAATGTCGTCCACCGAAAGAAACAAGATTCGTCCGCGCGATTTGAAAACCATTCGCGTCGCGTACCGTTCTTCCTCCTGCTTCTTTGAAGACCCATTCTGGGCCGGATCGCCTGTGATAAGTCGCTCACGAACGCGCTGAACGGCAGCCTGAAGCCTCTCTGGAGTGAAAGGCTTCAAGAGATAGTCGATCGCGTGTATCTCGAAGGCCCGAACTGCATATCGATCGTTCGCCGTCACGAAGATCACGTGGGGAAGGGTTCGATTTACATCGGATGACAACTGCTCGAGTACGTCGAATCCATTCATGTCCGACATGCGAATATCCAGAAATATCAATTGCGGATCGGTCAGTCTAACCAGTTCGATCGTCTCGGCCGCAGTCGCGCATTCACCCACAATCTCGACGTCATTGATCTCCTTCAACAATTGCCGTAGCTTCTGTCGGGCCAGAACTTCGTCATCTGCAAGCACTGCGCGAATCATCGTGTACCAAACCTTGTCAGCGGTGTCTCTTCGGCCTTGGAGTACTGGAGAGGAAGAACGATTGTCACGCTTACATTTCTCTGATCGATCTGGGCGATCTCGAAAGTTGCATCTGCGCCGTAGTGAAGATTGAGCCTTGCCTGGATATTCCGTAAGCCGACACCTCGCCGACTGCGCTCGTTCAGTCTCGGAGTCAACCCGATCCCACTGTTCACCACGCAGATTCCCAGTTGATCTCCATGTCGCCGTCCTTCGATCGTCAGGATGCTGTTGGCATCTGTCTTCGAAATGCCGTGTACGTATGCGTTCTCAACAATCGGTTGCAGAAGCATGCTGGGGACCAGAGCGTCATACAATTCCGGATCGCAGCTCACCGACTGCGTCACTCGTCCCGCATAGCGCTGGCCCTGCATTCCGAGGTACAACTCGATGAAATCCAGCTCCTCGCGTAGCGACACCAATTGCGATTCGCCTCTCTCCAGCGACAAACGGAGCAGGCAACTTAACTGTTCCAGCATCGTGTCGGCGGCTTCCACGTCACTTCGCATCAAGCTCGAAATGCTGTTCATCGTGTTGAAGAGAAAATGCGGATTCAGCTGCATACGCAGAGCGGCGAGCTGTGCATTAGCAAGTTCAATCTCCAACGCCGTCTTGGCCTGCTCCTGCTCTCGGAAGCGCTGGTAATATCCGACGCCGCGAAAGAGTAGGAACGCGCACCAGAAAATCAACATGTTATCCAGCAGCTCGGCATATACATACATAGAAAGCCGCTGCCAGTAGGACATCTCCTGATGATTCAGTGGCAAATTCCGGAAGATCAAAACAAACAACATCTGCTGAGCGAGGCTGATAACTACACTTAGCGGCAGGAACACAGCCAGGATGGTGACTAAGTTGGACCTCTGGATTTTGGCGCCCATAAACTTCCAGAGAAGCCAGCACAGCGCGCCCCATACCAGGAATTGAAAGCCCCATGACTCAAAGAAGATCGGTGCAGCCATGTGGTAGCCCATGTGACGCAGGCTTATCCACTCCTGAAATGCAAAAAGAATCCCTACAAGAACCGAGCTGGTAATAAAAACCGCCGGGTTCATGAACGTTGGTGTATTTTGACTGCCTGTCCGCACGCGCACTCTCCGTTGCGCTCCTTGTCCGCGTTAACTACGGTTGAAAAGTCTCTGCCGGCAATTCTTCTGACTCGCCGACCGGAAACATCCGTCCTGCGTGTAGGCCATCTTCTGGATAGGCCAATGCAAAAGTGGGGAAATCCTTATCTCCGCTCGGATATCGGACAAACTCAAGCCGGCGCTTGTGGCTCGTCATCCAGTCAGCAGCCTTTTCATTCAACGCTTGTATACGCACATCGCTGAGCGTTGGTTCCAGGGCCTGAAGATCGTTCTTCACCATCTTTGCTGCCGCATCACCCCCCTGCAGTTGTGCAATGCGGAACTGTAAATAGGCAGTCTCGGTGTCCTTCGGCACGCCGCGTCCTTCGCGATAGAGGACGCCAAGCACAACTGTCGATTTCCAGAATCCCTGTGTTGATGCTTCCTGAAGCTGCTCCAATGCCTCCTGAGGGGTTGAGAGGAAATCTCCCTTCCTCACAAGCCGCAACGCAAGTTCGTGCCTTGCTGCCACATATCCGGCCTTCGCTGCATCGCGCAGAAGCTTGATCGCCCGCTCCTCGTCGTCTTCACCGGGCTGTCGGAGAAGCAGAAGTGCAAGCGACAGCTCAGCCTGAGGATCGTGCCTCTTCGCTGCGACCTCAAACCAGTGCTTCGCCTTGTCCAAGTCCTTCGGAAGACCGACACCAAAGTAGTATGCATCCGCCAGGAAGCAAGCTCCGGGCCCGCTTCCTTTCTCCGCCGCTGCCCGAAATAGCTGCGTCGCAAACTCAGGATCCTTGCGCACGCCCACGCCCCACGTGTACGCCACCCCAAGATTCACTTTGGCCTCTACGGAGCCACTTGCCACTGCGCGCTCGAACCACACCGCGGCGCGCGCAGGATCTCGCTCCACGCCAATCCCCGCCTCATAAAAGAATCCAATTTGCAGTTGGGCAGCCGGATCTCCAGAGTTCGCTGCCTTCTCGTACCAGTAGGCCGCTTGCTTCTCGTCCCTCGTTACTCCGCGTCCCGCAAAGTAAGCACCCGCAAGTTCGATCTCCTGCTGAATCGAGCCCTTCTGTGCCCCCGCTTGAATTCTTGGAATGTCCGGTTCAACCGCACTTGCGCTGCTTGCTGCAGTGAACGTCAGTGCCAGTGCCCCGGCTGTGCAGAGAGAGACTCGTGCAAATGCACGACGACGAAGAGTGCACTTCATACTACCTCCATCTTGTATGAGACCAGCGTGACGCGTTGAGTTGAGGATGGCCGCCTGGAGGCGGACCGCGCGCAAAAAGGGGAAGCTACTCAGTGCTCGTTGCGCTTAAGCTAGCAACTCGCTTGCGCAGAAATGTCACCTTACTGCAATGTGATCGTCACTAGTCGGTTTCAACTTCGTACTAACGGATGACGTGCTGCGGCTCTGGTACTGTTACTGGTAATTCATAGTCCGTAACTCTGAGCTACTCGGCTATCTGAATCCTGCGGCAAATTCCAGAGGTAGCGAATCATCGCTGCTCTGAAGCAGTAACAGCAATTTGTCTGCCGTCTTCGCACTGGGGAATGCGATCAAGCTATCGAGGATGTCCCGGAGAGTCTCAAGCAAATGCGCGGAAGCTCTCAATTCGATGACGTTCTCTAGACTTTTGCGTTAACAAACCGTCATCACGCCATACGCGCATCACAGAAGGTGTCCGCCCCGCCTACGGGGAGGCTGGCTGGATCCTTCACCCATTCGTCCCAAACTGGCCGCAGTTCGTCACAAAATGTAGAAAGTCTCGAACACATCCCTGGAACTCGTGCGTCGTCAAGACAACCTCTCGGACCTCGCAGAGCTGCGATTGGTCAATTGCAACAGCGATTTGCAGTCACTCTGTACGTTTGAACCGTTCGAAATCTTAGGGTCACCTGCACCCGGAGTTGGTGTTCGGATTCGGACAAGTGAGTACGAAACCGAACAAGACCCTCGAAGGGCTAGACAACTTGTCACTGATAACCCCTATGAAATCAGCCCATGAGCCGTTCGAGAACAATGGCATCAAAGTTGCCAAAGCCATTCCATAGCAGCAGCGGCTTTTCCTGTTCCCGGAAGTCTTTCTAAACATTATGTTGTGAGGCATGCATGGCTATCCAGACCTTGATTGCTGACGATGAATTGCTCGCCCGCCAGAAGCTCCGCCAACTCCTTCGCGGAGAACCCGACATCGAAATCGCCGGCGAAGCCTCCTCCGCGCGCGAGGTCTACGAACTCGTTCAGGAAACCACTCCGCACCTGCTGTTCCTCGACGTCCGCATGCCCGGGATGGATGGTCTCGATGTGATCGCGGAGCTGTCTATGCGCGCTTCAATCAAGCTTCCGCGGGTGATCCTTACTACGGCATACGATCACTACGCCTTGCGGGCCTTCGAATTGAATGCGACCGACTACCTCCTTAAGCCCTTCACGGCGGAACGCTTGCACTCAGCAGTCGAGCGCGCGCGCGACCAGATTTCCGCCGGCGAGCGCCAGCCAGATCGCAGCCACTCAGACGAGACTAAGTCCGGACCATACACCGGGCGCATCGTCTTCAAGTCCCGCGGCCGCATCCTCTTTCTCCCCGTTTCCGATATCCGTTGGATCAGCGCGGAAGAGAATTATGTTCGTATCTGCACTGGAGCGGAGACGCATCTCCTGCGCGAGACCATGACATCGCTCGAGCAGCGCCTCGATCCCAAGCTCTTTCTGCGTGTTCACCGGTCTGCGATTGTGAATCTTCGCTACGTCAAGGAAGTTCGCAGCGAGTCGCGCGGCGACTTCATGGTCCATCTCGTCAACGGCCAGAAGCTCGCAATGAGCCGCAGTTATCGTGCGCGCATCGGCGATCTGTTGAACCGCAGCTAAACCTGATAACTCGCAATAAGAATCAAACCAGTTAGTCGCCCCTCCTGGAGAGATCCGGAGGGACGACTAACTGCGCCACTTCCGTGAGCGGCACTAATAGCATCACCCGACTCTCTACATAGCATGTCAGTATCTCGCGTTCATTATTTTCGTAACTGAATGGTGCTTGTCTAAATACATTTCTTGTCTCTTCATCCCAGATCCATTTCCCCGAGTCGTCGTAGCGGCACGCTGCTCCAACCCTGTTTTCGGCGTTTCATCCTCATAATCTCCTCTTCGTCACATTCGAGCAGCCGGTCATTTGGTTACGTGGTCAAATCGGATGACTTGGTGCAGCAGATGTACCCCCGTAAGTGAATGCACGCACACCAGGTGCCATACGTACGTTTTTGTGCCATCTCGCCATCATCGCGATTTTGCACTTTCGAGGAGGTCAGAATGAAGGTCAGAGCCATCGTGACCGCGCTGTTTCTCGGCGTGGCAATCACACTTGCTGCGCATCATGCTTCCGCGCAGGCCACCACTGCAGCCATACACGGAACCGTGACAGATCCTGCTGGAGCGGTGATTCCAAATGCAGAGGTCTCTGTGCTGAATACCAGCACTGGAATCTCAACGAAAACGAAGTCCGACAACGGCGGCTACTTCAAATTCAGCCAGCTCCAGATCGGCGGACCATACATCGTCACCGTTGAGTCCCAGGGCTTCTCCAGCTACGCCGCCAAGGGAATCCAGCTGAATGTCAACGATGATCGCGAAGTCGCCGCGAAGCTCTCCATCGGCTCCACAGCCCAGACCGTAGAGGTCACTGTCGCCAGCGCACAGGTTGAAACCACGGAGACGCAGCTCAAGACCGACCTTCTCTCCGACACCATCACCCAGATGCCCCTGCTCGGTCGGGATGCCACGACTCTCCAGAAATCTGCTCCAGGTGTTGTAGAGGCCGCCGACCGCTTTGGCGGCTTCTCTGCCAATGGAGCCCAGATCGAACAGAACAGCTATCTCCTCGATGGCGCCGACGTTAACGACTCCGCCATTCAGGTAGAAGGTGTCGCCGTCAATCCTGACGCAGTCGGCGAACTGGCCATTGTCACCAGCACCATCAACCCTGAGTACAGTCGCAACTCCGGCGCCATCATCAATCAGGCCCTCAAAACCGGAACAAATTCTTTTCACGGCAACGGATTCGAGTTCTATCGCGACACATTTCTCAATACGCGAAGCTTCTTCGATCAGGGCGGAGCGCCGCCGATTCATCAGCATGTCTATGGCGGTACCTTCGGTGGCCCTATCCTGAAGAACAAGCTGTTCTTCTTCGCCGCTTATCAGGGAGCCAAAAGCGGATTAGCAACCACCACCCAAACACAGGTGTTCTCAACAGCACAGCGCAATGGCGATTTCAGCGCCGACCGAAACCTCGCCACTGGTGCTTCAAACTCGACGATAGCGCCAGGTACTGTTAACGGACTTTCGGATAAACCGATACCGTTCGCCCTCGCCGGTTGCGCGGCCGGAACACCGTGGAATATGTGCCCCGGCCTTTCAACCGTGAACATCCCCACTTCTGCGTGGGATTCGGTCGCCTCAGGGCTCTTCAACAAGTACGTCCCAGCTCCCAACTCCGGTTCTCACTATAATTTCGCGGCTGCCGGAAGTACCAAGAGCGACCAGGGAATCATTCGCCTTGATTACCACCTCACAGCCAATGACACGTTCTGGTCCTCGGTGCTCTTCCAATCCACTCCGTTCTCCAGCGACCTTCCCTTCGGTGGCTCTACGCTGCCTGGCTTCGCCATGACCAACGCCGAGCATTTCAAGATCTTCAACGCTGACTACACTCACATCTTCAATTCGCGCATGATCAATGACCTGCGCGGCGGCTACTTCCGATTCAACTACGCTGCCGTCGAGCCGGCCCAGATCATGCAACCTAGCTCCGCTGGGTTCAACATCACACCTCAGGCGCCTGGCGCTGGCCTGCCGGTGATTGCGTTGAATGGCTATTTCAATCTCGGCTTCAGTTACGAGGGTCCGCAACCCCGCCTCGACTCGAACCTTCTTGGTCAGGACATCTTCACCTTGGTTCATGGTAACCACAGCATGAAATTCGGAGCCACGTTCGAGCAATTTGGAGTAGACAATCCCTACAATGCCGACAACGACGGGCTCTATAGGCTGAACGGCAACGGAGAATTCTCTTCAGGCGATCCCGCCATTGACTTCGTCCTTGGTATCCCGGACCAATACACCCAGACGTCAGGCAGCGCAATCGCAGCCATTTCGCGCGAATACTATGCATTCGCTCAGGACAGCTGGAAGGTGACTCCTGATTTCAATCTCAACTATGGCATCTCCTGGGACGCTGAAACCCCGTGGGCAAATCACCAGTTCGGCGGCATCGCCATCACCTGCTGGCAAAATTCCAGTGCAACGTCGAATGTTCTCCCTGGTGGCCCTCCGGGACTCCTCTATCCCGGTGATCCCGGCTGCACAAATTACGGCCTCGCTACCGTGAAGTGGAATCACTTCGGCCCGCGCCTCGGATTCGTATGGTCTCCAAGCGCTGGCCCCTCGGGTTTGGTCGGCAATTCCGGTGGCCACGCTCTCGCCATACGTGGCGGCTTCGGTGTGTACTTCAATCGTGATCAGGAAGAGGAGGCGCTTCAGAATCTTTCTGCTCCGCCGTTCTTCTTCTCATCGATCGGCGCGGCCGACGTTGGTGGAAGCCCATCACTTGCTGACCCGTTCACCGATGTCGCGGGTAGGCCCGGAGCCTCCAGAGACAACCCATTCCCCTATCAACGGCCATTGCCCGGTGCCACACTTGATTGGGATAACAACTACTTCGCTCTGGATCTGAGCCAGCCTGGCAAGAACTACTTGCCGTCGTATTCCTACAACTTCAACCTCAATGTCCAGCGTGCTATCGGCACCAAGATGGTCGCTCAGGTCGGATACGTGGGTTCACTTGGTCGCAAGCTGGCCCGCACCTACGAGGGTGACCCAATCACTCCGCAAGGCCACTCTGCATGTCTCGCTGACGCAGTCTGCTCTGACAATCTCGCGCAGGTGCACCTGTTTTTCCCGGAGTACACAGCTCAGCCGGCAATCACGTCGAATGGCTTCCCGTGGTATCTCAGCGTCGCCCAGCAGGGTTCCACAGGCGCATCGAGCTACCATTCGCTTCAGGCAAGCCTGCAGCAGCAGGTCTCGCGCGGACTCTACTTCACCCTCGCCTATACCTACTCCCACGCCCTCGACAACTCGTCAGGCTATGAGTCGTCGTATGGCAATGGAACTCCAAACGGCAGCGGCGCGCTCAACGGACGCGGCGTAAACTTTACGCCCGGCTTCGAATACCTGAACTACGGCAACTCCGACTACGACGCCCGCCATCGGTTCGTTGCCCTATACACCTACGAGATTCCGGTATTTGCCTCGATCCGTGACAATTTCATCCTCAACGAGCTTCTCGGCAAATGGCACATCGCCGGAACCACGGCACTGCAAACAGGCTTCCCAGTGACCATCTCTGAAGCCGGCGCCTACAACTCCGGTTGGTGCGACGCTTACACCTACTACGGCTGCGGCGACACCCCCAACCTCAGCAACTTCCATGTTAAGAAGTTGGATCCTCGGAACGGAGACAGCGCCAATGACAACGGATACTTCGACACTTCGAACTTCACTGCGCAACCGGACGGCACCTTCGGAAACGTCGGTCGCAACTTCTTCCACGGTCCCGGCTACAACTACACCAATCTCCAGCTCTTCAAGGACTTCCCTCTGGTGAAGGACGGACACGTCTACGTCCAGCTTCGTTTGGAGTCCTACAACGCCTTCAACCACACAAACTTTGCTCAACCAGATGGAAATTTCGGCGACCAAGACTTCGGCAAGATCAAGGGAGTCATTCAGCCGGCGAACTTCGGCGTTTCATCTGGCGATCCTCAACCCGGGCGCGCAACGCAGCTCTCCGGCAAGATCTACTTCTAAGGGATCCCTTGCAGACCGATCCCCGGCGGCGCAGATTCACTCGAGTCCGCGCCGTTCCTCTTCTTCACTCCGCATCGCGCACGCAGCGAAATCCCACCGTCCCCGACCGGTCGTAGCTCTCGCCCATCATCAGCAGTTTGCCGTGTTGTGTGTTCTTGTATGCCTGCGGGAAATACCAGATCGATCCCACTGGCCTGTAGTGGCTCCCGCCCCTCAGAATCGCAGCGCGCGTATGCTCGTCTACATATTCATCCGTCCACTGCCAGACGTTCCCCACCATATCCATCACCCCAAACGGGCTCGCTCCCAGCGGATGTGCGTCCACATCGCTCGCCGGAGGCATCACTCTTCCTGAGTCCATCAGCGGTGCAGGGTAGTCCTTCGCATCTGGTCCCCAATGGCACACCGTAGCTTGCGGTCCCGGCGTGGGTGCAACTCTCTTCGCGCTGGCCGGCTCCGGCAGAGCCGCAACACTCGGCGCTGCCGCCTGAGTCGTTGCCGCTATCGGCGGCCGCCCGCCGGGTCGTTGCCAATCACAATTTCCCCACGGATAGATCCGCTCGTCTTTCCCCTGCGCCGCGTATTGCCACTCCCATTCATGCGGTAGCCGCTTCTTTGCCCACCTTGCATATGCCCGCGAATCCTCAAGAGAAACCCACGTCACCGGCCTGTTCGCCGCACCCTCGGGATAGTTCCCATCCTTCCAGTCCTTCAGAAAATTCAAACCATCCTTCGGCCGATAATGCGACGCATCCAAAAACTTCTTAAACTCCGCGTTCGTCACCGGATACCTATCGATGAAGAACGGCTTGATTTCCATCGGATGCTCGTGGAACCGTCTCGCACTGTCTTCCCACGGATACTGCACATCCACACCAACATCATCCGACCCCTCGATCTCAATCCCTTCCACCTTGAAGTGAAACTGTCCGCCCTCAACCTTAACCATTCCCTCGGGTGCCGAATTCGCAGGAGTCGTCGCGGCAATCTCCACTAGTTTCTGGGGAAGGGAAGTCCACTCATGCGAGTAGCTCGCCAGCGCCTTGCCGGTGATCTGCGCCATCTTTCCCATCAGTGCTCTCAGACGCGCCTCCGGCTCATCCGCAGTCGCCATAATCGCCCCATACCCATGCGCCTCCGCTTCAAACTCCAGAACCGCATCGTCGCCCTTCATCACCGGCTTTAACTCCACCCCGTGATAGAGATCGAAGTACCGAATCCCCTCCTTGTGCGCCACCGTCATTTGCGGTCCGCTCGCGTTGTATTCATTCCGATTCACAATCGTCCACACAGTCTGCTCGCCCAACGGCCACCTGCTCGCGAACACGCCATAGTGGTGCATCGGATAAAACGGCTCCCATTCCTGGCTTGCGAAAAACGGTGCAACCGCGCGCTCAATTGTCGCAACCCGTCTCGTCGCCTCTCCATCGCGCGGAGTTACCCCATTCCAGATGCCCCACACGTTCTCCCAGCTCTCCCAACCCTCGCCATTGAAAAACGCAAACTGGAGATCATCCGTCTTGTCGCGAAGCCACCGCCCTTGGATATGCACCTGGTGTCGCGGCTCCAGCCATCGGAACCGATCAACCGTCGGCACAAATTGAAACGTGTACTGCCCCCACGTCAGCACATTCCACGCAAGCCCCTCATCATGCGGACCGCCCTCCGGCTCAAACACCAGCGGATGCCCAATCTTCTCCGCCGCCAGGGAAAATGCCAGCGGTACTCCATCCTGCGTATCGCCGTTCACGCCATCCGCATCGATCTCCTTCATCAACGCAGCCACCGCATCCGGCCATGCCTGACCCGTGTCCCGCGTCCCCTGGTCCCACATCATCATCGGAAACAGCACATGCACGCCACGCCGATGAAAATCCGCCACCATCTTGCGAACCCCTTCGACGCCCCCCGGCATCGACCGCACCATGTCCAGTTGATTGCGATCGTCGATCCCCATATTCGGATATGTCGCCCAGATCAGAACCGCATCGATTCCCCCATACCGCTTCGTCAAATCATCCAGATAGCGATCCACCGTGTAAGCATTCGACACTGGATCGTAAAAGTACCGGTCGTGCACCATGATCTGCGGCTGCATGAATGCCGACTGCGCCCATTTGAACGCCGGCATCTCATACCGCGCAGCATCATACCCAATCCGAATCCGCCGCTCCATCCGCCAGTGCGTGACGTCGGCGAGCCACTGCCCATGCGTGAGTGCGGTGCAAGGCGTATATCCACCCTCCCACGCACCACGAAGCGTGAGGCAGGTCGGTGGAGGAATCTGCTGCTCTTTCGGCCCATATTGTGTATCCTGCGCAACTCCAGAACAAACCAACACCGACACGACCACCACCAGCCCAACAATCCAACCCGCCGACCCACGAATCCTTTTCATCGTCACAAAGCCTCTCTTGCCGATCACGAGAATTGTAATCACCCCCTCATCGCACCCGTAGCATTCCAAAATCAAAAGGCGCCGGAAATCCCGACGCCCCTCGCACACACTTCCCGGCCTACTGCGGTGGCGTATGCCCAATCAACTTATCCGCCCACTCAATGAAGTACTTCATATTCGGCGCATCGGTATGCCCGCCATCATGCTGCCGCCACGCAAGCTTTCCATCCAGCAGCCCCGTGTTCACTGGCGGCATCTTTGCCGTTTTGTAGTCTCCCTCCACATCCAGAGCCTTCGCGCCAAGCAGTCTCCACACCCGATTCGCATCCACAGTTGCCATCCAGCTTCCTTCTTGATCGAGCCATTTCGCATCGCCCTTCGTCGGAATCCCGTAGCTTATGAACGTCAGCCGCGGCGCGCACAACGCAATCAGCTCATTCGAGTCCACCGGAATATCCCCCGGCGTCATGCTCCCGAACGTCGCTTCCGACGCGCCATACTTCATAAAGTTCCCGGCCATCCAGTAGTACTCGCCGCCCGTCAGGCTTTCCACCGCCTCGCCGAAATTCCGTCGCAACAAAGTCGCGCCGCCCTTTCCCGACGAGCCCACCAGCACCATCGCAAACCGTCCATCGAACGCCATCGTCACCAGCGCCGCTTTCCCGTACCGCGACACTCCCTCAATCCCCACATGCTTTGCCTCAACGGCGGAATCTGTCTCGAGATAGTCCAGCGCGCGCCCCGCGCCCCATGCCCAGGCCCGCAGCGCGCCCCAGTCCTCAGGCTTCCGTGGCTGACCCTTGTTCACCAGCCCAACGATCCCGCGTGTAATCCCCGCGCCATCATCTGCCTGAATGCTCGTCGGATCAAGCAGCACAAATCCCCATCCTGCAGCCACCAGCTGCCACGTATTCGGCAGCCCTCCATCTTCGTTCAGCTCCGGTCGCTGAAAGAACGGCGACTCCTTCAAAGGCTCCCAGGCCGGATGCTTCTCGAAGATATCCTTCAGCGATGGATCTTGCTTTACCAGCAGTGCCTTGTACGCTGAATTAACTCGCGCCAGTTCGTCGCCTCGAGGCTCATTCGGATTTGGGAACCTGGCAGGTCCAAACATGATCAGCACCGGCACCGGCCCCTTCGCGCGCGCCGGCAGCACCTCCATCATGCGAATGTGCACATTGATCGCCGGATACGCCGAGTTCTCCACCACGCCCTCAATGTCCTTCGCAATCACCGGCGTGAACCCGATCATCTCGTGATCCACCGTGTTCACATGCCACTTCACAGCAGGCACATCCTTCGGCACTCTGCCGTACACATACTTCGAAAACATCTCCAGCAACTCCGGCCGCCGCTTCTCCCGCCACATCTCCGCGGACGTCACCCTCTGCCCGTCGTTCATCGTCAGCGGATCAGGCACATTCGGAAACGGATTCGCCTTCGCCTCGTCGTAGTTAGCGTGATTCGGCGCATTCTCATTGCCGCTCGGTCCCGGCCGCAGCACCTTGATGCCCAGCTGGTCCATCATGTTCTGCTGGTCCTGCTCGCTCGTAAACGTCACCGGTGGAGGCGCCGCGCTCTGAGCGCGAATCACAACACCACCAGGAATAAGGACCATCACCCCACACATCAAAACATGCACTTGCAGAAAAGAACTCACGGCACTCCCCTCAGTGATATGCTCTATTCGCTTCGCAAAAGCGATTTATTCGGCGCCCCATCTTAAATCCCGTCCTATGCCCCACGCACAGAAATTCACACCGCTCCTCCTCTTCGCCGCTCTCGCATTCACATCGGTAGCACTCGCGCAGTCGCACTCCGCAGTCACAGCGAACTGGGTCTCCTCCTGGGGAACCTCGCAACAAATCCCCGAGCCCCACAACGCGTTGCCTCCTGAAGACCTCACAGACGCAACCCTGCGTCAGATCTTCCACCTCTCCATCGGAGGACCTGCTCTCCGCATACACCTCTCCAACGCCTTCGGTACCGAGGCCCTCCACATCGCCTCCGTCCACATCGCGTCTCCGCTATCGACGTCATCCTCATCCATCGATCCCGCCAGCGATCGCCCTTTGACCTTCGCCGGCAATCCTCAGGCCGATATCCCACCCGGCGCAGAACTCCTCTCCGACCCAATCGATTACCCCGTCGCCCCCCTCTCCGACCTCGCCGTCACCTTCCATCTCCAATCCCCGCCCGCCCGCGAAACCGGCCACCCAGGCTCCCGTGCTACGTCCTGGTACGTTCACGGCAACCTGGTCAGCGCTCCCACCTTCACCCAGCCCAAACATGTCGACCACTGGTATCAAGTCAACCAAATCGACGTGCAAGCATCACTCAGCGCCGCAGCTATCGTTGTTCTCGGCGATTCCATTACCGACGGCCACGGCGCCACCACCAATGGCAATGATCGCTGGACTGACGTCCTCGCAGCTCGCCTTCAGTCCTCACCCACCACGCACAACATCGGCGTCTCCAACCAGGCCATTGGCGGCAATCACCTTCTCACAGACGGACTCGGTCCCAACGTTCTTGCCCGCTTCGATCGCGACGTCCTCGCACCGCCGGCGTCCGCTGGCTCATCGTCTTTGAAGGCGTCAACGACCTCGGCGGTCTCGCCCGCGACGGCGAAGTCCCGCCCGCCGACCATGCCGCCTTCGTCCAGAGAGTCATCGCGGCGTACCAGCAGATCATCGCCCGCGCCCACGCCCATAGTCTTCGCGTCTACGGTGCCACCATCACTCCCTATGTCGGGTCAACTTACTACCACCCCGGCCCGCTCAGCGAAGCCGACCGCCAGGCCGTCAACAAGTGGATCCGCACCGCGGGCAACTTCGACGCCGTCATCGATTTCGACACCGTCATCCGCGATCCCCAGCACCCCGACCAACTCCTTCCCGCCTACGACTGCGGAGACCACCTCCATCCCTCCCCAGCCGGATACAAAGCGATGGCCGACTCCATCCCACTAAACCTCTTCGCGGCCGCCAATTAAGCCCATCGGCGATTCACCACCCGCCCTCGGCATCCGCTTCGCCCGAAATGTGTAGTTCACTGCACGCCGAGCCCTGTTCACAGATTTCTTCTTGCCCACCCAGCCCAGACCGCGCCATCCTCAAGTACGGACGATTGTGCTTTCCCTTGGAGATCTCCCCTACGGGCAACAATCATTCGCTCAGTGAGGTAAACCGATGGGCTCGGTCAACGCGATCTCGTATCCCACCGTCCAGACAGACACACAATCCGCGTCTCGCAATCCGCTCGAGCACTTCCAGCGCACCGGCCACTTGGTCATAGCCTGTACTTCGCTGGTCTTGGCCCTCGCCACCGCGGAGGAGTGCCAATCTGTCGCGCACATCCCCTCTCTTCTCTTTGGAATCATCCTCTGGGGCTGGTGGGGACTTGTCGCCGCTGGCCTCTGGAAGCTCGCACCGCGCCGATCCGCCATCTTGCGCCTCTCCTTCGCCGGCATGGGAACGCAACTCGCTCTCGCCATCGTCCTCGCGAGCATTCACCTCGTCCTCCTTAGCAGCCTGAACATCCTCGTCCCCGAGTGGCGCAAACCCGTTCCCACGTTCACGGCCCTCACCGGCATGCTTCAGCTCAATCGCATCGGCCTCGACATCCTCATCTACGGATTCACCTTCGGCCTCGTCGGCACCATCCAGTCCCAGATCCGCGCCCAGTGCGAATCCATCAGCTCCCTCGAGCTCCAGCGACAGCTGTCCGCCGCGCAGCTCAAAGCCCTGCAGATGCAGCTCGAGCCGCACTTCCTCTTCAACACCCTAAACGCCATCACCACCCTCGTCGAACTCGGCAAGCAAACCCAGGCCGCCGAGATGCTCAACCACCTCAACGCCATTCTCAAAACCACCCTCGAGCGAAGAACTCCGGAGAAAGTCCGCCTCTCCCAG
>Ga0207674_10002846_pt1 | contig 21521 bp, 19 predicted proteins | sample KBSCornC72_FD_184303 | JGI IMG/M metagenome (GOLD analysis project Ga0207674, IMG submission 184303) | Corn rhizosphere microbial communities from Kellogg Biological Station, Michigan, USA - KBS Corn C7-2 (SPAdes) (version 2) | ecosystem: Host-associated > Plants > Roots > Rhizosphere > Soil ...
CAGATCAACACGAAAAGACACGAACAAATATAAACTAAGGAAAAATTGATCGAGTTCGCGTTCATTGTGGTAAATTTACCTTCATGGAAAAAGTTGTGTTTATCACCGGCGCATCAAGCGGCATCGGCAGGGAAACCGCAAAGCTATTTCAGGCGAAAAATTGGAAGGTCGCGGCCACGATGCGTTCACCTGAAAAGGAAGAGGATCTGCAAAAGATCGTCGATCTTAAATGCCTTCGTGTCGATGTCACGGATATCGATTCGATCAAGCTTGCGATCAACGAAACGATTGAACAGTTTGGCCGGATCGACGCGGTCGTAAATAATGCCGGCTTCGGTGCCGTCGGCCCATTCGAAGCTGCGACCCAGGATCAGATCGAACGCCAGTTTCAGACGAATGTTTTTGGGTTGATGAACGTTTGCCGGGAAATATTGCCCTATTTTCGCGAGCAGAAGCGCGGGTTTATCGTAAATGTCGCGTCGGTGGGCGGGCGGGTCACGTTTCCGTTGTACAGCCTTTACAACGCGACGAAGTGGGCCGTCGAAGGTTTTTCGGAATCTTTGCAATACGAACTCGATCAATTTAATATCCGAGTAAAAATAATCGAACCCGGGCCGATAAAGACCGACTTTTACGGCCGTTCGCAAGAGGTCATCACCAAAGAAGGCCTGACCGCATACGACTATTTGATCGCCCGCGCGGTCCCGAATATGCAAAAAGCAGGCGAGAGTGCTCCCGACGGATCGATCGTTGCTCAGACCATCTACGACGCAGTAACGGACGGATCGAAAAAGCTTCGCTATCCTGTCAATGCGAAGGGTGTGCTCGCGGCGCGTCGATTTTTGCCTGACTCCGTTTTCATGAAACTGATGAAACGGGCGATATTGAAATAGGCCGAATCTCTCGTTCCTTTGAAATACTGCAATTTTAAGTTCGCAAAAACAGCGTTAAAATGCGAAGATATAGCTGAACGTTTTACCGACCCATCATTTCAGTATAACTTTCCCCTTTTTCTTTCAAGGCCATCTGGTATTACTTGAAAACGTTTTTTGCGAGAATGAATGAAAATATTACTCTACAATCCCGATAACGGTGTCACGCGCAATTTTATGCCGCACCTCTGGATGTTTCTTTTGCAGGCGCTCACGCCCGCAGAGCACGAAGTCGTTCTCATCGACGGCAACGCGAAGGCAATGACGCGCGACGAGTTGGTGGACTTCTGCCGCCGCGAGAAGATCGGGCTGGTCGGTATCGGCGCAATGACACGAATGATCGCCAGGGCCTATCGCGTTTCAGACGCGCTGCGCGATGCGGGATTTAAGGTTGTTATGGGCGGGCCGCACGTGACGGAATGCCCGGACGAGGCACTGGGCCGCGACGGCGGACCGCGTCATGCCGATGCTGTTGCCCTTGGCGAGGCAGACGAAACGTGGGCATTGATCGTACAGGACGCAGCGAACGGCCGGCTAAAGGAAATTTACCAGCCGGAACTGGACGAAAAAGGCAACGACAAAAAACCGAACCTTCAGCCTTATCCGCACATTCCCTGGGAAACGCTCGACCTCGAACAATTCAGCCTCGTACCAAAGTTTCTGCGGCCGGTAATGTCGAAGCTCGGTGCAGGCTGGGGCAAATTTTTTGTCGTGCCGATCGAGACCGGACGCGGCTGCCCTTACGGCTGCGAATTTTGCACTGTGACCGGATTTTTTGGCGATTCAATACGTTTTCGAACAAACGAAAGTGTTGTCGATGAGCTTTTGCGACTGAAAAAACGCGCGAAAAAAGAAAAAGGGCAGATGGCCGTTTTCTTTATCGACGACAATCTGGCGATCAACAAAAAGCGGTTGAAACTACTGCTTCGCGATATCATCGCTGCCGACGCTCAGCTTCCGTGGGTTGCGCAGATAAGTTCAAATCTTCTTGCAGACGAGGAGCTTGTTGATCTGATCGCCGAGTCCGGCGGCAAATGGATCTTTATCGGCATGGAATCGATCGACCCCGCGAACATGGCCGACGTTAACAAGAATTTTTCCAAGCCCGCAAATTACAAACAGGTTCTTGACGGTTTGGCCCGGCGAAACATTTACGCCATTACGTCATTTATTTTCGGCATGGACAACGACACGGTTGGCGTGGCGAAGCGAACGGTCGATGAGATCGAAAGCTGGTCGCCGGGCCTGCCGGTTTTCGGGCAACTCACACCGTTTCCGTCCACACCGCTTTATTCTCGGCTCGAAAAATCGGGACGCCTGTCGCGTCCGAAACACTGGCTCGACTTCGCTCCGTTCGTGATGGCGCATGACCCCTTGAAAATGACCATCGATGAGGCTAAAGCCGAAACGTTCGCTGCATGGTCGACAAGCTACAGTCCCGAACGCAATCATCAGGCAGTCAATTTGCTTAAGGATGCGCCGATAGACGTGCGCATTAGCCACTTTGTTGCCAGAATGTTTTTCCGCGGCATCTATTTTCCGCAGATGAGTAAGATGGCCTGGATCCGTCTGCTGCTGCAAAACAGGAAAACGATATTTCAATTAGGGCTGGACGGCTTCCGGACATGGCGGGCGACCCGGCGCGTGCGGGAAACTGAGGTTATCGCTGTTCCAACGTCCTGAAGCGTGCCCGCCTGCTGTCAGGCCGATCGGGACTCGGTTTGACCATAAATAAAATATTTAATGTTAAATTGCTTTATTTCTTCACCTCACCTGTGCTAAATTGCTACTCGTTCAGATTAAGTTTTCGTTAAATTTTAACTAAAAATTCATTCCCGTAACGCACGCACTTTGAAACGAAACGGCACCTGCGTATCTACCACGATTCGCGCTTTTCGCGGAGCCTTAAGTTATCTGATTTCACCGAACGAAAGATCGCATTTGAAAAGATCGTCTCATTTCTCAATGGGCGAAGTTTCCAGGTGTGCGTTTCCGTTGGTTTTAAAAACCTCTCAAAGGAGAAAAACATGTTAAATAGGCAGCAGAAATATAAACGAGAGTGGCTAAGGACAGGCTTTTGTCTAATTTTATTTTTGTTCGGATGTTTGAGCATATCAGCACAGGACATTACGTCGGGAACCATCCAGGGAACCGTCACCGACGAGCAGGGAGCAGCCGTCGCAGGTGCAACTGTCGAAGCTAAAAACGTCAATACGAATTTTAGCCGGACGTTCACGACCGACTCCGACGGCCGCTTTACGTTTTTATCGATGCCTCCGGGCAGGTACACCGTCTCCGTATCAAAACAGGGCTTTGCAAAATTAAATCAGGAGAATATCGATCTCACCGTCGGCCGGGTTTTGGCTCTCAATAGTACGCTGAAAGTTTCGGGCGTCAGCGGTGAAGTTACGATCTCGGGCAGCCCGACCATCGATACGGCAAAGACCGAAGCGAGCACAACTATCAACCAAACCGCTATCAGCAACACGCCGATTCTGGGCCGAAAGTTTGAAGACCTTTTGACCCTGACCCCCGGAGTTGCGATCACGCAGGGGCCGGACGGCGATGAGATCAACTTTGCCGGTCAACGCGGTGTTTTTAACAACGTGAGTCTCGACGGCGGCGATTACAATAACGGCTTTTTCGGCGAGCAGGCCGGCGGCCAGCGTGCCGCGATCGACATCACGCTCGAAGCGGTCAAGGAATTTCAGGTCGTTGCGACGGGCGCGAATGCGGAATTTGGCAGAACCGCGGGCGGTATCATCAATGTCATCACTAAGTCGGGAACGAACGAGGTGCACGGCAGCCTGTTTCATTATCAACGGCTAAAGGCTTTGTCATCGAATACGTCGGACGGCAAGCCGTTGGAGGGCTTTCACCGCGAGCAGTTCGGCGGGACGATCGGCGGCCCGATCAAAAAGGACAAAGTTTTCTATTTCATTGCGTTCGAACAGATAATGGAAAAACTAACACGTCCTAATCTGAGTGAACCAATTGGTACAACACCATGCGGAGTAGCCGCGCCGACCATCCAGGCAAACGAAGCACTGATCAATACCAACCCGGATTGTCAGCGGCTCGCTCTGATCAATTTCATCAAGGCAACGCGCAATCAGGACGAAGGCGTCCCCATCGATCACAAGGTCAGAAACTCGGCGATTCTCGGAAAGATCGACTGGGACCTGACCAAAAGCAACAAACTCGCGGTGTCGTACAATTTCGATTATTCCAAAAACACCAATCAGACGTTTGACGTCCCGACCTACGGCACGTCAGCTAACGGTATCGAGGGCCCGTCAAAGATAAACGTTTTGAACGCAAATCTTTACACGACCTTCTCGCCGACGATCGTCAACGAAGCTCACTTTACCTACTCACGCGAGGACCGCCCGCGTTCGGCCGTTGAATCGAACGTCCCCGCCGACACGGCGATGGGGTTCGGAACAACATTCCGCTTCGGTCATCCGTTTTTCCTAAATCCAAATGTTGACGAGGTCTTCTGGCGTACGCAGGTGCGTGACTCTCTTTCCATCGTAAAGGGAAACCATACGATAAAGTTCGGCGGCGAGTGGATGCACAGCCTTAACGATCAGGTGTTCCGCGGCTTCTTCCAGGGACGTTACATCTTTGACAGCGTTGCCGGCTTCCTGCGATATGCATCACCTGCTGCCGCAGGCGGATTTGGACCAAGTGTGGGTGAATGTGTCAACAGCGCCGACGTAACTACCGGATGGATCACTCAGGACCTCGGAGAAACCTGTCCTACAGGCAGCTCAGTATCTTTTCTGGGTGGCCCGCTTATATTGTATTTGCAGAACGGAATCCCCACAGGCATCCCGGGCGTTCCGCCTCCGGGCAAATCGAAGGCCACTAATGAGGATTACGGATTATTCGCTCAGGACAAATGGCAGATCAGGCCGAACCTTAGTTTCAACTACGGCCTGCGCTGGGACGCGCAGATATTTCCCGACCCGGTTGTTCCGCCTTCGCAAACTGTGTACGGCTCGCTCCTGGGCAACCCGACATTCCCGTCGGACGGCACGCTCCACAGCCAGAAAAAGGAGTTTCAGCCGCGCGTCGGTTTTGCGTGGGACATCGCTAACAACAGCAAGTCGGTCCTGCGCGGAAGTTACGGCAGATACTACGCACGCCAGAATATGCTGTCGCAGGTCGGCTCGTTGACCGATAACGGTGTTCAGCAATTTGGTATTGCATGCTTTTCGAATCCCGGATGTTTTGGCGCATCATCGCGTCCCGTCTGGCCGAACATCGTGAACGTGCCGCCGCTGAATGCACTGCCGTTCGGTGCAAGTATCCGCGTGTTCAGCAGGGATTACAAAAATCCGCAGATCGATACAGGCAACGTGCAGTTCGAGCAGCAGCTTGTCAAAGACATTGCGCTGTATGTCGACTATACCCACGCGAAGGGCATTCACCTGACCCGCTTTTTTAATTACAACCGGCTGGGCCTTTTCCCGACACTTGGTGACGTTTTCGTGACCAGCGCGAACGGTAAATCGGTCTATGACGGATTTACCGTCGGAATGCGAAAGCGGTTCAGCAGCAAATATCAGTTTGAGTGGAATTACGTCTTGTCGAAGGACAAGGACGACGACTCGAACGAACGCGATCCGTTCACCGACCGCTCGATAAATCCGCTGAATCCCGGACTGGATTATTCATTGTCCGATCGCGACATCAGGCACAAGTTCAATTTCTTTGCCTACCTGGAATTGCCGTGGAAAGTGCAGTTCGCGCCGCGTTTTCAGGCACGCTCGGCACAGCCCGCAACTCCGGCGACAGCGTCCGGTCAGTTCGAGCTCGTGAACGGCAAAACAAATCGCAACACGCTGCGAAAGGACAATCAGTATTTCTCGTTCGACTGGCGCGTATCACGGCCGTTCAATCTGACGGAGAAGATACAATTGATCCCGCAGATCGAGATGTTCAATACGTTTAACAGCAAGAACTTTGTGAACTTGTCATCCGTTCCCGGAAACCAGAGTTCACTAAATGCACCGAGCCTTTTCGATTTCAACGGCTACCTGCGGCAAGGTGTCGGCGACCCGCGAGAGGTTCAGCTTTCCTTGAGGTTTCTGTTCTAAACTCGCTTTCGAGGAAAACGGTAAAGGCTCCGGAAATTCCGGGGCCTTTTTATTTTGGCTTGGTCTTTGAAATATAGAAACCTTCCGAATTAACTGAAAAGGTAAAACGAAAATCTGAAAATGAGAGAATCCGTTTTCAGCTTTCACTTTTTAGTTTTCAGTTATTCCGAGAGGCGGCTGATTAGCAATAGAGCGCCTGAGGGATCCGCGTTAGCTTGCCTTTGCCAGAACGCGGTGGCGGCCGACTTCGTTGAGGATCGGCCGGAGACGGCGGACCGTTCTGTCGTGCACAACACCGTTGCTGGCGAGCAGCCCGTTATGGTTCTGAACATCCGCCGTGTCGTACCGTATCGGGTAGCCGAAAACATCGGTCAGTTTACCGCCGGCTTCTTCCAGGATGACCTGCGGACCGCATGTGTCCCAGAATTTGGTTCGCGGCGAAGGATGGATGTAGAGGTCGCAGACCTGTTCGGAGATCAGACCGATCTTGAGGCCGACCGAGCCCCGCTGCACTTCGCCGGCGAGGCCGAAATCCGATCTTATCTGCGAGGTTATCTTGCTGCGATGATTTCGCGAAGTAGCGATGTGCATTTCGCGATAATCTGTTCGCTTTGACGTGTGGAGCTGCGTATCCGCGCCGTCGGATCGTGAAAATGCTCCACGGCCTTTCACCGCATGATAAAGAACGTCGTGAAACGGCAGCAAAACGACGCCGAGGACCGGTTCTCCGCGTTCGGCAAGGCCGATCTGCACCGCAAAATCACCGTCCTTTTTCACAAATCCGGCGGTCCCGTCGATCGGGTCGATAAACCACACGCGGCTGCTGCTCAGGCGTTTTTTCGGATCATCCGGTTCCTCTTCTGAAAGTATCGCGTCGCCGGGAAAATGATCGGCCAGCCCGTCGACGATCATCCGGCTTGCGGTCGTATCGGCAATTGTTACTGGTTCGTACAGGTTGTCAACGCCGACTTTTTCTTCGGCAATTATCTCAAGCGCGTAAAATTCGAGAATGGTCTTGCTTGCTTGTTGGGCGAGGGCGATAGCGGTTTCGAGTTCTTTCTCCAGCACTCTTTCTAATTTACCACACCGTTAAGACTTGTCGACACGCTCGACGATGCCGCATCTGGGACAGACCAGCGTTTGGCGGGTTTTGTCAGCCCATTTCGCCAGTGCGACGTGCGAAAATCTAGGCTGCTTGCTCTCGGCTTCGCCTTCGCGAAAAAGCCTCGAATCCAATGCGGTTTCGGGCTGGCGCAACTCCTGCTCGCAATGCTTGCACACCCATCCGAAACCATCATTGTAGAAATCGTCCAGGTCGATCATAAGGCGCAAAAAGAGTGGCAAACCGATTCGATCCGCCGCTTTTGATCATACATCGTCTTTACTGTGTGCGTCGCGTCGGCCGTGCTGCCGTCGCGGACGATAGCAGCCGCACGGGAACGGTCAGCGTCTTGCCGCTGCGATAAACTTGTACCTGCACGGTGTCGCCGATCTTCCGTTTGTCCAGCAGACGATAAAGATCGTCGATATCGGACATTTTCTCACCGTCTATGGATGTGATGATGTCGCCGAGCACAACATCGCCGTTGCTGTCCTGTGAGAGCCCGCGAATACCGGCATTTGCCGCCGATCCGCCGGCCGGAGCAGTCCTGATCAACAGGCCCGACCGCACGGGCAGCTGTACGCCCTGATCGCTCAATTTCTCAACGCTAAGCGGATCGACGCCGAGTTTTGGACGGCGTACTTCGCCAAACTGGATAAGCTGGGGAATGATGCGCTTTGCGATGTTGACGGGAATCGCGAATCCAACGCCTACCGAACCGCCCGCGGGCGATAGGATCTGCGAGTTGATGCCGATCATGCGGCCGTACTTATCAAGCAGCGGCCCGCCCGAGTTGCCCGGATTGATCGAAGCATCGGTCTGGATAGCGGCGTCGATCGGACGCCCGTTCCTGGCCCTGATCGGACGCTGCAAGCCGGAAATAACACCGGTCGTTAATGTGCGGTCGAGACCGAACGGGTTGCCGATGGCAAGTACCTTTTGCCCAACGACCAACTTGTCGGAATCGCCAAGGGAAATTACCGGAAGACCTGCCGGCGGATCGATCTTGATAACGGCAAGATCGGTGTCGGGGTCGCCGCCGACCAGGGTCGCCGGGTAAACCTTGTTGCCGCCAAAATTTACGGTCAGCTTTTTGGCGTCCTCGATAACGTGATAATTGGTCAAAATGTGGCCTTCGTTATCGATAACCGAGCCGCTGCCGGTCCCTTTTCCTTCCTGCACGTCACCCCAAAAATCCTGCGTGTAGGACGTGGTGCTGATAAACGCCACACCGGGTGAAACCGCCTTGTAAACCTCTATGCTGTTCTCTTCGTCCGATACGGTCGAGGGGTCGGCGATACCAGCCGATGGGCCGCTCTCCGCAAACGCTTTTTCCAAATTTCCATTGCTCTGCCAGTACGAACCGAACCAGTAAAGCAATACCGTGACCCCGACCGCGATCAGGGCCGATGCAAGCGCGAGAAACAAAAGCTGCCGCGCCGACAACTGATATACCGATTTATTAGACATAAGACGTTATTCCTTCTAAATAAAATATCAACTTTTTGATGCGTGAAACGCAAGCGCGCGTTGCGTATTCGAAAAAGGAAAGCGTAAGGAAAACAATGGACATTCATCGTGTTCCGTCAATAAAATGTTGTTGCATCTATGCTGGCGTGATAAAATGTCATGCGGACTTTTGCTGAAAAGCTGCCGATCTTTGAAAATCTCTGAAAACGAAAAACCGGTGGGACAGTGGGACAAGTGGGACAAAATACTAAACCCTTTGTATTCAGTTAATTGCGTGTCCCAAGCTTGTCCCAAACTGTCCCAGCTTGGGACAAAAATCGCAAGAATTTGCGCCTTATTGTCAGGACCGTCTGTGATAAGGGGTTTTTGGGCTCCGGACAGAGTCTCAAGCAAACAGGGCAACAAATTGCCGGGGAAGGTCGCTGACCACGTCGAGCACAACGTGTGATGAGCCAACCACGGTCAGCCCGGTAAACAGATGTATGCCCATCAGCCCTATGTAAAGAGCGAGAACCAATGTCATGCCGTATCGGGCCAGCGGCCGGTTGCCCCAATGAAAGAGCACGAAAGCGGCGAAGCCGCCCATCGCGATCTTTACGGCCAGAAAAGGCAAATTGCCGATGTCCAAAAGGCTGGCCATCAGTTGGTTGCTTTCGGGAGCAACGCCGCTGCGAACCCAAACCAATGTCAATAACGCGTCCACAAGGTTGAGAGTGAATAAAAGAAAAGCCTTTTGGAAAAGGTACATAGACGTTTATCTGTGCGCAAAAACTTGTTTAACAGCTGCCCTTAAACATCCAACCCCCGAGTTTTGAACCTCGGGGGCCGGTGTGAAATAGAAATAAATTATCGTTAACGATTGCAATATACGGCTAATAACAAATAATTTCAAGAAAAATTTGAAAAAAGATTCAATTTAACTTTGCGGGGCAAAATGGTAAGCTAATAAAGCACTTACAGATTTCGAACCAAATATCGGACAACGGATTCCGAATGCGGAAAATCAAACCTGCGGCTTGGTCTTTTAAGCTGATTACTGCTGTAGTTTATTAAACATTTACAAGAGGTGAAGCTATGAAGAGACAATATTATGTTAGAAGTTTGCTGATTATCCTTGCGGTGATCTTCGTCATTGGTTCGGTCGATACATTCGGCCAGCGGCGAACGACGAAACGGCGGCCAGTTGTTCGCAGGGCCGTTGTTAAAAAGCCGGTGCGCCCCGCGGTTAAATTGTATGCCGTTGACCGTGGAACCAAGATTCACGTGCGGATGAATGATTCGATCGGATCGAAAACCGCGAGGATCGGTGACAGATTTACAACCACAGTGACCGAGCCGGTTTACGCAAACACGGGAGCAATAGTGATACCGTCAGGCAGCACGATAACCGGAAGAGTCGATTCGGTAACGCCCGCGGCCAAAGGCGGAAAGGCCGGCGCCATCGATGTCAGTTTCTTTGAGGTAAGAACTCCGAACGGCACCCGTCGGGCGATAAACGGATCGCTGACTGACCTTGATACGGAAAAAGGCAAGAGCGACACCGAGGGAACGGTTTCCGGCGACAAGATGAAACACCGAAAGATCATCTTTATCGGTGGCGGCGGCGCGGGCGGCGCGATACTCGGCGCGGCCATCGGCGGTGGTAAGGGCGCTTTGATCGGAGCACTGCTCGGAGCCGGAGGCGGATTCCTGGGCGAACGCTACACAAAGGGCGAGAACGTCGAAGTCAAACCGGGAGCGGAATTCGGCGTTATCCTGAATCAATCGATCACGATGCCGAAGTTCGCTGAGGTGAATCCGTAAACCAGGAGCAGGGGCAGTTGCTGTTGGCGGAAAAAGAAAAGCCGGAAGAGTAAGACTTTTCCGGCTTCCGACTTAAGAAGATCCTGCTGGGTGGTACCGACCCAGATTTGGCTAGTTTGTAGCCAACTGCTTCCCAATCGTTTCGAGATGCTTAACGATCTTTTCGATCAGCCAATTCGGGGTCGACGCTCCGGCCGTTAGCCCGACTTTTTCCACGCCTTCAAGATCGTGCGGGTCGATCTCGTCTTCGGTTTCGATCAGAAAGCTTTTCCTGCACTGCTCTTCGCAGACAGCTAATAGCTTTCGGCTATTGGATGAGTGGCGGCCGCCGATTATGTAAAACGCATCCACCATGCCGGCAAGTGCCCGCGCGGCGTCCTGACGGTCGCGCGTCGCGGAACAGATGGTGTTAACTACCTGAACCTCGTCGTCGGTTTTTGATTTTACGGCTTCAGCGGTGTCGAAAAATGTTTTGGCCTTGATCGTTGTTTGCGAGACGACAAGAGGATTTCGCAATCTCGGTAGGGAAGCGACCTCGGTTTCGTCGCGGATCACAAACGCATGGTTCGGCGCGTAACCCTTTACGCCGATCATTTCCGGATGGTCGGGGCTGCCAACGACAACAACGTGGCGGTCCTGCTCGGCCGCGCGTGCTGCGAGCTTTTGAACGCGGGTGACGAACGGGCACGTCGCATCGACAACCTTGGATGCTTTTTCTTCGAGTTCCTTTTGAACCTGCGGAGTTACACCATGAGCGCGGATAACGGCTGTCTCGCCGCGTTTTATCTGAATCGGATCGCTGATCGTCGCGACACCTTGTTTGCCCAGCCTTTGCATCTCCTGTTCGTTATGGATGAGCGGGCCGAGGCTTCGCACAGTGTCGCCGCCATCGAGAGCGTCTTCGACCATCTCGACGGCTCGCTCGACGCCAAAACAAAATCCGTATTCGTCTGCCAGTAAAACTTGCATAATATAACGCAATTAGCGTTTCAAGCCGATTCTATCAAATGTAAACGTGAAACAAAACCCTGTGAAATTATCGAACCGGTTCTCTCAGTACGATCTCCGCTGTCAAACGCGCGGTCTCGGCTGCTTTTGAATTGGCATCGCTTAAATTCGCTATCTGCAGCAACGCCTCGCCGGTTCGCGAAAGCAACCTTACAAGGTCGCCTTCTTCGGCTTTAGTACGGGCGACGAGAGCCGGCCAATCCAAGCCGCCCGTCCATCTTTCGGCGGCTGCCGCGGCGGAATAGTTAATATCTTCGGCGGGTTCGACGCCAAACTGCCATTCAACTTTGGAAATGTCGTAAATTACCGTCTCAAACTCCGACAGAAGATCGATGAGCCTGTCCGAAAGATAAAGTTCGCCATAATTCCTCTCGGGATCGGCGGCGAGAGCGGCCATCATCCCTGCGGCGTGTTTAGGCTCCAATTCATCAAAAATTCCCCTCCGCAAAGATTCACCGGCAAGCAATGGTCGATCGATTCGCAGATCGGCGAGCCATTTACCGCGTTCAGTGACTTTCTCGGCGTGGAAATCGATATAGCCGAAATGATCGAGAACTTTTGCACGTCGTTCAAACGGCAGCCAGATATCGTCCTTGAGAAACGCAATATCGCGACGGAGCTTCGCAATGTTCTCTGCGTTTTCCCGTTCTTCCCAGAGCAACTGAGTCGCCTGATGCTTTGCCTCACTGATGAGATTATCGGGCAAAAGTTTGTCGATCAGCCCATTAATGATCAGTGCGGCATCGTCGTCCCCGGCTTTTTTGAATGAAACTTTCGGTTCGTCGAGCAGTCGATTTTTACCTTCGAAAACGTCGAAAAATGCCTGCTCGATGGTATCGTGACGGATCGTATATGTTCTTTCGTAAACGCGGCTCACGCGTTCGAGCGGCAGCGTCGTACCCTGGCCGTCGTCACGCATCGCCGAAACCGCGTCGCCGTGAACATTTAGCACCATAAAAAGCCGCTTACCGCTCCGGCCCTGCGTGATGATGCGTCCTTCGACAACATTTTCGCGAAGCCAATTGTGACGCATCTCTGCCCTTGTGGTAGGCAGCTTTTCCTGAAGCCGCATCAACGCACTGGTAAGCCGTTCAAACCCGAAGACGTTTTCTATCGTTAAGCCGTGTCCCTCAACGGGAAGCTTCGCAGCGATCTTGTCAAGATATTCGTCCACTCGTTTTCTAAGCGTTTCGATCTGCTGCCGGGTCTTGCGGAATGCAAAACTCTTCTCCGCAATATCGCGCAAGTATGCGAATTCGCCGAACGCATCGAGCAGATTCAAGAGACTGGTATAGGTCGCACGAAATTGGCTGTGAAGAGGATCGGGCGGAGCCTTTAACAACTCCGCGATCTTTTTTGGATTTTGAAATTGTCCGGGAGCAAGAACGACAAAACCTACATTGTCCTTTCCTCGTCGGCCGGCGCGTCCGGTCATCTGTTGCAGCTCGCTTGCGCGAAGCGGCCGCCACCCTTCGTTGCCGCGCGTATCGGCGTTGCTTACGACAACCGTTCGAGCGGGAAAATCGACACCTGCTGCGACTGTGGAGGTAGCAAAGATAGCATTAAGCAAACCGGCGGACATCATTTTTTCGATCACGAGTTTCCAGGCCGGAATGTGCCCGGCATGGTGCGACGCTACGCCCGCATGGATCAGGATATTGCGATGTTTGTGATTTTTTATCTCGGGGTTTTCGGCTGCAAAATCAGCAAAGATCTCTTCGCGCTTTTGCTGTTTTTGCTGATCGTGTTTTTGTGATTTGTCGCCCGCAACTTCTAACGCAGACTCGTCGCATTTTCGCCTTGTCGGCAAGAAAATGATCGCCGGCAGCAGATCAAAGCCGCGCAGCGCGTTGATCAGCTTCGGAGGCGGAATTTCCGGCGTTTCTCTATCCATTGCAATAATTATAACTTATGCGGGCTAGCGCAGCCTGTTTCATTTGATAATTCTTAGTCATCACTCTTATAATCGGCGGTGCCGACCCGATTCGACAGATCTTGATTTCCGTAAGCACTCGTGAGGAAGAAATGAAAGCCTTTAGCCGTCGTGATTTTTTGGGCACAGCTGCAGCCATCGGTGCCACAACCGTTTTGACCGGGACCAATATCCTGGGGAAAAGTAGTATGAAACAAATTCAGCTCGAGGAAATTACTGTTACCGAGCTTTCAGCCGGGATGCAAAAAGGTGAAATGACAGCGGTCGATATTGCCAAGGGCTATCTGGCTCGGATCGCCGAGATAGATAAGAAGTTAAACTCTATCATCGAATTAAACCCCGACGCGTTGGCTATTGCGGCCGAGATAGACCAAGAGAGAAAAGCGGGCAAGGTTCGCTCGCCTTTGCATGGCATTTCTATCGTTATCAAGGACAATATCGATACGGCCGACAAAATGAAAACGACAGCAGGCAGCCTTGCACTGGTTGATGCTCCGACGCCAAAACAGGATGCGTTTTTGGTTCAACAGCTTCGCAAAGCCGGCGTTGTCATTCTCGGCAAGACAAATCTGAGCGAGTGGGCAAACTTTCGTTCGACAAAATCTTCGAGCGGCTGGTCTGGACGCGGGGGGCAGACTCATAACCCATATATTCTCGACCGAAATCCCTGCGGCTCGTCCTCCGGTTCGGGATCGGCGATAGCTGCAAATCTTGCGGCGGTTGCGGTTGGCACGGAAACGGATGGTTCCATCATTTGTCCATCGTCAACCTGCGGAATCGTGGGCATCAAACCGACGCTCGGACTGGTTTCGCGATCGGGGGTGATCCCCATCGCTCATAGCCAGGATACGGCAGGGCCGATGGCGCGAACCGTTGCGGACGCGGCGGCGTTGTTAAGCGTTCTTGTTGGAGCAGACCCGAACGACGCAATAACGACACAAGCAAAAGCTGAGAAAGACTACACCCAATTTCTGCAAAAGGACGGCCTGAAAGGAATGAAGATCGGTGTCGCGCGTCAGTACTTCGGACGCAATGACAAGGTCGACAAATTGATCGAACCGCACTTGCAGGTGCTAAAAGGTGGCGGAGCGACATTGGTCGATATCCAATTTCCAAAACTTAACGATTTCGGTGACGCAGAATACCAGGTTCTGCTTTACGAATTTAAAGAAGACCTGAACAAATACCTTGCCGCGCGCGGTGGGCAACATAAAACTTTGAAGGACCTGATCGATTTCAACAACGCGAACGCTGAAAAAGAAATGCCATATTTCGGCCAGGAAATCTTCATCCAGGCGGAAGCCAAGGCAGATTTGAACGACCGCGCATATCGTCTCGCGCTGCTGCAAACCAAGCTTTTGACGCAAGAGCAGGGAATCGACGGCGTAATGAATGATAATAAACTCGATGCGATCGTCGCACCGTCCGGCGGAGTCGCATGGCCGACAGATCTCGTCGGCGGCGATTGCGGAGTTTTCGAAAGCTCGTCGCTGGCGGCAGTCGCAGGGTACCCGAACATTACTGTTCCTGCAGGTTATGTGCAAGGTTTGCCAGCTGGTATCTCTTTCTTTGGCCGAGCGTTTTCCGAGCCGGTTTTGATCAAGATCGCGTACGCATTTGAGCAGGCGACAAGGGCGAGGAAGACGCCGACGTTCTTGCCGACTTATCCCTAAAATCTGCTGTTTAATTAAATAATTAAGAATTAGTAATTAAATAATTAAATGGCAGACCTGACTACATTTTATTTCTTACCGCTTTATTAAAGATGGCCTGCAGGCCTTCGAGCAAGAGGTCTTCGTCAGTTATCTGAATTTGTTTACAGTCTTTCGAAATTGTTTGAGCGAATCCGCCGGTTGCGATCACGTGCGGTGTTTCTCCCAGCTCTGCGGTCATCCGCAAAATTATTCCTTCGACCAGTCCTATATATCCATAAAAAATGCCTGATTGGATCGAGGCGATGGTCGAGTCACCGATAACCGACGCCGGACGAGTAATTTCAACCTCGGGAAGTCTTGACGCCTTTAGGTGCAAGGCTTGGGCCATCGTTTTCATTCCCGGTGCGATCGTGCCACCGAGGTATTCGTGATTAGAATTTACGGCGTCGATCGTCGTGGCCGTGCCGAACGAGCAGATAATACATTGCGCGCCATATTTTGCCGCGGCTGCCGAAGCCGTGATCAGCCTGTCAACACCAAGTGTTTCGATCGTTTGATAACGAATCGTTAACCCAAAATCGAAAGAGGTATCGACAAATACGGGGATTACGCCGAAACGACTCGTAAGAAAATCACAAAGCGGTTTCTCTGATTCGGGTACAACTGATGCGACGATCGCCGCGGTTATATCGTCACGCAAATCTTTACCGATGGCTTTTTCAAGATCAGCCGCCGTCGCGTCTTTATTTGTTGGGATCGAGAGTTTTGAGACAAGTTTGTCGCGGTCAAAAACGCCGAATTTGGTTGAGGAGTTTCCGATGTCAATGGCGAGAATCATTTATCGGTACCGCCTGCGGTAGCGGGCGGCTTAAGAGGTGGTTTTGTTATCTCTGAGGTATCGATCAGTTACGTTAAACCATCCGCTACCACAGATGGTACTGACATGTTTATCCCTGCAGGGGCAAGCCGTCATACACGATACGCCAGCCGTTGTTGCGGCTTGTTCGCAGGCTTTTTTGAAACCATTCGAGCGCTTTTGATGCGTCGTCGTAAAGCTGAACCGCCGGACGGTCCTCGCGAGGATCGACACGGCAGATCGCCGCGCCTTCGGCAGCAGTTTTTATTGTCAGCAGGGCGACAAGATGATTTTTCTGCAAAACGGCCGTTCGGATCGAGATCGCGTCAATCACCGAATCGTCAAACTCGCCGAATTCATCAAAGTCCTCAAATTCGTCAAACTCATCAAAATTGGCGTCGGGACTGGGTCTGTTATTCATACAACTCTTGAAATCAAATACGTGAATACAAATTACACTCTTTGCGGTCAAAGTTCAATTACTGATCGCTGATAGATTCTAGCTCCTCATTTGCGCGTAATCTCTCCACATCGCCGGATTGTATTATCCTAATATTTTCACCATCGGTCCGAACGCGGAGGGCTCCGTTGTTCTCAAGCCCGTCGGTTACGCCGGTTATCGTTTCCGCCCCGACAAGAACGCGCACATTTTTACCGACGAAATAAGACGAACGCCGCTGCCACTCGCGTATGATCTCTGCCGGACCGTTCTCCCCCAACAGTATCTCGTAAAAATAGTTTAAATAGCGCGTGAGAGCAGCCAGAACCTCGTCCCTGTCAACCGGTCCGATCTCGGCTTCGACGGATGTTGCAATCTCGGCGATCTCATCCGGAAGATTTGTCGACTTAAGATTAATGCCGATCCCTACGACAACGACCAGCCCGCCCGCCGATTCGACCGTTTCTGCCAAGATGCCGCAGATCTTTTTTTCATTTACCAAGACGTCGTTGACCCACTTGATATCGCTGTCTACTCCAAATTCCGACAACGCGTCGACGACGGCGACGCCGGCCATAAGCGTGATCAGCGGCAGAAATCGTACAGCAAGCTTTGGCCGCAAAACTATGCTGAAATAAAGCCCTGAGCCTTTGTCGGAAATCCATGTCCGGCCGTGTCGCCCGCGTCCGGTGGTCTGCTCATCGGCGACAACGCAGAGGCCTTCGCCGGCACCGAGTTTCGCCTGATTTATCGCCTCGGTGTTTGTCGATTCAAGAATGTCGAATCGAAGTATTGTGAAATTCATGAAGCGCTGTTCTTAATCCGCATCCAGCTCAGCCAAAACCGAGATCCACTCTTCCGACTGGGCGATCTGTACGTCACCGACACCCAGTCTTTCAAGCTGCGATACAACTGAGCTTTCCTGTTCCTTCAATATCCCGGACAGCAGCAATATCCGACGAGCTTTTTCGAGCAGCAGCGGCATGAGCGGCAATATCGTGTCGGCTGTAAGATTTGCGCAGACAAAATCGAATGCCGGCGTATCGCGCGAGATCGAACGAGCCGCAAATTCTATGTGATCCGAAACGCCATTCATCGCGGCGTTTTCGATTGCGATCTCAACGGCCTTTTCATCAGTATCAACGGCAAAGATCGATGCCCTATTCGGCAGCCACGCATCGTCCATTTTTGCGTTCAGCTTTGCGACGGCTATTGCCAGGATGCCCGTCCCTGTTCCGACATCCATGAACGTTTCGCCCGCTGTAAAATTGTCCTGTATCGCCTGCAGGCAAAGCTGCGTCGTCGCGTGCGTTCCGGTTCCGAACGCCATGTTCGGCTCAATGCGGATGACGATCTTTTCCGGGTCTTCGATCTTTTCCCATGGCGGAGCGATGACAAATTCACCGACCACCGTCGGCCGCCAATATTTCTTCCATTCCGCGAGCCAGTCGGTTTCCTCGATCCGTCGCCATGCCTGCCCGCGCACCAGGCTCGCCTTCAGTCCGTAAGCGCTCAACGCATGATTTAATTCGCATTGACAAAGCTGTTCGTCAACTATCTCGTGAAAATATCCCGTGACGACCACGGTTTCGCTGGTCTTATAGCGTAGATGATCGATCTCGGTACCAAGCGCATCGAGCTGATTAAACGCAAATTCGATCGCCTCCGTCGCCGGCCGTTCGACCGTAACATCAAGGGCGTACCAATGCTGTTTGGACATAAAAGTCAGTACCGACTACATAAACGCAAAAAAGACCGCCCCTACCAATAGCGCGTACGACACCAGGTTGTTCCATTTGAGCGTCTCGCCGAACAGCAGATAAGCGATCAGTGTAAACACCGCGAGCGTTATGCACTCCTGGATTATTTTCAACTGAGTCAAGCTGAACATGTCGGAGCCGATGCGGTTCGCCGGAACCTGAAAGCAGTATTCGAACAACGCCAGTCCCCAGCTCGCGGCAATGGCAACGATCAACGTCGTGTTCTTAAACTTCAAATGGCCGTACCAGGCCAGCGTCATAAAAATATTCGAGACGATAAGTAAAATGACCGTTTTCATCGCTATTCCCTGATGCCGAGCTCCTCGAGATTTTGCTCCCGGTTTCGCCAGTCCTCAACTACTTTGACGAACAGCCGCAGGTAAACGTGCGTCCCCAGCAGCTTTTCGATGTCCTGGCGTGCTTTTGTGCCGATGTCGCGAATGCGTGAGCCCTGCTTGCCGACAATGATCTTTTTTTGAGATGCTTTTTCAACGAAGATCGCACAGTAAATCTTCAGAAGTTCCGGCTCCGATTCGTCAAACATTTCGGTCACGACCGCCGTCACATAAGGAATCTCCTCGCCTGTCGATTCGAGTATTTTTTCACGCACCATCTCGGCGACCAACACCCGCGTCGGCTGGTCCGTCAGTTCGTCTTCGGCAAAGATCGGTCCGCCTTCGGGCAGGTGCTTGACGATCTGCGCAAGCAGGTTATCGACCGCGTCGCCCTTTAAGGCGGAGACGGGAACGATCTCTTCAAAATCATATTCCTTGGCATAGCTTTCGATCAGCGGCAGCAATTGGTTTTTGTCTTTTATTTTGTCGATCTTGTTGAGGACCAGGATGGCCGGTTTTTCAGATTGTTTTACAAGGTCGAGAACAAACCTGTCGCCGTTGCCGGTCGAAACGCTCGCGTCGCGCATTAGCACCAACAGATCGACCGACATTATCGCGTCGTGAACGGCCGCCATCATTCGCCGGTTCAGCAGGTAACCGGGCTTGTGCACGCCGGGAGTATCGACAAAAACGATCTGTCCGTCGGGCCGGGTCACTATTCCCTGAATACGGTGTCGTGTCGTCTGGGGCTTGTTCGAAACAGCGGCGATCTTTTCGCCGACGAGACGATTTAAAAGCGTCGATTTCCCGGCATTCGGCCGCCCGATAAGCGCAACATATCCGCTGCGATAGCTTGCATCAGTCATTGATAGAAACTTTAGCAAATGTATGGCGAGGTGTCAGCAAACGCTGCGCGATATCGCGGCTGCGGACCGCGGCGGCAAGCGCGACGACGATAAGGACGGCCGCGGCCGCGAACGTTGTTCGGGTACCGCCGGCGATGGCGTCGGGATGCGCGGTAGCGATTTCCGTTGTACCTGACGCGACCGCAAACACGGCACCCATGACGGACGCGCCGGTGATGAGTCCGAGATTACGCGACAGGCTGAGCATTCCCGAAATTACGCCGCGCCGGTCCGCTCCGACGCCCGTCATGATGACGGTGTTGTTGGCCGCCTGGAACAACGCATAGCTTGCGGTAATGACGACGATCGGAGCGATATAACCGGTAACGCCAAAACTCGATGGCATTATTGACAATACAACGGACCCGATCGCAATGCCCATGAGCGCAACGATCGTCATGCGTTGACCGCCAAGGCGGTCAACGATGCGACCTGCGGGCACGCCGGTGAGCGCCGCAACGAGCGGGCCGGCCGATAACGCGAGTCCGACAAGCGCCGTTTCAAGCCCGAGCCCCTGCGAGAGATAGAACGGCCCGACCACCAGCGTCGCCATCATCACCGCCGAGACGAGCGCGCTCATTGCAAGGCTCGCCGTCAACACCGGATCACGGAACATTGCCAACCTGATCAACGGCGACGCCACCTTCGCTTCGGCGAGGAGGAAGGACGCGACTCCAAAGCCCGCGATCAGCAATAACCCAATGTTGAGGGGGCCGAAATGTCCATGGCCGATCGTCATAGCGAGAGCATAAGCCGCAAGCGTCCCGGCAAGTAGCAGAGTCCCTAGATTGTCGAAGCCCACGCGGCTTTCACTCTTCACCGTCGCTCGGTCGACAGGCAAATATCGATGTGCGAGAAAAAGATTCAAAATTCCAAGCGGTACATTCACCAGGAAGATCATCTGCCAGCCGAATGAGGCGATCAACAAACCGCCGAGCGATGGACCCAGACTGGTTCCGATCGCGGACATCGTTCCGAGCAGCCCCATTGCGCTGCCGGTCTTTGCCTTCGGAACCGTTTCACCGACCATGGCTACGGTGAGGGCCATCATGATCGCTGCTCCGAGGCCCTGTGCGGCACGTGCGACGATCAGCAACAGTAGCGTGGATGCGATGCCGCAAAGCAGCGAAGCGACTGTGAACAAACCGATCCCGATCAGTAACAGCCTCCGGCGGCCGACGACGTCACCGAGCCTTCCGACGCTGACAATAAGCGTGGTGATGGCCAACAGATAAGCGAGGACAATCCACTGAACCTCCTGGAACGAGGCGTTGAAGCCCAATGCAAGTGTCGGCAAACCAGTATTTGCGATGCTGGTGTCGAGAGACGGCATCAGCATGGACAGTGAAAGGCTGGCAAGGGCCCAACGGACCGCCGGTGTCAGTTTTCCAGTTTTGCGTCGTTGGTCTTCGATGGTTGTCTTTAACATGTTTTCATTAGAGCGCATCCGGAGTTGTAGCGGAAGACGCACGGTTTACACTTTATTAGTGCATAGAACGCTATATCAAAATGCAAACTGCGCTAAAATGAATTTATGTCGAAACCGGACTTCAACCTGCTTATCACTCTTGATGCCGTGCTTACGGAAGGAAGTGTGGCCGGTGCGGCTCGGCGGTTGCGGCTCAGCCCGTCCGCAATGAGCCGGGCGCTGGCGCGTTTGCGCAAAACAACGGGCGATCCGCTGCTGGTCAGGGCCGGTCGCGGGCTCGTGCCGACACCCAGGGCACTCGAACTTCGCGAAGCGGTAAGCCGGCTGGTGCAGGACGCCGAAGGGGTTTTGCGCCCGGCTGAGACCCCTGACCCCAAACAGATCATACGAACATTCACGCTGCGGACCAGCGATGGTTTTGTCGAGAACTTCGGTCCGGCCCTTATCGCCCGCGCCGGAGCGGAGGCTCCCGGTGTGCGGCTTTGTTTTTTGCAGAAAACGAACAAGGAAACCACGTTTCTTCGCGACGGGATCGTCGATCTTGAAACCGGTGTTGTCGGCGATACGATAAGTCCGGAATTACGGGTGCAGATGTTGTTCCGTGACCGATTTATCGGTGTGGTCCGAAACGGGCACTCGCTGAGTGAGGGCAAAATGACTGCTGCCCGTTACACGGCCGGCAGGCACATTCTCGTTTCGCGGCGCGGTCTCGACCGTGGACCGATCGATGAAGCTGTTAAAATGTTGGGTTTGAGACGTGAGATCGTCACGATCGTCGGTGGTTTTTCG
>Ga0207674_10002848_pt1 | contig 21514 bp, 19 predicted proteins | sample KBSCornC72_FD_184303 | JGI IMG/M metagenome (GOLD analysis project Ga0207674, IMG submission 184303) | Corn rhizosphere microbial communities from Kellogg Biological Station, Michigan, USA - KBS Corn C7-2 (SPAdes) (version 2) | ecosystem: Host-associated > Plants > Roots > Rhizosphere > Soil ...
GGTTTGCACGAAAAGTAACATGCCAACAGTACAGTACCGCGAGCGAAGCGACCGGATGGCACACTCAACGAACCAATCATCAGAATTTAGACGTAATATCGAGTGTGCCACCGCCGCGCTTCGCTCGCGGTACTGTACTGACCGCTCGGAACTCACCAAGATTAGAGTTTTGTGCAAAGCCATTTCTCATGGTCATTTTCCATGAGCATTTGTCATTGCCGGAGCTACGAAAATCAAAAGTGAGCAATGAGCAATGAGAAATGGTTTGCACGAAAAGTAATATGCCAACAGTACAGTACCGCGAGCGACGCGACCGGACGGCACACTCAACGAACCAATCATCAGAATTTAGACGTAATATCGAGGGTGCCACCGCCGCGCTTCGCTCGCGGTACTGTACTGATCGCTCAGAACTCACCAAGATTAGAGTTTTTGTGCAAAGCCATTTCTCATTGGTCATTTTCCATGAGCAATGACCGATAATTTTAGTACCTATTTGGTGTCGCGGTCGTAGGCCACCTTCAGCCAGTGCATCACTTCATCGTCAATCTCGGAAAGTGAGGAGATAGGTATTCGATGTGTGATGCGATCCTTTTTGGCGAAGCCACCAGTATCTAGCAATCGGCCGGTGGGTTTCATGTCGCCCAGTGCGAAACCCAAGTCGATACGGGTTTGCGTAGTGGGCTTAATCTGGGCAAAGACGTGATTGCGATAAAGAGGAACTATCGTCTGACATGGGCAAGCCTTAGCTTCTTTCCCAACCTTTAGACCAAGCTTCAGCAATGCATCATAAATCGGTTTGAGTGTGGCCTTCTTTCCGGCGAACATCTTTTCAACGTCCTGTTCGGCAGTCTTCAAATAGAGTTCGGGATCGGCCGTCTCGGCACCCTTTCCTTCGGCTCGTTCAGTCAGCCACCACGCCGTGTTGGTTCCCAGTCCATGTTCAGTCTTGAGCCATTCGCGACGCTCTTGTTCGGTTTTTGGACCATTCTTCTTGATGTGCTTCATCCATTCTTCGAGAGTGCGTCCAGTTTTGGTCTTGAGTTCGGTGACCCACTTTTGGAACATCAGCACACCCGGGTGAACGCTGTAGATTGATTTCTTTGCTGGAGTGGACATACGAGGATTGTTTCCTTTGAAGGCACTTGCGCTTTGATACTGTACTTACCGCAATACCCGAGATCAATATACAAAATACAAAGTACTAAGCCCGTGGGAGCGGTCAGTACCGATTCGCGGTAGCGTCGGGTGAGTCTCAATGATCATCAAGTCTCAGCATCTCGAGACTCACCCGACGCTACCGCGAATCGGTACTGACCCTTGCTACGAGTCTCTGAAGTGGGTGGTGTTGCAAACCGTAAAAACACCAAAGCCCCAAGCTTTCAGAAAGCTGTCGCCAAAAACCGGGGAGATTGGCGCGCGCGAGTGGCCTGTTCAAATGCGTAAGCAATACTTATCAGCTTTGGTTCTGAGTAGGCGCCACCAAAAAATGAGATTCCTACTGGGAGACCGTAAACATACCCAGCCGGCACGGTTATGTGCGGATAACCAGCAACGGCTGAGGCGGATGAGTATCCGCCGGTGAAATGATCTCCATTCACCCAGTCTGTGGGCCAAGATGGGCCACCTGTTGGCGCTATGAGCGCATCGAGTCGATTCTTCTTCATTATAAAGTCGATACCCTGTGACCGCGTTAGCAGATGGTTTTTCCTTAACGCTGCAAGATAGGCTTTGCTTGTCAAAGGACCCTTTTCTTGCGCCTTTTTCATTAAGTCCTGCCCGAAATAAGGCATTTCCTTATCTCGGTTGCGCTCGTTGAAGTCGATGATGTCTTTCAGGTTATGCACCGGAGCCTGTGGTCCAAGTCCAGTCAGGTACGTATTCAAATCGGCTTTGAACTCGTATAGCAAAACTTCAAGCTCAGAATCATCAAACTTTCCGGTCGTAGGGATGTCCGCCGGATCCACGAGTACAGCGCCTTGCTTTTTCATCTCCGCCAGCAAGTCGCTCATTAGCTTGTCGACTTGATCGCTAAACCCAAAATGTTTACGCGCGATGCCTAAACGCACACCTTTGAGCCCATTGACGTCGAGAAAAGTCGTGTAGTCCGTTTTCGCACCGCTCGAACTATTCTTCGTTTCTGGATCTCGCGGATCAACACCAGTCAAGGTTCCCAAAATTGCGGCGGCGTCGGCAACCGTGCGCGCCATTGGGCCAGCCGTATCCTGGCTATGTGCGATTGGGATGATACCGGCACGACTGATCAGACCAACCGTCGGCTTGATCCCGACTAATGAGTTCGCTGATGAAGGACACACTACTGAGCCATCAGTTTCAGTTCCAATTGCCGCAGCACAGAGATTTGCCGCTACCGCCGCACCGGAGCCAGAGCTGGAGCCACAGGGATTTCGATCCAGGACATACGGGTTCTTGGTTTGTCCGCCACGCCCACTCCAACCGCTGGACGAATGATTTGAGCGAAAGTTGGCCCATTCACTGAGATTTGTTTTGCCAAGGATTACCGCACCGGCCGCTCGCAGCTTCTCGGCTACAGAGGAATCCCGAGCGGGTTTCGCTCCAACTAAAGCAAGTGACCCGGCGGTCGTCATCATCCGATCGGCTGTATCGATATTGTCTTTAATAAGCATCGGAACTCCGTGTAATGGTCCACGCACACGTCCCGATTTACGTTCCTGATCCAGGCGGGTAGCAATCGATTCGGCCTCGGGGTTCAACTCGATGACGGAATTGACGGCTGGACCGTGTTTGTCGATGTCGTTGATTCGCTCAGAATACTTTTCGACGAGCGAGCGTGAGGAGAACTTTCCTGACTGCATTCCTTGTTGCAGTTGTTGGATGGTCATTTCATCGAGCTCGAATGCACGGGGCGTTTCCAATGTTCGATTGGAGTTGGCGCCGATTTCCGCGACCGGCGCAACGATTGCCAGGGCGCAACTTGCAGTGGTGGACGTGAGAAACTGTCGACGTTTCATTGGGTAGGGTCCTTAGTTTTTTTGGAGCAGGATGCGTTAACTACTCGACGATCTTGACTTTGAAAGACTCGAAAAACCGATTAACGTTGACGCTGTCGTTCTCGTTTTTGTAGGTGCCCACTACAACGAGATATGGACGTCTACCAACCATATAGATCCGACCTTTGTAGTCGCGTTTGGCGGTCTCAGCAGTAAACTCCAGCGACTGATAGCCGTCTATGGTTAAGTTTTTACTGGTTCGAAGGGTTCCCGAGATTCCGTTTACAAAATTGTCACGGTTCAGAATGAGCTCGGGTTGGACGAAATAGAAGTTGTAACTGGGATCGTATTCACCCCACGCAACATAAAAGGCGCTTTGGGGAGTGCTGGCGGTAAAGGTGTGGGTTGAATATGGACCGCGTTCGCTTTCAATTGTTTCGCTGCGGCTGGAAGGGGCTTCGGGCATCTTCACGGAAAAGCGGCCCAACTCCGAGGTGAATGTGATCCACGAATCGCGCTCAATTTTTATTTTGCTATGTGAGCTGTTCTGAGCCAGCGTTATTGAGCCAGTGACAGTTGCGAGTAAAAAAGCCACCAAGATCCTGCTCATACAAAATCCTTCGACCTCGAACTCAATTCCGACTAAGGCTTATACCGATCCGTTGCAGGCTAGTCAATTGGAGTCACGCTCTCTTTGGTCAGATGGGGGTATGTTGAAGCAAGAGTTGGGAAGGGGAAGTTGTTTTTCATTGGTCATTGATCAGTGATCATTTGTCATTTAAGAGTTCGTCATGCGGGTTTGCCCAAAAGCGGTGAAGAAAATGACCAGTGAAAAATAGAAGGGCCCATTCATTACTCACAGGCCACCTACCATGCCAATGGCTCATTGGAATAGGCCATTCTTCACGGCAAGCATCCTACACACTGGCATTCCACCCACTTTTAGCCTACCTTCTATTCTTTTTTAGAAAGCTATGGATTCAGTCGAAGCAATACAGACACCCAGACCGCGAAGGCAAGTAGCCATCGTCGGCCGTCCAAATGTCGGCAAGTCCACGCTCTTTAACCGCTTAATCGGCGAGCGACGGGCGATCGTAGGTGACGAACCTGGAATCACCCGGGATCGCATTTATGGAGAAGTCGATTGGGCCGGCCATAAATTTTCTCTCGTCGATACGGGCGGCATCGTGCCGGACGACGATGCTGTGATACCGGCAAATATCTTCAAGCAGGCTGGTCGTGCGATTGAGGAGTCGCAGTTACTCATCTGGGTCGTTGATGCCCGGCGCGGTATCACACAGTTGGACCAGGAGTTGGCACAACTGCTTCGCGAAGCCGGTAAACATGTCATTGTAGCGGCGAATAAGATCGATTCTTCAAAGTTGGAAGCTGAAAGTTCTGAGTTCTATCAATTTGGTTTTGATGAAGTCATTGCAGTTTCGGCCGAGCAGGGGATTGGTATCGGCGAACTACTTGATGGCGTCATTGAACTACTCGATCAAACTCGTATCGACCCAAATGAGACTGAACCAGACGGCCCTCGAGAAATCCGCCTGGCTATCGTTGGCAGGCCTAACGTCGGCAAATCATCGTTGCTTAACCGATTACTTGGTGAAGACCGCGTGATCGTGTCTCCAGTGGCCGGAACTACTCGAGATGCCATCGATACCGTATTGGAGAGTGACGGTCGCAACTTTCGCATAATCGATACCGCCGGCATTCGTCGTAAAGGAAAGACTGACGAAATGGCCGAAAAGCTCTCGGTCATCATGGCGCGAAAGAGTTTGGAGCGAGCTGACGTCGCCATCGTAGTTATTGATGCACAGGATGGGGCTACGAACCTCGACGCGACAATTGCCGGTTACGCCGTGGATTCCGGATGCTCCGTAATAGTCGCGGTGAACAAATGGGATGCAATTCCTGATAAAGAGACGAATACAGCATCAGAATTCGAAGCCACTTTGCGAACCAGGATGAAGTTTCTCGAGTGGGCTCCGGTCATCACTATCTCCGCTTTGACAGCCCAACGGGTGGATCGAATTCTGCCGCTGGTACTAAAGGCGAATGAGGCAAGGAATTTCCGAATTCCAACCTCACGGCTCAACGACTTTTTTGAAAAGGCCATCGCCCAACCGCGTGGCGGTACTGCCCCTGCACCGGCAAAGGGCGGTATCTCGCGTTTAAAGGTGCAATACTTGACGCAGGTTGGCGTTCGACCACCGACTTTTGTTGTTTTCACGGCTGGTGGCAAGCAAGGCCTACACTTCTCCTACGAAAGATATCTCCAGAATCAGTTGCGTAAAGAGTTTGAGTTCTTCGCGACGCCCTTGAGAGTCGTTGAAAAACATAAGAAGAGAAAGAAATAGCAATTGAGTACCGCAAGTGCCGATACCGGAAAATCACCCTTATCGTTCACCGTCGACTCTACAAGTGGTGAAGCGCGCGCGGGTACGCTAAAAACGCGTCGCGGCATAATCGAAACTCCAATCTTCATGCCGGTCGGGACTGCTGGAACGGTCAAAGGGATGCGATTTGAGGATCTCGAGTCTCCTGATATCAACGCTCCAATTATTCTAGGCAACACCTATCACCTCTGGCTGCGCCCGGGTGTCGAAATAATTCGAGAGGCGGGCGGACTTCATAGATTTATCGGTTGGGACCGAGCGCTGCTGACTGATTCTGGCGGTTTTCAAGTTTGGAGTCTTGGCGATCTGCGCAAGATCACCGAGGAAGGAACTCACTTCCGGTCACATGTCGACGGCAGCGCCAAGTTCTTGTCGCCGGAAGTCTCAATGGAAGTCCAGGTCGCTCTCGGGTCGGAAATCGTAATGATTTTCGACGAATGCGCTCCTGGTCAGGCATCCGTTGAAGAGACCAGGAGAAGTGTCGATCTGACCGCCCGTTGGGCCAGGAGATCAAGGGTCGCCTTCGACCGTTTACAAAATGAAGGACGTGATAGTGGATACACTGCTGCCGAAGGATTGAATGGCCAGCAGGCCCTGTTTGGAATCGTGCAGGGCGCCGGACATCTTAATCTCAGGCGTGAGAGTCTGAACCAAATGTTGGAGATTGGCTTCGATGGTTTCGCAATCGGAGGTCTGAGCGTAGGTGAAGAGAAGTCAGTAATGTTCAACGTGATCGAGGAAATCGCACCGCTTTTACCCTCCAATAGCCCGCGCTATCTGATGGGTGTAGGAACTCCAGAAGATCTCGTCGAATCAGTTGCTCGCGGTGTAGATATGTTTGACTGCGTTTTACCCACTCGGAATGGGCGGACCGGCCAGGCGTTTACTTCGTTTGGGAAAATAAATATCAAGAACGCGAGTTGGGCAAAGGACTTTCGTCCGTTAGACGAGTTATGTAAATGTTCGGTCTGCCGGCGTCACACTCGAGCGTATCTGCGCCATCTCTACCTAACGGCCGAAATGCTTGCGAGCATTCTGCTTACGCACCACAATCTGGCGTTCTTCCTTGACACCATGCGAGGTGTAAGGCAATCTATCCGGTCTGGCGATTTCCCCAAATTTCGACGTGAGTTCACCGAGCGGCTGCGAGCGGGTGGTGAATAGCGATTCGCGAGCGGGTTCGCCTCTGTTTGTTTAAAAGGTCGCTGTTACTTCACTTCAGAGTGGATGTCGAAGTCGTAATCCTTCGAAAAAGCCTAAACTAATGAATACTTTTTTACTTTTCTTTCAGGGCGGCCTGGGAGCACTCGGTCAGTTCCTTCCGGTGATCTTGATCATCGGAGTGTTCTACGTCCTATTAATAAGGCCCCAACAGAAACGGCAGCGAGAATTGCAAGAGACAATCTCGAACTTGAAGGTTGGTGACCGGGTTGTTACTTCCGGCGGTATCAAAGGAAGAATCACCACCGTTCGCGATTCAAGCTTTGTAATAATCAGCGCCGAAAAATCAACTTTGGAGGTTTCCAAAGGTTCTATTGCCGGTATCGACAGCGAGCAAGAAAAGCCTGGGTAAACAAAGTTAGTAATGAAGAAAAAGAATCTTCTCCAACGCACCATAATTATCTTTGCGGTAACCCTCATTGGCCTGTACATATGCATTGGTCCGCGTCACCGACCAACGGTGAATGACTTCAAATGGTCTGGCATTAAGTCATCTCTACGGAACAACATTCATCTTGGACTTGATCTTCAAGGTGGTTCTCACCTGGTGATGAGAGTCAAGACTGAAGAATTCCTAAAACGTCTCACCGAGGAAGACACTTCCGCTGCCCAAAACGCGGCGAAAGATGCTGGTTTTGATGTTAAAGGTGGGCGCGCGGAAACCACACCTGGCAGATACAGGGTCATCCTGGAAATCGGCGATGCCTCGAAAGCGGCCGAAGTCAAAGACGCAGTTCAGAAGAAAGTTGAACTCGGTGACACTTCAATCTGGTCTTATTCGAATTCTGGTACTCAACTGACATGGGCGATGACGGCGGCCGCCGAGAGAACACTCGCCGACAACGCCACCACTCAAGCGCTAAACATTATCGATAGTCGTATTAATGCGCTCGGTATTGCTGAGCCTACGCTTCAGACTCACGGCTCGCAGAGTTCTCATCAAATCCTTTTGCAGATGCCCGGTGTTCAAGATCCAGAGCGTGTTAAAGAGATTCTGAAAGGCGAGTCGAGACTCGAACTCGTGCACGTTGTGAGTCCGCCAAGTCCAGCTGCTGCTCAAACGTACAACACAGAAGCTGAAGCACTTGCGTCGCTTAATAGTGGCGGTACTGTTCCGTCGAATCGACGCGTATTGCCGTACAGCGAACGAATGGAAGCTACCAGTGATACCACGACTAACCCGGAACAAAAGCCCAAGCGCTGGGTGGTCGTAGAACTTCCGGCAATTATCGACGGCAGTGAGCTACGCAACGCGAACGCAATTCCCACTCGGGCTGGTGGAACAGAAGACTACGAGATCAATTTTGCACTCAAGAAGTCCGGAGCTGACAAGTTTGGCGCATGGACCGGCGCTCACACCAACGAGTACATGGGAGTTGTGCTCAACGGCGAAGTTAAGTCGATTGCCTACATCAAGAGTCAGATATTCGACCAGGGCCAAATAACAGGTCGATTTACCAAGCAGTCGGCGGAAGATCTGGCGCTGACATTGCGATCAGGCGCGCTACCCGCTCCAATCGAATACCTCGAAGAAAGAACTGTTGGACCAAGCCTTGGGCAGGACTCAATCAACTCGGGCCTAAAAGCCTCGATCGTGGGTTTGGGCCTGGTGGTGCTATTCATGTTGTTCTATTACCGCGGCGCTGGAGTTAACGCGGTAGTGGCGCTGTTGCTCAATATGATTCTGATGCTTGCGGGTCTAATCCTGTTTGGTGCGACTCTAACGCTTCCCGGTATTGCCGGTATCATCCTGACAATCGGTATGGCGGTCGACTCGAACGTCCTTATTTTTGAGCGCATTCGTGAGGAACTCCGCAGCGGCAAGACGATACCCTCGGCAGTGGACCAGGGGTTTGGCCGCGCGTTCGTAACCATCATCGATACCCACGTGACTACCATAATTTCCTCCCTGTTCCTTTTCGTTTTTGGAACTGGACCAATCCGCGGGTTTGCTGTGACACTGGTCATAGGTCTACTCGTAAACCTGTTTTCAGCGGTCTATGTCTCTCGCACAATCTTCATCTGGGAGCTTGGTCGTAAGGAAAAAGTGGAGTCGCTCAGCATCTAAATTTTAGAAAGTCATCTTATGATCCAAATCTTCAAAGACGTTCGGATTGATTGGTTAGCGAATCGACGTGCCTTCATCCTTGTGTCGATATTGTTAATGCTTGCCGGTCTTGCTTCAGCCATTGTGCGTCAGGCCACCGGTCATCAGGCATTCAATCTCGGCGTTGACTTCAAAGGCGGCACGGTTGTAACCGCTAAGTTCAAGCAGCGACCAGGCGATGCTGCCGTGCGCGAAGCACTTGTTAAGCAAGGGATTCATGATGCAGTTGTGCAACCAGTTACCGACAAAACTGACACTATCCTGATCAAGTTGCCACTTGAAGGGACATCAGAGACTGGAACGCAGGCGGAGGTCGAATCGGGACGTGCTCGCGTACGCGGCGCCTTGAATACTTTCGGCACCGAGGCTAAACCAAATGTTCACCTTGATAGTGATCCGGAGGCCTCTTATGAAATAGTAGGAACAGACGCGGTGGGAGCAATTGCCGGAGCCCAACTTCGTAATAAGGCGATTGCTGTCACGCTCGCTGCGCTGGTGGGAATTCTTGTTTATATTGCCTTCCGTTTTGAGTGGACCTATGGCGCCGCCGCCGTTATTGCCGTGTTCCACGATGTTCTGGTGACGCTCGGATTCTTTTCTATCTTCCAATGGGAAGTTAGTCTTACCGTGATTGCCGCATTACTGACGCTCGTCGGTTTTTCGGTAAACGACACCATCGTCGTCTTCGATCGCATTCGCGAGAACCGCAGGCTGCATCGAAGAGATTCACTCTATAAAGTTACGAACGATTCTATTAACCAAACACTTTCGCGAACGATCATTACCTCTGGACTAGTCTTCCTCTCGGTGCTCGCGATGGTCTTGTTTGGTGGAGAGGTATTGCGTGGTTTTTCACTCGCTCTGCTGGTCGGAATTATCTTTGGTACTTACTCGTCAGTGGCAATTGCGAGTCCGATCATGGTTTGGTGGGAGCAGAGAATTGAAGCGGCTAATCGAGCCATGACCCTCAGTTACAACGCGCCAACCAAGGGTGGCGTTCAACGTCCGGCGAAAACGACCAATCGAGATTCGTTTGTACCTCGCACGAACAAACAATCGAGTCGACCGGGACGCGCTTAAGTTTTGTCAGTAGGAGATCGGTTGCGTTTGAAAAGCAGATCAAGTCGAGTTTGCGCTTGACTTTGAAACGCCATGCGGCATAGACTGCGACCGTTGCTGGCCAATTAAATATCTCAAAGTCGACCCTGCGCGTAAAGTAGAAGTTGGGCGCGGCGGCAGTCTGTTGAGCAGGCCGGCGAGTTTTTTCTCGCACAGCGGCTTCACAAGTCTATTCGGTGTGCTCAAATATCGCAGGAGCTGCTGTTTTCCCCTTTCTATGTAGACGGAACTCAAAGTGGCCCAGAAGTCGACCTTTGAGAGTTAGCTACTACAATTTCGCAACCCCTGATCCATTTGGCGCCGGAATTGGAGGACAAATCTAAATGTTCGATAATCTAGTTGAGTCCAGTTCGCACAAGGACGACATATCGCGAAAAGGCTCATTTGTCGCCGCCACAGCATTGATCTACGCAGTGCTTATGGTGGCTTTCTTTGTTGCTGGTATTTACTGGTACGACAACCACCTCGGACAAATGGAGCTTGAGTTAACAACTCTCGTTGCTCCCGTCCCGGTGCCGCAACAACAGAAGCAAGAAGAACAACCTAAGCAGGAAGCCAAACCGCAAAAGGTTGAGCAAAATGTTGACGTCCGTAGAGAGCTGATCGCAGACGTTACGCGCACTGAATTGGTGCCGAAAGAAGTTTCTGCTAAAGCCAGCGACATTCCTCCTGTTCGGCGAGGAGTTACAACCGTTTTAGGTACGGAAAACAGCAGCGCCCAGAATGCGATGCCAGCCGGTCCAGGATCAGGCACCGTCACCACCGGACCAACAAGAGTCAATATCGCTGACGAGCCTCCACCACCAGCGCCAACGCCAACTCCCCGGACCGCTCCAATTTCGGGCGGCGTGCTCAATGGCAAAGCTATCAGCTTACCAAAACCTGCTTATCCACCGATTGCCAGGGCTGCACATGCTTCGGGCACCGTCGTTGTGCAAGTACTGATCGATGAGAATGGCAGTGTGGTTTCAGCACGCGCAGTCTCAGGGCATCCGCTCTTACAGGCCGTGGCTGTGAGCGCTGCGAAACAAGCGAGATTCTCCCCAACTAAGCTTTCGGGACAGCCAGTTAAAGTTACCGGAGTGATCCAGTACAACTTCGTGGCTCAATAACTGCGGAGAAGTAATGTCTGGTCGCCGCGGTTCCCGTAGGTCGTCCGGTTTCTCTGCTTGCTATCAATCTAATAAAACTCTTTGGAGGGGTTCACCGTGACAATTCTAACTAGCATTTTAGGAACAAAGGCCCTCGGTCTCTTGCTCTTGCTGCAGGAAGCTGCAGCTAGCCCGGAGGCTTCTGGCGCAGACCACTTCACCCTGACAGAAATGGTGAAGAACATGGGTGGCGTCGCAATCGCAGTCGTCATCGTGCTGCTTATTATGTCGGTCTATTCGATCGCGATCATGGTCGAGCGCTACTTGACCTACTCGGCTGCCAAGAAGCAATCGCGTGAGTTTGCACCGCGCGTGGCCCAGGCGTTAAAGAATGATCGTATTGAAGAAGCGATCAACATCAGCGACAAGCATCGCAAGTCGCACCTCGCCATGGTGGTCAGCAGTGGTTTACAGGAGTTTCGTGCTCACGAAGCTTCATCCGATATCTCCGGAGATGAGATCGACGCATCGAAACGCGCTCTGCAACGCGCTATCGCGATCAAGACTGCCGAATTCAAACGCGGCCTTTCAGGCTTGGCGACCATCGGTTCCACGGCTCCGTTCGTCGGACTGTTCGGCACGGTGTTCGGAATCATCAACGCGTTCCGCGGCATGAAGAACGCAGAATCAGCCGGTATCGCGGCAGTCGCCGGCGGTATCTCGGAAGCGCTCTTTACGACCGCGCTCGGTCTGTTGGTTGCGGTGCCTGCAGTGTGGCTCTTCAACTACTTCACCGGTAAGGTTGACGGTTTCGTTGTTGAAATGGACAACTCAGCGTCAGAGCTGGTCGACTATTTCATCAAGAATCGCACCAAACAGTTGAAGCCATAGTGTTCAAAACGGTGAACCCCGCGCGGCGCCCGGTCGCCGCGCGGAGTTAATTGCCGATAAGGGAAAGGGAAAGTAGTTATGGGAATGTCAGGTGGAGGTGGCCAGGGCGGTGTACAGTCCGAAATTAACGTCACACCCATGGTCGACATCATGCTCGTTTTGCTCATCATCTTCATGGTGGTGACGCCGTTCCTGCAGCAGGGCATCACTGTCAACCTGCCGAAGAACATGAATAATCCCGATGTCGATCAAAATATCATCAAGGAATCTTCCATCGTGATCTCTGTTCCGAACGATGGTGAGTACTACCTTGGCAAGAAACGTGTCCAAAAAGAAGAACTCGCTGATAAGGTCGATTCGATGTTGAAAAACATCAAGAGCGATCAGGACCGCATTGTGTATATCAAGAGCGGCGTCGGTGTCAGTTATGGTGACGTGGTTACCGTCATCAACGAGGTTCGCAAGCTGGGAGTCGACAAAATAGGACTCGTTGCGGACAAGAAGAAGAAGGGCGCAGCTCCCGCAGCCTAATCAAATCAAGTTTTATCAAGAGGAGAAAATTTAGATGTCAGCGATGGACACTGATGCGCATGAGAAGCGAAGCACTACTACGGCTGTTCCGTATATCAACGTTACTCCGCTCATCGACGTATTGCTAGTGCTGTTAATCATCTTCATGGTGGTTACACCTCTTAAGCCGAGTCGGTTCAAAGCCGATATACCAACACAGCGAGATCCAAACGAAGACCTGAGCCAGTTAAAACCTAATCCGCTGACTCTCGTCGTTTCGGTTGGCTCCGATTTGCAAATCAAGCTGAACCAGGACGCTAAAGGTTCGGTCAATGACACCGCGCTGCTGTCGCAGACTTTGACCCAGGTGTTTCAGCAACGCAAAGAGCAACGTGCTTACCGAGTAGGCATGGAAAATCGTTCAGATTTGCCGGAGGATGAGCGAATCGAAAAGACTGTGTTCGTAAAGGCCCCACGAGGCGTCAAGTATGGGGACGTTGTAAAGGTGATAGATGCTATCAAGGGCGCTGGCGCGAGCCCGGTAGGTCTTCAGGTTGACGATCTTCCTCAGTAAAATTTATCGAGACCAGCACTGCTTGTCTCAATTAATGGAGTCATGGATAAATGAAACTCTCTCAAACCAGGATCGCCATCGTTTTGGCGATCCTCGTTGCCACTAGCTCCGGGTGCGGAGTAATCAATCGAATACGAGCGAAGAATCAGCTAAACGAAGCTGCCCGCGCATATCGAGAAGGTAAGTTCGAGGAAGCTGAACAGCACTCGCGGGAAGCCGCCGACCTCGACCCAAATAACAAGACGGCGCCGATGTTTATCGCCAGAACGATCCACGCGCAATATCGTCCTGGCGTCCAAAGCCCGGAAAACATTGCCAAGGCACAGAAGGCAATCGAAGCCTATCAAAAGCTTCTCGAAATTAATCCCAAAGATGACGAAGCCTATAAGGCCATCGCCTATCTTTATGGCGCAACCAAGGAAGACGATAAGCTGCGACAGTGGATTTCCAGCAGAGCCGCAAATGAAGCCACTGACCCAGATAAGAGAGCAGAAGCCTACGTGGTTCTCGCCAGCAAAGACTGGGATTGCTCGTTTAAAATTACGGAATTGCCCACCAATAAAGTGACGACCGTCGACACTACTAATAACAAGGCGACCGTCTCGTACAAGAAACCAAAGGAACAGAAGGACTTTGATCAAGCGCAAATGTGCGTTAAACAAGGCCTAGCCGAGGCTGAGAACGCCATCAAGTTTGATCCGAACAACGAATCAGCCTGGTCCTATAAAACTAACCTTCTGTTGGAAGCGACTAAGCTGGCTGAAATGGACAACAAACCGGACCAGAAGGCCGAGCTTAAAAAGCAGTATGACGCTGCGCAGAAACGCACCAACGAACTCAACGCCGCTAACCAGAAGAAGAAGGAAGAGGAAGCCCGCCAGTCAGCTTCGCCTCCTAAAGGTTAGTCCAAAATTAGTTAGGATTTGACCACAGGTGATGTCCGGCTCGAAGAGTCGCGACATCACCTTTTTGTTATACTTGCTTCAGTTACTTAAGCCATTAACTTAGCTGATGATTCGTATCGAGGACATAGTCGAGAAAGTAGCGGCTAACCACCCTCAAGCAGATTTGGATCTTCTGCGTCGCGCCTATCTTTTCTCTGCCCGCGAACACAAAGGTCAAAAACGCGCTTCTGGTGAGTCCTACCTCGTCCACCCGCTCGAGGTCGCCAATATCCTGGCTGATATGAGGCTGGATGAAGTGTCTGTTGCGACCGGGCTCCTGCATGACGTCGTTGAAGATACGCTGGTCGACCTGGATACCATTCGACAGTACTTCGGTGAAGAAATAACTCACCTCGTCGATGGTCTAACCAAGATCGCCCAGATCAGCAATATCTCCCGGGAAGAACAACAGGCAGAAAACGTCCGCAAAATGTTGCTGGCGATGATTGACGATGTCAGGGTCGTACTCGTCAAACTCGCCGACCGTCTGCATAACATGCGGACTCTTCAGTATCTGAATCCCGAAAAAAGAAAACGGATCGCCGAAGAGACCATGGAGATCTTTGCCCCAATTGCTCATCGTCTGGGTATGGGTAAATTGCGCGGCGAACTCGAGGATCTCGCGTTCCGTCACCTGCATCCAGAGGACTATCGCGAACTCGCCGAACAACTGGAAAAACGCAGACCTGAGAACGAGGCATTCTTAAAAGGAGTCACCGCGCGAATCGAAGAGAAGATGAACGAGGGAGACGTGCCGTTTGTTATTGTCGAAGGTCGCGTCAAACGTTTGTATTCGATCTGGAAAAAACTGCGACGACAGCGAATTACCCTGGACCAGGTCTACGATCTGGTGGCCGCGCGCATCGTGACTCCAAATGACGTCCGTTACTGTTATGCGGCCCTGGGTGTGGTCCATAACAACTGGAAACCTGTTCCGGGCAGAATTAAGGATTGGATCGCAACTCCGAGGGACAACCTCTATCAATCGCTGCACACTTCAGTTATTGGGACCACCGGTCAATCATTCGAGGTCCAGATACGGACCGAAGAAATGCATCGCATCGCGGAAGAAGGCGTTGCGGCCCACTGGAAGTACAAGGAAGGGAAGCGCGGCGCTCGCGATGACGACCAGGCTCTTCAGGCTTTGAGATCTCTGGTTGAGTGGACCCAGGAAGTCAAAGATTCAAAAGACTTCCTTGACTCGCTAAAGCTCGATCTTTACCCGAAAGATGTTTATGCATTTACTCCGATGGGTAAAGTCATCCAGCTGCCGCGAGGCGCCACGCCAGTTGACTTCGGTTACATGATTCACTCGGAAGTAGGAAACACCTGTACCGGCGCGCGAATTAATGGGCGCATGGTTCCATTGCGAACACAAATTCAAAACGGAGACGTCGTTGAGATCATTACTTCCTCAAACTCTCACCCATCTCGCGACTGGCTTAATTTCATTGTTACCTCCCGGGCTCGTAATCGAGTCCGTCACTGGGTCGCCGAACAGCAGAGAGCAGAGTCAATAGAGATTGGTCGCAAGCTGTTTGAGAAAGAAGCGTCCCGCTTTCAACTCTCTCCAAGGAAGTTGTTGAGTGATAACGATAAAGAGATGAAAGCTGTAGCGAGTGATTACGGCTATGGTCGTGTTGATGATCTACTCGCGGCAATCGGCTATGGAAAGTTGGTCCCTCGCAACGTAATCGCCAAGTACCTTGGGCCAGAACAGTTTGAACAGCTCGATAAGCAGAAAGAGTCGAGGCTCAGGAGCGGCGTACGAGCGGTAAAACGACTTATTCGCCTGGGCGACGATTCGATTGTGGTTCGAGGCGTTGACGACCTGATGGTTACACGCGCACGTTGCTGTAATCCCCTGCACGGCGAGGAGATCATTGGGTACGTCACTCGCGGTAAAGGTGTGGCCGTTCACACGAAGCGTTGTAAGAATGTGAAGGACTTGATGGTCAATCGCGAACGCATCGTTGACGTTGAATGGGCCGGACGTCCTGAGAAGACGGCATACGCCGTAAAACTGTTGGCGATTACTGAGAATCGAACCGGAATGATTGCAGGTATCACTGGCGCGATTTCTGATATGAAGACCGGGATTCGCGATGCGCGAGCCTCAGTTGCCTCGGATGAGCGAGGTCACATCGAGGTGACCGTTGAGGTTTTCGACGTAAAGCATCTCGACAAAGTTATCGGTTCAATCAAAGGGGTGCCGGGCGTTCTGGACGTCGAGCGAATGCAAGGCATAGCCTAATCGAGTAAGAATTATGCCCCACTCAACCTTTTCTGCCGGACCGCGCGCGTCCTCGCGGGCTAACCTTTAAATAGAAGCCACCCTAGCCCGCGATGACGCGCGCGGTCCGGCAGAAAAGGTTGTGCAGTTGCAACAAAAGGTAGGTAGAATCAGCTAAATCAGGAAACCAGCGAACATCCCGGCGCTTTGGCCTTTCTCGGTGCTTTCTGCTAGAATCCCGCCTTTGTTTTGAGAGGAATAGTTCACTCTAGTTGTGTCTGTAAGAGAATCAATAAAGACAGATCAGGCCCCCGCCGCAATCGGACCTTATTCCCAGGCTATCCGCGCTGGAGACTTTGTCTTCGTTTCTGGACAAATACCCACTGATCCGAAGACGGGTGAGTTCGTTGCTGGCGGTATCAGCGAGCAGACTAAACAGGTCATCTTGAATCTTGAGGCTGTGTTGAAGGCGGCCGGCACCAGTTTGGATAAGGTTGTTAAGACGACAGTCTTTTTGGCAGATATGAAAGAGTTTGGACCGATGAATGAGGTCTATTCAACATTCTTCTCTGCGGCGCCGCCAGCGAGGGCAACTGTGGCTGCGGCAGGCCTTCCACGAGATGCGAGAGTGGAAATTGAAGCGGTCGCGCTGGTTTAAGAAATAAAACAACCGGCACACACGAGTACCGGTTGAGCATTGACAATGAGGTTAAAGCTAACGCTAGGCTGCCTTCGCAACTTTGCCGGCTTTTATGCAGACCGTGCAAACCTTCATGCGGCGTGCACCGCCCTGGGGTTGTTGGACACGAATTGACTGCAAATTTGGATCGAACCTTCGTGGGGTTCGATTGTTGGCATGCGACACATTATTGCCAAATTGAGGTCCTTTCCCGCAGACCTCACAACGCTTAGCCATATTAATAACCTCCGGTGCTCTAGGGTTCTTTTTTAACTGCTAAGGCATCATACGGACAAGTATTTTGCCTTATTCCGAAACAAGGGTTTATAACAAACGGATTTCGACAACGTCAAGCGGCCAAACGGACTTCCCCATCTCTGTCTGCTGTCCGCCCGAGAGCTTGACCCGGTACATCTAATTGAAGGAGTTGATTTAACGTGCAGAAACGAGTGCTTATTGCTGTTCTTTGTCTGGGAGCGATCAGTTTGGTCCTCTCAGGGTGTGAGTCTGGAAATTCCGAGGCTAAAGACAATACGGTGGCGGCCACTGTAAACGGGCATACCATCATGCTCAAAGAGGTGGAACGTGTCGTTAACCAACAGGCCGGCGGCAATGCTTCACAGCTGTCACAGTTACAACTGGCCCAGGCACGACTTTCCGCGCTAAGCAACCTTATTGAACGAGAGGTCTTGTTTCAAAGAGCAGAGCGCGAAAAACTCCTTCCCACTGACGATCAGATCGACGGTGCTATCAATGCTCAAAAAGCCAATAGTGGCATGACTTCTGAAGACTTCGAAAAGAGTCTGAAACAGCAAAACATTTCATCCGAGACTTTGCGCGAAGAAGCTCGCAAGGATCTCGCGATTGCCAATCTGCAGGATAAGTACAGCGGCAAAATCAGCATCAGTGACAAAGAAGTTGAAGACTTCTATAACGCCAACCGCGCACAATTTGTTAACGCCCGCGGCGTTGCGCTCGCGATGATCATGGTCGATCCCGCTGACAACAGTGCGGATGGGATCATTGATGATGCAAAGAATGAAGCCGAAGCCAAACTAAAGATTGATAACGTTTACCAGCAACTCCAGGGCAAGGCTGATTTTGCTACCGTTGCACGTGCAAAAACTGAGGACGTCAACACTCTCAGGCGCGGCGGCGACATAGGGTTCGCCAGCGAGCAGGACCTGAAGAACAACAACTTTCCCGCTGAGTTGATCACCAACTTGTTTGGACCAATGCAGGTAGGCGACTACACTCAGCCAATTCGATTTAACAGTGGCAAGTGGTACATCTTTAAACTCGCTGAAAAGAGATTGGTAACAGAGAACCTTAATCTCGAGAGTCCTGGTGTTCGACAGCAAATTACTCAGGGGCTCACCAACCAGCGCAAGCAGATTTTGAACGCGGCGCTGCTCGATGTGGCTTTGAACGAAGCAAAGATCCAGAACACCCTTGCTGCTAATATGCTGAACAATCCAAGTAACTTAGGGCTACGTCCAGCTGGACCAGGGACCGCAACTCCCGAGACGCAAACAAGTCCCGCTCCGGCTGCAACCGCAACAGCACCCAGTGCCACGAGTTCACCGGTAACTGTGAAGCCGAGTGGTTCGCCAAAATAACGCTCGTTAACTCAAACTTAATACGGGTGGAGGAATCGCGAAATTCTTCCGCCCGTTTAGTATTATTGGTCGCTTATGTTGTTCCGGTTATCTGAAGTCTACAAGTCTTACGGCGTGCAAGATGTGCTGCGCGGCTGCTCGCTACAGGTAAATCCTGGCGAGCATGTTGGTTTGGTCGGAAGAAATGGCGCCGGCAAGAGTACGATTTTTAAACTAATTCGGGGCGAAGAGACAGCAGATAAAGGCGATGTAGTTAAAGCCCGCGGCGTTAAGCTGGGTTTGTTGGACCAACACGTCCACTTCGAGCCTGGTTCAACAGTTCACGAATCAGCCCTCGCTGCTTTTGGCCGATTGCAGGAAATTGAACACGAGATGCACGAGCTCGAACATCGCATGGCTGACGCCGGTGATCAGCTTGAGTCGATTCTCGAACGATACAGCGATCTGCAGCATGAGTTCGAACACGAAGGCGGCTTTGAATATGCAGCTAAAGCAGAGGCAATTCTTCAGGGCCTCGGGTTCGAACGAGAACTCTGGTCTCTTGAGACTGATAAACTTTCCGGCGGGCAACAGAATCGTCTTGGTCTCGCTAAATTACTGCTTGCCTCACCAGATGTTTTGCTTCTCGACGAGCCCACTAATCACCTGGATGTAAACGCTGTCGAATGGCTGGAAGAGTTCCTTCAGGACTACCCGTCGGCATATGTAATAATCAGCCACGATCGTTATTTCCTGGATCGCGCTTGTCGAAGGATCATCGAACTCGAAAATGGCAAGGCTGCAAGTTACACCGGAAATTATTCGGCTTACCTGGTGGAGCGCGATGAACGGCGTGAGGCGCAACAGCGTGCCTACGACAACCAACAACAGTTGATCGCAAAGACGGAAGAGTTCATTCGACGTAATCTCGCAGGGCAAAAAACAAAGCAGGCGAAATCGCGTCGCAAGATGCTTGAGAAGCTCGAGCGTGTCGATGCAGTCCGGGCAGATCAGTCTTCGGGTGACTTTCGCCTCCAGGCAATTGAGCGTACTGGAAATCACGTTCTGACCCTCAATCACCTGGCAATCGGTTACGGTGATAACGTCCTTGCCGATAATCTCTCGTTCATTTTGCGTCGCGGCGAGTGCCTGGGAATTATTGGACCAAACGGCTCGGGCAAGACCACCTTTCTCAAAACTGTACTCAACAAACTCGCGCCGCTTAAAGGTGAGTTACGTTGGGGAACAAAGGTACAGATTGGATACTATGCTCAGCAGCTTGATGACCTCGATAGTCGTAACGAGATCATCATGGAGTTGCGTCGCGTGGCGCCCTCGACCGTTACCGCAGGAGAACTGCGATCATTCCTGGCAAAATTTCTTTTCACTGGCGATGATGTCTACAAACATGTGGGTGATCTTTCCGGCGGTGAGAAGGGAAGACTGGCTCTTGCGAAATTGATCTATTCTCGTGTCAATGTCCTGGTGCTTGATGAGCCTACGAACCATCTGGACATACCATCACGCGAAGCGCTCGAAGAAGCACTGTCAGCGTACGAAGGTACTATTGTAACCATCAGTCACGATCGCTATTTTCTGGATCGAGTGGCGACACAGATTCTCGCGTTGGATGGTAATGGTCATTCCGAACACTATGACGGTGATTACACTGAGTATCATGATTGGAAAGTGAATCGAGGCGGAGCTGTCGAACAAGCGAAGACGGGTGAGCAGAATCTGGTGAGTTTCGATAGCGTTGAACTGCCACCAGAAACTGAACAGGTGACGGTCCAAAAACAAAAGACGGGTAAAAAGCAGATCGATAAAGAGCCGCCGAAGCGAACGGTAAAGGTGGTTAAGAAAAAACCGGTAGTGCGTCCGCCCTCGGTAATTGAAACTGATATAGCTTCAGTTGAAAAAAAGCTTGGGGAAATTTCGGCTCAGATGGGTACTCCGGAAGTTGCCAGGGATGCGAAGAAGTTGATTCAGTTGAATGAGGAGTATCAGCAAACAGAATCTGCTTTACGCAATCTTTACGAAGAATGGGAACTTGTGAGTCAGGAGCACGCCGAAGCTTCAAGCTAAGTGACCAGATCTTTTGGTTGCCCTCGCCATTCCCGAAAATCCGCACGAAGGTTCAGCATTTCAGCTCTGGTCTGATTGGTCATTCCTTCGATTCGATCGAGTCGAATCTCAAGTTCTCCTCGGAATAGGTGAAACTGATCACGGAGCGATGTTAGGTCGGTCCGAAGCGCGGTCTGGTCAGTTGCCACTGAATTCAGGTCGGTCCGAAGTGATGTCTGGTCAGTTGCCATTGAATTCAGATCGGTCCGAAGTGATGTCTGGTCGCTTGCCATTGAATTCAGATCGGCACGAAGTGATGTCTGGTCGCTTGCCATTGAATTCAGATCAGCACGAAGTGATGTCTGGTCACTTGCCATTGAATTCAGGTCGGTCCGAAGTGATGTCTGGTCAGTTGCCATTGAATTCAGATCAGCACGAAGCGACGTCTGGATATTCGCCACTGCAGTGAAGTCATTACGAAGCGATGTCTGGTCACTCGCTATTGAAGTTACTGCGTCACGAACCGAGGATAAATCGGTACGAAGTTTGCCAACTTGATCTCGAAGATCATTTCCGAGTGCGTTGATTCGGTCAAGCACTGTGTTCATTGTTGGTTTAGTTTGAGCGTCGTCGGAACGATCAGTCATAATTCTTTCTCCAGTGAAGATGAGGTTGAAGAGTCAATGGTCAAAGGATACAACACTCTCCTTCAGGAAATGAAGGTGGATCCTACCAGCTGTGTGTTATTAGAAGATGGATCTCAGATCAACGAACCGGCTTTACTCTGTGCAACTTTATGTGCTCTGTGCCCTGTGGTGAGCAAACTCCGAAGAAAATCCCACCACAGAGCCACAAAGTGCACTGAGGCAGCACCGAGTAGGTTTCAGATTGTGAGACCACTCCGTTGGGTGGCTTGCTTGACACTTTCGCCAACGCTTTGTTACTTTCAGCCCTCGTTCAAACGTCGTTCGAACGATTGAAAACTTCCCACTTTAGGCGCGTAGCTCAGGGGTAGAGCACTACCTTGACACGGTAGGGGTCTGGGGTTCAAATCCCCACGCGCCTACCAATTTCCTCAGTAATTCCGCACTTCTAATTATCCACTG
>Ga0207674_10002857_pt1 | contig 21458 bp, 17 predicted proteins | sample KBSCornC72_FD_184303 | JGI IMG/M metagenome (GOLD analysis project Ga0207674, IMG submission 184303) | Corn rhizosphere microbial communities from Kellogg Biological Station, Michigan, USA - KBS Corn C7-2 (SPAdes) (version 2) | ecosystem: Host-associated > Plants > Roots > Rhizosphere > Soil ...
CGTTTAGGAAGGAGGGGTGAAGGGTTTTGTAGAGAAAGAAACTTTTTATATTTTTGTAATGGAGGCTTTGCCGGGCAACTGGCATTGCCTTTTTCTTTTCTATACTATTGCGACGCTCCCGATCATATATTGTTTGTTTGGATTGATTTTCCTGAGAGTGCAGTAACGCATTGGCTTGATCAGTTCGAGATAATTATTCAATTCTTCGCGCGGATCTTTGTTTAATTTTCCTACCCTGAAATTCTAAGACATGATATAAGCGACAAAGTCAACGACCTGTATACCTGTGGTCAGATCACTATGTACAAAAAATGGTTCAGGGATGATCCTGCCGGCCCTTCGCCGGCCTTTGGATGTCATCTTAAAATATCTGTCCATTTGACCCAACAATAAATGACTTGCTGATTTATCCAGTTCATCAAAGACAACTATTCCTCTTGGTTCGGACTGCCTGTCTTCCAGAAAATAGTAAAATCTTTCAAATAGATAGATATAGTCTTTCCGTAACATGCCTTTGTCGGCAGGTATTGACCTCTCGTCATATATGATCGAGGCAAATATTTTGTATTTATATAGATGACACAATTCCAAAAGCTTTTTGACATAGTCAAGCTTTGCCTGAGCGAGAGCTGTAAGCTGCTGTTTTGTTACCCGGGCGCCGTCATTCAAAGCTTTTTTGGCCAGGGTGGCTCTGTCTTCAAGTGCGATGGGAGGCATCTGATCTGCCAGGCGAAACGTTTTCCTATTTAAAAACGTTCTTGCTTTTATCTCATTAGTTCCTTCGCTGTATTTTCTGCCAAAACAGTGTAGTTCCAGTAAATGTGCTTCCTTGATAAAACTCCACAGATATTTATCTTCAATAGCAATTCCGGCGAGCACTTCATAAGGGGAATCATGATGATCCTGGCCACTCTCATCGATAAATAGGAAAAAGGCCATAGAATGGTATTTCTGCAAAATACTAAAAAATATAGTATAAATATACTAAATAAATTGGCTTTTTGAGCTCTACCTTTGCCGCCTTATGGTCTACAAAGTCATTGGTCTTATGAGCGGCAGCTCCCTGGATGGATTGGACATCGTCTATGTTCATTTGCAGGAAGGGGTCTCTTCCATAAAAGACAGTCCCCGCAAATGGGAGTTTTCGATATTACATGCTGCCTGCTATCCCTATTCAGGGGAGTGGAGGGACAGGCTGGCTGGAGCGCGGGAGCTGCCAGCGGGTGAGTACTTGCTGCTGCATACGGCCTATGGGCAGTATCTGGGTGAGCAGGTGCAGCGCTTTATAGAAGAGCATCAGCTCCATTACCAGGTGCAGCTGATAGCCAGCCATGGGCATACCACTTTCCATTCGCCGGAACATAAGATGACGGCGCAGCTGGGTGATGGGGCGGCGTTGGCCGCCCGGACGGGGATCAATGTGGTGAGTGACCTGCGGGCGATGGATGTGGCGCTGGGGGGACAGGGTGCGCCGATAGTGCCGGTGGGGGAAAAGCTGCTGTTGCAGGACTACGCCTTCTTTCTGAATCTGGGTGGTATTGCGAATGTCTCGGCGCATGGAGGGGGCGGGGGTTTTGTGGCTTTCGATGTATGTCCGGCTAACAGAGTGCTGAATATCCTGGCGGGACTGGCGGGAAAGGAATATGATGCCAATGGCGCGCTGGCGGCGGACGGAAAGGTGGATGAGCAGCTGCTGGAGAGATTGAATGCATTGTCCTATTACAGTAAACCATATCCGAAGTCGCTGGCCAATGAGTTTGGGACGGAGACGGTGCTGCCGGTGATACGAGGGGTGATGGGTGACCCGGGCGCCGGTCGCGGTGACAAGGACGGGCTTTCGGTAGAAGACGCGTTGTGCACTTATGTGGAGCACATTGTGGTTCAGATACGGAGGTCAGTAGAGAGGCTATTACCGGCCGATGGGCGGGGCGGGACGCATGCGAGTGAGGGCCTGGCGGTCGAAACACATTCGACGGCGGGCAGGATGCTGGTCACTGGCGGGGGAGCGCACAATGGTTTTTTGATTGGGCGGCTACGGGAATTGCTGGCGCCGCTGGGTATCGAGGTAGTAGTACCGGATGAACAGCTGGTGGATTATAAGGAAGCGCTGGTAATGGCCCTGATCGGGGTATTGCGCTGGCGCGAAGAAAATAATGTTTTTGCATCTGTCACGGGTGCGTCGCGGGATAGTATTGGCGGGGCGGTATGGATCGGGCAGGAATAACTCTGCATTTTTCCTGCAGTTAGCTGTATGTGATAGTAAATACTGTCAAAAGTTACATTTTCAAATTTGGTGAAGGAACTTTCAACTTTGTAATTTGAAGTTCAATGGTAAAATGGACGCGGATATTTGAAAGTTTTTTCTTCACACTCAAAAATGAAAGTTTATGAAAAGGAAAGTTTTAGGGCTTTTGGTAGTTGCCCTGGCAGTGAGTTTATCTGCGTACACCAGCCGTCCGGAAAATGGTAAAGCCAGCTATTACTGGTTTCCTTTAAGTGCCACGGGGAGTCCACAACCAGTAAATACGCTGGTATTTCAACAATCTGATCCATATAACTGCGCCAACTGGGCGCCGGGTAGTTATTGTGCAGGTGGATACACTTCCTATACCTTTGTCGGGTCATCCTATTACGCGGCTGGCACGGAAGTGTTGGTCCATTATAGTTTTTTCTTTTAAACAGGCATTATCGGATATTTTGCGGCATACCGGGATTGAAATCCAATACATATCCAGGTATGGGTAACGTCCACCGGGGATCGTTGGGTGGTAGTATATAAGTAATACCATTGATGGTTCGGCTGATAGATTGTTGCGTCTTTTTGTCCAAATTCAGTCTGCGCAGGTCTGTCCAACGCAAGCCCCTAAAGACAAGTTCTTTTTTTCTTTCAGCAAGTATCTGTTTTAGCGCATCATCGGCATCCGTGGCGGTATAGGGCGTAAAAGCTCCGTTGGCCCATCTGGTTTGCAGCAGATAATTCAGGTCGGCCATCGCCGCCGTGGTATTGCCGAGACGTGCTTCACACTCGCTGCGGTCTAAATAAACCTCATCGACAGCAAGCCCGGTGAAACAGTAACCAGCTTCATCAAAAGTTCCAAAATAGAAGTCGCCGAATTTAAAGTAAAGGTCCTTTCGCAAGTCGCCTGGCCTGTACGACGAATAGAGTCCGCCTTCTATATGTGAATGAAAAATAGCGGCAGGACCGCTGGGATAGTATGCAGCGCTAAATATCACTTCGGGGTTCCAGCGATAAAAGGAAAAGATCCTGTCGGGAGGGATCGTGTCAAAATGCATGAGGTCGGGCTGTTGTTGGATGGCAGAATCAGCATAAAGCAGTGCCTGACGGTACTTTCGCATACTCAGGTATGTCCTTGCAAGCATCGCATAGACAGCTGTGATGGAAGGTCTTGTCGGCCTCCAGTTATCGTCTTTGGGTGGCACATTTCTCGCTGCCCGGAGATCGCTAAGGATCTGGTCATAGGTTTGTTGTACTGTTGCCCTGACTATTTGTTGGTTCCTGCCTGGAGTCAAAGGTAACGGTATGCCCCAAGTGTTACGAGCAGTGGCGCTATCGTATGGAGGGGAAAAAACTTGAGACAGCGTATAGAATGCGAACCCCCTGTAAAGATGCGCGGAATTTTCGATGCCTTGCCACCTGGCTGCCTGACCTGTCTGAGAGATATTGGACAATGCCGAGAGGACGTTGTTGGCTGATGCCACTGTCCCATAGGGAAGATCCCAGTCGGGGAATTCATCACCGGTGTCGAACGTGCGTGACCATGTCATTGCCTGCTGATTTACGAGGCTGCAAGAGTCGAATTCCCCCATAGTGGGATTATATTCGTCGGCACTTATGATGGGCATGGAGGGGTATCCGTAATTACCATAGCCGTTCATCACCATGTCGTTGTCCAATACTGCCTGGCAAGCATCCAGGGTCGTGAGGCGCTGTTGCCTTTCATCGGGTGGGACGTCCGTCAGCTTCTTGCAGGATGCTGTCAGCAGGAATAACAGGAGGAAAGTATAAAGAGTATTGAGTTTTTGCATATAAAAAGTTGTTTAACGTTTAAAAAGAGATGCTGATCCCGCCAAACACACGGGCTTTTTCTTTTGGCATTTCCGGATAAAAGGCGTCGTAATGAAATTTGTTACCTATCCAAAGGGGCCCCAGATTGTTGACGCCTGCAAATACCTTCAGGTGCTGGTACTGATGTTTCTTACCCGGAAGTTGCCTTAGTTCATAGTTGAGTATAACGTCCTCCGCACGGATGTTATCGGCCCGGACGACCAGGGGTTCGGAATAGGCGGCGAGGAAGTCTCTAAATCTATTTCCTGAGTAGTCGATGGAAGGTATGAACGTATGCAGTTCGTCACCGGGCTTTTGCCAGGGCGCCCCATGAGGTGCATAGGTATTCCAATTGTTGAGCTGGTCAGTGCTGCTGAACGCGGGCATCCTGGTGACGTATCCGAGCCTGTAGCTGATGGTGCAGGAAAGGGAGAAGTCTTTTACCGTAAATGTATTGCGGAAGTAACCAAACACGCGGGGCAGGGAAGGGCCTTTATATACCATATTACCAAGGGTTGTATTGTTGACAATGGTATTCCAGTCTTTACTGCTCTGACCATTCCATAAGCCTTGTGGATCGCCTGTCTGTTTGTCCAGGCCTCGCCACGTATACGCATAAACGCCGGATATTGGCCTGGATAGTACGGGATTGGGAAGACTGGGATCGAGATATTCTTTTCCCATGCCAGCGGGAGCGGAATAATGGGTAAGGCGGGAGGATAGTGTACTTACTGTGAGGGTGGAGAGCCACTTCACCCGGCCGGAAAGGTTACGGCTGTTAAGGGTCAGGTCGACCCCCGAAGTCCACATACCGGCTGAGTTACCAAGGGCGTAAGGACGGCTGCCCGGATTCTGAATACCACCACGCGTCGGGTCGATAGGTGTCGGCGCCATGAGGCTGGAAGAGCGCTTGAAATAAGGTTCAAGCGTGCCCCATATTATTTGCTTCCTGGTAGCAAAATCCACCGCCATTGTATAAATCGTCACCTTCTCCCATCCAAGGTTTTCATTGGGAAGACTCAACGTATAGGCCGTCATGTAGGGTGTTCCTGTAATCCCTCCGTAAGCTGTGGATATCGTCATGTAGGCGGTGGACTGTCTCGAAATATTACCCAGGGTTCCGGCAGATGCCCGGAAGTCCAGCTGTTGAAGGAAACGCCATTTATAGAAAGGTTCGTTCGAAATGTGCCAGATGACGCTTAAAGCCCCCACGGGCGTCCATTTTTTATTTGTCGCTGCGCCCCACAAATTGGCAAAATCTTCACGAAAGGTCAGCGAGGCGGTGTATCGATCGAAATAGTTATATGTACTGGTAAGGAATCCACTGATGAATCTGTCTGCAGTTCGGTCGTGTCCGGCTTTTACTGGAATAGCGGAGAATTGGCCGGCCCCTCCCAGAGCGAGCGGATATAGGGTAGTATCATTAATGGCGGCCGGTGCAGCAGCATTGCCGATGCCATATTGAATACTCGTATCCCCTGTGGTGACGATATTACAGAATTCAACACCGCCAAACGTTGAGAGATAGTGTGTCCTGCTCCAAGCCTTTTTATAGGCAAGCTGCGCCCTTGCCTGGTTTGATATAATGGTCTGCCAACGGATGTTGGAAATGCCGCCGTAAGGAATAGGTGACCAATGCTGACCTGTTGCGGGATCGGTCTGCATGAACTGATCGACGATGTCATTGACATAGGAGCTATTCCCTGTATGAAAGTCGTTGACTCCCGCCTTTTGACGCTGGAACTGATATTTTATTTCGAAAGCAAATTCCGGATGGAATGTATAGAGCAAACCCAGGTTGGCAATATAGTTGGAAATACTTTGTCTATTGTATTCCTGATGCAGGCCAAGCAAGGGGTTCCATGTCGCGTCAAGGTAACCCTGTGAGACCAGATGTTGCATATAGTTTTGGCTGTAATCGCCGTAGAAGGGCGTCGGATTGCCTTGACTGTCTTTAAATCGGAAGTATGTCGGCAACCTATTGCCATTATGTGGACTGGAGTAATCGAATCCAGGATTGCCCAGGCTGTTATAATCAATATCTGCGTAGCTCGCGGAGGCCGATAAAGACAACTGTTTGTTGATCACATATGTCAGTTGCCCCCGGCCGGTGCGACGCTGCTGTGTCGAACCCGTCAGACCTAAGGTAGAACGAGTAAGCCCAAGAGATGCAAAATATGTCAGACGGGAGATCTTTCTGCTGATCTGTATAGTGTATTGCTGCTCGACACTTCGCTGGTAGAAATAGCGTTCAAGGTCACGTCGCACGTCGTAGTTTCGCATGGATGCGATGCGGTTGGCTGCTTCCTGGCGGGAAATAAGTCCCAAATCTGCATCATGTAGGATCGAAATCACGGGTGACAAAGCAGCGGTGTTGTTATTGGCGTGGAAATAGTTGTCGTAATATCCTCGCTGGTAGGCTTCTTCCTCCATATCAATCTGGCTTGCTGCTGGATATAGATGGTAGTTAAAGACGTCCGGCCTGCCCTGTATGCTGAAGGTATGGGTTGCGGTAATGGCGGCAGGGGCAGCTTTGGCTTTTTTAGTAGTGATAACGATGACGCCATTGCCCGCCCTGGCACCCCATATAGCTGCGGAAGCGGCGTCCTTGAGAATGGTCATCGATGCAATATCCTCGGGGTTAATGCTCCATATGTCGCCGGAAAAAACGAAGTTGTCAAGGATGATAAGCGGGCGATTTCCTGCATTGATGGAGCTATATCCCCTTATCAATATATTATTCACCACGTCATTACTGGTTGTCTTGCCATTGCGCATGAATTGTATACCTGAAGACTGATAGTCTATCCGATTTAGCAGGTTGGATTGGTAGGTCCGATCAGGGCTTGACAGGTTGATGACATCCGGGAAGCCTGCCAGATTTTTTTTCCTACCTTCTATAATGCCATTGCTGGCTGGAGGTGTCACCGTTACTTTATCCAAATTGACGATCTTGTTCTTTAAACGAACTATTATCCCTTGTTTGTCCGTCACCCAGGCTCTCGCCGTATCCAGATTCACACAGGTGAAGACAAGTTTCGAGCCTGCGGCGACGCTGTCAAAGCGGAAATACCCATGAACGTCCGTGTGTGTGGTGATATTGGAGCCTTCGATCTGGACGTTGACATCCGGGATAAAAACAATGTCCGAATCCTGATTTGCACGCATGACGATGCCCCAAATGTGATACAGCATGTGTGGTGATGGGATTCCTGCGGATGCGGCACCCACCTCCCAGAACAGGATGCTTCTGCTGCTATCACTTTTCTCGCACCTCAAACCATGCTGCGCCAGATCTTTTCCGAGGAATTTATTTAGCGGATAATTGGAGAAGCGCCCGATTACTTTTTGGTCAAGGGTCATGCTATTGCCGCTGAAGTCACAGCGAATATGGAGCTGCTCTTCTATAGATTCGAATATTCTGCGTAGCGTGGGATTCTTTTCAGTAACGGTGAATCTTTGTCCTATGGCGTTGCCGCATATTATCAGGCATACCCATGACAGCGCAATAGCCTTGCCGGGGCCGTGACCCCAAAATTTTCTTTCCATGGTTTGTTTTTTAATGTTTGTTGAAATAGCCAGCATCCTCCCGTGAGGGCTGGCAAAGAAAACCTAGGAAAGGTTCAATGGAAAGTGAACTAAAGGAAGGCGTGGTTTAATGGATGCTTAAAGGCTAATGATTATTTTGTTACCCGTGAGCGAATATTTGAAGGTGGTTCCATGGCCTGAAACATAATCCAGGGCCTGGTCAATTGTCATGCTCCGGCTGAGCTCGCCTTTAAATACTTTTTGGCCCAGCGTAAGGGGTATGTCAAACTCTTTATTATACCAACGGGCCAATGCACGCAGCACCTGTGTGAGGCTGTCGCCGTCGGACCTGAGAATGCCATTTCTCCAGGCAATGACCGTCGCGGCGTTCACCGTCTTTTTGGGCTGCCAAATATTATTGGGGCCTGTTGTCAATTGTTCATTTTGGATCAGAAGTTCGGAATGATCTTTTGTGGAGACCTGTACTTTGCCATCGACGACGGTGGTATGGATACATGACTCATCCGCATAAGCCGAGATATTGAAGCTGGTACCCAGCACCAGGATATTCAGGGCCGCATCGCCCTCACCCACCTGTGCAATAAAAGGCTGCTCAGGATGTTTGGCTATTTCCATGTATGCCTCTCCTGCAATCTTTACTTTCCGCCTGGGGCCTGTAAAGGCGGATGGGAACCAGCATGACGAAACATTATTCAGCCAAACCCTTGTTCCATCAGGCAGCCGGATGGCAAATTGCCTGCCAGCCGGGACATTTAATATCGCGTCGGAAGCTTCGACGGCCCTGGTGGCAGCTGTCGTGATATTCAGCTCATTGCTGTTTATTTTGTTTATAACCATTCCAGACCTCTGCACGTTCCCTTTTCTGCTCATGCTGTCAAGGTCGATGTCTGTTCCATTCGGAAGTACAAGACTTACATGGCTCTTCACCCGCTGTTGAATGCCGGCAGCGAGACCTTTACTTCTATTGCCGTCGAAAGAACTGAATAAATATATAGAACCAATGATCACACCTGTGACAATGGCAGCCGCTGCAACCATACGTCCGGGGGACAATATAACTTTCCATCCACGCCGCCTGTCAGCGAGGCGGATTTCGAGTTTCGCCCGGGCTCCGACCAGACTAGCTTCCACATCAAATTGTTCCAGAGATGACAGATCTTGCCTAACAAGCTCATCATCATCCAGTCGTGCTATGACATCCCTTAGTGAAGGCCGTAGCAGGCAGTATTCTTCCAGCTCCTGTTTTTGGTCCGAAGTCAGCTTCTTTAAGCGAAGCAGGTGTAGCAGTGTTTCAATTCTTTCTTCGGAGATATCAAGCATTGCCGAAAAGATTTTTAGAATAATATCTGTGAAAATGTGATTTTGCACCCCGGAAGGGGAATTTTTTTTAGAGTTCGTCATCCAGGTCGTCCCTGAGCGAGCGCAGGCCTTTCGACCTTTCAGAACGAACGTGATTTTTTTCTATCCCATTCTCCTCTGCAATCTCCTGATCTTCTTTACCATGGAGGAAGGTATCCTGGATCACCTTCTGCTTCAATGGCGATAATTGATTCATCTTTTTAAGAACACTGTTATAAGTGATCTGGTCATCAGCCTGTAGCAGCTTTTTGTCGGGGGATGCGTCTATAGCAGTAACGCCCATGCCGAGGGATTTGTGTCTCTTAAGATGCTTCACATAGTCCGCATATTTTTTGTGTGCAATTCCGAGCAAATAGCTTTTTAGTTTCCGTGGTTTTTTAAATGCCTTTTTGCTTAGCCATAACGCTATAAAGCAGTCATGCATAATGTCTTCCCTATAAGGATCGTCTTTGAGCCTTGAGGTTAGAAATAAGAATACGTCTTTCCAGTATAGTTTGTAGATTGTTTCAAAGGCCTGCGGTTCACGCTTATTGAACGATGGCAGACTCCGGTGCTCTGCGTCATCAGACAGATCATCTGCTGGATTTGAAATCGTGTCCATTGCTTTGTGTTTGAGAAGGATAGCAAATATGTAACACCCTGACCTTGTAATGGTCTGGTTGTAGAGTAGAAAACTGTTAATGGTCAGTGCTCATCTGAGGGACCGTCATTAAAAGACGCATGCTGGAGAGAGACAAGAAGTAAAACAAGCTTACTTCTTTGGTCGAGGAATGCTTTTGCCGGGAAGTCGGGTCGCACAGTTACAAGGTTTAGGCAGCAAAGGTATAAGTATTTTTAAGAGACTAACAACTGTTTGTTTTGCTAAACCCTTTTTGTTACAAAATTTTTTCTTTCCGTCTTAAAATCCGCGTACCGGCAGCCCAGAAAATGGCATTGCTGAATATCTTTTTATATGCCGCATTGTCGAAGAGCATGGGAGAATGCCCCATGAATATATATACATTCCTTGCCCTCATCTTCGGGTTGCACCATATCACAGGATGGTCTCCCATCTTCACGGTCGTGTCGGGCCGGTAAGATCTCTCATCCACATTGGCCAGCACCTGTACGTTTGGTCTGGGACTCTTATCCCATGTATACCATTCTTCTTTTTCTATCACAAAAGAGTCCGGTACATTCTTCATCACAGGATGATCCTTATTTTCCACATGCACCACCGCACTGGCAAATCTGGCGATATAATCCTTCCATCGTATGCCTCCCATAAAACCGGAGAACCAGGGCCACATCGGGTATCCATCAAATTCACCTAACAACGTGGCATGGTGCATCCCGATCCAGCCTCCTCTTCCTTCTTCGATATATTTTTGGAAGGCAGCCATTGCCTCTGCCCGCCACGCATAGGGTGCGTAATCCAGCTGAATGATCAGTGCATAGGCTGACAGATATTTTTCTGTGATGCTGTCAGGACTTGTGATGTAATCTATCTTGAAATTGCTGTCTGCCGCCAGCTGGTCCAGCCATATTTTCCCCCGCTGGGAATATTCCAGATGATGACCGCCATTCTCATATAATGCCAGTACTCTGAATCGCGGTTTTGATGGGCCCTCCGGGCGGGAAAGTTGCGTACCCTCCTGACCCCGTCCAATATTTGCGGTGATCAGGAAGAAAAGGAAGAGCCGCATTCGTTGAAAAACTTGATGCATATCAATTAAATCCTTTGTTTTATCAAATATCGGCTTCATGGTCTGGAAAGACAAACTCGTAGATTTACGATACCTCACTTCGGCTAGTACCCAACGCTAGGTGTTTGTTCCTAACCCCCGGTAAGTTTACCGATCAACATTCTCAATACCTGTTTCAAATCTTTGGCAAGCGCTGGTCTGCGTCGGTATATTTGTTCTGTCATCGCGAATGACCCGTTGCTGATCCAAATATCCAAATCCAGAATCCGAAAAACCAGAATCCTAGAAATCCAAACCCTGAAAACCGAACCCTTACTGACCTGGCCCTTTTTAATCCAATCCTAAAACCGTCATCCAAACCTATGAAAACATCCGATATCCGTATTAAAACCTATGAACGCGTCCAATGTCCGTACCTTTTAATGTCCAATGTCCAACCGTACCCTAAACGTCCAATGTCCATTACGTACCCATGAAACTATCCAATGTCCGTGTATCTAAACCGTAAACTGTCGCAGACCCAGATCCATCCGTACCCAAGCCTATCCTGGCCTGTGCATTCTGTACCATGTGAACCACTGTAACCATCTCAAAAAGAAAAGACCCTAATACAGTGAACGCATTACCCGCCGTGACCCCGGCGGGTTTTTTGTTATTATGGACATAATTCCACCGACAAAATACATCCTTTCACCGCCCATTGGCCGAATGCTGCCTATTCCCCCTTGTAACTGCTGCCCTAACCCCCTAGTTTTGAAGAAAAAACATACGATGACGGACGAAAAGGAAAAATATCATGGCAGGACGGCGGGTCGGGTAGGGGCAGGTTTGTTTCTTCTGCTCATTGGAGGGTTGCTCCTGCTGGACCAGATGGGTTTCCCTCTGCCGGACTGGCTCTTCAACTGGCATATGCTTCTGATCGCGATAGGTCTTTTCCTGGGCATACGGCACGGATTCCGGGGCGGCGCCTGGCTGATCCTCATCCTTATAGGGAGTTTTTTCATGGTACAGGACTATTACCCCAAGATCCCTCTCCATCGCTTCATCTGGCCCTGCGTGCTCATTTTCGTGGGTCTGCTCATTATGCTCTCCCCCCGCCGGCGTCCACGCTGGGGACATGAATGGAGGGAAGAATTTGGCCCCCGCCGCCACTGGAAAGAGAGACGCTGGCGGGACAGGTATACCCAAACCTTCGCCTCCTCCAAAGAAGGGTATTCATCGGAAGATTATATAGACTCCACCGCCATTTTTGGCGGTGTGCATAAAAAGATAGTATCAAAGAACTTCAAAGGCGGGGACGTCACCAGCATCATGGGCGGCACCGAGCTGGACCTCACACAGGCCGACTTCACAGGTGTCATCCACCTCGACGTCACACAGGTGATGGGCGGCACCAAGATCATCGTACCCCCTCATTGGGAAGTCCGCTCGGAAGTGACGGCTATGTTCGCCGGCTTTGAAGACAAAAGACAGCAGCCCGCTGTCACCAATCCCGATAAAGTATTGATCCTGGACGGCACCTCCTTCTTCGGAGGTATAGAGCTCAGGAATTATTAAACCAAAAGCAATTCTCGCTATGAACTGGTATTTATCAAAGATCATTTACAGGATCATTTGTGGGGATGGAGATCATACCCCTCAATTTGACGAGCAACTCCGGCTTATCAATGCCGTCGACGAAGAAGAGGCGTTCCGCAAGGCAATGACCATTGGTGAAAGGGAGCAGGACGGATTCTACAACCATGAGCAAAAGCTGGTACAGTGGAAGTTTATCAACGTGGCCGAGCTGTATAAGCTCAGCGGACTATTGGATGGGGCGGAAGTATACTCCCGTATACAGGAGACGGACGACCCTGACAGATACATTGAATTCACGAACAGGAAGGCCGCGCATATACAAGGTAGCGCCACGCATAAACTATTAGAGCTTTTGTAGCACCAAAGTAGCGCCACAGGCGCTACGCCCGAAGGGCAATAAGACAGCGTCCGTGTAAAGGCACGGACCTTCAGGTCCGAACTCCTAGCAAAAGTTTAAAAAAGTTTTTCTTGGCCAGATCACCGCTATCCATCGGAAAGTTCCTCCTCATCTTCATCAGCTGGTGGCTCATTTGGGCCTTCCTGCAGACCCTTCTGCTCATGGGGTTTGGACTCAGCCTTGGCATCGCCCTTTCCGACAGCATAGTAGCCAATACGCTGGTGGCCCTCTCCTGCGGATTTATCAGTAACAATCTGCAGTATTATCTTCCAAAAAAGGAACGTTACTGGTACATACTCTTCCTCAGCCTGGGACTTTCCATTCTCATAACGATTGCCTGCAAGGGGATCCTAGTGCCGCTGCTCGACGGTCCTCATGGCGATCCCCATTATGCCACCTTCTTTTCCAGATCCTGGGCGGTACGTTTTGATATTATTTTCCTGCAGGTGGGTTGTATGACCATCCTCAGCGTATTGTGGTATTCTTCGGAGGAAGAGCAGCGACAGATGCAACGCCGCAGCGATGCAGAACGGCTGGCGAAAGAGGCTGAGCTGTTCAAGCTACGCCAGCAGCTGGCTCCCCACTTCCTCTTCAATAGCCTCAATTCCATCAGCGCCCTTATTACCAGTCACCCTGAACAGGCCCGGAAGATGATCCAGCAGCTGTCCGACTTCCTCCGGGGTAATGTGAGAAAGGAAGAGCAGCAGTCCGTCCTGCTGGCTGAGGAGCTGCAATACCTGCAGCTCTACCTGGAGATAGAAAAAGTAAGGTTTGGGCATCGCCTCAGCACCGACATCCATCATGATGAAGCCAGCCTGAACATGACGCTGCCGCCCATGCTCCTGCAGCCTATCGTAGAGAACGCCATCAAATTCGGATTGTACGACACCACCGAGGCAGTGACCATTAGGATCGAGGCCCGTGCGGATAATAATTATGTAGTAATTTCGGTACAGAACCCTTTCGACCCCGAAACCTCCCGTCCCAAACAGGGTACGGGTTTTGGACTTAGCTCCATACAACGGCGTCTGTACCTGTTATTTGCCCGGGGGGACCTCTTTGAGACCCGGGTAGAAGGCCATCTGTTCACCACCATCGTAAAGATCCCTCAAACAGCACACAACACTAACATATGATAAAAGCAATTATAATCGACGACGAGCCGCTGGCAAGAATGATCGTGCAGGAATATCTTCAATCCTATCCGGAGATCACGGTAGTACAGGAATGTGGCGACGGATTCGAAGGTATCAAGGCCATTCAGCAGCACCATCCCGACCTCATATTTTTGGATATACAGATGCCGAAGATCAATGGCTTCGAGATGCTGGAGCTGGTAGAAGAGCCGCCGGCCGTTATCTTCACCACCGCATTTGACGAATACGCTATCCGGGCATTCGAAAATCACGCCGTTGACTATCTGCTAAAGCCATTCAATAAGCAACGCTTTGATAAAGCCGTCCGCAAATGGCTGGATCAGTACACAGCCACGCAGGCCACTGCCAATGCACAGAGCGCCGTCACATCCTCTGAAGCCGGCTTGTCCCCTGGCGATACATCCGGAGAAAGTACTACAGTGTCCTCTGGTAATAAGACCCGCGAGCTGCTGGATACAGCCGCCCATTCACCTTCCCAGCAACAACGTGTCGTAGTCAAGACGGGCGGGAAGATCAAGATCATCCCCGTAGAGGACATCCACTATCTCGAGGCATCAGATGATTATGTAAAGATCCACACGCACAATGGAGCCTTTCTTAAGAACAAGACGATGAATTACTTCGAGCAGGTGCTGGACCCGTCCCAATTCGTACGGACGCATCGCAGCTATATCCTCAACGTGCAGCAGGTCACCCGTATCGACCCCTATGAAAAGGACAGCCACCTCTGCATTCTTCAATCCGGCGCATCCGTCCCCGTAAGCAAGTCAGGGTATGTGAAGCTCAAGGCGGTGCTGGGACTCTAATGGCCCGGATAGGATGGTCATGATGGAATATCGTATTTTTGATGTATGGAAATTGGTCTGCCAAAAGAAACAATGCGTCGAATAATTGCATGTATGGTGTTTTCGGTGGGGTTGAGTCATGTCAGCCGGACACAGGTACAGGTATCACAGGAGCCCCGGCATCATAAAGTGTTTGAGAATGCGTGGGTGCGTATCCTGGATGTGCATATTCCTCCGGGAGATACTTCCCTTTGGCATAAGCATTCGACGCCATCGGTATTCCTTATTCTCAGCAACACGAAATCGGGTTCACAGGTCAGGATCGAGCCAGGTAAACCATCGTTTGCAGGCGGGAATATCTGGTTCGAGGGTTTTTATGACACGCCGCGTATTCACCGGGTGTGGAATGCGGACGACCATGAGTTCCATGTCATCGATATGGAACTGCTTCATAAGACACATAAGGCCATCGACCCGCCCCTGACGGGAGCGGCGTTTCATTTATTATTCGATGAGAAGCCGGTGCGCGGCTATCGGGTATCGCTGACGGGAAAGACGGACCTGCACATAGGGGCTCGTAAGGGAGCTGTGGTGGTCGTATGTATGGCGGATGGAGAGGATGTGAAAGCGTACCAGGCAGACCTGCGCAAGAGAGGGGATTATGTATTTGTACCGGCAGGGTCTGATCTGGACCTTCAGAATGCCGGGGAGGGAGATGCAAAGCTGGCGGTGATGGAGCTGAAATGATCAGGCGCCCCCGAGCAGACCTGCGGACATGGCCTTGGTAGTGATCTCTGCCAGCGTGCCTACGACATCGGATACCTTTTTGATATCGGCTGCCAGCTTCGCCAGCTTGTCGCTGGTTTTCTGCATATTGGCTATAAGCCCCCGGAGATCTGTGTTGGCTGCATCGATCTTATCCACCATAGCCTGCAGGGTGTCCTGGATCAGCGTATCCTGGAGATCCATCTGGTCGTTGATGGCCTTCTGGATGAGGCCCCTTTCCTGAGGTGTAAGGCTGGCGTCCCTCAGGGCGTCCTGTAATTGGGCGATCAGTCCATTGACCTGTTTCAGTGCCTTCAAGGTCTCAGTGTTCATCAGGAGTAGTTTTATTTTTAATGGTCTGATGGCTCCTTCGGCGTCATCAGATAAAATTTAATAGTTGTTATGGCAATTTGATGGGGTTGTGCAGTCCTGCGAAGATATTACGGACGGACTGTACTTCGGTGATCAGCTGCTGTGTCTGAGCAATGATGTCTTTTAGGTCCCTTTTCTCCCGGACATTTGCGGCCAATGTTGCATGGGCTTTTGCCAGGCTTTTAGCGGCCTGTACGATGGCCTGCCGGGCCAATTCCGTATTGTCATAAGCCGTCAGCTCATCGTAATAGAATTTGATGCTCTCATAGTTGATCCGGGTGTTATCCCCAAAGATTACCCGTCTGTAGTTTTGCATAAAAAAATCCCTTTCCGTAGCCAGTAAGGATTGGAGGGTAGGAAAGGTATTGCCCTTGGCGTCCGTAAAGCTTTCTCCATCCAGCACAGCGATAAGATTACGGGTCGTCACCTGTACAAGGGTATCCGCGGTCAGCACGAATTCTTTCAGCGCGGCTGTCTGTTTATGCCGGGTAAGGGTCTTGCCGACCAGCAGCACCACTTTGGAAATGCTGGAACCCAGGCTGGCGGGAAGAGTGTCCCTGACCCTGGAATTGTAGATGGCCACCAGGCCGGAGAGATTTTCCCCCAGGGATGTAGAAGGTGAGCTCAGATCGGTGATATACTGTTCGCTGCTCAATTTGGTGAGCAGACCCGCGTATTGCTGGATCAGCTGGAGGGAGAGATCGAACTTCGGGGACATCTGTACGGCGCTGTTATAGCTTTTCCGGGCTGCGTCCAGGCGATGGTCGATGGCGTCGGGGTCGGTGAACTGGCTTGCCACGACGAGCTCGCTGTGCAGGTGGAGGTCGGCCCGCTGGCGGAGTACGGCGTCGGGGTAGGCGCTGTAGCTTTTGGCTGTGGCGGCGAAAGCATTGATGTTCTTAACCTGGCTGTCGGTGAGTACGGTACAGCCGGACAGGGTCAGAGTGGCGAAAAGGGCAATGGGAACGATGCCAGTGAGCGTACAATTCATTAGGAGCAGGTTGAATTTTGGGCCAAGTTACAATAAATAGGTGCATGGATGCAACGTGGATTTCCCAACGGCGAATATTGCTATATTTAGGGTATATGAAAACACTAATCATCGTATTGACGGCTTTATTGCCGGGGCTGTTGGCAAAGGCGCAAACACCTGTGATCAAAGGCGACTTTGCTTTGAAGAATGTACGCACGGGAATGTACGTACGTATCAAGGACGCCAATGGCGCCAATGGCACGCCGATAGTGGCGTATTCACCCGTGAACTGGAAATGTGTCACCTGGGAGTTCAAGCCTGTGGGAGAAGGGAGCTATACGCTGAAAAACCTTTTCTCCGGCAAGACGTTGCAGCCACTGCATGGGGAGGCCAGGGCCGGTGTGGCAATGGAAGAGCAGCCCATGGGTAATTACAAAGTACAACAGTATGAGGTCATTGCGGCAGGCAATAAGCAATATTATGTCCGACTGAAAGGATCGGATCTTTACCTGACCCCATCCGATCCGGGTGGAGAGACGAATAGCAGCATCATCCTCCAGACAAAGAAAGAAGGTGATCTGCAACGATGGACCCTGGTGGAGCAGCATCCGACAATGTAGGGCGTATCCCGGGGTGTGGGACCTCAAAAGAATTTGTATTTTGGGACCATGAAACAAACTCCTAAACCCTTTTTCCTCCGGATCGTATTCTTTTCGGCCCTGATAACCTTGTATTTAGCGCCTTATGCGCAGATTCCGACCCCCGTTCCACATACGCTCTTATGGCGTATATCCGGCAAGGGCCTGCAGAAACCGTCCTATCTGTATGGTACTATGCACCTCAACGATAAACGTCTCTTCCAATTCGGCGATTCTCTCTATCATGCCATCGAGAGCTCGGAAGGACTGGCTATCGAGGTCAATCCGGATGAAATGGCTGCTTATTATGTCAACCAGCTCTTCGACCAGATGGAGAGTGGCAAGAAGCTACAAGACCTGTTGGGAAAAGAATATTTTGCCAGCCATAAAAAGGCGCTTGCAAAAAAGTTTGGTAAGCCTGCCGAGGATATCAAGGCTATGGATGTATTTAAGGAGAAGAACAAGTGGATGGGTGAGTATTTCCGGAAAGGCGAAATGCCCACTTTTATGGACGCCTATTTGTACAATATTGCCAGGCGCCAGGGCAAGTGGTCGGGAGGCATTGAAGACATAGGCGACCAGACGGGGTTGATGGAAGACCTCGTCGATCAATCGGATGTCAACTACCTGCTGCACTCGGACGATGCTGAGCAGGCGCGGGGCAGTTCCGAGATCGAAAAAATGGTCCGCCTTTATACAGCTCAGGATCTGGAAGGCATCCAGCGTCTCACGGATGACGGGTCCACGCCTGAAGTGAAGGATAAGCTGCTGCTGCATCGCAATGTGAAAATGGCGCGCCGTATCGACAGCCTGTCCGCCATCCGGTCAATGGTATTTGCGGTAGGATGCGCGCATCTGCCTGGGGACAGTGGAATTATCGACCTGCTGCGTAAAAAAGGATTTACCGTCGAACCCGTCTTCTCTTCGAAAAAGATCGCCAGCAGCAATTATACATTCAAGGAAATACATCTCCCCTGGATAAAAGTCAGCGATGAGCCGGGATCTTATTCCGTGGAAATGCCGGCCAATCCGGCTACGGTGCATATATATGGGTTGGTGGAAATGAAATTCCTGATGGACCTTTTCAATATGTCGGGATTTGGGACCATGTCGGTGGTGAATGCCAGTCATATACGCTCAAGGGACAGCATTTTCAGAAAGATAGCGGTACAAATGTTCCATGGCGAAGCCCCGGCTGGGAAAAACCTGGTCAAGAACGGCATCCACGGCAAGGAATATATCCACTATGACGAGTCGGGCAACGTGCGGCTGCAGCTTTTCGCAGACACCGGAAGGATCTATATGGCAGTGCTATCCGCCCTTAAAAAGGATATGCTGCAGTCGGCGGATGCAGAAAAATTCTTCGGATCATTCACCATCACCGGTCTGGCGCTACCACCTGTCAGTACGGGCTTCACCACCTTTACGGACCCGGTGATTGGCGTGCGGTTTGTGAGCCCCTTCCCCCTGAGCTATAATCAAAAGCTGAGCAGCAGTAAGGAAGAATCCTGGAAGGCTACCACCTATACGGGCCTCGACAGCAGAACGGGCGCCATGGTTATGCTATTGAGCAGGTCGTTGAAACCGGGATATCATCTGGCCGACCTGAATGGCAGCTATAGGAGCATGGAAAATATGTTTACGGCACAGTACGATCATTTGCAAAAAGACAGCGTTTACCAGGACAGCATCAAGTTCATCCATTATAAGGGACAAAGTAAAACACGTCCCGAGATATTTGTTTCCGCTGTCACCGTCGTAAAGGATGGCAGGCTGATCCTGTTGATGGTGGCCTGCGACACGGCGGAAAAGAATTTACCCTCCCTTCTAAAGCCCATACAATCTTTCAGCCTTATCCCCTACGCCCCGGCGCGCTGGAATACATACGAGAGCCCCGAACATTTATTTTCCTTCTATGGACCTTCGCCTTCCATCTACCACGTCTACAAAAAAAATAAAGAGTGGGTATCTTACGACAGCGCCAGCGGCAGCTCTTATTTGATCATACCCGATACATTGGGCAAGTATGCCTGGTATTCAACCGACAGCACGATGTGGAAGACCATGTTGCAGAGTGACACGGGCGGTATGTCCGTGGTAGAGATCAGAGATGTCAGCAACGGCGGGACTGCGGGCAAGGAGTTCATTCTCCGCAGCAAGACCAATGTTCGTGCCTGGAGCCGCACACGGCTGCTGGTCAGCGGAGACAAGCTGTTTAAATTGTTTGCTTTTGGGGAGCCCTGGCTGATCCGGAGCCCGGAGGTCAACCGGTTTTTTGACAGCTTTCGCCTGGTGAAACCTGAGCCGCCCAGGTTTACGGAAAGCAAGACGGCCCTGATCCTTCATGACCTGGAAAGCAAGGATTCCATTACCGTCGTTCGTGCCTATAATGCACTGCATCAGGCGCCCGTCCGAAAAAAGGATGCGCCTTTGCTGCGGGATGCGTTATTCAAATCCTACAAGCAGCCATATGATACTGTCATGGGAGTGATGGTGAATAATTCCATCGGTCGCCGGCTGGCGGAGCTGAAAGATTCGGCCTCCATCGACTATATCCGGCAATCTTATGGAGGACTGGTGAACGAAAAAGAGCCCTTTCGCCTTGTAGCCCTTGCCGTGCTCATGCGTACGCATACCAGCTATAGCTATGGTGTGCTGGCGGAGCTGTTGAAGCAGGGGCCTACGAAAGAAAGGCTGGATTTTACGCAAATGGACGCCATGAAAGACAGTCTGGCTTTGTCGATGAGCGTATATCCTTATTTGTTGACCTGGGCCAGGGATAGCTTACACGTGGCTGCTATCGCCAGCCTGAGCTTGCGACTGGTGGACAGCGGCTATCTTTCCCGGGAAGCATTGGCGTCATCTGCGGGAAATTTTACCAGCAGCGCAAGGGACCTGCTCCCCGGGCTTAAGGCCAATAGTAGTTTTAACCAAAACTATTATGTCTCCAGTCTCATCGATCTGCTCGGTCGTATGCATGATCCCGAGGCCTATGGTGTGCTGAAGGACTACCAGTCTGTCAACAATCTGTATTTGGTCTCGAAAACCATCACGCAATTGCTGGAAGGGCAACAAGCGGTGTCCTCTGCCGCGTTGCAGCGACTGGCTGCGGATCCCTCCTATAGGCTGTCTCTATATGAAGAACTGAAAAAACATGATAAGGCGGCGATGTTCCCCAAGGAGTATTTGACACAGTCCGCGATGGCCCTGGCGGCACTTTATCGCGCGGCGGAGTATGATGACGAGGAGATTGAGGACGCCACCTTCCTATCGAAGCGCACGGCGGCTTATAAGGGGAAATCTTATACCTTCTATCTCTATAAGGTCTGCTATCCTGATGATGAAGGTAAGGTTTGTCATCTGGGTATTGCGGGAGGGTATGATCCTATGGAAACGGGGTTGGAACCGAAGACGGACCTTTCGGGAGTATACATGGATGAGGATTTTGAGGGGCAGAAGGCAGGGGAGCTGTTGAAGGCGTGGTTGAAAGCCAGGGAGGAGTAGGGCCGGGCAGGCCGCGGGTGCGGGGCAGGGGAATTGCATAATCTTACTGTATAATCATTATTCATTTAAAAAACAGGATTATGGAAAAGTCTCATCCGGTGAAGAAGAAAGAAGCTCCCGGCGTCACGGCGAGCCAGCAGGTGACCAATAAGGACGGTGAGCAGATCAACCTGAAAGAGACGGGTCTGACGAAGAAGGCTTTTGAATATGCGCTCAAGGGATACTATTATATGCTGGAACATCATTGGCTGAGCAAGACTAATATCATATCTATCTGTGACCTGAGCCAGTCTTCGCGGAACAAGCGCCTTTATGTGCTGGACCTGGAGCAGAAGACGGTGCTGGTGAATACTTATGTGGCACATGGACGGAACTCGGGGATGGAATATGCACGGAGCTTTTCCAACAACCCTTCTTCTCATAAGACCAGCCTGGGTTTTTATGTGACCCAGGACACTTATTGCGGATCGAATGGATTGTCGCTGAAGATGCGGGGTATGGAAAAGGGGTTCAATGACCGGGCCGGCGGGCGGAATATTGTAGTACATGGATCGGAGTATGTGGGACCGGATTTTTTACAGATGAATGGGGTCAGCGGAAGAAGCTATGGATGTCCGGCGATACCGGCCG
>Ga0207674_10002859_pt1 | contig 21454 bp, 20 predicted proteins | sample KBSCornC72_FD_184303 | JGI IMG/M metagenome (GOLD analysis project Ga0207674, IMG submission 184303) | Corn rhizosphere microbial communities from Kellogg Biological Station, Michigan, USA - KBS Corn C7-2 (SPAdes) (version 2) | ecosystem: Host-associated > Plants > Roots > Rhizosphere > Soil ...
GTCCCAGTACAGAACGCCGTCGATGAGCCCCGCCGCCTTCGCTTCCGGTGCGGTGAAGAGCGCGTGCTGCATGCACGTCTCCAGCGAATCCACCGCAATGCCGCGATCGCGCGAGATGGCGCCGAGCTGGACGTCCCACATCTCGTCGATCATCCAGGTCGCCATTTCGCGGGCCGCCGGCGACATGGTGTCGCGCTGCAGCGTCTCGGCCGCCGTCTTGTAGTCCTTGATCTTGTGCAGATTCTCGTGCACGTCGAGCTTCTGCAGCGTGCCCTTCGCAAACATGTCCACTTCACCCATGCCGGTGAACGAGACATCCGAAATCTCGGGCATGAAAATGGAATCGCACGCCGACGCCAGATACAGCGCGTTGCGATCCAGACCGTCGGAGAACGCGAGCACTTCCTTGCCCGCCTTCTGCACCTTCGCAATCGCGTCGCGCAGCTCGCCCGTCGACGCCATGCCCAGCGAGTTGCTGTCCGAGATCTTCATGATGACGCCGTCGATGCGCTTGTCAGCCGTGGCTTTCTCCAGATTGTCGAGAATGCGCGTCAGTGTTTCTTCCCGGCCGAAGATGGAGTTGGAAATCGACTCCGGCGCATCATAGGGCGGAATCTCGCCGTAGATATCGACCACCAGATACGAGCCTTTTTCGATGTGCACGCCCGCGTCGCTGGTGAGGAGCGTGCTCAACACGGTGAGTCCGAAGAACACGGTGAACATCAAAAGGATCTGCGCAACCAGCACCGCAAGCACGGTTTTGATGAAATTCATGGGTTCCTTTCGCAGCGCGCGAGCGCCGTCAATCGAAGTCGGCGTCGCTGCTCGGACGTACCGGTGTGCCCTGAATGACCCAGAGCGTGATGAAGAGCGAGGCGATCACGGGACCGATGATGAATCCCACCAGCCCGAAAGCCATCAGTCCACCCAGCGTCGAGAGTAATACGAGCAACTCGTGCATCTGGGTTCCCTTGCCGACCAGGCGCGGGCGAAGAAAATTGTCGATCAGCCCCACCGCCAGAATGAAATAGAGCGCGAAAATGATGAAGGTGGTGAAGCGGCCCAGAAGGAGCAGGTAACCCGCCGCCGGCACCCACACCAGCGCGGTTCCAATGCCCGGAATCATGGCCAGCACCATCATGATCGCCCCCCAGAACGCCGCGCCCGGAACCCCCGCCACCGCAAACCCGGCCCCTCCCATCAGTCCCTGCACAAAACCGATTACCACCGTGCTCTTGATGGTCGCAATGGAAACCGCGGTGAAGCGCTGGATCAGCTGTTCGCGCTCGGTCTTGGAGAGCGGCAGATACTCGGTGACCGTCTTCAAGAGATGCGGCCCGTCCATCAGAAAGAAATACATCGCGTAGAACATGAGCACCGTGTGCACGACGACGTTGAGCGTGCTCTTGGTGAAGTCCTTGAGCCGTGCCACCACGAAGCTCGCCACCGCGGATGTCAGCTCCGTCGTCTTGGCGAGAATCTGATCGCGGTGCGGAAGCACACGGTCGATGTACGGAACTTTCTGCAGCTGCTCGGTGAGATCTCCCTGCTTTACGTGCTGCTGGATGAAGGTGGTGGCGTCGGTGCTGATCTGCACTCCCTGCGCGATCAACACGCCCAGAAACACGATGGACGGGATGATCACGAGCAGGGCGATGGCGATCATGTAGATACCCGCCGCCACCCGCATCCGCCCGTGACACCACGAAAGGACGAGGCGATACCCCGGGTACACCATGACGGTGAAGATTGCGGCCAGCATCATGGTGACGAGAAAACTCCGCATTACCACCAGGAATGCGACCGTAATAATACCTACGAGGATGGCGAGAAAGGTCCGGTGGTAGGCAGAAGACATGCTCATAAGCGGCCCGCAACTGTTCGGAGCCATTGTTTCATGCGGAGAACTCCTTAAAAAGAAGAATTTTGCAGCGGCGAAGATCGCTCACATCTTTACTTTGTACGCTCCCGACGTCACGGGGTCAATGTGTCCCCCATGGAGGTTCCAATGAAGCGTCTTTTCGTTGTGGCGGTTCTCGCATGCACCGCTCTGGCTGTGTTCGCACCGCATGCGCATGCGTTCGGCATCATGGGTTCGTGGTGGAATATAAAGGATACCGACAGTGACGGCTGGGGCGGCGGTATCCGCCAGGAAATCCCGCTGATCCCGGGCAAGCATGATGCAGAAGAAGGGCTTGTGCATCTGTCACTGGATACGCGTGCCAGCTTCCTCAATTTCAAGGATTCGGACCTGAACATGTTTCCGCTCGAAGTGGGAGCACTGCTGGGTCTCGGAGTGCTCTACGGCGAGCTCGGCGCCGGCTACTACATCATGGACTCCGATGTTGAAATCGACAACAACTGGGGATGGTACGTGCTGGCCGGCGTGATGCTCGGCCGTGGCACCAAGGGGCTGTTCGGTGAAGTGAAGTGGACCAGCCTCAGCGCCGACATTCACAACGTGGATGTCGATCTTGGCGACGTTCCCAACACGCTCGACGCCGATGGCGTAGGCATAAACGTCGGCGTCAGTTTCGGCATCTGACCTGTCCATGCGGGCGGCAGCGACGCAGAAGTCGCTGCCGCCTCCCGTCGAGCTTCGAAACATCTTGGCAAGAACGGGTGTACTGCGCCAATCTGGCCTCATTCCAGGAGGCCAGGATGAAACGCATTTTACTCGCAGCTCTGATCGCGCTCGCGTCGCTTAGCGCGTTCTCGAGCGGCGCGCACGCGAATCAGGGAATTTTTGCCACGTGGTGGAAGCTCGACGAGAGCAATGACGACGGTTTCGGATTCGGGTTTCGCTCCAAAATTCAGGTCGTGCCGATCTTTTCGTTCGACACGCGTGTGAGCTGGGTCAAATTCGGCGACAGCGACATGAGCGTCTACCCCATCGAAGCGACGGGCATGCTCAAGCTGGGGATGGTTTACGCGGGCGCCGGCGTGGGCTACTATTTTTTCGACTCGAACGATGTCGAGGTCGACAACAACTTCGGATGGTACGCGGTGGGTGGCATCGACCTCAGTCTCGGTTCCTTCGGAGTTTTCGGAGAAGCAAAGTGGACGAGCCTGTCGACGGATCTCAGTAATGTGAACGTACCCACGAGCCTCGACGCCGACGGGATCGGGTTCAACGTTGGTGTGATGTTCGGCCTACCGAAGATGTAGTCTCGGCGCACGTGGCCTCTTCTTCCGCGGTTCGCCTCTTCTTTCACGGCGGCATCTACACGCTGTCGCGGCTTGCCAATGTGGCACTCGGCGTCGTGCTGTTGCCGCTCTACGCGCGACACCTGGGCACGGACGGTTTCGGCACCATCAGCCTGATGGCGACGGTGGGCGGCTTCCTGGGTCTCGTCATCATACAGGGCCTGCCGGGCGCGTGGTTTCGCCTGCGCTTCGACGAGGCGGACGAGGCAGGCATCCGCAAGTTCGAAACCACCATCGTGTGGTATCTCATCGCAAGCGGGCTCGGCATCGTCGGGTTGGTCACGCTCCTGGGTACACCGCTCTCGCGCTGGGTGACACCGGGCATTCCATACCTTCCACTCGGATTGTTGACGGCGAGCGCCGCGTTCGCGAACGTATTTCCCGCGCTCTACGAGCGCAAGCTGCAGGTCGAGGAGCGACCGGTTGCGTTCGGCATTTTCAACCTGGGCCGCACGCTGCTGCAGGCCGCGCTCGTCGTCCTGTTCGTCGTGGGACTGGATCGCGGCGCGCGCGGCGCCATCGAAGCCACCACCCTGGCCGCGGGCATCAACATGATCGGGTCGCTGATCATGATTCATCCCGGCTCGTGGCGCCTGGTGTCGAAGCCGCGTCTGGCGCGAAGCCTCGGCTACGGAATTCCGCTGGTGCCGCACTCGCTGGCCGGGCTCATCAACGATCTCATCGATCGCATCCTGGTGAACTCCATGCTCGGCCTGTCCGCCGTCGGCGTGTATTCGATGGGCTATCGCATTGCGTCACTGGGGCAGGTGGTGGCGACATCGCTCAACCAGGCCTTCGGTCCGATTTTCGTCCGCATCCTGAATGATGCCGACGCCGCGCGACGAGACGGCGATGCGCGCAAGGCCGACGCCGAGCTGCGACGTGCCGGCCGGCTGGGACTGCTCACCGTCGCGGGAGCGGGTTGTCTCGTCGTGGCTTTGACGGCGGTGGCGCGCGAAGTGCTCATGGTGCTCGCCACACCCGCTTTTCAGGATTCGTGGAAAGTGGTGGGTGTGGTGGGCGGCGGCGTGATTGCGTGGGCGTGCTACTTTCCCTTCTCGCAGGCGATCCTCTACAATCCCGCGCGCGTGCGCTGGCTCATGACCACCACCGGATTGGCGGCGCTCGTCAACATTGGCGCCAATCTCGTGCTGCTTCCGAAACTCGGGATCATGGGCGCCGCGTGGGCGACCCTGGTTTCCGACGTGGTGCTTGCGATCGTGGCGTACCTGTTTGCGCGCAAGAGCACGTTCGTTCCGTATGAGCGCGGTCGCTGGCTGGGCGCTCTGGCGAGTCTCGGCGCCGGACTGGCGGGGTTGTGGGTGCTCGATTCCATGGTGGACACAATCGCGTTGCGGCTGGCCGCCAAAATGGTATGGGCAGCGCTTACCGCGCTCCTGGCCCTGCACATATCGAAGGTAAGCTGGAGCGCTGTACAGCAGCTCGCCTCGCGCAAAGGGTCGCGTTCATGACCTGGATGGATTGGTTGAAACGATGCACACGGCGCGTGCGCGCCGGTATTTCACGAATCGAATCAATGACCTGCTCGAGAAGCGAGAGTCGTCAGACGACCCTCCCCGCGTAGATATCCATCACCTTCTGCAGGAACTTGATGGCATCCGCGCGCGGGCGCTGGAATGAATTGCGTCCGATGATGGAGCCGTTGCCGCCGCCGTCGCGGATGGCGCGCGCTTCGTCGAAGATCGAATCCTCGCCTTTCTTGCCGCCGCCCGAGAACACGACGATGCGCTTGCCCCCGAAAGTGGACTGCATGATGTGCTTCACGCGGTCGGCGAGCGTCGCGATGGGAATCTGTTCCGCCTGGTAGACCTTCTTGGCCGCGTCCTGCTCCAGGTGATCGGTGGGAAGCTTCACTTTAATGATGTGCGCGCCGAGCTGCGCCGCAATCTGCGCGGCATACGCGACCACGTCCATGCCGGTTTCGCCTTCCTTGGAAAGCGTCGAGCCGCGCGGATATGACCACACCACGACGGCGAGGCCGTGCGCGCGCGCTTCTTCGGAGAGACCGCGCAGCTGCTCGTACATCGACTTCCAGTGGGAAGAGCCGGGATAAATGGTGAATCCGACCGCGGCGCAACCGAGACGCAGCGCATCCTGGACGCTCGACGTCTGCGCCGGCGCCGGATCGGCTTCGTCGCAGAGCGTGTCGTGGTTGTTGATTTTCAGAATGAGCGGAATCTTGCCGGCGAAATCGTGCGCGATGGTCTGGATGGAGCCGTACGGCGCCGCGTACGCGTTGCACCCGGAGTCGAGCGCGAGCTGGACGTGATACTCGGGATCATATCCGGCGGGATTGGCGGCAAAGCTCCGCGCCGGACCATGCTCGAAGCCCTGATCCACGGGAAGAATGACGAGCTTGCCCGTGCCGGCCAGGCGGCCGAAGTTGAGCATGCGGTAAAGATTCGCGCGAACGCCGGGCTCGTCGCTGCGATAGTTGTCCATGATCTGGTCGACGGTGCGGGTCTGCTCCGTCTGAGTGGTCTCGGCCATGATGTCCTCCAGAAGGTCCTAGCCGCGGCGCGAGAGGCTGACCCGGCGCTCCGCCGCGCGCACCGTCTTGCGCGGGCTGGCAGCCGGACGCGCTTTGTGTGCGTCGATTCGCCGCTGAATATAAGGTGAGAAGTGTCCTTCGTAGCGCTTCTGGAGCTCGGGCAGCTTCCAGTCGTCGCCACTCACATGGTGGCGGCAGAGACGGCTCCCGCAGCCACACTCGAACTCATCGTACGGCGAGCCATCGCTCATCGCGTAGTCGAAGCAGATTTCTTCGCCGACTTTGATGTCGCGAAGCGCCACCAACACGATCTGGCCCACGAGGCCGGCGTTGGGATCACAGGAGTGGTTGACCCAGTCGGCCGCGCCTTCGTTCGGAGTCACGAGATACAGATCCTCTTCGATCTGGACCGAGAGGCGGTGCCTCTCCTCCGACATCCGGCCCAGCATTTCGCCCGTCAGGACGTCGCCGCCCCAGACGAGAAGCATTTCGCCGGCGCGCACGCGCTCGCGTGCAAAAAGCCCGCGGCCTCCCTTGCTTGGAATCAGACGGCCCTCAAGCTTTGAGGAGATGTGTCCGGTGGGCTGGACCGCGATGCTTCGTGGCGACATTTGTTTTTTCCTCCGCGCGCTATTCGCGCGCACCTCCTGTGCAAATTTCAAGCCCGCACGCGCCATGCGCGCGAGCGCGACTACCGATATACAACCTGTGACACCGTCACGCAATCGAAAACGCGCGCGGGGGCGGCAAAATATCGGGTAAAGACCTGGAGATCAGCGGCGCTGGAGCATGGCGGCGGCGGCGAGCGCTCCGGGAGCGCCGGTGACGCCGCCACCGGGATGCGAGCCGGAGCCGCACAGGAAGAGATTCGGCACCGGCGTGGCGTAGCGCATGGTCTCGATCGAGGGCCGGATCACGAGCTGGTCGAGCGCGTGCTCGGCGTGGTGCATGTGGCCGCCGGAGACGCCGTAGCGGGCCGCGATGTCGGCGGGCGTGAGCACTTCGCGGCCCTCGACCGCGGCGCGCACGCCGGGCGCCACGCGCTCGAGCTCGGCCACGACGGCGTCGCCGAGACGCTCGCGCGCGGTGTCGGTCCAGCCGCCCTCGAGGTCGTACGGCGCAAAATTCACCACAATGGAAACCACGTCGCGCTCTCCCGGTGCGAGGTCGGGCTGCGAGACAGTGGGAACGAAGATGTCGAGGAGCGGACGCTCCGAGGCGCGCCTGTATTTCACCGGGTCGAAGGCGCGCTCCAGATCGTCGAGGCTGCCGCTCGTGCGCGCGCGCTCGATGCGCTCTCCGGGCCGCGACGCGAATTCGAGGCGCCGCGACAGCGCGAGGTGAACCTTGGCCGTCGTGCCGCGACCGCGAATGACGTCGATGCGGTGCTCGAACACCAGCGCGAGCGTTCCGGCCGGAAGCAGCTCCAGGAACACCACGCGCGGGTCGCACGACGCCGCGATGCGCCGCGCCGGAATTTTCTCGCCGCCGGAGAGCACGACGCCGGTGGCAGCGCCATCCTGGATCGTGATTTCGCGCACGCCGGCTCCAGTTCTGATTTCGACACCCGCCGCGCGTGCCGCGCGATCGAGCGCGGTGGCGAGCGATGCGGCGCCGCCCCGGATCGAGCCTCCCGTGCTGCACTCGAGGAGAAGCAGATTGGCCGCCGTTCCCGGCGACCACGGACCCGCCCACGTGCCTGAAATGGCGGCGTGCGCGAGCGCACCCTTCACCAGATCGTGTGCAAAGAATTCATTCAGCCAGTCGGCCACGCACATGGGCGGCACCCGCAGAAGCTCGGCCATGCCGTCACGACCGAGCTTGCGCATCGCCATACCGCTTTTCAGCAGTGCCTGGATCGAGCCGCTCTCGAGCGTCCCCACGCGCGCCAGATCGGGCGGAATTTCGTTGAGAAGGGGTTCAATGACCGGCCGCGCGTCCGCCACGAAGCGCCGATAGCGCTGCCAGCCGGCCGAATCGTTCGCGCCACAGGCGCTGTCAATCTCGCGCGCGGTCGCGCTTTCATCTCCCGAAACAACAATCCCGCGACCCTTCTCTTCAGGAATCAGCACCGGCGCCGGCGGCGTCATCTCCAGGCCGTACTCGCCAAGCCGCAACGCGTCGATCAGTCCGGGGCGAAGCTGGTTGGTGTCGTGGAGAAGTCCGGCGCTTCGATAACCGGGATGGAATTCCTCGCCGGCGCACATGCCGCCGGTCACCTCGCGGCGTTCGAGCACGAGGACTTTGCGCCCGGCGCGCGCCAGGATGGCCGCGGTGGCGAGGCCGTTGTGGCCGGCTCCGATCACGATGACGTCGTACTGCGCCACGCTATACCTCTCCCGAGCTGAGGAGCGACTTCGCGCACAACTCGCCCGGTGAACCCATGATGCCGCCGCCCGGGTGTGCGCCCGATCCGCACAGCCACAGCCGTTTCACCGGCGTCTTGTAACGCGCGAAGCCGGGCGTGGGCCGGAGGAAGAGCAACTGCTCCAGCGAGAGCTCGCCCTGGAAAATATTTCCTTCGGTCAGACCGATTTCGTGCTCGAGATCCCACGGCGTCATCACCTGGCGGTGCAGAATCGATTCCTTGAGGCCGGGACAGTATTCCGCCAGCGTGTCGACGACGGTGTCGCCGAATTCTTCACGGCGGGACGGCCACGTGTCGGCGCCTTCTTTCAAGTTGTAGGGCGCGTACTGCACGAAGATCGACATCACGTGCTTGCCCGGCGGCGCCACACTGGGATCGACCAGCGACGGAATCACCACGTTGAGATACGGGCGGCGCGAAAAGCTGCCGTACTTGGCGTCGTCGAAGGCGCGTTCGAGATAATCCACCGAGGGTGCGATGGCGATGTCGCCGCGAATGTGCACGCCGTCGCCGGGCCGGCACGTGAAATCCGGAAGACGATCGAGTGCGAGGTTCACCTTGCCCGAGCTACCGCGGTACTTGTAGCGGTTCACGTGCGAAACAAAATCCGTGTCGAAGTGCTTTTCTCCCACGAGCGAGAGGAACGTGCGGCGCGGGTCGGCATTCGACACCACGGCGTCGGCGTCGATCTCTTCGCCGTTTTCGAGCACGACGCCGCGCGCGCGATTGCCCTTGACCACGATGTGAGACACCGGCGCGCTGGTGCGTATCTCCGCGCCCTGCGCGATCGCGGCGTTGGCAATGGCCTGGCTCACACCGCCGGTTCCACCCTTGGAGAATCCCCACGAGCGAAAGGCACCGTCGATCTCTCCCATGTAGTGATGGAGCAGGACGTACGCGGTACCCGGCGAACGCACACCGAGAAAAGTTCCGATGATGCCGCTGCACGACATCGGTGCCAGCAGCGTGTCGGACTCGAACCACATCTTGAGGAAATCGACACCGCTCATGGTGAGCAGCTGCGCGTGCAGCTCCATCATGTCGGGGCCGAGGTCGCGCAGATGCTTGACGAGGGAGTTGAGCTTCGAGAGCTCGGCCGGGTGTACCGAGCCCGGGTCGGGCGGCTGGTTGTCGATGATTCTCTTCACGAAGAAGCTCATCTTCGTCATCGCGAGCGAGAACTCGGGATAGATCTCGGCGTCCTTCTGGCTGAAGCGCGACACTTCGCGCCGCGTCTGACTGGGATCGGGCCAGCGCACGAGCCCGGGCCCTTCGAGGTGCGGCGTGAACGAGCACTCGAGCGGGATCAGCTGCATGCCGTGCCGGGTGAGGTTGAGCTCGCGGATGATGTGCGGCCGGAACAGACTCACCACGTACGAGCACACGCTGTACTTGAATCCGGGATAAACTTCCTCGGTCACAGCCGCGCCGCCGAGCACGTGACGGCGCTCCAGCACCAGGACGCGGCGGCCGGCTTTCGCGAGGTACGCAGCGGCGACGAGCCCGTTGTGCCCGCCCCCGACGATGACGACGTCGTAACGTTTCGGCATCTACTTGCGCTTCCTCTCGGGATTGAAGAACGGCGTGTCGACCACGACCGCGCGCGCGGTACGCCGCTCATATTCGACGGTCACCTCGAAACGAAGCTCGGTGCCGGGTGCGGCGCTCTCGGAGCGCACGGTGGCGAGTGCCAGATTCTTCTTGAGCAGCGGTGACCACGCACCGCTCGTCGCCTGTCCGATGAATTCGCCGCGCTGATTGTAGACGGGACGCGCGTCGCGCCACCCGCCGGGGTGGACTTCGGGCGGAAGTCCGTGCGAACGGAACAGCGTCTCGAACTCGTTCCAGTCGATCTCCAGACCGACGAGCTTGCGCGGTGTGCCGTGCTGGGTCTCGTGCACGAGCGCGTCGCGGCCGATGAACGGCTCGCGATCGAGCGCCACCATCCAGCCCAGACCGAGCTCGTACGGAGACGATTTGCGCGACGGAATCAGACAGCGCAGCGATGAGTAGTAGTCGATGCCATTCAGGATGAAGCCGGCTTCGACGCGCGTGACATCCATGGCATCCAGACCCGCGGGCTCGAGGCCCCAGGCGTGGCCCGTCGCCACCATCGCGTCCCACACCTGGAGCGCGTCGTCGTTCTTCATCCAGATTTCGTAGCCGAGATCGCCCGTGTAACCGGTGCGCGAGACCAGCACCTCACGGCCGTCGATGCGCGCCGCCTTCATGCGGAAGAAGCCGAGCTTTCCGATCTCGCCCTGAGTCACCGCGTCCACCACGTTGCGCGAGGTCGGTCCCTGGATGGAGAGCGCGGCGATGCTGTCGCTCACATCGCGAAGCGTGACATCGAACGTGCGCTTCGTACGCACCAGCCAGTGCCACGCCGGCTCCGATGAGGTGACGCGGAAGTAATCGGCCTCGAAGCGCGTGACGGTGCCGTCATCGATGATCTTGCCTTCATCGTTGCACCAGCACACATACGCCACCTGTCCCGCTTTCAGCTTGCGAATGTCGCGCACCATGATGCGCGCGAGGTACGCCGCCGCGTCCTTGCCGCGCACGTCGTACTTGTAGAGCGGAGACACGTCGATCAATCCGCAGGCGTGACGAAACGCAAAGTATTCGCGGTCGTGGGTGGTGTCGTAGGAACGCACCGCGTAGAACCCCGCCCAGTCCTTGTAGAACAGGCTGGTGCAGAGCGCGGAGGTTCGGGGATGGAACGGCGTCGCGATGGGCATGTTGGTCGGATTTTTTTCAGGAATGCCGGAACGGGCTCGCCCCAGCGGGCGACATCATATCCCATCAAACCGGCTTGGGCAACCCGCATTGCCCGCCGCCCGTGCGCTGGCTAACCCCTTTCCTGCCCTCCTTTTAGAACCTACTTCCGAGTGCCCGTTGACAGCCGCGGCGGGAGCGAATAGGCTGTAGTTGAATAGCCGACCAAGTACTACGAAAAGGATCCGCCATGATTCATTCGCCGACCTGTCAGCACGCGCTCCGTGCACTCATTTATCTTGCTGAAAAGAACTCGCCCGGGCCCGTGCTGGTGCGCGAGATCGCGGACAAATCGCGCGTTCCGCGCCAGTCGCTCGCGAAGATCCTGCATGCGCTGCGCAACAAGGGTCTGGTGCGTTCGACCAAGGGGCCGGGTGGCGGCTACCGCCTCGCACGCGCCGGTGAGAACATGCGTGTGGTTGAAGTGATCGAGGCCGTCGACGGCCATGTCGAGCTGCGCAAGGCGTGCGTCCTGGGGCTCGATCAGTGCACGGACCTGGCGCCGTGCGCGCTGCACGACGTGTGGAAGGTGTTTCGCGAGAACTACTATTCCACCGTCTCAAGCATGTCGCTCAGCGATGCCGCCGAGGCGCTCAAGCGCAAACACGTGCTGCGCGAGGCTCTGGAGCCCCGCGCGAAGGAGGAGTGATCATGCTGAATTTCAACGTCATCGTCGTTCCCACCGATCTTTCCGATTACTCGTTGCGAGCGCTTCCCTACGCGGTCGGTCTGGCCGAGCGCTTCGATGCGCACCTCAAGATTCTGTGCATCAACGAACCGGCCATTCCCATCTCCGATGTGACATGGGCCGGCGTCGACGTGCACGGCACCGATGAAGCTCTGCTCGACGAAGCCAGGCACACGCTCGACCGGATCGTTCGTGAGCAGGTGCCCCGGGGCGTGGACGTCGAGGCCACGGTGGTGACGGGCAAGGCGGTGGAAGGAATCATCCAGTTTGCCCGGGACCAGAATGCAGACCTGCTGGTGATGTGCACACACGGCCGCACCGGCCTTTCCCACGTTCTGATGGGAAGTACCGCGGAAGCCGTGGTACGAGAGGCTCCCTGCCCCGTGCTCACCCTGCGCCAGCCCATGACGGTGGCGGCGTCCCGCCGCGGGAGTTAGCCGCCCCAAATTTTTTTTCGCCGGAGTCTTGACGGACCCCGGCGCGGCTGCTAGTGTGCGCGCCAGTTAGGCGCCCCGAACTTCGGCGCCCCGCTTATGCCCAAACCACTCACACCCAACATGGAGATGTACCTCAAGACGATCTACCAGATCGTCGACGAGGGCAGCGAACCGCGCGTGAAAACCATCGCGGACCGTCTCGGCGTCAAGATGCCGTCGGTGACCGGTGCGCTGGAGACGCTGCGCGCGCGCGGACTCGTGTCGCACGATCGCTACGGCGATGTGCAGCTCACCGCGCGCGGCAAGAAAACCGCGCGCGAGGTGAAAGGCCGCAACGATCTCATCGAGAAGTTTCTTCTCGAAGTGCTGAAGCTTCCGCCCGAGGTCGCGTCGCAGGATGCGTGCATTCTCGAGCACGTGGTGAGCCCGATGACGCTGGAGCGGCTGGGCTCGTTCCTGGAGTTCTTGCGCGTGTGCAACCGCGGCGCCAACCAGACCATTTCGCATTTCGAACACTGGATTGCCTGCTGCGAACACGGCGAGAACTGCACCGAGTGCCCCGGGCCGGGAGGAACGCGATGCGACTCCTGAGCCTCTGGCTCGATTTCATCCTCACGTTGGGTCCCTCCAACATTCTCTCCCGGCACGACGATCACTGGGGCTAGACCCCTCGCGACAGCGAGGGTCGTCTTGCTTTCACCAGTTGTTAGGTCTAACTAACTTATCGTCGCCTCGCGGTTGCGTGGCGGGAGGAAAAAACAAACATGGGTGCTCGGAGATTTTTCGTTCTCGCGCTTCTCGTCGTCAGCATTGGCGCCTTCGCAGAAAGCGCGAGTGCGTCTCAGCGTCGTTTCACATACACGTACGAATCCGCCGTGCTGACCCGCGGACAGGTCGAGCTGGAGCCGTGGACGACGTTCCGGATCGGCAAAGAGGACTACTACTCGCGCATCGATCAGCGCATCGAGTTCGAAGTCGGCCTCAGCAGTCGCCTGCAGACGTCGTTCTATCTCAACATGCACGCGGTCACGGCGCAGGCCGATTCGACGCTGGGCACCGAGTTCGAGTGGGGCGGCTTCTCCAATGAATGGAAGCTCAAGCTGAAGGATCCGGTCGCGGATCCGTTCGGGCTCGCGCTCTATTTCGAATGGGGCGCGTCGACAGACGAAGTGGAAGTGGAAGCGAAGGTGATCGCCGACAAACGCGCGGGCAACTGGCTCTACGCGTTCAACGCCAGCGTCGAGCCCGAGTTCGAGTTCGAGCTCGAGCACGGCGACGAGGTCGAGGCCGAGAACGAGACTACATTCGAATTCAATCTCGCCTCGGCATATTTCCTGAGCCCGAACACCTCGCTCGGGGTCGAAGTCAGGAACCACAATTTGTATTTTTCGGAAGGCGGCTTCCAGCACTCCGCTCTGTTTGCGGGACCGGTGGCCAGCTACGCGTCGGAAACCTGGTGGGCCACGCTCACGGTGCTGCCGCAGATTGCGAAGCTCAAGGGCACGGAGGCCGACGAAGGCAACGATCTCGTGCTCGACGAGCTCGAGAAGCTTGAAGTGCGATTGATCTTCGGAATGGATCTGTAATGAAGCAAACGCGGCGAGTGCGACTGGCTCTTGGTTTCGCGACAGCGGTCGCGCTCGCCGCGGCATGCTCGGCCGCGCTCGATCATCCCACCCCGCAGGACGCCGAGTGGGCGCAGCGCGACTGGCCGGGCACGACGGTCAAGGACCTGGCGCAGGGACGCGCGCTCTACGTCGACAAGTGCTCGAGCTGCCACAATCTCCATCTTCCCTCCGAGTATTCCCCGGAAGAATGGAAGGGATACGTGGCGTACATGGTGACGGAAGCGAAGCTCACGCCGGAAGAGCAAGAAACGATTGCGCGGTATCTGGCAGCGGCCAGCGCACGCTCTCGAGGTCTCGAAGCGAGCGGCGGCTCGGCGCAAACTCCAGGGCGTTAATGTTGCGGGCCCAACCGCCCGCTGCTCTGCAGCTTCACCGGAAAACCCTCCAGCGATGACGGCACCGCCATCACCAGCGAATCGGTTTCTTCCACGACATAGACGATAATGGTTGGACGCCCGTTCTCTTCGCCCTGCGCGGTTCCCACCACACCGGGGATCTTCATGAGATCCGGCGTGTGACGCGCGAGCACGTCGGCAATCAATGGTGCGCTCATACTGGTTGTGTCCTGCGCGGTCGCGCGTTCCTGGCGCGGTTTGTCGTTATCCGTGCAGGATGCCAGCACCGTCGCGAGCATCACGCACATAGCAAGTCTTCGCATACTTCTCACGCCTCCGACTTCGGTGTGCGCTGTGACGCCCACCACACGTACGCCACAAACAACGCGAAGCCGATGAGAGATACCGGCTGCGAGATGTTGTCGTTCTCGTAGAACGGTGTCTTCACCCAGTCTTCCGAGTAACCCGGAATCATGTGCAACCCGGCCCCGATCACCCCACCCAGCGCGCCGCCCGCCATGAGGCCGGATGCGATCACGATGCCGCGTTCACGCATGGAGCGCTTGCCGGTGCGGGCGGCTTTCTTGTCGACGGCGTAGGCGAGAAATCCTCCCACCAGCGCCGGCGAGTTCAAATACAGCGGAAGGTACATGCCGAGGGCAAAGATGAGTGCGGGCACGCCCAGCATTTCCATTATCAGTGTCACCATCGCGCCCGCACCGAACAGAATCACCGCCACCGGCTCGCGGCTCATGAAGCTTTGCACCAGTTCTTTCATGATGGAAGCCTGCGGCGATTCCAGCACGGTGCGCGTGTCCCCCTCCGCCGCCTCTCCAAATTGGTAAACCTTCGCAAGCAACGCAATGGTGAGCGCCGCCGCCGCGCAGGATGCAATGACACCGATGAACTTCATGCGCTCCTGGCGCCACGGCGTCGATCCCAGCCAGTAGCCGGTTTTCAAGTCCGTAATGGTCTGGCCCGAAACCGAAAGTGCGGTGCACACCATGCCCGCGATCATCATGACGAAGAACATGCCCGTCGTTCCGGAGAGGCCGAACTGGAGCAGCACCACGGATGACACGATAATGGTCAACATGGTCATGCCCGAGACGGGATTGCGCGCGGTGGTGGCGATGCACAGAGCCGCCACCGAGGTGAAGAAGAACGAAAAAAACAGGACCAGCACCACGCCGATGGCCGCGACCGCAATCGACGAGTGGAGCTTGCCCAGCAGCACCGCGACGGCGATGGTGCTGACGATCACGCCCAGAAGAATGGTCATGATGGAAATGTCGCGGTCGGTACGTTCCAGCGACGCGCTTTCTCCGCCGCGAAATGCGCGCATGGCCACACCCAGCGAGCTCCCCACCACGCGCAGCGATTTGACGATGCCGAAGATGCCCGCGGTGGCGATGGCGCCCACGCCCACGAAGCGCGCGTAGTTGCGGAAGATGTCGTTGGCTTCCATCTGCGAAATGGGAATCTTGCCCGGATGAACGGCGATATCCGGGAAGTGGCTGCCCAGCATCCAGACCACCGGCACGAGCACAAAGTTCGAGAACACACCGCCCGCGCACAGAATCATCGACGAGCGCAGCCCCATCACGTAGCCGAGCCCGAGGATGAACGTGGTGGCGTCGAAGCCGAGCGAGACGCGCGCATTGGAATAGAGCTTCTCCATCACCGGTATGAACCGGAAGTTCACGACTTCCTTCCACACATGGAAGGTGGTGACGAAGAAATCGTAGATGCCCGAGAGGAACGTGGCCTGCAAGAGGAGCTTCGCCTGGGAACCGCCCTTCTCACCCGTCACCAGCACCTCGGTGATTGCGGTGCCTTCCGGATACGGTAGCTTGCCGTGCATGTCGCGCACGAAGTAGCGGCGCAGCGGAATCAGAAACAGCACGCCCAGGCATCCGCCGGCGGTGCAGATGAGCATGGACTGCAACGGATGCGGATCCAGATGCAGAATGTAGAGCGCCGGCAGGGTGAAGATTGCGCCGGCCACCACGGAACCGGACACACCGCCGATACCAGTAATAATGACGTTCTCGAGAATGCTGGAGCGGCGCGGGTACGCGCGTGCAAGGCCGATCGCGAGAATCGAAATCGGAATGGCGGCCTCCATGACCTGGCCGACTTTGAGTCCCGAATACACGGACGCAACGGTGAAGACCACGCAAAGGAACGTACCCCAGAGGACGCTGCGCAGCGTCACTTCGGGCAACGTGGCAGACGCCGGCACGATGGGTTTGTAGACTTCGCCGGGTTTCAGCTCCGTGTATGCGTTTTCGGGGAGCGTTCCGGTTTCGATGGACTCGACTGAGGGCTTGGTCTGGACGGACATGAAGCCTCCTTGGATAGCGCGCGGAACGCGCGCAACCGGCCCCCATCATAGCATGAGTTGCTAGTGAGGAGAGCGCGGCGCTGCAACGCCTCCAAATTCCTCGATCATCTCGTCGGAAACACCGTAGTGGCTCAACACTTCGGAGAAGATCTTGACCGACGCCTCGACCTCTTCGGAGACGATGACGTTGGCGCCGAGCTGATACAGGCGCGCCATGTCGCGCACGTAACGCACACGCGCCACGATGTGCACCTTGGGATTGATACGTCGCGCAATGCCCACCGCGCGCGCCGCACCGGCCGGATCCGGAATGGCGACCACGAACACACGCGCGTCGGGAAGATTGGCCTTGAGCAGCGACGCCTCATTGGTGGCATCACCGTAGAAGATGGGAACGCCGCGCTCTCCCTGTTCGCGCACAATATTGAAGTCCACTTCGATGGTGTCATACGGAATGTCGCACAGTTTGGCGGAGTGACCCACCATCGCGCCGATGACACCGTAGCCGGCGATCACGATGTGGTCGACGAGCTTGGGATCGGGCTCACCGGCGATGAAGTAGCGCCCTTCGCGCACGGCGAGCGGCATGGGCAGACGCCCCGCCAGATCTGCCAGGCGCTGCTCGAGGCCGACCACGAAGGGTGCCGCCACCATCGAGAACAAACACACGGCGAGAATGAGCTGATACTGGTCGTTGTCGAATACTCCCGCTCCCAGACCCGCGGCCAGCACCAGGAGCGAGAACTCTCCCGCATGTGCCAGCGAAAGACCTGTCAACGCCGACACGCGAAACGGAAGTCCCACGCCGAGCATGACGCCCGTGCTTGCAATCGCCTTGATCACCATGAACAGCACCGTCGCGACGAGCAACACCGGCGCATTGTGCACCACGTAGCTCGAATCGAGCAGCATGCCGATCGACACGAAGAAGAAGCTCGAGAACACATCGCGAAACGGAAGCGCGTTCTCCAGCGTGCGGTGGCTGTGCTCCGAGTCGGAGAGAATGAGACCGGCGAGGAACGCGCCCAGCGCGAGCGAAAGACCGAGCAGTGACGTTCCCCATGCGACCGTGAAGCAGATCGCCCCGATCGAAAGCAGGAACAGCTCATTGCTTCCGGTGCGCGCAATGGCGGAGAGCATACGCGGCACGAACTTGGGCGCCAGGAGCCAGATCACCAGCCAGATGCCGATCACCTTGGCGATGAGCAGGCCGATACTCACCCACGGATCACCGGCGGCGTGTCCGGCGAGAAACGGAATCGACAACATCATGGGCACGAACGCCACATCCTGGAAGATCAGGATGGCCATGGTTCCTTTGCCGTGCGGACTCGTCACTTCCGAGCGGCTGGTGAGAAGCTTCAGAATGATCGCCGTGCTGGAGAGCGACGCGAGCAGACCGAGCAGGATCGATGCCTGAATTGAAAACCCTGCCATGTGCACAAGCAGTGTGACCGGCACCGCGGTAGCGATGACCTGCAGCGGCCCGCCGATGAAGAACAGCCGCCGTACGCGCGAGATGGATTCGATCGAGAACTCGAGGCCGATGGTGAAGAGCAGAAAGATGATGCCGATCTCCGCCATCTGCTCCACCGCGTGCGTGTCGGTCACCAGACGAAGCCCGTACGGGCCCGCGATCACGCCGGCAATGATGAAGCCCACCACGGTGGGAATGCGCAGGCGATGGCATGCGAACGCCACCACCACGGCGACGCCGAAGATGACGAGGATATCTCTTAATAGTCCGAACGCCACAACTGCATGATAGCCGCTCGCGCGTGTCGGGCGCGACAAAAGAGTCGGCTAGTAATCCGTAAGGGATTTGGGCGGAATCGCCACGCGCAACGCATTGACAACCGCAAGCACGTCGATGACTTCCTGCGTGATCGCACCGGCCACTGGTGGCAAATATCCGGCCGCCGCGAACAACATGCCGATAATGCTGACCGCCATACCGCCGATGGCACTCTGCAGCGCGATGGTTCGCATGCGCCGGCCGATGTGGAGCAGCTCGTCGACACGCGCGAGCGAGCTGTCGAGAATCACCGCGCCGGCGGCTTCGGATGTGATATCGCTGGCCTGTCCGAAGGCCACGCCCACGGTGGCGGCGGTGAGAGCAGGCGCGTCGTTGATGCCGTCGCCGAGGTAGAGCGTGTTGGCTTTTTCCGTTTCGGCGCGCACCAGGGCCAGCTTTTGTTCGGGACTCTGATTGGCGCGCACATCCGTGATTCCCACCTTCTCGGCGAGATAGCGCACTTCGGATTCGCGGTCGCCGGAGATCAACATCACGCGTTCCATCTGGTGGCGACGGAACAGATGCCGGATGAACTGCGAGCCGTCTTCGCGCGGCTCGTCGCGAAAACGCAGCGTGGCCGCATAGCCGCCGTCGACGAGGACAATGGCCTCCATGCCGTCGGCGGCCTCCGGAAGCCGCGCGGCATCGGCCGGGTTCTGCGCGAGGTATTTCTTCCGGCTCGTGACCTGCACGGCTTTCCCGCGCACCGATCCGCGCAACCCTTCGCCGGGTTTCTCGCTGACCTGCACCGCTTCGGCGAGCGAAATCTTCTCTTTCTTCGCGGCATTGAGCACGGCATCCGCGAGCGGGTGTCGCGAATACCGTTCCAGGCTTGCGGTCAGCGCCAGCACTTCATCGCTCGCGATCCCGTCGCCCACGATCACGCCGGTCAAGGTGGGTTCACCGTAGGTGAGAGTTCCCGTTTTGTCGAACAAAGCGACGCGACACTTGCTCACCTTCTCCAGAATGGCCGGATCGCGCACGATGATGCCGCGCCGCGCGGCCAGTGACACCGAGCCAATGATGGCGACGGGAATGGCGATGAGAAGCGGACACGGCGTCGCCACCACCAGCACGCTGAGAAAGCGGTCCGCGGAACCGCCGATCAACCACGCGAGCAGCGCGATGGAAAGAGCAACCGGCGTGTAGATGGCGCCGAGCTGGTCGCCGAGCCGGCGGATACTGGGCCGGCGCTGCTCGGACTCGCGCATCACCTGCATGATCTTCGCGTAGCGCGAATCCACCGCGAGCTTGTCGGCACGAATGGTGAGCGCGGACTGTCCGTTCACGGCTCCCGAGAGCACGCCCGCTCCGGGCGCTTTCGACATCACGTACGGCTCACCGGTCAGATACGACTCGTCCATGGTGCCGTGACCGTCGACCACGGTTCCGTCCACCGGACATATCTCGTGCGGAAACACCACGAGCAGATCGCCGATTACAATCTGATCCAGCGACACGTCCTGCATGTGGTCGTTGGTCTTCCTGTGCGCGACATTCGGCATGCGCCGCGCCAGCGCATTCAACACCGAGGACGCACTGCGCACGGCGTACGCTTCCAGTGCTTCCCCGCCCGAGAGCATGAGCACCACCAGCACGCCGGCGAGGTACTGATGCAGAATCACGGCGGTAACGATGGAAATGCCCGCGAGCAGGTCGGAGGAAAACTGGCGCCGCAGCACCTTGGACAGAAGTCCAAGAACGAGAGGCGTCCCGCCCAGGACGAGCGCAACAATGAGAGGAAGCTCGTAAGCGGGAATGTCACGCCATGTGGCCGTGACGTGGAGCAGGTAGCGCATCACCAGATGCGCAGCGATGGCAACGATGGCGAGCGTCGCGATCGTACCCTGACGGATGAAACGGGAAATGGCCGCGCGTGCAGCGGCCGGAACAGCCTGCGCCGGGGACATCAGCAACTCCTGCATGGGTGGGCCATGCAGCCATGATAACTATTCGCGCAGCGCTGTGGGAATCGGGTTCTCTGCGTTGGGAATATCGTTGGTGATGGCCGCGATCCACCAGCGCCCATCCTTGCGCACCAGCTCGATGCTGTCGACACCGGGCTGCGCGGGCTTGTCCTTCCAGTCGAGCAGGCGCGCTTCATAGAGCACAAGGATATGCGCTATGTCGCGGAACTCCGTTGGCGCCATGCGCACGATCTTTTCCTCGAAGCCGCGCTCACTCGAGCGCGCCTTCTTGTTGTACGCAATGAAATCGTCGATCCAGCCCTGCAGTGTGAATGTGCTCAGGGCATCCTTGGACTCGCGCAGCACGATGACCGCTTCGGGAAGAAAGAGTGTGCGCACCTGCTCCCAGTCCGTGTCGCCGCCCACGGGAACGCACACCAGCCGATAGAGCTCGCGTACCACGCCCTGGGCGGACTGGAGCTCGCCGGCACGCACCGGTTCACCGCACAAAGCGGCACGGGACACGAGAGGCAGAAGGAAGACAGCAATGAGAAGAATGCGTCGCATGTGCATCACCGCGGCGATTATACCGCGACGATCGCTGCACATGCCAGCTTTAGCGGCCGGGCTTGGGATCGAGTTGGTGCATCGCCCCACCTGAAGCGACAGTGGCCTGCGTCTGACGGAGATTGCGATTCATGAGCACGACCAGCAGCGCATTACCCAGGATCCACAGCGTGGTCGCGACGGCGGGAACGATCGCTTCGTACGTCAGGCGCGAATGACCGAACAGTCCTGTCACGTGCTCCCAGGGTTTGAGCGGCGGGAACCATTTCTTGAGCAGCGGCTGGACGATGATGAGCGCAAAGGCGTTGTAGGCCAGCGTGCCGATGAAGAGCTTCACCGACTGCGTCATCCACGGCCACAGCACGGCGCGCGTGCGCAAGGCCGTCGTCGTGGCCGAAGCCCAAGCCAGCACGAAGGCAAGCGGTCTTATAATATGAGAGCGGGTCATGCGTGATGCGTCCCGAGCGGCCGGATCGCTTCCCTATGCGTCCCCAAAAAGGAGCACGGTGGTGCATGCGATCAATGGGCGCGGTACACCCGCGAAGTTGCAATATCCGGACCCGTCAGAACTCGATGGGCTTTACCGTGTGTTCCGAACCCAGACCGAGATCCGGAGCTTCCAGATTCTCGATCATGATGTCGAACAGCTTCGTGTCGGCATCCGGCTCCTGACAGGTCCGCTGCGGTCCCGCGATCGAATCGTGAAGATCACAAACGACGTGATCAACGCTACCCAGGTAGAGAACCCGTGCATACGCCGCGTCGGCGCAGTGCGAATCCCGATTCCAGAACACCAGCCGGTCATCGATCAGAAACAGGCGGTTCGACTTGTCGGCACAACTACTGCCGCGCGCCAACGCCTTGAACGGCTCCAGATCGATCATA